>JADMIO011019977.1_pt1 | contig 103027 bp, 95 predicted proteins | sample 8958161 | NCBI WGS metagenome assembly JADMIO01 (sample SAMN16585339, study PRJNA669376) | soil metagenome | isolation source: Crop rotation soil | place: USA: Cullars Rotation, Alabama | collected 2011 | reverse complement strand
GTCCACGTGGAATTCTAAGCTTAGGATCCCAATGTGCTGGAAAGGATTCGGAACACGCTTGGCCGGTGGATTCGCGATGAACGGGTCGAGCGCGCGAAGGCCATCACGAGCGTGTATCACCTCATTCCGCGGCGTGCGGTCACCCCGTATCGCCGGGCGGCGGCCGCCGCCATCGACGACAGCGGCCAGCGGGTGGTGCTTTCCGGACCGTTTCCGCCGTACGCTTTCGCATCGTGGTGAAGAAAACGCCGGCACGGAAGGCGCCTCGGCCGCGGGCCGGCACGCGCAAGCGGACGAAACGGGCGGTCCGGCCGAAGATCGTGGCCAGGACCGACGCGCTGACGGTGATGGAAGTGTCGGAGCTGGAGGATCTGCGACGCGAACTGGAACGCACCGCCGCGGGCTCGCCGCTGCGGTGGAACGCGGATCCCGACGACGTGCAGCGGTCAGTGGCGCAGCTGGTGCTGACGCTGGTCGAGTTCGTCCGCAAGCTGCTCGAGCGGCAGGCGATTCGCCGCATGGAAGCGCAGACGCTGACCGATCAGCAGACCGAGGACGTCGGCGTCGCGCTGATGAAGCTCGAAGAAACGGTCAGGGACATCGCGGCGAAGTTCGGGATCTCGCCGGACGAACTCAACCTGGACCTCGGGCCGGTCGGGAAGCTGATGTGAATCGAGGGCTACGGGCTACGGGCGAAGTTGGAAGTTCGAAGTTGAAAGTTCGAAGTCACCACCACCAGCCGCCAACTACCAACTACCAACTACCAACTACTGCTGGCACCGCGGGCACCAGTAGGTCGACCGGGCATACGGACCCTGTTTCGCGCGGTTGATCGCGGTGCCGCAGCGGCGGCACAGTTTGCCGGCCCGCCCGTACACCCAGAACCGCGCTCCGCGATCGAGGCGGCCGGTGGTGCGTCGTCCGCGGTAGGTCGCCATGCCGCGCCGGTCTTCCGCGATATTGGCGCGCATGAACTTCGTGGCGGTGGCGACGATGAGCTCGAGCTGATCGCGGGTCAGGGTCGAGACGGGCGCGAACGGAGTGATCCGCGCGGCGAACAGCGTTTCCGACTTGTAGATGTTGCCGATCCCGGCGATCGCCTGCTGATCGAGAAGCGCGTCGGCGATCTCCATGTCGCTCCGATCCTGGATCCGGGCGACGGCACTGGCGGCGTCGAAATCTTCCCGCAGGGGATCGGGTCCGAGGTTGCGCAGCGGCTCCGCCTGGTCGATGGTGGCGGCGGTCTCGAACTCGGCGATCGGAACATCGAACGCGACCGCCACGATCTCCGGCGTCTCGAGGACGATGCGCATGGCGTGGCGGGGACGCTGCCATCGCTCGCCCGGGCGGTAGAGGTGCCACGAGCCGTGCATGCGCATGTGGGTGCGCAACACGGATCCGCCGGAGAACCAGATCAACAGGTGCTTGCCGCGGGCCTCGACCCGCTCGACGATCCGGCCGACCAGCGGCCGATCCTCGAGCGGGTTCGTCAGGTGTGCGAACACCGATTCGAATCGTGAAACGGTGCGACCGGCCAGCGCGTGGTGCAGGCTCCGGGCGGCCCTGAAGATCGAATCGCCTTCGGGCACGCCGGAGATCGTAGCGCTCTAATCGTTGACGGTGTCGTCGCGGTCTACGTCCGATTCCGCGCTGTCGGGGTCGGTCGGCCCGCTTTCCTTGCCGCGTTCGCTTTCGTCGTGGTCGCGGTTTATTTCCGGCGTGTTCCCTTCGCGTTCGGTCTCGCCGTCCTCGGACGGGGTGCGGTCGCTGTTCAGCTCGTCCATCTGATCCTGATCGCGGGTCGTGTCGGCCATGAAATCCTCCGGCGCCGATCCCGCAACTCATGTGCCATGGCCGTCACGGTCGTACCTGCAGCCCCAGGGCGCCCACGACGAACCCTTCCTCCACGAACATCCGCGCGGCGGGATGGGCGGTGGCCGCGGCGCCGTTGATCTCCGCGATGAGCATGCCGCGCTGGCCTGGCTGTCGCCCGCGCGACAGGTCCAGCAGTGCGCGCGCGACGGCGCGTCCGACACGCGAACGTTGTGGTTCGGCGTCGGGCAGGAACAGGAGGAGCTCGCGCTCCCCGCGACGCAGGTAGCCGGCCGCGGCGCCGTCGACAAGGATCACGAGCGCGCCGACGCTGCGGGTGGGCCCGCGTCCGCTATCCGTCGCCTCTGTCGTATTTCCGGACGTGAGCTCGGGCCACTTGACGATCCCCCCGTACGGACTCGCCGGGTCGGTGGCGGCCAGGAGCACGGTCCGCGGCTCCTCCGGCTGATCGCGCCCTGAACGCAGCAGGTCGAGCGCCGCGGGCATCGCGAACTGCGCGGCGCCAAGGCCGGCCACGAAGTAGCCACGGCGGACGCGGCCGGTGTCTTCCATGGCCTTCAACACGGCGTAGACGGCCGTGAACCCGCCCGCGACGGCTTCCGCGGCGACCGTCTCGCGCGTGACGACGCCGTGGCGCGCCAGTAACTGCTGAGCCATGGCGGCGGCCCAGTCGGTGCTCGAGGTCTTCGTCATCCTCGGCGCCGGCACCACCGACCAGCGGCCTTCGGCCGCCGGCGGCACCAGCCGCCTGGACCGGAAGGGACGCGGCTTGTCACGGCGGGTCGCGCGCGTCTCCTCGCTCCGCGAGTAGGCGCGGAGCGGGTGGAGGGTGTCGTTGGTCACGAGACCCTTCCAGACCAGTTCCCATAACGCGTCCACCGTCTCCTTCGGAAATCCGCCGCCGGTGCCGTCGTGGAGCGGGGCGAAGAACGACGCGCCGTGTTCGCGAAGGTAGTCGAGGACCTCCGCTGCCCGGCCTTCAGGAGCTGCGGTAGGCCGGGACTTCAGTCCCGGCGAGGTGGGGCCAGCCTTCTCCGGCTCGCGACGCGCAGACACGTTCGGCGCGATGGCGGGCGGCCGCAGCGCCGCGACGTGATCGGTGAGATACAGCGCGATCCGCCCGTCGCGTTCGCCCAGCGGCTCGACGCCAATCCAGACCACTTCGCCGGCCGCCATCAACGTGTCGAGCATGGCGGGCTGGTAGTCCTGAACGCGCGCAGGGAGGATGTTGCGTTCGAGCTCCGATGCGGGAAGCGCCGCGCCCTGGAGCTGTTCGATGGCGTCGAGCAGCGGCTCCAGTCCGTGCCGGGCGGAGCCGATGCCGTGCCACGACAGCAGGAATCGGCCGAGCGCGTCGGCGCCAACCGGCTCGATTTCGTGTCGCAGCGCGGCGAGCGAGCGCCGGCGGAGGCTCCGAAGCACGTCGGCATCCACCCACTCGCGCTCGGTGCCACCGGGGCGGAACTCGCCCTCGATCAATCGTCCTGCCTCGGTCAGGCGGAGCAGGATTGATTCGGCGATCGCCACACCCAGCCCATATCGCGAGGCAAACTCGCGGGCTGGAAACGGCGGATGCGATCGGGCGTACCGGAGCGCGAGGTCGCCGCCGGGATCGCGGACCGGTTCCAGCAGCGCCTCCGGGAGTCCTGGCGGCAGCGGAACGCCCAGCGCGTCGCGATACCGCGAGGCGTCTTCGACCGCGACGTAGCGGCGCGTGCCGGCAATTGGCAGCGCGATGATCCGTCGCGCGCGTTCAAGCGTGGCCACGGCGTCGGCGGTGTCGGACATCGCGCTACGCTCGGTGACCTCGTCGAGCGACAGGTCGCCGATGCGGATCAGCAGGTCGTGCAGGCCGTCCGCGGTCCGGACGCGGTACTTCTCGTCCCGCTGCTGCAGCTGTTGCTCGAGGCTGGCGATGGCGTCGGGGTCGAGCAGCTCGCGGAGCTCCGCGTCGCCCAGCAGCTCGCGCAGCTGCGCCTGGTCTACCGACAGCGCCTGGGCGCGCCGTTCAGCCAGCGGCGCATCGCCGTCGTAGATGTAGTTGGCGACGTAGCTGAAGAGCAAGGACGCCGCGAACGGCGACGGCACGCGCGAGTCGATCGTGGAGAGTCGAAGGGAACGCGACGCCAGCTTGCGCAGCGTCTCGACCAGCGCGGGCATGTCGAAGTGGTCGCGCAGCACCTCGCGATAGGTTTCGAGCAGCGCCGGGAACGATCCGAAACGCGACGCCACGGCGAGCAGGTCCGACGCCCGCTTGCGCTGCTGCCACAGCGGCGTGCGCGCGCCGGGGCGCCGGCGCGGCAGCAGCAGGGCACGGGCGGCCGTTTCGCGAAAGCGCGCGGCGAAGAGCGACGTCGCGCCCAGCTGACGCAGCACGAGCGCTTCCACTTCGTCGGCGTCAGGCAGCAGCAGCGCCGGATCCGGTGCGCTCTCCACGTTCGGAAACCGCACCACGAACCCCTCGTCGCCCCACATCACCTCGACGTCCATGCCGGTGCGATTGCGGATGTGCGCCGTCACGGCCATCGCCCAGGGCGCGTGAATCCGGCTCCCGAGCGGCGACAGCAGGCACACGCGCCAGTCGCCGAGTTCGTCCAGGCACCGCTCGACCACCACGGTGCGATCGTCCGGGACGGCGCCGGCGCTGGCCTGGTCATCCAGGTAGCGGATCATGTTCTCGGCCGCGGCCGGATCGAGGTCGTGCTGGCGGACGAGGCGCTCGATCGCGGCGGCGCGCGGCATCGTGCGGATGTCACGAACCAGCGCGCCGATCGCGTAGCCCAGCTCAATCGGGCGGCCGGCCTGATCGCCGTGCCAGAACGGCATCTTGCCGGGCTCGCCCGGCGCCGGCGTGACCAGGACGCGGTCGTGCGTGATCTCCTCGATCCGCCACGTCGAGGCGCCGAGCGTGAACGTCTCGCCGACCTGCGTCTCGAACACCATCTCCTCGTCCAGCTCGCCAACGCGCACCGGCCGGTCCGCGCCGGCGAGGAACACGCCATAGAGGCCGCGATCGGGAATCGTCCCGGCGTTGGCGATGGCGACGCGCTTGGCGCCCTCGCGTCCGGACAGGGTGCCCTGCACGCGATCCCAGGTCACGCGCGGCCGCAGCTCCGCGAACTCGTCCGACGGGTAGCGGCCCGACAGCATGTCGAGGACGCCGTCGAAGATGCGGCGGCTCAGGTCCGCGAACGGCGCCGCCCGCCGCACGACGGCGAACAGCTCGTCGACGGACCACGTGTCCATGCCGGCCATCGCGACGATCTGTTGAGCGAGCACGTCGAGCGGATTGCGCGGATAGCGCGTCGATTCGACCTTGCCCTCGTGCATCGCCCGCGACACGGCGGCGCAGGCCACGAGGTCGCCGCGGAATTTCGGAAAGATGATGCCTTCGCTGACCGCACCCGCCTGGTGGCCGGCGCGGCCGATCCGCTGCATGCCGCTGGCGACCGACGGCGGCGCCTCGATCTGGACGACAAGATCGATGGCGCCCATGTCGATGCCGAGCTCGAGCGACGAGGTGGCAACGAGCGCCTTGATCTTTCCGGCCTTGAGCAGATCCTCGACTTCGCTGCGGGCCGTGCGCGCCAGCGACCCGTGATGCGAGCGCACCAGCGGCTCACCGGCCAGCTCGTTCAGCGCGCCCGCCAGCCGCTCCGCCAGCCGCCGGCTGTTGACGAACAGCAGCGTGGACCGGTGCGCGTGGATCAATTCGAGCAACCGTGGGTGAATGGACGACCAGATCGACGCGCGCGGCGATTGTCCCGCCGGCCCGCTCGGCACATCATCGAGCGAGGCGGGTCCCCGGGTGCCAGTCGGTGGCGGCGCGGCCGGCGCCGGACTGATGCGCGCCATGTCCTCGACCGGAACCTCGATGCGCAGCTTGAGCTGCTTCTTCTCGGCCGCGTTCACGATCGTGACCGGACGATACGCCGCCTGCGCCGCCTCGGGGTGGTCGCCGAACTCGTCGTGCAGCTCCGCTTCGACGTCTTCGAGCGGGACCATCTCCTTGCTGCGCGTCTTCTTCGATTTCCGCGCGCGTGGAACGGTCCGGCGTTCGGCGCCACCAAGAAACCGGGCCACCTCTTCGAGCGGCCGCTGCGTGGCTGATAAGCCGATGCGCTGAAGGGAAAAGCCAGCGCGGCTCTGGCTGTCCCGCGCGGCACGCGCCAGTTCTTCGAGCCGCTCCAGCGACAGCGCCAGGTGCGCGCCGCGCTTGCCCGGAACCAGCGCGTGGATCTCGTCGATGATCACCGTGTCCACCGACGCGAGCCGCTCCCGCGCCTGCGACGTGAGGAGGAGGAACAGCGACTCGGGAGTGGTGATCAGGATGTCGGCCGGCTCGCGCAGGAACTTCGCGCGCTCGGAGGCCGGCGTGTCACCGGTGCGAATCGCAATCTCCGGGACGTTGACCGCGGTGCCGGCCGCCTGCGCGACGTTGGCGATGCCGGCGAGCGGCGCGCGCAGGTTGCGCTCGACGTCCACCGCGAGCGCCTTCAGCGGCGAGACGTAGAGCACGCGGCAGCGGTCCTTGCGCGTCGGCCGCGGCTCGAACATCAGCCGGTTGAGGCACCAGAGGAACGCCGTCAGCGTCTTGCCGCTGCCGGTGGGCGCGAGGATCAGCGTGGACTCGCCGCGCGCGATCGCCGGCCACCCGAGCTGCTGTGGTCGCGTGGGCGCGGCGAACGCGCCGGAGAACCAGTCGCGGACGGCGGGATGGAACAGCTCCAGCGAGGCGCGCGCCACATTGGGCATTGTGCATCGGGCATGGGGCATTCAATAATCGGGACATGGGTGATGCTGGAGAAGGCCTCGTCGACGCGGAGTCCCGCCTCGCCGAGCGGATGGAAGAACGAGAACAGGAAAAACGACGAGCACGCCAGGGGGGCAAGGGACCCGATCCCGAGCGGATGCGGCAGCTCGAGTCCTTCCGCCTCGCACGGACCGAGATGCAGCGGCAGCTCGAGGTGGCCACGCACGATGCACGCAAGCAGCAGTTGAAACAGGCCCTGGCGGAACTCGATCGACGGATAGCCGAGCTGTCGAAGTCGTGAGCCGGTGACGGCGGTTCTCGACTACCACCAGACCACCAAGCACTCATTTCACCGGTTCGCGCGGTCCCTCGGATACCTCGACTGGGCCGCGCAACCGGATCCCTTCCGGCGCTATGACAGCGCGCCGCGCCTGCCACTGCCGCGGGCGGCGCTGCGGCCGGACCTCCCCTATACCGATCTCTTCACCGGCGCTGCGCTAGCCGCGCCGATGGACCTGCCGGCAGTCGGTGAACTTCTGCGCTGCGCGATGGGACTCTCGGCGTGGAAGCAACATCAGTCCAGCCGCTGGGCCCTCCGCGTCAACCCGTCCAGCGGCAACCTTCATCCCACCGAGTCCTACATCGTCTGGAACGGCCGGGTGTGTCACTACGCGCCGCGCGAGCACCAGTTGGAGGTGCGAGCGGAGCTTGCGGCGGCCGATCGCGTGAACGCTGGTCAGGAAAGCGCCCCGACCGCGTTCCTCGTCGGCCTGACCTCCATCCTGTGGCGCGAGGCCTGGAAGTACGGCGAGCGGGCATTTCGCTATTGCCAGCACGACGTTGGCCACGCGATCGGCGCGTTCCGTTTCGCGGCGTCGCTGCTCGGCTGGCAGATGTCGCTCATCGACTGTGCCGATGACGAGATCGGCGCGCTGCTCGGGACCAGTCGCGATCAGGACTATGCGGACGCCGAACGTGAGGAGCCGGAGTGCCTGTTTCTTCTCACGCGCGATGGTCACAGCACCATTGATGTGTCCACTCTGGCCGCTGATGCCCGGTCGGCGACGTGGGCAGGCACGGCGAACACCCTGAGCCGCAGTCATGTCGAGTGGCCGGTGATTGACGACGTCGCTGACGCGACCAGGAAAGGAACGAAAGGGAAAGGGGACGGAGAGAAGGGGACGGAGCTCGCCCGGTCACAAGGCCCGCGGGAGAAGGGCACAGACCAGGCGCCGGCGAAGCTGACGGCCAGGCAGACGATTCTGCAGCGCCGAAGCGCCCTGGGGTTCGACGCGGCGTCGCCGTTGCCGAAGGCGCAGTTCCTGTCCATGCTCGCCCGCCTCAGGCCCGGGCCGCCGCCGTGGGATGCGATCGACTGGCCGCCGCACGTGCACCTGGCGATCTTCGTCCATCGAGTCGACGGCCTGCTGCCGGGTCTCTACTTCTATGTGCGCGACGCGTCGGCCCGCGACGAGCTCCGCGCGGCCACGAATCCCGACTTTCTCTGGGAACCGACGAACGACTCGAACGATTCGAACGATTCGAACGATTCGAACCTGTTTCTGTTAGTTCCCACCGACGTCCGCTTTGCCGCGAATCGCCTGTCCTGCGACCAGGACATCGCCGCCGACGGGTTCTTCAGCCTCGGCATGATTGCGCGGCTCGATTCCGCGCTGCGAGAGCGCGGCGACTGGTTCTATCGACGCCTCTATTGGGAGTGCGGCCTGATTGGCCAGGTCCTCTATCTGGAGGCGGAAGCGGCTGGCGCTCGAGCGACCGGCATCGGCTGCTTCTACGACGATCCGGTGCACGAGGCCCTCGGCCTGTCCGGGATGACGTGGCAGAGCCTCTATCACTTCTCGATGGGCGTTCCGGTGGACGATGGCCGGTTGACGAGCGAGCCCGGGTACGACGGCGGCTGGTAGATGGATAATCTGACGCGCTGATGTTCAAATTCTTGCCGGGTGTTGCTCTTCTTGCGCTGCTGATCCCTTCGCCGCAATCGTCCAAGCCGGGTGAGACCGTTGCGTTCCCGCTCGAGGAAGCCACCATCGCGCAGATGCAGCAGTGGATGCGCGACGGTCGATACACGTCGCGTCTGCTCACCGACGCCTACCTGTCCCGCATCGAAGCGATCGACCGTCGAGGCCCGACGCTGCGCGCCGTGATCGAAATCAACCCGGACGCGCGCGCGATCGCGGACACCCTCGATCGCGAGCGCCGGGAGAAGAAGCTCCGCGGCCCGTTGCACGGCATCCCGATCGTGATCAAGGACAACATCGACACCGCCGATCGCATGCAGACGACGGCCGGCTCGCTGGCGCTCGAAGGCATGCCGGCGCCGGCTGACGCGTTCATCGTGACGCGCCTCCGTGCGGCGGGAGCCGTGATTCTCGGCAAGACCAACATGAGCGAGTGGGCGAATTTCCGATCGACCCGCTCGACCAGCGGGTGGAGCGCCCGCGGCGGGCTGGTCAGGAATCCGTACCTGCTGGATCGGAATGCCTGCGGCTCCAGTTCCGGGACCGCCGCCGCGGTCAGCGCGAATCTCGCAGCGGCCGGCATCGGCACCGAGACCAACGGCTCGATCGTCTGTCCCTCCGCGGCCACCGGGTTGGTCGGCATCAAGCCCACCGTGGGGCTTGCCAGCCGAACCGGCATCGTGCCGATTTCCCACACCCAGGACACCGCCGGCCCGATGGCCCGCACCGTCGCCGACGCGGCCGCGTTGTTGACGGCGATGGCCGGCGTGGACACCGGCGACCCGACGACCGTGGCGAGCAGGCCTTACGCCGCGCGTCAGTACGAGAAGTCGCTCGATGCCGGCGCGCTGCGCGGCGCGCGGATCGGGGTCGCCCGGCGGCACTATTTCGGTTACCACCCGCAAACGGATGCCCTTGTGAATCGCGCCATTGCCGACATGAAGGCGAAGGGCGCCATCATCGTGGATCCCGCGGACATCTCAATGGATCCGGCCGACATCGCCAACCCCGACGGGTTGCAAAGCTGCCAGATGCCGATCCTGCTGACCGAGTTCAAGGTCTATCTGAACTCGTACCTGACACGGCGGGGCCCGGCGACCCGGGTGCACTCGCTCGAGGAGTTGATCGCCTTCAACGAACGGGAGAAGGCGCGCGAGCAGCCGTACTTCGGCCAGGAGTTGTTCATTCAGGCGCAGCGCACCGACGGCCTCGGCTCCGAGGCGTATCAGGCGGCGCTTGCCAGGTGCCGCGAGTTGTCACGCACCGCCGGCATCGACCTGGCGATGGAGAAGTACCGGCTCGACGCGCTCGTCGCGCCAACCGGCGCGCCGGCGTGGAGGACAGATCTCAGCCGGGGAGACACGTTCCTGGGATCGAGCGCCGGCCCCGCGGCCATCGCCGGCTACCCGTCCGTCACCGTGCCGGCCGGTTTCGTCGGGCGGTTGCCGGTGGGGATCTCGTTCTTCGGCCGCGCATGGTCGGAACCGCGTCTGATCGCGCTGGCGTACGCCTACGAGCAGGCGACGAAGCAGCGGAAGCCGCCTACCTTTCAAGAGAGATAGCGCTCAGGGCAGGAAATCCACGTTCACGCCGAGCTCACCCAGCGTCGCCTGTAACGCGGCGGTGCCGTCCTCCAGGAAGTGCGCCGGGAGGTCACCAGTCACAAACGGTGGCGTGCGCTGCAGCGCGTCGCGGAGCACAGGCTCCCATGCGCGGGCAGCTACGTCGGCGCTTGCGTGCTGGCTCGCCCAGATGCGCGCCGCGGTGCCAAGCTGGATACCCAGGCCCGGATCGGCAGCGAGGCGTCGCAGGCAGAGCATCAACGAGTGCTCCTCGTCGCGCGGATCGATCGAGATGGCGATCGGTGCGGCGGTGCTGGCATAGCCGCGCGGCTGCCAGGTCTGAGGGTCGAGCGTCGGCCACGTCGCGACCGCCTCGGTCTCGAACACCACGGCCGGCAGGCCGGCCGCCATCGCCCGCAACGCATCGACCGGTGGCGCGCCAGTCGGTGGCCACTCGAGCGCGATCACGACATCGCGGTCGTGCAGGTCCTTGAATCCCGATGCCACAGTGATCCGGGCTCCTGCCTCCCGCGCTCGTGCGGCTGCCCGTTCGATGACGTCAGGCCGCACTGCTCGATAGCGAAAGCACATCTCGCCCGTTGACGCGGCGATCGATGGGGCGATGACGCCCGGGGGAAGCACCCGCACGTCGAGGTCCGAATACTCGTCGCGGAGCTCGCGCGCGGCCGCGTCGTCGTGCACGACGACCAGCCGCGAGGCCGCCAGCGGCGCGCGAAGCAGCGACGGCCCGCCGAAGGTCCGTTCGGCCCGCAAGTGATGACGCCGGTGGTGCAGGTGCAGCCACTCGGTTCGGCTCTGCTGAAGCGAGATCGCGCGCAGGACGACGATGCCCGGGTAGTGGAACAGGTATGGCCAGACGTACGCGTGGGCGGCGGAGTCGGCGAGCTCGAAGATCGTCAGGTCGTACGGCGCGCGGGCGTGCTGCCAGACAAAATCGTGGGCTCGCGCGGCGTCGAACCGGTCCACGTGGTGGGTCCGGGCCAGCTCGAGCGCGACGTCGTCGGGCTCCGGTGCGAACCACGCGAGCCTCACCGGGACCTCGAGGTGAATTGACCTTTCACAAGCGGTTCTATAGCATGAACAGGTTTGGGAAACTCTTCACAAGCGCTGCAGGGTGCGGCCGCGCGGTGAAGCGGGAACCCGCCTGTTTTCATCCTTTTCGAGGCGTACATGGACGGCTGGCTTGGCGTATTGATCATGATCGCCCTGGGCGTAGGATTCGCCGCGGTGATGATCGGGCTGTCCATCCTGCTGGGCCCGAAAAATCCGACGCCGGAGAAGCTCGCGCCCTACGAATGCGGCATGCCGGCGGTCGGCGATGCGCGCGAACGCCACTCGGTCAAGTTCTACCTGGTGGCGATGATCTTCCTGCTCTTCGACATCGAGATCGCGTTCCTGTATCCGTGGGCGATGTCGCTCCGCGATCTCGGGTGGGCGGGCTTCTACCAGATCCTGACGTTCTTCCTGATCCTCTCCGTCGGCTACGTCTACGTGTGGCGCAAGGGCGTCCTCGACTGGGGCCCGGCGCTCCGCCGCGCGCGGCGCCCGGATCAGCAGCAGCGGGCGGCGTAACCGGGCGCGGTTTTCATCCAGGCAATGGCTCAACAAGACACACATACCCACGGCCTCGATCCTGAGCTGCCGCTGCTCACCACGAAATTCGAATGGCTGGTGCAGTGGGCGCGCCGGTCGGCGATCTGGCCCGCCCAGTTCGGCCTGGCGTGCTGCGCCATCGAGATGATGGCGATGGCGGCCAGCCGCTACGACATCGCGCGGTTCGGCGCCGAGGTGTTCCGCGGGTCGCCGCGGCAGTCGGACCTGATGATCGTGGCCGGCCGGCTGTCACGGAAGATGGCGCCGGCGATGCGCCGCGTTTACGACCAGATGCCGGACCCGAAGTGGGTGATCTCGATGGGCGCCTGCGCGTCGGTCGGCGGCGTGTTCGACAACTACGCCATCGTTCAGGGGGTGGATCAGGTGGTGCCGGTGGACGTGTTCGTCCCCGGCTGCCCGCCGCGGCCGGAATCGCTGATCTACGGCATCGTCCAGCTGCAGGAAAAGATCGCCCGCTCGCGAGCGTAGGCGGGGTCACGCAATCGAGAGATGGAAGCGCAGACGATCATCGACACCCTCATGTCGCACGTGTCCGCCGCCTCGTACGAGGTGGGACGCAGCGTGGACTTCGCGACGATTTACGTTCAAGCTGACCGGCTCGTCGAAACCTGCCGCGTCCTGCGCGACACGCCATCGCTCGCGTTCAACGCCATCATCGAAATCACGGCGGCCGACTACCTGCCGCACGAGCCGCGGTACGAGGTGGTCTACCACCTGCTGTCGGTGCGCAACCGGGCGCGAGTGCGCCTGAAGGTGCGCGTGGCGGGCAGCGCCGCCCCCGAGGGCGTCGTTCCGACCGTGCAGTCGATCTGGCCGGGCGCCGGCTGGCCCGAACGGGAAGTGTGGGACATGTTCGGGATCGTGTTCGACGGCCACCCGGACCTGCGGCGGCTGCTGATGCCGGAAGACTGGGAAGGGCACCCGGCCCGCAAGGATTACCCCGTGCAGATCCACAAGGCGGCGCAGACGTACGAGCCGCTGGAAGTGACCGAGGACGAGTTCCGCGCGAACATCGAGCGGGATCGAGTGAAGAGAGCGCACTAAGGCTCCGGGCTTCGGACTCCGGGCTTCGGGCCCGTGGCCAGGAGCCTGTAGCCCGTCGCCCGTAGCCCACAAGAAACATGGCAGAACTGCGCACCGAGACGATGACCGTCAACATGGGGCCGCAGCACCCCAGCACGCACGGCGTGCTGAGGCTGGTGCTGGAGCTCGATGGCGAGGTCATCCAGAACGTCACACCAACCATCGGCTACCTGCACACCGGCATCGAGAAGACGGCCGAGCAGAAAAAGTGGCAGCAGGTGATTCCGCTCGTCGAGCGGATGGACTACCTCGGCGCGCAGTCGAACAGCCTGTCGTACGCGCTGGCGGTCGAGAAGCTGCTCGGGCTCGAGATGCCGCAGCGCGTCAACGACATCCGCGTGCTGATCGCCGAGCTGCAGCGCATGGCGAGCCACCTGATCTGGATCGGCACCCACGCGATGGAAATCGGCGCGGTGTCGATGCTGTTCTACGCCGTCCGCGAGCGCGAGCTGTTGATGAACATCAACGAGCTGATCGCGGGCTTCCGGTTCTTCCCGAGCTACTTCCGCATCGGCGGCCTGCGCGAGGATCTGCCGCGCGGCTTCCACGATGCGGTCAACGCGTTCCTCGAGCGGTTCCCCGGCAAGATCGACGAGTTCGAGGGACTGCTGACGAAGAACGACATCTTCAACCGCCGGACGCGCGGCGTCGGCGTCGTCACGCAGGAGGACGCGTTCGCGTGGGGTCTGGTCGGCCCGATCGCCCGCGGCGGCGGCTCCGACTACGACGTCCGGAAGTACTTCCCCTACTGCGGCTACGAGACCTACGACTTCACCGTCCCGACACGGACCGACGGCGACGTCTTCGCGCGTTACCAGGTTCGCGTCCAGGAGATGCGGGAGAGCGTGAAGATCTGCAAGCAGGCGATCAAGCGGATCACGCCGACCGGCGTCTGGGCCTGTGACGATCCGCGCGTCGTGCCGCCGCCGAAGGACAAGGTCTACACGGAGATGGAAGCGCTGATCCAGCACTTCTTGATCTACTCGCAGGGGTTCACCGTACCGGCCGGCGACGTCTACGTGCCGATCGAAGGACCGCGCGGCGAGCACGGCTGCTACATCGTGTCCGACGGGACCAACCGGCCGTGGCGCGTGAAGATGCGGCCGCCGTCGTTCATGGCGATCCAGGCGCTGCCGACGATCGTGAAGGGCGGGCTGATCGCGGACGTGGTCTCCGTGATCGGTTCCACCGACGTTGTGATGGGAGACTGCGACCGGTGAGCTTTCATCCGCAGATGGAATACGCGCCCGCCCGCTGGCACCGGTCGGAGCGCAAACTGGCGGAGGCGGGCGACGACTTCCGCTACACCCCCGACAATCAGGCGGCGTTCGACGAGCTGGTGACGCACTACCCGTCGGACCAGCGGAAGTCCGCGATCATCTACGCGCTCTTTCTGGTCCAGCAGCAGCAGGGCTACGTCAGCGGCGCGTCGATGCGGTTCGTGGCGGAGCAGATCGGCTGCACGGCCGCCGACGTGGAAGACGTCGTGTCGTACTACACCATGTTCTACACGAAGCCGGTCGGCAAGTACGTGATCAACGTCTGCCGGACGCTGTCGTGCGCGTTGATCGGCGCCGAGCGCGTCACCGAGGCGATCAGCGAGAAGCTCGGGATTCATCCCGGCCAGACGACCGCCGACGGCATGTTCACGCTGATCGAAGTGGAGTGCCTCGGCGCCTGCGATCGCGCGCCGGTCGTCATGATCAACGACGACCACTGGCACGAGCGCCTGGCGCCGGAAAAGGTCGGCGAGTTCCTGGAAGGGTTACGCACGCGCGGCGTGGCGTCGGTCTCCGGATGCCACCTGTGCGTCGAGACACGGAAATGATTAATCGAGTGGGGCGAGGCTTGTCAGCCTCGCCTGCGCGGACCTGACAAGGTCCGCGCCACGGCAAACCGATGGCCTACGAACCAGTTCTCATCCCGAAAGTTCGCGAGCAGAACGCCTACGCGCTCGACTTCTACGTCAAGAACGCCCGCGGCTACGAGGGGCTGCGCAAGGCGTTGACGCAGCAGCCGAACGACATCATCGAGCAGGTGAAGGCATCGGGGCTGCGCGGCCGCGGCGGCGCCGGCTTCCCGACGGGCATGAAGTGGCAGTTCGTGCTCAAGGACACGCCGAAGCCGAAGTACATCGCCTGCAACGCCGACGAGAGCGAGCCGGGCACGTTCAAGGATCACGTGCTGATGGAGCGCAACCCGCACCTGCTGTTCGAGGGGTGCGCCATCGGCTGCTATGCGATCGGCGCAAAGGTCGCCTACATCTACATCCGCGGCGAGTTCTTGCACGTCCAGAAGGTGCTCGAGGCCGAGTTGAAGAAGGCGTACGACGCCGGCTATCTGGGGAAGAACATCTTCGGCAGCGGCTTCGACTGCGACATCTACATCCATCGCGGCGCGGGCGCGTACGAGGCGGGTGAGGAGACGGCGCTCATCGAGTCGCTCGAGGGCAAGCGCGCGCAGCCGCGCATCAAGCCGCCGTTCCCGGCGGTGGCCGGTCTCTACCAGTGCCCGACGGCCGTCAACAACGTCGAGACGCTGTGCAACGTCCCGCTGATCGTGCTCGACGGCGCGGAATGGTTCGCGAAGCTCGGTCCGGAAAAGAACGGCGGCCCGAAGCTGTTCTGCATCAGCGGCCAGGTGAAGCGCCCGGGTGTCTACGAGGCGTCGATGTACACGACGCTGCGCGAGCTGATCTTCGGCGACGAGTACGCCCAGGGCATGGCCAACGGCCGCGCGTTCAAGGCGTTGATTCCGGGCGGATCATCGGTGCCGATCCTGCTCGACGAGCACCTCGACGCGCCGGCCAGTTTCGACGGCGTGCAGAAGGCCGGCTCGCTGCTCGGCTCGGCGGGGCTGATCGTGATGGACGATTCGGTGTGCATGGTGTGGCTGGCGATGAACCTGCTGCACTTCTACCGCCACGAGTCGTGCGGCAAGTGCACGCCCTGCCGCGAGGGCGGCGACTGGCTGTACAAGCTGCTGATGCGCATCGAGCGCGGTGAAGGGCAGGCCAAGGACATCGACCTGCTCTACAGCGTCGCCAACAACATCGTCGGCAAGACGCTGTGCGCGTTCGGCGACGCCGCGGCGACGCCGGTGCTGACGACGATCAACTTGTTCCGGGACGAGTTCGAGGCGCACGTGCGGGAGGGTCGCTGCACGAAACCGGCGCCCTGGCGCGCGCAGAAGGCCGCGCTCGCGCACGCGCACTGACATGGATCTACGTCTCATCATCCAACTCGTCGTCATCGGCCTGACGTTCTTCATGCTGATCAACGCGTCGGCCCTACTGGTGCTGGCCGAGCGGAAGATCATGGGCTTCATGCAGCAGCGCTACGGCCCCTACCTCGTGGGCCCGCACGGTGCGCTGCAGCCGCTCGCCGACATCGTCAAGCTGCTGTTCAAGGAAGAACTGCGGCCGAAGGGCGCGGACAAGTGGCTGTTCACGCTGGCGCCGATCCTGTCGGTGACCGCGGCTTTCGCGGCCTTCGCCACGGTGCCGTGGGGCGCCGAGACGACGCTGTTCGGCCTGCTGGACACGCCAATCAAGCTGGGCGTGGCCGACGTCAACGTCGGGTTGCTGGTGATCTTCGCGATCACCTCGATGGGCGTCTACGGGATCGTCCTGGCCGGCTGGTCTTCCAACAGCAAGTACTCGCTGTTCGGCGGTCTGCGCGCGTCGGCGCAGATGATCAGCTACGAGCTGTCCTACGCGACCTCGCTCGCCGCGGTCGTGATGCTCGCCGGCTCGCTGTCGGTCCGTGAGATCGTCGACGCGCAGGCCGGGACCTGGTTCGGCGTCCTCAACCACTGGTGGATCTTCATCCAGCCGGTCGGTTTCATCATCTACGCGATTGCCGGCGTGGCCGAGACGAACCGCGCGCCCTTCGACTTCCCGGAAGCGGAGCAGGAACTGGTCGCCGGCTACAACACCGAGTACAGCTCGGTCCGGTTCGCCCTCTTCCCGCAGGCCGAATACATCAACATGGCGACGATGTCGGCGGTGGCCACCGACCTGTACCTGGGTGGGTGGCACGGCCTGCTGCCGGTGTACACGCCGCTCGATCCGCTGATCGAGCAGTACGGGCTCGGCTGGATGGTGTTCCTCGCCAAGGTCGGCGGCTTCCTCTTCTTCTACATCTGGATGCGCTGGACCCTGCCGCGCTATCGCTACGACCAGCTGATGTCGTTCGGCTGGAAGTTCCTGCTGCCGGTGTCGGTCCTGAACCTGATCGTCACCGCGGCGCTGTGGCTGTACCTCAATGCCTGAAACACTGGTCTTCTACGTCTTCTCGGGCCTGGCGATCCTTGCCTCGGCGCTGGTGATCGGGCAGCGGAACCCGATGTACAGCGTGCTGCTGCTGGTGCTGTCCTTTGCGGCGATCGCCGGCCTGTTCGTGCAGCTCGACGCGCCGTTCCTGGCGCTGGCGCTGATGATCGTCTACGCCGGCGCCATCATGGTGCTCTTCCTGTTCGTGGTGATGCTGCTGAACGCGCCGCAGGAGGATGCCGCGACCTGGGACCGGACGCACCCGCTGCGCCATCCCGTGGTGACGCGGTTCGGAACGGTCCTCGCGCTGATCCTGATCGTCGAGCTCGCCTACGCGCTGATGCGCGGCAACGACCTGTCGCCGGGCGTCGGGTCGCGGGCTGGCGGCGAACTCGTCAGCTCGGTTCGCGAGCTCGGTCGCGTCCTCTTCACCGACTACGTGTTCGCGTTCGAGGCGACGTCGATCCTGATCCTCGTGGCGATGATCGGCGCGGTCATGATGGCGCGCCGGGAAGGGGAGCAGCCGTAATGGTGCCGCTGTCCTACTACCTGATCGTCTCGGCGATCCTGTTCGCGCTCGGCACCGCCGGCGTCTTCCTCCGCCGCAACCTGATCACGATCCTGCTGTCGATCGAAATCATGCTGAACGCGGTCAACCTGACGTTCGTCGCCTTCGGCCGCTTCGCCGGCGACGTCGACGGCCAGATCATCACGTTCTTCGTGATGACCGTTGCGGCCGCCGAGGCCGCGGTCGGCCTGGCGCTGGTGATTGCGCTGTTCCGGCATCGCGAGTCGCTGAATCCGGACACGTTCATGAATCTCAAATGGTGAACGCTTCAAAGGTGTCGTCGTGCTCGCGCTGATTCCGTCCCTGCCGTTCGTCGGCTTCCTGATCAACGCGCTGCTCGGGCGCCGTCTGCCGAAGTCGGTGTCGGGCGGCGTCGCATCGCTGGTGATGCTCGTCTCGTTCGTCATCTCGGCGATGACGGTCTGGCAGCTCGCCGGGCTCGAGCCGGCGCAGCGCGCGATCGAGCAGACGGTTTACAACTGGATCCAGTCCGACGACCTGACGATTGGCCTGACCTTCCGCGTCGATCCGCTGTCGGCGGTGATGATTCTCGTCATCACCGGCATCGGCTCGCTGATCCACATCTACTCGACGGCCTACATGCACGACGAGACGGACAGCGAGTTCGCGCGCTACTTCTCGTACCTGAACCTGTTCGCCGCGTTCATGCTCGTGCTGGTGCTCGGCGCGAACTTCCCGGTGATGTTCGTCGGCTGGGAAGGTGTCGGCCTCTGCTCGTACCTGCTGATCGGCTTCTGGTTCAGGAAGAAGTCGGCCAACGACGCCGGCAAGAAGGCGTTCGTCGTCAACCGCATCGGCGACTATGCGTTCCTGCTTGGGATGTTCGCGATCTTCACCCGCTTCGGCACGCTCGATTTTCAGGGCGTCGCGTCGGCGGTCGCGGCGCTGCCGAACGAGCAGATGTTCGGCATCATCTCGATCGCGACGCTGCTGCTGTTCATCGGCGCCACCGGCAAGTCCGCGCAGATCCCGCTCTATGTCTGGCTGCCCGACGCCATGGAAGGTCCGACCCCCGTCTCCGCCCTGATCCACGCGGCGACGATGGTGACGGCGGGCGTGTACATGATCGGCCGCAACGCGGTGCTGTTCAGCCATGCGCCGGTGACGCTCCTGATCGTCGCCATCATCGGCGGCGTCACCGCCCTGATGGCCGGCAGCATCGGCCTCGTGCAGAACGACATCAAGCGGGTGCTGGCCTACTCGACGGTGTCGCAGCTCGGCTACATGTTCCTGGCGATGGGGATGGGCGCCTTCGGCGCCGGCATCTTCCACCTCTACACCCACGCGTTCTTCAAGGCCTGCCTGTTCCTCGGGTCCGGCGCGGTGATTCACGCGCTGCACGGCGAGCAGGACATCCGCAACATGGGCGGGCTGAAGAAGGCGCTGCCGATCACCTACTGGACGTTTCTCATCGCGTCGCTGGCGATCGCCGGCATCCCTGGTCTGGCCGGGTTCTTCAGCAAGGACGAGATCCTCTACGAGACCTTCAGGGAAGGGCACTGGATCCTCTGGACGATCGGCATCCTGACGTCGTTCATGACGGCGACCTACATGTTCCGGCTGGTCTACCTGACCTTCCATGGTCAGCGCCGTCACGACGCGCCGGCGCCGGCCCACGTCGAAGTAGAGGAGCCCGATTACGGGCACCAGCACGGATCCGACTCGCACCATCCGGCGCCCGCGACGTCGCACCAGCACGATTCGCATGCGCACCACGGCGCCCACCTGCATGACGCGCCGCCGGCGATGGCGCTTGCGCTGATTGTGCTGGCGATCGGCTCGGTGTTCGCCGGCTACATCGGCATCCCGCACGCGCTCGGTGGGCACAACGCGCTGGGTGAGTGGCTGGCCCCGTCGTTCCATGCGGCCGGCCAGGTGGCCGGCGAGGCGGCGGAAGCCGCCGAAGGCGCCGGCGAGGAGGGCAGTCTCGAGCTGACGCTGATGCTCGTCTCGAGCGTCGTCGCCATCCTCGGCGTCGGGCTCGCCGCGTTCATCTGGCTCAAGCGCCGCGAGATCGCCGACAAGATGGCCCGCAGCCTGAGCGGCGTTCACCGCCTGCTGATGAACAAGTATTACGTCGACGAGTTGTACGACGCGGCGATCGTCCAGCCGATCAAGATCATCTCGACCGAGCTGTTGTGGCGCCGCTTCGACGTCAGGGTGATCGACGGCGCCGTCAACGGTACCGGGGCCATCGTCGACGGCGGTGCGGCGGTGCTGCGCCGGCTGCAGACCGGGTCGGTCAGGTCCTATGCAGGGTCGATTCTCGTCGGTGTCGTGATCATCCTGGGGTACTACCTGTGGCGGTAGTCCGAAGCCCGAAGCCCGTAGCCCGAAGCCTGTAGCCGAAGCCCGACATGAATCTTCCGCTTCTCACCCTTCTCTGGGCAGTACCGCTGGCCGGCGCCATTCTGCTGCTGCTGATACCCAGCGGCGGCGATGAGCCACCGCGGGCGCCCGATGACCACGAGGTCCGCGGCAGCCGCGGGCCGCGCGACAGCCTGTTCCGCAACCTGGCGCTGGTCATTTCGCTCGTCGTGTTCGCGCTGACCCTGCTGCTGTGGGCAGGCTTCGATGCCGGCTCCGCCGAGTTCCAGTTCGTCGAGCGCGCCGCCTGGATCCCCGCGTTCGGCATCGACTACTACGTCGGCGTCGACGGCATCAGCCTGCTGCTGATCGTGCTCACCGGCTTCCTGACGCCGGTGGCGATGCTGTCGTCGTGGGCCGGCGTCAACCGCAAGGTGAAGGAGTTCGCGATCTTCATCCTCGCCCTCGAGGCGGCGATGATCGGCGTCTTCATTTCGCTCGACCTGTTCCTGTTCTACGTGTTCTGGGACGCGATGCTCATCCCGATGTACTTCCTGATCGGGATCTGGGGCTACGACCAGCGCATCTACGCCGCGATCAAGTTCATGCTCTACACGATGGCGGGCAGCGTGCTGATGCTGGTGGCCATCCTGGCCCTCGCCTACATGCACAGCGAGGCGACCGGCAACTACAGCTTCGACCTGCTGAAGCTCTACACGCTGCAGATTGCGCCCGAGACCCAGCGCTGGCTGTTCCTGGCCTTCACCCTCGCCTTCGCGATCAAGGTGCCGCTGTTCCCGTTCCACACCTGGCTGCCGGATGCGCACGTGCAGGCGCCGACCGCCGGCTCGGTCATCCTGGCCGGCGTGCTGCTGAAGATGGGGACCTACGGCCTGGTCCGGTTCGCGTTCCCGCTGTTCCCGGTCGCCGCGGCCGAGTTCGCGCCCTGGATCGCGGTGCTCGCCGTCATCGGGATCGTCTACGGCGCACTGGTGGCGATGGTCCAGCCCGATATGAAGAAGCTGGTGGCGTATTCCTCGGTCAGCCACCTTGGCTTCGTCGTGCTCGGCATCTGCGCGATGAACGTCAACGCCTTGCAGGGCGCCGTCTACCAGATGCTGGCGCACGGCGTCAGCACCGGCGGTCTCTTCTACATCGTCGGCATGCTCTCCGACCGCCGGCACACCCGCGCCATCAGCGAGTACGGCGGCCTGAAGGCCGTGGTGCCACGGCTGACCGCGGCGTTCCTGATCATCACGCTGGCGTCGATCGGCATGCCCGGGCTCAACGGCTTCATCGGCGAGTTCCTGATCATGCTCGGCGCGTTCCGCTGGGATCCGCGCTACGTCGTCGCGGCCGGCCTCGGCGTGATCCTGTCAGCGGTCTACATGCTGTGGATGGTGCAGCGCGTCTACTACGGCAAGGTGACCAAGCCCGAAAACGCGCACATGCCGGACGTGACGCCGCGCGAATGGGCCGGCCTCGCGCCGCTCTGCGCGATGGCCCTGGTGATGGGTGTTGTGCCGACGCTGTTCACGAAGCCGATGGAGCCGGCGGTGCGCCGCATGGTCGAGCGCGTCCAGCCTGGAGAGCCGGTCCGCGTGAACAACGCGGTCCCGAAGACCATCCGCAACGAAAAGGGCGACATCGTCCTGGTGAGTCATGTTCAACACTGACCTTGACGCGATCGTGCCGATGCTCTGCGTCACCCTCGCCGCGCTGGCGTCGATGGGGGCGGAGGCGTTTCGCAAGCCGGGCGAGAAGATGCCCATCGGCGGCCTCGGCATCGTCGGCCTGGCCGGCGCGGCGGCGTCCACGGCCATGCTGTGGAACCGGAATTCGGACGGCTTCGGCGTCATCGTTGCCGACAACTTCGGCCTGTTCGTCACGATGACCCTGGTGATCGTCGGCGTCCTGACGATCATGTTCTCGTCGCAGGTGGTGCACCGCGACGCCTACCCGAAGGGCGAGTACTACACGCTGGTGCTGTTCGCGATCGTCGGGATGATGATGATGGCGACGGCGAACGACCTCCTCGTCGTCTTCGTCGCGCTCGAAATTCTCTCGCTGTCGGTCTACGTGCTCACCGGCATCCGCCGCGACAGCCTGCGCAGCACCGAGGCGGCGTTCAAGTACTTCCTGCTCGGCGCGTTCTCCAGCGCCTTCTTCCTGTACGGGATCGCGTTCACCTACGGCATCACCGGCAGCACCCGCCTGACGGCCGTCGGTTCGTATCTCTCCGCGCAGGCGCTGACGAGCAACCCGATGGTGCTGATCGCGGTCGGCCTGCTGCTGGTCGGCTTCGCGTTCAAGATCTCGGCGGTGCCGTTCCACATGTGGACGCCCGATGCCTACGAGGGCGCCCCGGCGATCGTGACCGGCTTCATGTCGACCGGCGTCAAGGCCGCGGCGTTCGCCGCCTTTGCCCGGGTCTTCCTGTCGGCGCTGGAACCGTTCAAGGGCGACTGGGCGCCGATCGTCGCCGCGCTCGCCGCGTTGACGATGATCCTCGGCACGGTGGTCGGCGTGGCGCAGAGCAACGTGAAGCGCATGCTCGCCTATTCGAGCATCGCGCACGGCGGCTACCTGCTGGTGGGCCTCGTCGCGGCCAACCAGGTGGGGAAGGCGGCCATCCTCTTCTACCTGCTTGGCTACTCGGTGACGAACCTGGCCGCATTCGGCGTCATCGCGCTCCTGAGCGCGCGCGACCGCGACACCGACGAGCTGCGCGACTACGCCGGCTTGTGGCATTCGCACCCGGCGCTCGCTGCGCTGATGACCGTGTGTCTGCTGTCGCTCGGCGGGCTGCCGCCGACCGTGGGCTTCGTCGCCAAGTGGTACATCTTCAGCGCCGCGATTGGCGCCGGCTACTACTGGCTGGCGATCATCGGCATGCTCACCAGCGTCGTCTCGGTGTTCTTCTACCTGCGCGTGGTGGTGATGATGTACATGGCGGACCGCACCGGCGGACCGGTCCCGGCGAAGGTGACCGTGGTTGGAATGGCCGCGCTGACGCTGTCGATTGCCGCCATTTTCTACCTGGGCATCCTTCCGGCCCCGGTGATGAACTACGCGGCCGAGTCGATCGCGACCATTTTCTGATGCTGTAGGGCAGGTCTTGCTTTGTAGACCTGCCAGTTACAATACCCGGATGCGGCTGCTGCTCCCCGTCATCCTGGCGCTTGCGCTCGCCGCGACCTCATCGGCGCAGTCCCTTCCGCCGCCATCGCGCGCCACCTCCGCCTGGGACACGCAACTGCTCGTCAACGAGGCGCACAACCTCGCGCCCGAGGCGCTGCCCGATGTGCGCCGTCGCGCCGAGGACGGCGACGCGCGCTCGCAGGTCATCCTCGGCCTCGTCCTCGAGATGGGCGCGGCAGGTCAGCAGCCGCAGCCGGCCGACGCGCTGCCATGGTTCCTGAAAGCCGCCGAGCAGGGCATCGCCTGGGCCGAGGTCTGGTCGGCCGACTTCTATTTCAGCGGCAGCAACGGCATCCCGCGCGACACGTTCAAGGCGCTGGAGCTCTATAAGTCCGCGGCCGGTCGCGGCGACGACCGCGCGGCCTTCTTCGTTGGCCAGATGTACTTCTTCGGCGACGGCGTCCCGGTCAACCAGCGCGAAGCCGCGGGCTGGTTCCGCCGGGCGGTGGCCGCGGATCCCGACGCCGTCACGCGCATGGTTACGTTGTCGGAAGCCGCCTGCGACTCGAAGTTCTGCGTCACGCTGCGGCAGGTCGTCGGCGCCATCATGATCGGCCTGGCCGATCGCTTTACCGGCACCTGGGACGAGGCGACCAGCGAGTGGGACTCGCTGATCGAGCTGCCCGACAGCGATCGCTGCGGGCTGACCAGCAGCGACCGCACCGAGAAGGGCGACGTCCGCAACTTCTTCTGCGACTCGGAGCTGATCGCCGACGACGCGCGCGGCCAGGCGCGGGAGAAGGAGCTCGCGGATGCGGTCCAGCAGGCGCTGCCGGGCGTGTTCGAGCGCAAGGACGATCCGACACGCCAGAACCCCGCGACGTTCTTCTCGCGCGACGGCTATCCGCACATCCGGGTCTCGTTCAACGTCACGCCCGGCGACGCCCCACGCCGGGTCACGCTGCTGGTCGGGCCCTGAACGGAGACGCCGATCCGCGCAACGGCGTGCTTCGAACTTCCTACTTCGAACTTCGCGCTTTCCCGTAAGATCCCTCTGTGCCGGAAGGGTCGGTCGTCGATCGCGATCTCACGCAGCTCGAGGCCGAGCTGAAGCGGCTCGAGGCCGAGTACAACATGTTCTTCGCCGGCCGCCTGCCGCGTCCGCCGTGGGAAACGCGGAAGCGCGTCGACGGGATGGTCAAGCGCATCGACCGGATGCCGATCAGCAACACCGGCGAGAAGTTCCGGTTCAGCACGCTGCAGTCACGCTACAGCACGTTCATCGATCTCTGGGATCGCGGCCTGCGCGCGCGCGAGGAAGGACGTGCGGGTCCGTTCGCGCAGCTGAAGCAGCCGGAGCCCGAGCGACCCACCGCCCAGCCTGTCGGCGATCGCATTGTGCACGTCACGACGTTCAGCGATCCGCTGAAGGAGATGGACAAGCTGCAGCACTTGTACGAAAGCCTGGCCGAGGCGCGCCGTGCGAACGGGGAGGAGGCGGTGCCGTTCCACCGGTTCGCGGAGTTGATCAAGACGCAGGTGTCGACGCTGAAGGAGAAGGGGAGTCCCGAGGTGGCGTTCCGTGTCGCCGTGAAGGACGGGAAGGTGAACTTCACCGCCCGCGCGCTCAAGGGCGCGCCGACCGAGTAAGTTCGCTGGGATTGTGGGGCTTGGGATTTCTGAAGGAGCCCGGCGCCACGAGGACGCCGGGCAGGTCGTGCGTGGTTCTAAGCTTTGGTGACGTTCCCCGCCTGCGGACCCTTCGGGCCGTCGACGATCTCGAATTCGACCGCCTGACCCTCTTCCAGGGACCGGAAACCGTTTCCACTGATCGCCGAGTAGTGAACGAACACGTCGCTGCCACCCTCGCGCTCAATGAACCCGTAGCCCTTGGCGTTGTTGAACCACTTGACCTTGCCTGTAATGCGCATCGTTCTTCTTCCCTGCTTGCTGTGCGGATCTTCCCCGTAGGTGTTACCCGCTGGATAGATGCACCCGAAGCAGCAGTTGAGCTTTCGGGCACAAAAAAAGACCGCGAGTGCTTGCGCGGCCTCGACTGCAACCGTTCAGGGAACGCCCCGTGAACGTGCGGTAATCCTACGGTTGGCCTTGCGCGCTGTCAAGGACATCCGCAGTAAAGTGCTGGATTAATAACCGATTTGCTGCCCTATTTCGATGCCCAGAGCCCTCCTCAGTGTGTCCGATAAGACTGGTCTGCTCGACCTGGCGCGCGGTCTCGCGGCGCGAGGATTCGAGCTGGTGTCCACCGGGGGAACCGCACGCGCTCTCCAGGACGCACATCTCGCCGTCACGGCGGTCTCCGACGTGACCGGGTTCCCCGAGATGATGGATGGGCGTGTGAAAACACTGCACCCTATGGTGCACGGTGGGATTCTGGCGCGCCGGGATCACACCGACGACCTCGCAGCGGCGGCGACGCACGGGATCACGCTGATCGACGTCGTCGTGGTGAATCTGTATCCGTTCGTGAAGGCGGCGGCAAATCCGGACACCCCGTTCGACGCGCTCGTCGAGGAGATCGACATCGGCGGCCCCAGCCTGGTCCGCGCCGCGGCGAAGAATTTCCAGCACGTGCTGGTGGTCGTCGCGCCCGACGACTACCCGGCCGTGCTCGCCGAGCTCGATCGCCCGGGGGGGCCGTCGACGCCGTTTCGATTCGAGTTGTCGAGAAAGGCGTTCGCGCACACGGCGGCGTACGACACGGCGATCGCGTCGACGCTCGGCACGGTCACCGCGGGTGAGACCGGATTCTCACGTCCCTCAGCGGCCGGCCTGCCCGCCGTGTTGACGTTCGGCCTGCGCAAGGTGCGCGACCTGCGCTACGGCGAGAACCCGCATCAGCCGGCGGCGCTCTACGAGGGATTTGGCCCGCACCCGGGCGGGTCGCTGCTCCAGGGCAAGGAGCTCTCGTACACGAACCTGCTCGATCTCGACGCCGCGGCGCGGATCGTGATCGACTTCGCCGAGCCGGCGGCGGCGGTGATCAAGCACACTAACCCGTGCGGGGCGGCGACCGGTGCCACTGCTGCGGACGCCTACGTCCGGGCGCGTGATGCCGACGCCCTCGCCGCCTTCGGCGGCATCGTCGGATTGAACCGTCCCATCGACGCGGCGGCCGCGGACGCCATCGTGTCGACCTTCATCGAAGCGGTGTTCGCGCCGGCGGTGGATGCCGACGCCCTGGCGATTCTCGCGAAGAAGCCGAACCTGCGGGTGGTGATTCCTTCGCTCCTCCTCACCGACGCCGAGGCGCGCGCGCGATATGACCCGGCGGCCGACCTGGAGCTGCGTTCGATTCTCGGCGGCGTTCTCGTCCAGAGCCGCGACTACGCGTGGGAGGCGCACCAACCGTGGCCGTCCGTCGAGTTGCGGGTGGTGACGAAGCGGCAGCCGACCGCGGACGAGTGGCAGGCGCTGCGCTTTGCCTGGCGCGTCGGCGCGCACGTGAAATCGAACACGGTGATCTTCACGACCGCTGATCGAACGCTGGCGATCGGCGCTGGCCAGATGAGCCGGGTCGATGCCGTGAATGTCGCCACGATGAAGGCGACGCAGGCGGGGACCTCCCTCACGGGCGCGGTCGTCGCCTCCGACGCGTTCTTCCCGTTCCGCGACGGCCTCGATGCCGTTGCCGCGGCGGGCGCTACCGCCGTGGTCCAGCCGGGCGGGTCGGTCAACGATCAGAAGGTGATCGAAGCCGCCGACGAACACGGGCTGGCGATGGTCTTCACCGGCCGGCGACATTTCCGACACTAGGAGCTGGAATCGGATGCCGTTCCGCGACGAGCCGATCGTCACGCTGGCCACGTTCGAGACCGAGTTCGAGGCGTCGCTCGCCCGCGGCGCCCTCGAAGCGATCGGCATCCGCGCGATGGTGCCTGGTGAACAGTACGGGACCTACTCGCGTGGTCGCGGGCGCCCGTTCGGGAGAGCCGAGCTGAAGGTGTTCGAAAGCGACCGCGAGCGGGCGCTGGTCGAACTGCGACGGATGCAGATCCGGCTCGTCTCGAACGGGAACGACCCGAACGACCCGAACGATTCGAACGATTCGAACGACCAGTAGATTGTGCGTAAGACACCCCACGCCGTCACTTCGCTACCATTTCCATCAGGAGCGGAGGTCATGACGATCACCCACCTGACGACAGCGGAACTCGAAGCGGGCCTCGATCGCATCCGGCAGGCGCCCCGGGACTCCGGGCCACTCGAACTGATTGTCCGGCGGCCGGCGGTCGGCGCCCGCGAGGTCCTCGACCTCGCCGAGCTCGATCGCGCGGAGGGCCTCAAGGGCGACACCTGGAAGATTCGCGCGAGCTCCCGGACGTCCGATGGCACGGCGCATCCCGACATGCAGTTGAACATCATCAGCGCGCGCGCGATCGCGCTCGTCGCACAGGTGCGTGAGCGATGGGCGCTCGCCGGCGATCAGCTCTACGTCGACCTGGATCTGTCCGAGCAGAATCTTCCGCCGTGGACCAGGCTGGCGCTCGGCACCGCGATCATCGAGGTGACCGATCAGCCGCACACCGGCTGCGCGAAGTTCGTCGAGCGCTTCGGCGTGGACGCGATGCGGTTCGTCAACTCACCCGTCGGCCGCGCGCTTCGCCTTCGCGGCCTGAACGCGCGCGTCGTGGAGCCGGGTGCCGTCCGCGCCGGCGACACCGTCCGCAAACTGCAATCGTGAATGGTGAATGGTGAATCGTGAATGGTGGAAGACGCCAGCGTCCGTCCACCAACTCCAATTCACGATTCACGATTCACGATTCACGATTCATGATTCACGACTGGCGAGCCCGCCACCGCATCGTCACAGAACCGTTCTCTCTCTGTCACCGCCCGGGGCACATCCGTTGCAGCCGACGCGGCGGACCCGCAATCCCTGTCATCTCCTGGCGACACACCCTCCGGATTCATGTGCCAGCTGCCGGACGGATTGCGGTGAGAGGAGAGGGACGTGGACGAAAGACGAATCGGACGACGGGAGGCGATGGCGTTGCTCGGGGCTGCCGGCGCGGTATTCGCGACAGGATGCGGCGGCACCGAGGCGAGTCCTTCCAGCAGCAGTACAACGGTCGATGCCATCGGCACGTCGAGCGCGACCTGCGCGGTCACACCGACCGAAACCATCGGGCCCTATCCATCGCTGACTGATCTCTTCCGGAGCGACATCCGCGAGGGCAAGAGCGGCACGCCGCTTACGCTCACGCTGACGGTCGTGAACAGCAGCAACGGGTGCAGTCCGCTGCCCGGGGCGAATGTCGAGATCTGGCAGTGCGACGCGTCCGGCAACTACTCGGAGTACGGCTCGCAGGTCGCACAGACCTACCTTCGCGGCATCCAGACCACCGATGCCAGCGGTCAGGTCACGTTCACCACGATCGTTCCCGGCTGGTACCAGGGACGCGCGACCCACATCCACGTCGAGGTGGTGCGCAACGGCGTGTCGGTCAAGGCGACGCAGCTTGCGTTTCCAGAATCGGTCAACGACGCTGTCTACGCCACCGGCGTCTATGCATCGCGCGGGTCGAACCCGACGAAAAACGTCGCGGACGGGATCTTTGCCGACAGCATCAACTCAGAGCTCGCAACCGTGTCAGGTGATGCGGGCAGTGCGCTGACGGCGACATTCCGGGTTGCTGTCTGAGCTTTGATGGTGCGAGCGTGACACGTGCTGGTGCGATCCTGACGCGTGCTGGTGCGATCGTGATACTAGAGGGTGCGAGCGTGACATCGGATGGTGCGGTCGCGAAAAGTGTTGGTGCGATCCTGAACGAGAGTCGCAGGGATGGCGCTCGCGGCACGGTTCAATCGACGCCACGAGGTGTCGCACCAACAAGAATCTGGTTCGCACCTTCAAGCGCCGTGGACGCCTTGAGCGTTCGCCGGCCGCGCGTGACAGCTGAGTGTCAGTGAGGCGGATCGTGGCGCCAGAACGGCGACCAGTACCGCTGGTAAACCACGGCGGTTTCCGAAACCGCGCGGAGCAGCTCTTCGACCGAGACGGTTGCCGGGCCGAAGCGGCTGACGGAAATCCCGGCCGCATCGTTGGCGAGCCGGGCGGACTCGGCGGCGGTGGCGCCGGCGGCGATCGCCAGCGCCAGTGTCGCGATCACGGTGTCGCCCGCGCCGGTGACGTCGGAGACTTCGCGCGCTGATGCCGGCAATCCTCCCTCGGCGTCGCCGGTCAGCAGCCACATGCCCTGATCACCGCGGGTCATGAGGACGCCCTGGCAGTTTGCCCGATCGCGGAACTGGCGAGCCGCCTCGCGCGCCTCGTCCTCGCTGCGGATGCGCAGGTGCGTTGCCGCCTCGGCTTCGTGGTGGTTCGGCGTAACCAGCGTGGCCCCGCTGTAGTAGTCGATGTGGGGGATCTTCGGATCGACCAGCAGCGGCACGCCGGCGCGGTGTGCCTCTGCGACGGCCGCTTCCATCACCCGCCGCGTCACGCACCCTTTCAGGTAATCCGACACGACGATCGCCGCGGCGTGCGCGGCGTGCTTCTGAATGTCGGCGACGATCCGCTGCTCGATGTCGCCGGCGATCTCGACGTCCGACTCGTAATCGATGCGCGCAACCTGCTGATTGCGCTCGGTGACGATCCGGACCTTGGCGGTGGTGCAGCGGGACGCATCGCCCACGAAAGAGGGCGCGATTCCCGCCTGGCGGCACTCCTGCGCGAGCGTCGCCGCAGCGTCGTCCATCCCCGTCACCGCCACCAGCGTGGTGTGGCCGCCGAGCGCCGTGATGTTGTGTGCCACGTTGGCGGCGCCGCCGATGCGCTGCGTTTCGTGCTCGAACGCGACCACCGGCACGGGCGCCTCGGGCGAGATGCGCGTCACCCGGCCGGCGATGAAGCGGTCCACCATGGCATCGCCGATGACGAGGATGTGCGCGCCCGCGAATCCGCGGGAGATGGCCTGCGCCCGCTCAGGCGCGATCGGCGGCAGCAGCACGGGCGGGGTCGGCGCCACGGGTCGCAGCGAACGGGACCGTGACGAGCACGAGGAACGTCATGAGGAATTCGGAGTCGCCGAAGTTGTATTCGAACATGCCGGCGGTCAGCATGGCGACGACCGCGGCGAGTCCGGTCGCCGCGAGCATGCGCTCACCCCGCCGGAACAGTCGCACCAATCCGGCGGTGAGCACGCCGACGAACGTGATCCACACGAGGAGCGCCGGGATGCCGCGCTCCGCCATGATCTGCACGGGTACGTTGTGCAGGTGGGGGTTGACCGTGTTGACCGCGTAGCTGGGCCGATACCGCGCGTACACACGCGGCACCATGTTGGGCCCCACGCCGGTCAGCGGGAAGTCGCGCGTGATGTCCTTGCCGATCTCCAGCATCGCCACGCGATCCTGGCTCGTCGGATCCTTGGAGTTGAAGGTGGACGTCATGCGGTCGGTGATCGATGTCGGGGCCAGCAGGAACAGCAGGGAGCCGATGACGAACGGCGCCAGCGCCATCAGGCGGAAGTCCTTCAGCAGGAAGAGCAGCGCCACTGCCACCGAGGTGCCGATCCAGGCGTTGCGCGTCAGCGTGAGCGCCAGGGCGACGATGAGCGCCGGGAGCACGAGTGCCGGCCACAGGCGGTCGCGCGAGCCGAAGAGCAGCCGCGCGGTGGCGGCGCAGACCACCAGCATCAGGATGCCGGAGTAGGTCATGTAGTGGGTGAGCGCTCCCTCCGGCCGGCGGCCGAGGTTGTCGTAGTGCAGCACCGCGTACTGAATGATGCCGAAGGCGGCGCTGGCGGCGCCGACCGAGACGAGCACGTCGATCACCTTGCCGGCCCGCTGGCCGCGCGCGATGTCGAACACCATTGGCACGATCGCGAACAGCACGAGCTGCTTGTCGTCGATGAAGCTGGTGCGCGGCTCGAAGGAAAACGCGGAAGAGATCAGCGTCATCACGGCGTAGCCGGCCAACGGCACGAAGAACACCGGCGCCGACAACCGGGCGCGGTCGCGCGCCAGCATCGTCACCCAGCACACGAACGTCATCGCCAGCAGCACGTTGGCCGCTGCAATCGACATCTGGAGCGCGGCGACGAAGCCGAGGAGCAGCCAGAAGGTGACCCGCTCGAGCGTGATCTCCGCCGCCGTTCCCGTCGCGCTCATCGTCGTCGTGCTCATGCGTGGCGCTCCTTCTCGCGCTGCTGCATCTTGCCGTGGTGCAGCGCCCGTTCGGCCGCTGCCGCGACCTGATCCGGGGTGATCCGCGTCAGGCACCGGAAGTCGCCAGGCGCGCACTGCCGCTGGCTGCACGGCCGGCAGGGCAGCTCGCCCGCGTCTACCGTCTCCGCGTACCACTGTGGGTCACGCCAGGGACGCGATCGCCCCGCCAGGGTCGGCCCGAGCAGCTCGACGATCGGCGTTCGGGTCGTCGCGGCCACGTGGGCGGGTCCGCTGTCGCCCCCAATGTATACCGCCGCCCGCGCGGTAAGTGCATGCAGTTCGGCGAGGTCGAACTCCCCGGTTTCCGGGATGGCGCTGGCGTGCACACCAAGTTGGCGGCGCGCCTCCACGGCCACGCGCCCGGCGGCATCGGCGTCGGACGGGCCGGACGTGATGATCACCCGCCGCGACGGATCGCGGCGGACGAGCGAGGTGACCAGCGAGACGAATGATGACTCCGGCCAGCGGCGGAATGGGTTGCCGGCGCTGACGTGCAGGACGATCAGGTCGTGGGCCGCCGAAATCCCGAGCGCTCTCAGGCGCTCGTCGACCCGAGCGGCCGCAACCGGATCGGTCCGCATCTCCACGGCATCGTCAACAGGGTTGGGATCGGCGATGCCAAGTGCGGACAGGAGGTCCCACTGGTTCTGGACCGAATGGCGATCGCTGAGATCCGGCGCGCGCTGGATCGCGTCGGTGTACAGCCAGCCCCGGCCGGGCAGCGTGTAGCCGACGCGGCGGCGGGCCCCGCTGGCCCACGTCAGCCACGCGGCCCGCGGGCCGCCGTGCAGGTCGATTGCCAGGTCGAAGCGCCTGCGGCGCAGGTCGCGCGCAACCGATAGATCGTCCAGCAGGCGCCGGAGACCATGACTGCGCCGGATGACGATCAGATCGGTGAGATGCGGATTCTGCCGGAGGACAGGGGCCGCCGGCGATTCAACCAGGTAGGAAAGCCGGGCGTCGGGATAGTGCCGGCGCAGCGCCCGGACGATCGGGGTGGTGAACACCACGTCGCCGATCAGCCGCAGGCGCACGAGCAGAATGTTCATCCCTCGACGTCGCTCGGGATGACCCTGAGCCGGTCGATGGCCGCCGGTCGAAGGGTCAAGGTTCGACGGTCGCTTCGTCGATCAGCATCACCGGAATGTCGTCCTTGATCGGGTAGACCCGATGGCAGGTCTCGCACTTCAACGCCGTGCCGTCCTTGACGAGTGTGACCGGCGTTTTACAGTTGGGACAGGCGAGAATTTCGAGCAGTTCGGAATCGACGGGCATGCGCCTCCGGTGCCTCGAGCGGAAACCTCCGAACTATAACATCTTGCGTTAACATTCATTCGCCATGGAACTTACGCGCGCCGCTGGTCCGTTTGTCGTCGCCGGCCTGCTGCTTGGCCTCGCCCCGTCGGGGGCGATCGCCCAGTCCAGCTCCGGCGTGGATGCCTATTACGAGTTCCTCGTCGCCCGCCACCTCGAGGGGGAGGGTGACAACCCGGGTGCGCTGGCGGCGCTGCAGCGGGCGTCGGCAGCCGAGCCGAGATCGGCCGAGGTCCGGGCGGAGCTTGCCGCGTTCCACATGCGTCACAACCAGCGCGTCGAGGCCGAGAAAGCTGCACGCGAAGCGCTGGCGATCGACGACGACAACATGGAGGCGAATCGCGTCCTCGGCAACATCCTGGCGAGCAACGCGGATCGCGAGGCGAACACCCCGCAGCAGACGATTGGGTATATCCGCGAGGGGATCACGCGGCTGGAGAAGGCCGTTGCCGGCGCCACCGGCGTGGTCGATCCGAACCTGAATTACACCCTCGGCGGCCTGTACATGCGCAACGGCCAGCCCGAGAAAGCCACGCAGGCACTGGCCCGTGTGCTCAGCCAGAACCCGGGGTCACGCCAGGCCCGCTTGCGGATGGCGCAGGCGCAGGCGCTGAACAAGGATCTCCGCGGTGCCATCAACACGCTCGAGGAGATCGTGGACGACGAACCGAGCGTCGCGGCGTCGCTCGGCCAGTATCAGGTGGATGCGGGCCTGCTGAACGAGGCGGTGGACTCGTTCACGCGCGCCCTGGCCGTCTCCCCGACCAACCGTCAGATCAAGGCGCGCCGGATCCTGGTGCTGTACGACATGAAGGACTTTGCGCGCGCCGCGCAGTTCGCCGGCGACGCCGCGAAACAGCATCCCGACGACCCGCAATTCCCCCGGCTGCAGGCGAGCGCGCTCTATGCGAACGGGGACGTGACGTCGGCGATCGGCGTCCTCGAAACGACGATCGTCGCGTTCCCGCGCGATTCGTCCTCGCGGCTGGCGCTCGTGGACATGTACCAGAACGTGAAGCGGTTCCCCGACGCGGAGAAGGTCCTGCGGCAGATGCTGGCCACCGATCCGACCAACGCGGACGCGCTGAACTATCTCGGCTACATGCTGGCGAACAACAACGATCGCCTCGACGAGGCGATCCGCCTGGTCAACCAGGCGCTGCAAAAGGATCCGGGGAACGGCGCATATCTCGACAGCCTTGGCTGGGCGCACTTCAAGAAAGGGAATCTCGACGAAGCGGAGAAGTACCTGACCGAAGCGAGCGTGAAGCTGCCGAAGAACGCCGAAGTGCTCGACCACGTCGGCGACCTCAACGCCCGGCGCGCCCGTTGGCAGCAGGCGATCGAGGCGTGGTCGCAGGCGCTCGAGGGTGAAGGCTCGGGTACGAACAAAGAGGAGATCCAGAAGAAGATCGAGAATGCGAAAAGCAAGATCCCAAATGCCCGATGACAGGTGACCCGGAGAGGACGCGCACGCCGTTGCGCCTCCGCCTATTTGGCATTTGGCATTTTGCATTTGGCATTGCGATTTCCCTCGCGCTGAGCGGCTGCGCCGCGAAGCGCCTCGCCCTTCCCACCGACTCCGGCACCCCTCTTCCAGATTTCGCCGCCGTCCACGCCGAGCTTTCACGAGCGTGCAGCGGCGTTCGCACGCTGACCGCGGAGCTCTCGCTTTCCGGCCGCGCCGGCGATCAGAAGCTGCGCGGACGCGTACACGCCGGCTTCGAGCGTCCGGCGTCGATGCGGCTCGAAGGCGTGGCGCCGTTCGGGCCGCCGGCCTTCATTCTGGTCGCGCGCGGTGACGACGCGACGCTGTTGCTGCCGCGCGATCAGCGCGTGGTGCGGGGCGCGCGGCCGGAGGAGATTCTCGGCGCGCTGACCGGCGTGTCGCTGGCGCCGGCCGACCTTCAGGCGATCCTGACTGGTTGCGTGACGCCCGCGCCGCGGCCGACCGCGGGCCGGCAGCACCGCAAGGGGTGGGCGTCGATCGATCTGGACGGCGGCGCCACGGTGTTCGTGCAGCGGCAGGGGCAGAATTGGCGGCTGCGGGCCGCGCGGCGCGGCCCGTGGCAGGTGGAGTACACGATGGCCACCGGCCCGCTGCCGGCGTCGGTCGCGCTCCACGCCGACATGCCGGTGCGCGTCGACTTGACCGCCGCGATCGATCAGACCGAAACCAACGTCGATCTCGAATCGGCCGCATTCACTGTTGCGGTGCCACCGGACGCGAAGCCGCTGTCGATCGACACGCTGCGGGCGAACGGTCCGCTGAGCGAGAAGCCGTGAGCACCGCCGTCAGCGTTCGCGCGCACGCGAAGATCAACCTGGACCTGCGTGTCCTCGGACCGCGGCTGGACGGCTACCACGAGCTCCGGACCGTCTTCCAGGCGCTCGCGCTGCACGATGTCATCGAATGCATCCCGCGGTCCGGCCCATTCACGATCGAGTGCGACACCGCCGGCGTGCCGCTCGATCGCTCGAACCTGATCTGGCAGGCGGCGCAGGCGCTATGGCGCGCGCTGCGACGCCCCGGTGACGTCAGCGACATGGTCGTCCGCCTCCGGAAGCGGATTCCGTTGCAGGCAGGGCTGGGCGGTGGAAGTGCCGATGCGGCCGCGGTGCTGCTCGGGCTCGCGCGGGCGTGGGGTGTGCCGGTCCAGCCGTCCCAGTTCACCGACGTGGCGGCGGCACTGGGTGCCGACGTGCCCTTCTTCCTCTCGGGCGGGACCGCGCTCGGGCTCGGACGCGGGGACGAGGTCTATCCGCTCGCCGATCTGCCGCGCCACTGGATCGTCCTGTTGATTCCCGCCTTCGGCGTGTCCACGGCCGAGGCCTACGGCTGGTACGACGGGGAGCGGGATCTGGGTCGCGGCCAGGCGGTGCGCGAGGCGCAATACGTGCCGGGTCCGTGGCCATCGCGGGCCGCCCAGATGATCAACGACCTCGAGCCGCCGATCGCCCGCCACTACCCGGAGATCGAGCAAATGAAGCTGGCCTTGCGCCGCAACGGCGCCCTGGCGGCGGCCATGTCCGGGAGTGGCTCGACGGTTTTTGGTCTTTTCCAGAAGAAACGCGACGCCGCGACCGCCGTCGATCGGCTGTCCGGCGCCGGCTGGCGCGTGCTCCTGACCGAGTCGCTGGGCCGGGGCGACTACGCCCGGTTAAGCCGCCCCCGCAGCCTGTCCAGGCGTCTCGCCGCGCTCTAACGGCGAATTTGCTGATCCCCGCAACCCTCAGCTACACTATGGGTTTGCACCGCCCATAGCTGTTCGCGCCTACAGGCCGCGGGTGTCGATTGGCTCGACCAGCCTCGGAGAGCCTGTCCGCCGCAGCCGTGGTGTCGGCAAGACTGGGGCGTGGCCAAGCGGTAAGGCGCGGGTCTTTGGATCCCGTATTCGGAGGTTCGAATCCTCCCGCCCCAACCAGCCTTCGCCCACCATGGCTCGCTTGAATCGCACGCGAGCGGCGGTGGGCTTCGGCTAGGCAGGCTAGCGAAGGCGGACAGCCGACGAGTAAGGACCGCAAGACAACCAGGGATCGATGCGAAGACCTCTCAGCGGTGAAGGATTGATGTCGACGGGGCTCGGCGACCTGAAAGTGTTTTCGGGCAGCGCCCACCCACAGCTGGCGCGTCAGATCGCCGAGTTTCTCGGGATCCCGCTGGGCCAGGCGCGGCTGCGGCGCTTTCCCGACAGCGAGGTGTCGTTCCAGATCGACGAGAACATCCGCGGGACCGACGTCTTCATCGTGCAGCCGACCTGCAACCCGGTCGACCAGCACCTGATGGAGATGCTGGTGATGGTGGATGCGTTCCGGCGCTCGTCGGCAGCTCGCATCACGGTCGTGGTGCCGTATTACGGCTACGCGCGTCAGGATCGCAAGGACAAGCCGCGCGTGCCGATTTCGGCGAAGCTGGTCGCGAACCTGATCAGCGCCGCGGGCGCGAACCGCGTGCTGACGATGGACCTGCACAAGGCGCAGATCCAGGGGTTCTTTGACATCCCGGTTGATCACCTGTTCTCGGCGCCGGTGATCATCGAGTACTGCGCACGGCTGAATCTCCCGAACCTGACCATCGTCTCGCCCGACGCGGGCGGGGCGGAGCGGGCGCGGGCGTATGCCAAGCGGCTCGACGCGGAACTGGCGATCGTCGACAAGCGGCGGACCGAGGATGGTACGGCCGAAGTGATGAACGTGATCGGCGACGTGAAGGGCCGGACGTGCATCCTGCAGGACGACATCATCGACACCGCGGGCACGATCCAGAAGGCGGCGAGTGCGCTGAAGGCCGAGGGTGCCGAGCGGGTGCTTGCGTGCGCCGTGCACGGCGTGCTCTCGGGACCGGCGATCGATCGGATCGAGAAGTCGCCGCTCGATCAGCTGATCGTGACCGACACGATCCCGTTGTCGGCCGAGGCGGAGATGTGCAGGAAGATCTACGTGCTGAACGTGGGCCGGCTGCTCGGACAGGCGATCAGGAATATTCACGAGGAGACGTCGGTCTCGTCGTTGTTTGTATAGGGCTAAGGACTAAAGGGCTACGGACTACGGGCTACGGGCTACAGGATGCTGACGAAGCACGGGGCGATAGTCCCGGCGCCCGTGGCCCGGAGCCCGAAGCCAACTGGTAAGGATTGAAGATGGAAGCGACGCTTGAAGCAGTGAAGAGAGAAGGACGCGGGAAGAACGAGGCGAACCGCCTCCGCGCGTCGGGACAGATCCCCGCCGTCGTGTACGGCTCGCGCGCCGAAGGCAAGGCGCCCGAAGGCGTCCCGCTGTCGGTGGACCCGAAGCAGGTGCTGCGCATCCTGCACTCGGAGTCGGGCGCCAATACCCTCATCACGCTGAAGGTGTCGGGCAGCCCCGAAGCGCGCGTGATGGTGAAGGAGTATCAGCTCGACCCGATCACGCACCAGCTGCTGCACGCCGACTTCTACCAGCTCGCGCTCGACAAGGCGATCACCGTCACCGTGCCGATCACGCTGAAGGGTGAGCCGAAGGGCGTCAAGCAGCAGGGCGGCCTGCTCGACTTCGTCACCCGCGAGATCCTGGTGCAGTGCCTGCCGACCCAGATCCCGGAGCACATCGACGTCGACGTCAGCGAGCTGATGCTGAACCAGTCGATCCGCGTCCGCGACCTGGCAACGAGCGACACCTGGAAGGCGATCACCCAGCCCGACGCGATGATCGCGCACGTCGTGATCCCGAAGGCCGAGGAGTCGGCGACGGCGACGACGGAGGCCGCGGCGGAGCCGACGGCGGCCGAGCCCGAGGTCATCAAGAAGGGCAAGACCGACGAAGAGAAGGCGGAGAAGGAAAAGAAGTAGAGGCCGTCGCGCTGTCGCGCGTGCGCGCGAAGGCGGATGGCCTGCACGACGCCGTGAAGCTGATTGCCGGACTGGGGAATCCTGGGCGCGAGTACCGGGACACGCGTCACAACATCGGCTTTATGGTGGTCGACGAGATCGCGCGCCGGCATGGATTGACGTTCGCGATGGCGCCCTCACAGGTGCCCGACGCGTTCGTGGTCAAGCGCTTCGGGGCGCCGGACGGTGGGCCGCCGGTGCTGCTCGCGAAGCCGCTGACCTACATGAACCGCAGCGGCGACGCGGTGAGCGCGCTGGCCAGGTACTACGGCATCGAGCCGGTGGACCTGCTGGTCGTCTACGACGACATCGACCTGCCGTTCACGAAGCTGCGGGCACGGGCGCGCGGCTCGGCGGGTACGCACAACGGGATGCGCTCGGTGGTCGAGCGCCTCGGGACATTGGAATTCCCCCGGCTGCGGCTGGGGGTCGGGCGCGGTGACAGCCGGCGGGATCTCGCCGACCACGTGCTCGCGAAGTTCGAGCAGGACGAGCAGTCCGACCTCGAAGGGTTCATCACCCGGGCGGCCGACGCCGCCGAGATGTTTGCCGCGGACGGCATCTTGAAGGTGATGAACGTGTACAACGCGGAGCCCGCGGACTCCGCTGACGTCAACTGACTCCTTGGCGCTTCCCAGAGAAGCGTCCATAGTCCAGAAGGAGACGCATGAACCGTAAGTACGAACTCGTCTACGTCGTCTCGCCCGATGCGAGCGACGATCAGGTCACCGCCCTGCACACGCAGGTGGAAGAGACCGTCACGCGCATGGGCGGCCAGCTCGAGAAGACCGAGAACTGGGGCCGGCGCAAGCTCGCCTACGAAATCGGCCGGCACAAGGAAGGCACCTACGTGCTGGAAGTGATCCACGGCAGCGGCGAGCTGATGAAGGAGCTCGATCGCCGCCTGAAGGTGCTCGACTACGTGATCCGCCACCTGGCGGTCCGGGTGGACGAGCACGAAGCGGTGGTGGATCGCACTCGTGGCCGCCGCACCGAAACCAGCCGTCGCCGGCGCGTCGCCCGCGGCCTGCCGCCCGACCGGCAGCCCGGCGAGGGCCAGCGTGGGGATAGCGACGACGACCGGGATGACCGCTTTGATTTGGGGGTTGAACTCTAATGCCGCCACGTAAACCGACCGGGGGCCGCGGACGCGGCGCAGCCGCGCAGGGGAAGGACGGCCAGCAGCGCCGCCCGATGTTCCGGCGCCGCAAGGTCTGCAAGTTCTGCTCGGACAAGATCGACGACATCAACTACAAGGACGTCAAGCTGCTGATGCCGTTCGTGCCGGAGCGCGCGAAGATCCTGCCGCGCCGGATCTCGGGAACGTGCGCCCTGCACCAGCGCAAGCTGCGCACGGCGATCATGCGGGCGCGTCAGCTCGCGCTGATCCCGTACACCGCGGAGTAGCACCATGGAAGTCATTCTCAGAGAACACGTGGACAACCTGGGCCGCCGCGGCGAGATCGTGAAGGTCGCCGACGGCTATGCCCGCAACTTCCTGCTGCCGCGGAAGCTGGCGCTGCCGGCCACCGCGGGCAACAAGAAGCATGTCGAGCGCGAGCGCAAGATCATGGAAGCGCGCGAGGCGGAGGAGAAGGGACAGGCCGAGGGCATTGCCGCGCGCCTGAAGGCGGTCGAGATCTCGATCGCGCGCCGCACTGGTGAGACCGATCAGTTATACGGCTCGGTCACCAGCTCGGACATCGCCGACTTCCTCAAGAGCAAGGGCTTCGAGATCGATCGCCGCAAGCTGATCCTGCCCGAGCCGATCAAGACGATCGGCGAGCACAACGTGCCGCTGAAGCTGCACCGGGAAGTAACGGTGCCGCTGGTGGTGAAGGTGGTCAAGGAAGGCGGCGGCTCCGCGCCGACGTCCGAGCCGACCGCGTAGCAGTGCAGGGCGGGGCGTCAGCCCCGCCGTCACGTCTCAGGGCGGGTTTCGCGCACGCGGACCCGCCCTTCGTCTTTCTCCAGTCAACCGCCGCCGTCGCGCATCCGTCTAATCCCGGCATGACGCGCATCCTGACGATCGTGACGGCGGTCTGCCTTCTCGTACCGCTCCAGGCCCAGGACGCGCGATTCGAGGCGGCCGCCCTCAAACGGAACGTCGCCGGCGAATCGGGCCAGGTCCTGGACACGCAGGGCCAGCGCTACACCGCACGCAACGTCACCATCCGGACGCTGATTCTCAACGCCTACCGGCCGCGCAGCCTGCAACTGGCCGGCGCGCCGTCCTGGGTCGAGTCCGAGCGGTACGACCTTGTCGCCACGATGCCCGCCGGCTCCACGCCGGACGATCGCGCCGCCATGCTGCGCGCGTTGCTGGCGGAACGGTCGCGCCTCGTCGCCCATTATGAGGACCGCGACGAGAACGTCTACGTGCTGACGCTCGCGCGCGCTGATGGCCGGTTGGGCCCATCGCTCCGCGTCTCGCCGCGAGACTGCGCCGCCGTCGCGGCCGCGCAACAGGCCGGCCGGCCGCCGATGCGGTTGCCCGATGCCGACAATGGCGCGCCGCCGTGCGGGATCCTCAGCAACGGCGGCGAGTTCCTGGCGGGCGGCATCACGATGGATTCGCTCGCCCGCAATCTCGGCAGCCGCGCCGGGCGCATCGTCATCGATCGCACTGGTCTGGACGGCTATTACCAACTCACGCTGAGATACGACCCGCGGCGCGAGGCATCCGTCGCTGATCCGAGCGACGCGCCGTCGCTCTTCACGGCGCTGCAGGAGCAGCTTGGCCTTCGCCTGGAAAGCGGTCGCGCACCCGTCCAGGCGCTGGTCATCGATCACATCGAGCGTCCGGCCACCGACTGAGCGCGCGGCTTATACTGCGCGTCATGCGCAGATTGTTTGCCGCGAGCCTCGTCTTCATCACCGCGCCTGCCTGGGCGCAGTCGCCGACGTCGGAGGCTGCGAAAGACTTCTACTGCACCCCCGGCAAGGCTCACGCGAACGCGGCTGACGATCCGGTCATCACGCCGACGAAGATCTTCGACAACCTCTACGCCATCGGCCGTACGAGCACGACGGTTTACGCGATCACGACGAGCGACGGCATCGTGCTCATCGACGCCGGCTACCCCGATCAACTGGAGACGGTGCTGCTGCCCGGGATGAAGGAAGTCGGACTCGACCCGGCGCGGATCAAATACATCCTCGTCACGCACGGTCACGCGGACCATTTCGGTGGTTCGACGGTGCTGCAGCAGCGCTACGGCGCGAAAGTCGGAATGGCCGCCGCCGACTGGGAGACGGTCGAACGTCCCGGGCGCGGCGGCGCGCCGTCCACGGGTCCGAAGCGGGATCTCGTGCTGGCCGAAGGGGCCCCGTTGAAGGTCGGCGACACGGAGTTCCAGGTCGTCGCCGTTCCCGGTCATACGCCAGGCTCGCTGGGCTTCATCTTCCCGGTCAAGGACGGCGCCACCACCCACACCGCGGCGCTTTTTGGCGGGGCGATCCTGCTGCCCGGCCGGCCGGACGTGCCAGCGCTGCAGGGATACATCGCGTCGGTGAACCATTTCGCCGACGTCGCGCGCCAGCGCCGCGTGGACGTCGAACTTCAGAATCACCCGATGTTCGACGCGATGGACGTCAAACTCGCGGCGTTGAAGACGCGGCGTTCCGGACAGCCGCATCCGTTCGTCGTCGGCACAGACGGCTATCAGCAGTTCCTGTCGACGATCACGGCTTGTATGCAGGAGGAAATCAAGCGGCGCCCGGCGCCGTAGCTACTTCCGTATCGCCGCCGGGTCGTCCCTGAACTGGCACTGCAATGTCGCGAGGGTTCCGGGCTTGGGCGCCTTCTTGTTGCCGCCGCCCTCACCCGCGAGGGCAATGATCCCGTTGGCGCCGAACGCCACGCCCTCGCCTTGCCGTTCGCCGAGGTCGCCGGTGCTCATGGGCGCGCCGTGCTCGACGTCTCCCTTCAGCAACCCCGCCGTTCGGTAGAACACGACATCGTCTTTCGTCCGGACCGCGATCCGCTTGCCGTCGGCAGAGGCGTCGGCATCGGTCACGTGGTCCAGCGGGAGGGCGACTGCGCGCCGCAGCGTGGCTGTCCGGCCCCGTTCGAGCGGCCACTCGTACACGCCGGAGAACTTGTCCTTGGTGATGATGAACAGTCGCCCGTCGGGCAGGACGAACGCGGCTTCGGCGTCGTGCGGGCCGTCGGGATACTTCGCCTCGAAGACCTCGGCCGTATCCGTCGTGTGATCCCGCAGCCGGGGTTCGGCAAAGCGCATCATCCGGATCGACGACCGGTTGGTCTGGTTGTCGCCGATGTCGGCGACATACAGGCACGCGCCTGATTGGCATGGGCCGGATGAGATGTCTTCCCAGTTGCCGGGACCGATCCCGGCCACGCGGACGTGGCCGCGCAAGTCCCCGTTCGTGTCGATTGCGTAGAGCGACGGGTCGCCCGAGTCGTTGAAGGTCCAGAACACGTCCGGGTGGCGCCGGCTCGGCGCCAGGCCGCTTGCTTCGGGCACGTGGGGAAGCTGAACTGGAAACGCGGCGACCCCGCAGTCCACCTCGTCCTCGCCATAGGCCGCCGCCAGGAACCATTCATTGGCTGCGGCGGCGACCACGATGCCGGCCGCGAGCAGGAGCGAGGCGACAGACGCGCGCATGCGCGACGTCGATGCGAACCACGTGCCGGCGGGGCTAAAGCCCCGCCCTACAGCCCCGCCCTACAGCGTGAAATTGAAGATCCAGACCAGAAACAGCACGAGCGGCACGTGGATGACGAACTGCAGCATCGAGTAACCGACGATGTCCCTGGCCTTGAGACCGAGGATGCCGAGCAGCGGCAGCATCCAGAACGGATGAACGAGGTTTGCGAGTGCTTCCGACGCGTTGTACGTCTGCACGACCCAACCGAGATGCACGTCGAGCGACTTGGCGGCCTCGAGCACGTACGGCGCTTCGATCAGCCACTTCCCGCCGGCCGACGGGATGAAGAACCCGAGCACGGCGGAGTACATCCCGACCAGCACCGGCAACGTGCCGTGCGTGGAGATCGCCACGAAGAAATGCGCCATGGTCGTCGCCAGTCCCGAGGCGGTCATCATCTTCACCATGCCGGCGTACATCGGGTACTGGACGAGGACGCCGCCCGCCGACGCGACCGACGCGCTCACGGCGTTCATGAACGACCGCGGCCGCCAGTGCAGCAGCATGCCGGCGATGAAGAACGTGAAGATGTAGTGGTTCAGATCGAGCAGCACCGTCCAACCGCTTGTGACGACCTCGCGGTAGAGAAACCACGCCCCGAAGCTGCCGACGAGCAGCGTCAGCGCCGGGCTGTGCTCGACCCACTCGCCCGGCCGCGTCGGCCGTGCGGTCATCGCTGCCGGAGTGGCCGGCGCGACGCCCATGTCCTCGATGCTCCTCGCATCGCGCGCATCGGGCGCCGAGTAGTAGGCAATCGTCATCGACACAACGATCAGGATCACGGCTGACGCCTGGCTTTGCCACAGACCGATCGTCTGCCGCAGCGGGATCACGCCGCTGATGGCTTCGACCGAATCGGGCAGCGAGGCGGATGCCGCCATGATCAACGCCGCCGACGACGACAGGCCGAGTGCCCAGACGCTGCCGGCGCCGATGTAGGCGGCCGCGCCGAGGGCCCGATAGTCGGCGCCGCGGAGCCGGCGCCCGACCTCGCGCGCCAGCAACGCGCTGAAGATCAGGCTGAAGCTCCAGGAGAGCAGCGACGACAGCATCGAGAACAGCGCGACGAACGCCATCGCGCCGCGCGGGCTCTTCGGCACGTCGGCCAGGCGGCTGATCACGGCGAACACGGGCGGCGACGTCGCCACCGCGTAGCCGGTGACGATGATCATCGCCACCTGGAGGGTGAACGCGAGGAGGTCCCAGAATCCTTCACCAAACCACTGCGCGGCCTGCAGCACCGAGGCGCCAGCGGCGACGCTGGCCGCGAACACCACGACGACCGCGATCAGCGCGAGCGCGAACGCATCGGGGAACCAGCGCTCGAACCAGTCGGAGAGCCGGAGCCCGAGCCGCGCGAGCGACGCGCTCTCCGGCCTGTTGTCGACTTGGGGCATACTGGCGCCCTTATACATCAACGGCGCCCACAGAAGCCTCTATGCCTCGGTCGCATCTCGCGCTCATCGCGCTGCTGTTCGCAACGACTGCGTTCGCGCAGTCGCCACCGCGCGATTCCCGTCCGTCGCCGGCTGCGACCGGCACCGGGGCAATTCGCGGACGGGTTGCCACCAGCGACGGGATTCCCGCTCGCGACGCCGAGGTGCAACTCGGCGGGGTCGACACCGATCAGCGGCGATCGATCTCCACCGACTCAGATGGCCGCTTCGCGTTCGAGCGCGTCTCTCCAGGACGCTACGCGTTGGTCGCCCGCAAGACGCCGTACCTGACGTTCGGCTACGGCCAGAAGGAGTTTCAGGGCCGGCTTGAAACGATCACGATCGGTCCCGGCGAGGAGCTGAACGGCCTCGACATCGTGCTGCCGCGTGCCAGCGCGATCACCGGTCGCGTCACCAACGAGTACGGTGAACCTGTCTACCGTGCGACGGTTGCGGCGTTGAAGTCCGGTTTCAACGAAAACGGCTTGCGGGCATTGTTGCCCGTGCCCGGTCTTCCGTATCCGCCGCCGGGGCCCCTCTCCGGGCTAATCGGTCCGGTGTCTGGTTCTCGCGTCGTGACCGACGACCTCGGCCAGTTCCGGCTCTTCGGGTTGGATCCCGGGGAGTACGTCGTGAGCGCGGTGCCGTCCGAGCTGGGCTCGAAGAGCGGCCCCGCCGCTGCGGAGACCTTTTACCCGAACACGACCGTCCCCGCGGAGGCGGCACGGATCCGGCTTGGTCTTGCCGAGGAAACGACGATTCAGTTGCAGCTGGTCTCCGCGCGGCTCGCGAAGGTGTCCGGCGCCGTTTACGATTCGCGTGGCCGTCCGGCGGCGTACGGGCTTCCCGTCTCGCTCCGTCCTCAGTCCGTTGCCGTGACGAGTAGCGCGCGCGTGACCAACATGCGCGACGACGGCGAGTTCTCGTTCGATGGTGTCGCGCCCGGCGACTACTTGCTGGTCGTATCACCGTTCCCGTCCGGCGACGCCTATCCGAAGCTGCCTGGCGGTCCTGAGTACGCGTCCATCCCGGTATCCGTCGGCGGCGGCGATCTCACCGACCTTCGCGTGACGACGCGGGCACTGATGACGCTCACGGGTCGCATCATGTTCGAAGGCACACCGCCGGCGTCCCTCCGCTTTGTCGATGTTCAATTCGCGCCCGTGAACTCGCAGGGTCTTCGCAGCGACGTTCGAATCAACATGCGGAACGCGGAAAACGGGGTGCGCGACGACGGCTCGTTCGAGCTGACAGGCATCGTCGGACCGGTCATCCTGCAGGTCGCCGCTCCCGACGGCTTCATGGTGAAGTCGATCACCGTCGGTGGCGTGGAGGTGACCGACATGCCGTTCGATCCCACCGTATCCAGCGGCCCGACCGAAGCGCGGATCGTGCTCACCGACAAGGTGACCAGCCTCAGCGGCCACGTTCGCGACGATGGCCTCGACCTCATTGGTGCCGCGATCATGATCGTCGCCGACGCGCCCCCGCCGGGGGCGCTGCCAGCGCGGTACATGCGCGTGGTCCGGCTCGACTCGGAAGGGAAGTTCTCGTTGCGCGGCCTGCCCCCGGGCCGGTACACGGCGGCCGTGGTCGGGCGCAGCGGCCCGGTCGACGACTCGGCCGTCTTCGACCCGCAGGTTCAGGATCGCGTCCGGCAACTGGGCCGGGGCTTCTCGGTCCGGGAGGGCGAGCGTGTCACGCTGGACCTTCCCGCGGCGGCCGGCTGGTAGCCCCGCCACGACGAGCCTGACTGGCGTCTAATAGTCGTGATGCGGTCCCCCCGCTTCTTCGCCACGGCCCTAGTGCTCGTCCTCGTCGCCGGAACGGCGGCCTGGGCGCAGGTTGGCGGTGTCGCCGGCACCGCCGTCCCCGGAGGACCTGCAGCACCACAGCGTCCCGGGGTGCCCCCGCGCGATCGGACCCCGAATGCCCAGCCGACCGGTACGGCCTCGATCACCGGCCGCGTGGTCTCCGTTGAAGGTGCGCCGCTGCGCCGGACGCAGGTGCAGCTGGCCGGCGCCGGTGTCACCGGCCGCAGCGCGGTCACCGACAGTGAGGGGCGCTACGTCTTCGCCGGTCTTCCTGCCGGACGGTATTCACTGAGGGTGTTCCGGAACGGATACATCAACATCGCCTACGGCCAGCGCTCGCCAGGGGAGCCGACGAAGCCGGTCGAGTTGGCGGACGGCCAGGCGCTGTCGGGGATCGACATCGTCGTGCCGCGCGGCAGCGCGATCACCGGGCGGATCGTCGACGAGTTCGGCGAGCCGGTCGTGCAGGCGCAGGTACAGGCCCTGCGATACCAATATCAGCCGAGCGGCGAGCGGGTGCTGCAGCCCGCGCCAGGGATGCCAGGCCAGACCGACGATCTCGGGCAGTTCCGCATCTATGGCCTGCCTCCGGGTGAGTACGTCGTCAGCGCGACGTCGCGCAATCAGTTCATGAACATGACGTTCTCTCCCGACGCCCACGTCGTCATCAATGGGGTGACGGTGGGGAACGATCAGGGGCCGGAGGGCTACGCGCCCACGTACTACCCGGGCACTCCGAATCCTGCTGAAGCGCAGGCGCTCGCGCTGGGCCTGGGGCAGGAACTCTCGGTGCAGCTCCAACTCGTTCCGGCGCGCCTGGCGCAGGTGAGCGGCAACGTCTACGACTCCCAGGGCCGGCCGGTCACCGGGTCGATGGTCATGCTGCGATCTGCCGCCAGCATCGCCGCCGGGCCGAACCGTACGTCGAACACGGGCGGCGACGGCGCGTTCAACATCACCAACGTCTCTCCAGGCGATTACTTCCTGGACGTGCGGCCGCGGCCGAACGGCGGGCCGCCGGCGCCGCGCGGCAACAACGCGGATGCCGTGGAACAGGAATTCGCCTCGGTGCCGATCAATGTCGGTGGCGACGTGTCCGGCCTCCGCATCGTCACCGGGAAGGGTGCGTCGATCTCCGGGCGGGTGACGTTCGAGGGAACGCCGCCGGCGGCGGGGATGCGGATTCGCGTGGTGGCTCAGGCCGCTGATCCGAACCGGTCAATCGGGCTGCCGGCCGCGCGCAACGCACAGGACGAAGGTCTCGTCGGATCGGATGGCTCATTCGAACTGAGCCGCATCACCGGGCCCATCTTCCTCCGGGTGACGTTGAACAACCCGAACGGGTCGCAGGTGCCGCAGATCAACTACATGACGAAGTCGGTGATCGTGGACGGCGTCGATGTTGCGGATACGCCGTTCGATCCCACGCGCCGCGGTCACGTCGCGAACATCACGCTGGTACTGACCGACAAGGTCACCGACATCAGCGGTGTCGTCACCGACGGCAAGGGCAACCCGCTCGAGTCGTCCACGGTCCTGATCGTGGCAGAGGATCTGGCCGTGGGTATTTCACCGCAGCGCTTTCAGCGCATCCTTCAGTCGGATCGCCAGGGCAAGTTCTCGGTGCGCGGGATGCCGGCGGGACGCTACGTCGCCATCGCCGCGGGCACGATCGACGCGTCGCGCCAGTATGATCCCGCGCTCGCCGAGCGCGTCCGGCGGCGGGGACAGAGCTTCACCGTCCGCGAAGGCGAGAAGGTCACGCTCGACCTGAGCCTGGCCACGGATTTCTAGCTCTCCAATTCCATCCCGCTGCGATCCGGCAGCGTGAAGATCAACCCCGCCGCGAGCAGAAAGAACGCCGAGGTACTCGCGAGCGCCAGTCCGATGCCGATCCCGGGAATCCCCGCCAGCGCGCCGATGGTGTACGGCGCCACTGCGCCCGCCATCCGGCCGATGTTGTAGGTCGTCCCCTGGCCCGTGGCGCGAACGGCTGCCGGAAACAGTTCCGCGATGAAGCTGCCGAACAGGCTGAAGTAGCCGTGGCCGAAGTAGCCGAGGATCGGTCCGAGCGTCAGCAGCGACATCGGGCTGCGCGCCATCTGGCCGTAGATCGGCACCAGGACTGCGGCGCCGAGCATGAACACGATGAAGACGCGGCGCCGGCCGAACCGATCGGCGAGAAACCCGAACGTCAGATAACCGAAGTAGGCGCCGACCTGCACGGGAACGAGCCAGCCCAGCGAGCTGACGACGCCCATGCCGGCGCCGCCCTGCGCGAGCGGACGCGCGAGGAAGGATGGCAGCCAGAAGAAGATCCCCCAGTACGCGAACTGGACGGCGGCCGTGAGCAGCGTGATCAGCACCGTCCGGTGGAGCAGCGCAGGCCCGAAGATCACGGCGAAGGGGTTCATGGCGTGTCGTGGCGCGGGCCTTGTCAGGCCCGCGTTGGCGAGGCTGACAAGCCTCGCCCCACAATCGCGAGGTTCTTTCACATTCCGGCGGATCCAGAGCGCGAACAGCGCCGGCAGCACGCCGATCACGAACAGCCAGCGCCAGGCGTCGCGGCCGAGCGCGCCGGTCCCGAACACCGCTGCGGCGATCAGTGCGGCCAGGATGTAGCCGATCGCCCAGCCCGACTGCATGATGCTGATCGCCTTGTTGCGGTGGGCCGCGGGCCACGTCTCGCTGACGAGCACCGCGCCCGACGCCCACTCGCCGCCCATGCCGATCCCGAGCACCGCGCGCCAGAACAGCAGCTGGACGACGCTCTGCGAGGTGGAGGCGCCGAGCGACGCGAGCGCGAACATCGCGATCGTCGTCATCAGCGCGCGCGTCCGGCCAAACCGGTCGCCGATATACCCGAACGCCAGCCCGCCGATCCCCGACATCAGCAGCGTGATCGTGCCAAGCAGCCCGGCGGTGGCATCACCGAAGCCGAAATAGGCGCGCAGTTGTCCCACCGCCATGGCGTAGAGCATGAAGTCCATGGCGTCGAGCATCCAGCCGACCTTGGCCGCGGCCAGCGCGCGCCACTGGTCACGGGTGATCTCGCGGTACCAGGATGACGAGGAGATGGGGATCAATGCAAAATGCTCAATGCCAAATGCTAAATGCAAAGGGATTGCGTATCGATTCCTGAAGGAGACATGAATGTCGATCGACGTGGGCAGCAAGGCGCCCGACTTTTCCCTGGTCAACCAGGATCGTGAAACCGTCCGCCTCAGCGACGAGGTGAAGAAGGGGCCCGTGGTCCTGGCGTTCCTGCCGGGCGCGTTCAGCAGCGTCTGCACGAAGGAGCTCTGCACCTTCCGTGAGAACAAGCTGGCCACCACCGGCGGCCGCGTGTTCGGCGTCAGCACCGACACGTTCTTTGCGCTGAAGGCGTGGGCCGACAAGGAGAAGTTCGATTTCCCGCTGCTGAGCGACTACAACAAAGAGGTCATCCGCCAGTACGGCGTCGTCAATCCGGACATGATTGGTCTGAAAGACATCGCCAAGCGGGCGGTCTTCGTGATCGATCGCAACGGTGTCGTCAAGTACCGCGAGGTGCTCGAGGACGCGCGCAATGAGCCGGACTACGACAAGCTGCGTCAGGCTGTCGCCGCTGCGAACTAGGCAAACGCCCAACTCCCGACTCCCAATGTGATCGTTGGGGGTCGGGCGTTTCTGCTAAACTCCACCTTCCGCAACCACCCGCAAGCTTTCGGTATCCCGACGAATGCCCGACACCGCCGTCGTTGCAGCGGAGCGTACGCTGCCGCACAATCTCGAGGCCGAGCGCTCCGTGCTTGGCGCCATCCTCGTCCACAACGACGCGTTCAACATGGCCGCGCAGGTCATCGAGCCGGCTGACTTCTATCGCGATGCGCACCGCCGCATCTTCGACAAGATGATCAGCCTCAACGAGCGGAATCACGCGGTCGACTTCATCACGCTGAAAGAGGAGCTGTCGCGCGCCGGCGAGCTCGATGAAGTGGGCGGCCCGGCGTACATCGCCTCGCTGGTGGACGGCGTTCCGCGTGCGACCAACGTCGAGTACTACGCCCGCATCGTCAAGGAGAAGGCCACTCTCCGGAACCTCATCTACGCCGCCAACAAGATCCTGACGAACGCGTACGAAGCCGACCAGGAATCGGACCTGATCCTCGACGAGGCCGAGAGCGCGATCTTCTCGGTCGCCGACGATCGGCTGAAGGCCGGTTTCGTCCCGATGCGGGACCTGGTCAAGGAGAGCTTCCCTAAGATCGAGCAGCTCTTCGAGCAGAAGCGCTTCATCACCGGCGTGCCAACCGGGTTCGTCGATCTCGATGAAATGACGCGCGGGCTGCAGCCGGGCGACCTGATCATCGTCGCAGCGCGCCCGTCGATGGGCAAAACCAGCCTCGTCCTCAACATCTCCCAGTACGTCGCCGCGCAGCCGGACCTGGTGGTCGGTTTCTTCTCGCTGGAAATGTCGAAGGAATCGCTGTTCATCCGCCTCCTGACGTCCGAGGCGCAGATCGACAGCCACCGGCTGATGAGCGGCGCGATCGGCCAGAAGGATTACGGCCGCATCTCGCACGCGCTCGAGACGTTGAGCGCGATGAAGCTGTACATCGACGACACGGCCAATATCGGCGTGCTGGAAATGCGCGCCAAGTGCCGCCGGCTGCAGTCCGAGCACGGCCTGAATCTGATCGTCGTGGACTACATCCAGTTGATGAGTGGCCGCGGGCGCTTCGAGAACCGCACGCTCGAACTGGCGTCCATCTCGCGCTCACTCAAGGGGCTCGCCAAGGAGCTGAGCGTGCCCATCATCGTCCTGTCGCAGTTGAGCCGCGCGCCGGAGTCCCGATCCGATCACCGGCCGCAGCTCTCCGACCTGCGCGAGTCGGGCGCGCTCGAGCAGGACGCCGATCTCGTCGGGCTGATCTATCGCGACGATGTCTACAACAAGGATCCGAACAACCCGGACGCCGGCACCGCGGAACTGATCATCGCCAAACAGCGCAACGGTCCCACCGGCGTCGTCAGGCTGGCCTTCCTCCGCGAGCAGACGCGCTTTGCCAGCCTCGCCTAATGGAATCGCGAATGATGAATCATGAATCGTGAATGGAGGCACCGGCGACTCCGCGTCTCGATTCACGATTCACGATTCACCATTCACGATTGACATGGTTCGCAGCACCGTCGCGCACGTTGACCTCGAGGCGCTGAAGGGCAACTTCCGCGCGATTCAGGAGTTCCTGACCCGCAGCCTGGAGCTGCCAGCCCGAAGCCTGGAGCCCGGAGCCCGGAGCCCGGAGGTCATGGCGGTCGTCAAGGCGAACGCGTACGGTCACGGCGCCGGACCGGTGGGCCTCGCGCTCGAGCAGGCGGGAGCGACGCTGCTCGCGTGCGCCGATATCGAGGAAGGGATCGTGCTGCGCCGCGCTGGGGTGCGCGTGCCGATTCTGGTGTTTGGCGCCCTCAGCGTCAGCGATCTCGACGGCGTGTTCGAGTTCGCGCTGACGCCGACGATCTCGACGCCGTCCGCCGCGCGCGCGGTGCAGGCGGCCGCGGCGAAGCAGCGCGTGACGCTCGGGTATCACCTGAAAATCGACACCGGGATGAATCGGCTCGGGTTCCGGCACGACAACCTGCGACGCACGCTGCCGGAGCTGCTCGCCAGCGGCAACCTGCGCCTGGACGCCGTCTACACGCACTTTGCGTCCGCCGATGTGCCGGAGAGCCCGGTCTTCGACCAGCAGCGGCACAATTACGAGTCGGCGCTGCGCGTCGTCGATGACCTCCTCTGTCACGGGTCGCCGACAAGATCTGAAGTGGGGCGAGCCTTGTCAGGCTCGCCCGGCGGACCTGACAAGGTCCGCCCCACGACGTACCTGCGGCACGCCGCGAACAGCGCGGCGACGCTGCGCGACTCGCGGGTCTGGTACGACATCGTCCGGCCGGGCCTGCTGTTGTACGGCATCGTCCCGCCGCCGCTGGCCTCGACGATCCCGCTCACGCCGGTCATGTCGCTGACCAGCCGCATCGTTGCGGTAAAGGGGCTGCGACCCGGGGAGGGCGTCGGCTACGGCTGGCGGTTCACCGCCGATTCGCCGCGGACCATTGCGGTGATCCCGGCCGGGTACGCGGATGGCTTGGATACGCGGTTATCGGGCCGCGGACAGGTACTGGTACGCGGAAAGCGCGTACCAGTCGTCGGTGCCGTGTCGATGGACATGATCACCGTCGACGTCACGGGCCTTGACGTCGCGCCGGGCGACGAAGTGGTCATCCTCGGCAGGCAAGGCGAGGAGAGCTGGCAGCAGATCGACGCGAGGGAACTCGGCGCGGCCGTCGGGATGATCCCGTGGGAAGTGCTCTGCCGGCTCGGAAGCCGAATCGAACGGGTTTATTGATCGCGCCGGGGCTGCTTCGCGAGCCCCGGCCTGCCGCTTTGCTTCCCGATTCCCGGCCCGCGCTGTAGGACGGGCCTCGCGCAGCAGGCCCGTCGGGTATCGCGACATGAAACCACCAAAAATTGTATTCGTCTGCCAGGAATGCGGCGCGCAGGCACCGAAGTGGGCTGGACGCTGCGCGGAGTGCGGCGCGTGGAACTCGCTCGTCGAGGAGCGTCCCGCCTTCGCGGCTGACGCCGCTACGGCGGGCAGGCCCGACCATCGATACGGTCAGTTTGGCAACGGATCGACGGCGAAGTTGTATGACGACGTCGAGCTGGCGAACGCGGTGCGGCTGTCAACCGGCATCGGCGAATTCGATCGCGTCCTCGGCGGGGGCGTCGTTCCCGGATCGCTGGTGCTCCTCGGCGGCGAGCCAGGAATCGGCAAGTCCACGCTGCTGCTGCAGGCCGCCGCGCATTTCGCGCACAACGTCGGTCCCGTGTTGTACGCGTCGGGTGAAGAGTCCGAGCACCAGATCAAGACGCGCGGCGATCGGCTCGGCGTCGGGAGCACCCCGCTTTACCTGCTCTCCGAAACCTGTATCGAGCGCATCCTTGAGGAGATCGCCCGGCTGAAGCCGGCGCTCGTCATCATCGACTCGGTCCAGACGGTCTTCTCCCTGAAGTTCCAGTCGGCGCCCGGCAGCATCGGCCAGGTGCGCGAGGCGGCGACGCAGTTCCTGTTCGCCGCGAAAGGACAGAACATCCCGACGGTGCTCGTCGGCCACGTGACCAAGGACGGCAGCCTGGCTGGTCCCAAGGTGCTCGAGCATGTCGTGGACACGGTGTTGTACTTCGAAGGGGAGCGGCATCACTCGCATCGTGTCGTCCGCGCCGTGAAGAATCGATTCGGCGCCGTCAGCGAGCTCGGCGTCTTCGAGATGACGGGCACGGGACTGAAGCCAGTCCCAAATCCGTCACGGCTGTTTCTGTCGGAGCGCGCATCGGGCACGCCGGGATCGGCGGTCCTCTGCTGCGTCGAAGGCTCCCGTCCCATCCTCGTGGAAGTGCAGGCGCTCGTCAGCACCAGCACGTACGGCAACGCACGGCGCATGGCGATCGGCATCGATCAAAGCCGGTTGTCGCTGTTGCTGGCGGTCCTCGAAAAGCGTGCGGGGCTTTCGCTGGCGGGAGACGACGTGTATGTGAACATCGCCGGCGGGATGAACGTCGAGGAGCCGGCGGCCGACCTCAGCGTGATCGCCGCCGTGGCGTCCAGCGTCCGGAACCGTGGCCTCGCCGCCTCTACAGCCGTCTTCGGGGAGGTCGGGCTGAGCGGCGAAGTCCGCGGCACCCCCCAGTCCGCCCTGCGAATCCGTGAAGCCCTGCAGATGGGCTTTACCCGCCTGATTCTGCCCCAGGCCAACCTGGACCCCGCCGATCCCGCAATTGCGGGAATCGAATTGGTCGGTGTTAAGACTGTTAACGAGGCCCTGGACGAGCTGATCGCTTGATTTTCGGCCAGTTCAGTTCTAAGGTTCCCAATCTCTTAACGTCGTCTTAACAATTTATCCTTGGCGTCTGGGAGCCGTCTTCATGGCCTGGTTCATACTCGCTCGAGCACTCTTCATCGCTGCCGTTGGGTACTCCGCTTTCCAATTGCACCCACTTGCGGCAGGTGAGATCCCCAACATCGCGTTCGGCGTTGCCCTTGGCGCGCTGATCGTCGTCTTCGAAGCCCGCCTCCGGAACACGTCGGTCACGCACATGCTCGGCGCGCTGATCGGTGGCGGCATCGGGCTCCTCGCCGCCAAGGTCATCGGCGAAGCGATGTACTGGGCGAACTTGAGCGACGGCAAGGTGGTCTTCCTTCACAGCGTGGTCCTCCTCGGCCTGCCGTACCTCGGGCTCGTGCTGGGCGCGCGTCGTGGCGAGTGGCTGGAGCCGGAGAACCTGATCGGGTTGTTCCGATCGGCGGGCCCGCGCAAGCGCTATCGCATCCTCGACACCAGCGTCATCATCGACGGACGCATCGCCGACATCTGCGAGACCGGCTTCATCGACGGCACGCTCGTCATTCCCCAGTTCGTGCTCAAGGAGCTGCAGCTGGTGGCGGACTCGTCGGACTCGATGAAGCGGAATCGCGGCCGCCGCGGGCTCGACATCCTGCAGAAGATTCAGAAGATGGCCGGCGTGGACGTGACGATCTCCGACATGGACTTCCCGGACGTCCGCGAAGTGGATCTGAAACTGATCGAGCTGGCCCGCACGCTACAGGGAAAGATCGTCACCAACGACTTCAACCTGAACAAGGTGGCGCAGCTGCGCGGCGTCGAGGTGCTGAACATCAACGAGCTCGCCAATTCGCTCAAGCCGGTGGTCCTGCCGGGCGAGATCATGAAGGTGTTCATCCTCAAGGAAGGCAAGGAATACAACCAGGGCGTCGCCTACCTGGACGACGGCACGATGGTCGTCGTGGACAACGCGCGCAAGATGATCGGCAAGACGATCGACGTGGTGGTCACCAGCGTGCTGCAGACGACCGCCGGCAAGATGATCTTCGGCCGGTTCATCGACGCCGCCGTCGCCGCGCAGGCGATGCCGGGCCCGGCCGAAGGCGTGGAAGTCCAGCGCCGCCCGCGCGCCCAGATGCCGCCATCCGCCGCCGCGGCGGGCAAATAGAAGTTCGAAGTTCGAAGTTGGAAGTTCGAAGTAAAGTTAACTTCGAACTTCCAACTTCGACCTTCTCACTTCCTTGAAGTCCAGGCTTTCAAGCGTCCACTTCTGGCGGACGGTCGTCTTCCTTCTCCCGGCGATTGGCCTGTACACGATCGGGTTTGGCGCGATGTCGATCGTGTCGAGCTTCTTCGAGAAGAGCGGCTACTTCGCGCACTGGTGCGCGCGGACCTGGTCACGCTGGATCCTGGCGACGACCGGCGTGCGCGTCGAGATCAGCGGACTGGAGCAGCTCGATCCGAAGGGCACGTACGTGTTCGTGGCGAACCACCAGAGCATTTACGACATCCCCATCCTGTTCGGGTCGCTGCCGCACCAGTTGCGGATCATCGCGAAGGAATCACTCGGCAGGTTTCCGGTGATCGGCTGGCACCTGCGCCGCACCGGCCACATGCTGGTCGACCGCAGCAAGCCTGACCGCGCCAGGATCTTCGGCTGGGCCGCGCGGCTGACGAAGAACGGCCTGTCGCTGATTCTGTTTCCCGAGGGGACGCGCAGCATCGACGGCCGCGTCGGCAAGTTCAAGGCGGGCACCTTCTTCCTCGCGCTCGACGCCAACCTGCGGGTGGTCCCGATCTCGATCGTCGGCAGCCGTCATGTGATGCTGAAGGGCCGGCTCGCCACCTATCCTGGGCGTGTGAAGCTGATCGTGCATGCGCCAATCGACACGACGGGCATGTCCAGCCGCGACGCACGCGGATTCGCCGAGCGGGTGCGCCAGGTCATCGTGCCGGATGCCGAGTCCGACGTGGAGGTCATGCCTCCCGACGTCAGTGGCGCGGGCCTTGTCAGGCCCGCGTGGCGAGGCTGACAAGCCTCGCCCCACATTGTTGCTGCACGTTCATGCGCTTCAGTCTCGATCACGCGCTCGCCGACATCGTCCGTCCCGGCGTCCTCTGGCTCGACGGGGCCACCGTCGTCGATCGTGAGCCGCGGATGGACGCGCCGCTGGCCGCGGCGGAAGCGGCCGTTCGCGCGAATCCACCGGAAGAGGTCACCGCCGTGCGGACGATGTACAGGCGCGTCGGTCTCGATCCCACGAAGACCCGGCCGTCGTCCGAGGCGCTGCTGCGCCGTGTCCGCAAGGGCGACCCGCTGCCCCGGATCAATTCCATGGTGGACGTCTGCAACTGGTGCTCGTTCGAGTTCCAGCTACCCTACGGTCTGTACGACGCGGATCGCATTGAAGGCGACGTCGAGTTGCGCCTCGGGCGCGATGGCGAGTCGTATCCCGGAATCCGGAAGGACGATGTGCACGTCGCCGGCCGGATTGCGCTCGCGGATTCGCGCGGGCCCTTTGGCAACCCGACCTCCGATTCGGCGCGGACCATGGTGACGACCGCGACGCGGCGGGCCCTGCTGGTGGTGTTCGCTCCGCTCTCCTTCGAGCGCTCGAGACTCGACCGCGTGGTCGAGGTCACGGCGCAGCGAATGCACGAGTTCACGGGAAGCGCTGAGGTCGATCGCCTCATCTGCTAAGCCGGTCGGCACGCACTTCGCACCTCCTCCTGGTGAGGGGGAAGCATGAAGAACAACGACGAGATGAAGGGCAAGTTTGAACAGGCGAAGGGCCGCGCCAAGCAGGCCGTGGGTGATCTCACGAATAACGAGCGCCTCCACGACGAGGGCGTGGGTGACGAGGCGGTTGGCAACGTCCGCGAAGGCGTCGGGAAGGCCCGCCGGAAGATCGGCGAGACTATCGAAGACATCGGTGAGGATCTGAAGCGCTGACGGGCGGTTGGGGTACGATCCCCCGACGTGTTTGTCTCAGCCATAATTGCCGCCGGCGGGCGAGGAGCCCGCTTCGGCGGCACCCAGCCCAAGCAGCTCTCGCTGCTGGCCGGCCGTCCGATTCTGCAACACAGCGTAGACGCCTTCCTCGCCAGTCCGAGCGTGGACGAAATCATCCTGGCGCTACCCGAGGATTTAGCGGCCCAGCCACCTGATTACCTCCACTCGACCCGCAAGCCGCTTCACATCGTCAGCGGTGGCGCCCGGCGTCAAGACTCGGTCGCTCGCGGGTTTGCTCGCGTGTCACGCGACAGCGAGCTCGTGGTCATCCACGATGCTGCCCGTCCGCTCGTGTCTGAGGCGGTGATCGACCGGACGATCACCGCGGCCGCGCAGGGCGGCGCGGCGATCGCGGCTATGCGTGCGCACGACACCGTCAAGCGTGCCGGCGCTGACGGCGTCATCACGGCCACACTGCCACGCGACGAAATCTTCCTCGCGCAGACGCCGCAAGCGTTCCGGGTGCAGGTGCTTCGCGACGCGCTCGCGATTGCGGACGATGCGACGGACGAAGCGGCGCTGGCCGAGCGGGCCGGTCATCACGTGCGCGTCGTGGAGGGCGATCCACGCAACTTGAAAGTGACCACGCCGGACGACCTGGCGATTGCCGAGCGGCTGCTGGCAGGCGATGGTCGCGGCGTGGCGCCGTTCCGGATCGGAAACGGGTACGACCTGCATCGCCTCGTCGCGGGCCGGCCGTTGATCCTTGGGGGCGTCACGATCCCGTTCGATAAGGGCCTGCAGGGCCACTCCGATGCCGATGCCGTGTGTCATGCCGTTACCGATGCGATCCTCGGGGCCGCGGGCGCGGGTGATATCGGCCGGCACTTTCCCGATACCGACGAGGCGTGGAAGGATGCCGACAGCCTCGAGCTGCTCCGGCGCGCGGGGCAGATCGTCCGGGAGGCGGGCTATTCGATCGTGAACGTGGACGTCACGGTGATCGCGCAACGGCCGAAGCTCTCGCCGCATGCCGGGGCGATGCAGCGCAACCTGTCCGGCGTCCTCGGGATCGCGCCCGGCCAGATCAGCGTCAAAGGAAAGACGAACGAGGGCGTCGACTCGATGGGTGCCGGCGAGTCGATCGCGGTCCACGCCGTGGCGCTCGTGACGAGCGCCCTCTCTAAATGACCTCGAACCCCAAGACCATGCGCGTGCGGTTTGCGCCGAGCCCTACTGGCCAGCTCCACGTGGGCAACGCCCGGACCGCGCTCTTCAACTGGCTGCTGGCGCGCGGCAACGGCGGCACGCTCATCCTGCGCATCGAGGACACCGACTTCGAGCGATCCACGCGCCAGTCGTCCGACGCGATCCTCGAAGATCTGCGCTGGATGGGGCTGACCTGGGACGAGGGCGTGGAGGCCGGCGGGGATCACGGGCCTTATCGCCAGTCCGAGCGCCTCCACATCTACCGCGCCTACATCGTCGAGTTGATGGCGGCTGGACACGCGTATCAGTGTTTCTGCTCTGCCGAACAGCTCGAGGCCGATCGCCAGGCGGCGCTCGAGGCCGGACGTCCGCCGAAGTACGTCGGCCGCTGCCGCGACATTCCGAAGGCCGACGCGCGGCGTCGGATCGACAACGGCGAGAAGGCCGTCGTGCGTTTTCGTGTTCCGGAGGGGCGCGACGTCGTCTTCAACGACATCGTGCGCGGAGAGGTCCGCTTCTCGACGGAGGTCATCGGCGACCCGGTCCTGGTCCGCTCCGACGGCATCCCGGCGTACAACTACGCCGTGGTCATCGACGATGCGCTGATGGGGATCACGCACGTGGTGCGCGGCGAGGACCACATCTCGAATACGCCGCGGCAGATCCTGCTCTACGAGGCCTTCGGGTGGACGGTGCCCGCGTTCGCTCATCTCTCGCTCGTCATGGGGCCGGATCACAGCCCGTTGTCGAAGCGGCACGGTGCGACGTCGGTTGCGGAATTCCGTGCCCGCGGCTACCTGCCGGAGGCGCTGACGAATTACCTGGCTCTGCTCGGATGGTCCCCGGGAGAGGGCGACGAGCTGCTGCCGCTCGACGACCTGGCGAAGCGATTCCGTCTCGAGGACGTCGGTCATTCGGCTGGCGTGTTCGACATCGACAAGCTGTCGTGGGTCAACCGGCACTATCTGAAGGTTGGGGAGCCGGGTCGCGTGACGCAGTTGACGACTCCGTACCTGCACAGCGCGGGATGGGTGACGGAGCCGAACCCCGCGGGCGTCGCGTTCCTCGAGTCGATCGTGCCGGTGGCGGCGTCGGCGGTCGATCGGCTCGAGCAGGTGCCGGCACGGCTGGCGTTCCTGTTCGACTACTCGGCAACGCGCGCGTTTGAAGATCCCGGTGTGCGGGCGGAGGCGTTGGCGTCGCGGCCGGTGATCGAAGGACTCGCCGCCGAGCTCGCCACCCTGCCGCCGATGCTGGATCGGGACGCGTTCCGTGCGGCGGCGGCGCGTGTCCGTGAGCGATCCGGGCAGAAGGGCAAGGCGCTCTTCCATCCCATTCGGCTCGCGCTCACCGGCGAGCCGGAGGGGCTCGAGCTGGACATCGCGGTGCCGGCGATCGAGCGGGGTGCCCAGCTCCGTGACGCCGGGATCCGACCCATCGCCAGCGCGTCCGAACGTGCGGTGGCGTTTCTGGCGGCGCTCGACCGTTGAGTGCGATCTCCGCGCGTTCGAGTTGCGACTTCCTAGGGAGTTGGAAGTTGGGACTCTTCCTTGGGAGTTGGAAGTTGGCAGTTGGGAGTTCGAATCTCCAGCCATGATCGTGTACGGGATCAATCCCGTCATCGAGGCGCTGCGCGCCGGCCGCGTGCGCGAACTGCGCGTGAGCGAGCGCGGCGGCGATCGGATGCGCGAGTTGCTGGCACTCGCTGAACGACAGCACGTGCCGATCAGGCGAGTGCCCGTCGACGTGCTGGCGCGCCAGGCCCGCGGCGGGGTCCACCAGGGCGTCGTCGCCGACGCCGACGAGGCCCGGAACTACAGCGTCGAGGAACTGGTACGGGACGCCGCGGGTCCGCCATTGATCGTGGTGCTGGACGGCATCGAGGATCCGCACAACCTCGGGGCGATTCTCCGGACGGCGGACGCCGCCGGCGCCGACGGCGTCGTGATGCAGTCCCGCCGGGCGGCTGCCCTGGGCGGCGCTGCGGCGAAAGCGTCCGCTGGGGCGGTTTCGCACGTGAAGATCGCCGAGGTCGTGAACATCGCGCGGGCCGTCGAGGAGTTGAAGGGCGTCGGGGTCTGGACGGTTGGATTGGCCGGGGAGGCGAACGACACCTACGACCACATCGACTTCACTGTCCCGTCGGCCATCGTCCTGGGCGCCGAGGGCACCGGGCTACGGCGGCTGGTACGGGAACGGTGCGATTTTCTGGCGTCGATTCCGATGCTCGGTCAAGTCGGGAGCCTGAACGTCTCGGTGGCGGCGGGGGTGACCCTGTTCGAGGCGGTCCGCCAGAGGCGACGGGAAAGATAGGGAACCACCGGTATTTGCGCGAACTTGCAAGACTGGCATGCGAAGTGCTACGATTCGCTCTTTGTCTGGCTGGCGTAGCTCAGTCCGGTAGAGCAGCTGATTTGTAATCAGCCGGTCGGGGGTTCAAATCCCTCCGCCAGCTCCATCAGATCGAGGCGCCCACGGTCCTAGGGAAACTCGGAAAACCACAGATTCCAAACGACATTTCCGGTGTATTCCACGCGCGCGCGTGATCGCCGGAGGCACGACAAAAGAGATTTCGGGGAGGTGGCGGAGCGGTCAATCGCAGCAGGCTGTAAACCTGCCGCCCTTGTGGCTACGGAGGTTCGAACCCTCCCCTCCCCACCAAGACCTCGATGAGCCCCGTGGCTCGAGAGGGGCTGGTTGGTTTTGGTGGCCCTGTTGGTCTGGCGGCAGACCGCGCTTCGCGCGGCGCCGCGGTGTCGGCAGGTGGTCTCAAGCGACTGGCCAGGAAGCGGAAGAACAGGCGTAAGACGAGCGATCGATTGGAGTTAGCGGCACGCGAGCGCGTCGCGAAGGCGGGAGTAACTCAGTGGTAGAGTCACAGCCTTCCAAGCTGTTGGTCGCGGGTTCGATCCCCGTCTCCCGCTCCAACCTTCGCCCGCGGATGGATGGAGACCGCGAGCTACGGTTGGCAAGCCAATCTTCGCCTGCGTGATGGCAACAGGGCTACAGCCGACTTGTCGGCCGTACCACGAGCGATACAGGCGAAGCGGGGCAAGCGAGTGCGAAGGCCGATGTAGCTCAGTTGGCAGAGCGCGTCCTTGGTAAGGACGAGGTCAGCAGTTCGATCCTGCTCATCGGCTCCATCCTTCGCTCGGCGAGACACGCGAGCCGAGCTTCTGATGGCGAGCCACCGAGTGCTCACGAAGGATGCCCACCATAGCTCGCGCAGCGAGCGCCGGTGGGCCGCAGCGAGTTACACGACAAGGGCGCAACAACGACGGTAGCAATCATTTCAGCGACGGACGCGAACGCATATGGCCAAAGAGAAATTTGATCGATCCAAGCCGCACGTGAACGTGGGGACGATCGGACACATCGACCACGGGAAGACGACCCTGACGGCGGCCCTGACGAAGGTGGCGGCGGACAAGGGGTGGGCGAAGTTCGTGCCGTATGACGAGGTGGCGAAGGCGTCGGAATCGCAGGGGCGGCGTGACGACACGAAGATCCTGACGATTGCGTCGAGCCACGTCGAGTATTCGACGGCGAACCGGCATTACGCGCACGTGGACTGCCCGGGGCACGCGGACTACATCAAGAACATGATCACGGGCGCGGCGCAGATGGACGGCGCGATCCTGGTGGTGAGCGCGGTGGACGGGCCGATGCCGCAGACGCGGGAGCACGTGCTCCTGGCGCGGCAGGTGAACGTGCCGTACCTGGTGGTGGCGCTCAACAAGGTGGACGCGGTCGACGACCCGGAGCTGCTGGACCTGGTGGAACTCGAGGTGCGGGAGCTGCTCTCGAGCTACGGGTTCAAGGGCGACGACGTGCCGGTGGTGCGGGTGAGTGCGCTGGGCGCGATCAACGGCGACCCGGCGGGCGTCGAGTCGGTGGTCAAGCTGATGGACGCGCTGGACACCTACATCCCGCTGCCGGAGCGTGAGATCGACAAGCCGTTCATGATGCCGATCGAAGACGTGTTCTCGATCTCGGGCCGCGGCACGGTGGTGACCGGGCGTGTCGAGCGCGGCCAGGTGAAGGTCGGCGAGGAAGTCGAGATCGTGGGCTTCAAGCCGACGGAGAAGAAGGTCGTGACGGGCGTCGAGATGTTCCGGAAGCTGCTGGACTCGGGGCAGGCGGGGGACAACATCGGCGTGCTGCTGCGCGGGGTGGAAAAGACGGACGTGGAGCGTGGGCAGGTGCTGGCCAAGCCGGGATCGATCAAGCCGCACACGAAGTTCAAGGGCGAGGTCTACATCCTGTCGAAGGAAGAGGGCGGGCGGCACACGCCGTTCTTCAACGGGTATCGGCCGCAGTTCTACATCCGGACGACGGACGTGACGGGGTCGCTGAAGCTGCCCGAGGGCGTCGAGATGGTGATGCCGGGCGACAACACGGCGATTGAAGCGACGCTGCACACGCCGGTGGCGCTCGAAAAGGGCGCACGCTTCGCGATTCGCGAAGGCGGCCGCACGGTGGGCGCCGGGACGATCAGCGAGATTATCGAGTAGTGGGCTCCAGGCGACGGGCTCCGGGCTCCAGGCCCGCAGCCGGTCGCCCGAAGCCCGAAGCCAACAGGGAACACCATGAGAGACATCGTTCATCTGGCGTGCGGCGACTGCAAGCGCCGCAACTACAGCACGACGAAGAACAAGAAGAAGACGACGGAACGGATCGCGTTCAACAAGTTCTGCCGCTTCTGCCGGAAGCACACAGAGCATAAAGAGACGAAGTGAAGTTGAAAGTCAGAACTTCAAAGTGAAAAGTAAGTTCGAAGTAGGCCGGCGCACTTTCCACCTACTTTCAACTTTTGAGTTTCGACTTCTAACTTGAAAGTAGGTCAGTAGCTCAATTGGTAGAGCATCGGTCTCCAAAACCGAGGGCTGGGGGTTCGAGTCCCTCCTGACCTGCCAACCTTCGCTCGGCGAGACCGCGAGCCGAGCTACGGTTGGCGAGCCAGTGAGCGCTCGCGAAGGTTGTCCACCGTAGCTGCGAAGCAGCGAAGGTGGACCGTCGGATTCAATCGGGGAAGCCGGGAGTCAAGGATCGGACGATGAGTTCTGTAGCAATGGAGCAACCACGAGACAGCGGCAGCGGCGGCGAACGTCGCGGGCTGGGCTGGCTGACGACGAGCCGCTCGTTCCTCACCGAGGTGCGGAACGAGATGAAGCGGGTGACCTGGCCGTCGCGGCGGGAGGTCCAGGCGACGACCCTGGTGGTGATCCTGACGTCGGCCTTCTTCGGCCTCTACCTCTGGGGCATCGACCTGGCGCTGAGCGCCGCGGTGGCCTGGCTCTACCGGGCGGTCGGGGCGCGATGAGCGAGCCGGCCATGGCGGAAACGGGGAGCGCTGGCCAGAAGAACTGGTACATCGTCCACACCTACTCGGGCTTCGAGAACAAGGTGAAGGAGTCGCTCCTGCAGCGCGTCCAGGCCTATGGCCTGCAGGCCGAGATCGGCGAAGTGCTGATCCCGACCGAGGACATCGTCGAGAAGCGCGGCGGCCGCGAGGTGAAGAGCGCGCGGCGCTTCTTTCCCGGCTACATCCTGGTCGAGATGAACATGTCCGACCACGCGTGGCACGTGGTGAAGAACACGCCGAAGGTGACCGGCTTCGTCGGCGCCGGCACCAAGCCGACGCCGCTCAGCAAAGAGGAAGTGGAGCACATCCTCGAGCAGGTCAAGTCGGCGGCGGAGAAACCGAAGCCGAAGTACAGCTTCGAGAAGGGCGATCAGGTGCGCATCAACGCCGGACCGTTCACCAGCTTCAACGGCATCGTCGAGGAAGTGAACCTCGACAAGAACACGCTGAAGGTGATGGTGACGATCTTCGGCCGCGCCACGCCGGTCGAATTGGATTTCTTGGACGTGGAAAAGATTTAGAAGTTGCCAGGCCACAAAGCAGGACCCGGCCCACGGAGAGTGTAGGGCAGGTCGTGCGGTTGAGACCTGCCGGGGCGTAAGGACAGATGGCGAAAAAAGTTCAGGCAATGGTGAAGCTGCAGATCTCCGCGGGCAAGGCGACGCCCGCGCCGCCGGTCGGCACCGCGCTCGGTCCGCACGGCGTGAACATCATGGACTTCTGCAAGAACTTCAACTCGAGGACGCAGAAGGACGAGGGGCTGATCATCCCGGTGGTGGTCACCATCTACGCCGATCGCAGCTACACCTTCATCACCAAGACGCCGCCGGCGTCGGTGCTGCTCAAGAAGGTCGCGAACCTGGCGAAGGGCTCGGCCGAGCCGAACCGCAACAAGGTCGGCACGGTCACGGCGAAGCAGGTCGAGGAGATCGCGAAGCAGAAGCTGCCGGACCTGAACGCCACGGATCTCGCGGCGGCGGTGAAGACCGTCCGCGGCACCGCCCGCTCGATGGGCATCGACGTCATCGGCTAAAGCCGATGACGATGAGATTTGCGGATTGACGAATCTACGGATGACGAATTGGATTGCCGCAATTCGTCAAATGAAATTCGTCCATTCGTAAAGTCGTCAATCCGTCAATACAGCGAGTGTGGGAGGGCGCGCAGCGCCCGCTAGCACCACGAGGAGGTAATGGTTGGCAAAACACGGCAAGAAATTCACGGCCGCCGCAGCGCAGGTCGAGGCCCGCGAGTACTCGCTCGAGGAGGCGATTCCCCTCATTCAGAAGGTGAAGTTCGCCAAGTTCGACGAGACCGTCGAGGTCGCGATGCGGCTCGGGGTGGATCCGAAGCACGCGGACCAGATGGTTCGCGGCACGGTGGTCCTGCCCCACGGCCTCGGCACGAGCAAGTCGGTGCTCGTCATCGCGGGCGCCGACAAGCAGAAGGAAGCGCAGGACGCGGGCGCGGACTTCGTCGGCGGGGACGACGTCGTCGAGAAGATTCTCGGCGGCTGGATGGAGTTCGACGCGGTGGTCGCGACTCCCGACATGATGCGAGCGGTGGGGCGCCTCGGCAAGGTGCTCGGCCCGCGCGGTCTCATGCCGAACCCGAAGACGGGGACCGTCACCCCGAACGTCGCGCAGGCGATTCGCGAGATCAAGGCCGGCAAGGTGGAGTTCCGCGTCGACAAGACCGGGATCATCCATGCGCCGCTCGGGAAGACGTCCTTCCCGACGCAGAGCCTGATCGACAACGCCCACGCGCTCGTCGACTCCGTCGTCAAGGCGAAGCCGGCGGCCGCGAAGGGCAAGTACCTCAAGTCAGTCACCGTGTCCTCCACGATGGGGCCGGGCGTCGTCATCGACACCGCGCACATCGACGAGCGCGTGAAGCACTAAGGGGAATGCGATGGCTGTAACCAGAGCAGACAAGGAACAGGAACTCCAGGAGCTGAACGCCGCGTTCAAGAGCGCGGATACGGCGATCCTGGTCGACTATCGCGGCCTCGACGTGCCGGCGGTGACGGAGCTGCGCCGGCAGATCCGCGGCGCCAAGGGCAGCTACAAGGTCGTGAAGAACACGCTCGCGAAGCGGGCGAGCAAGGGCACGTCGTTCGAGGCGCTCGAGAAGATGTTCGAGGGCACGACGGCGGTGGCCTATACCGGCGACGACGCGGTGGCGCTGGCGAAGGTGCTGACCACGTTCATGAAGGGCGCGCCGACGCTCGCGATCAAGGGCGCGGTGGTCCAGGGGCGGGCGATCAAGCCGACCGAGGTCAGCGAGCTCGCGAACCTGCCCGGGAAGCCGGAGCTCTACAGCAAGCTGCTCTTCCTCCTCCAGGCCCCGATGCAGCAGTTGGTGTCGGTGCTGGCGGCGGTGCCGCGCGATTTCGTGACGGTGCTGAACGAAGCAGCGAAGAAGAAAGAAGCGGGCGCGGCCTAGGCCGTCCCTACACCGCGGCGGTAGGCCGACCTGAAGGTCGGCCTCTACCAGCGCCGCATTAACCGTAGGGGCCAGCGCGCCCCGCACTTGGTAGAGGCCGACCTTGAGGTCGGCCTTGGAGAGAAAAAGCAATGGCCGAAATGAATCAGCAGCAGGTGATCGACTACATCAAGGGCATCAGCGTTCTCGAGCTGTCGCAGCTCGTGAAGGCGCTCGAGTCCGAGCTCGGCGTGAGCGCGGCGGCCGCGGTGGCCGTGGCGGCGCCGGCGGCGGGCGGCGGCGAGAAGGGCGCGCCCGTCGAGGAGAAGACCGAGTTCAACGTCACGCTGACGGAAGCCGGCGGCGACAAGATCAAGGTCATCAAGGTCGTCCGCGAAGTCACCAGCCTGGGCCTGAAGGAAGCGAAGGACCTCGTCGAGAGCGCGCCGAAGCCGATCAAGGAAGGCGTGCCCAAGGACGAGGCCGAGGCGATCAAGAAGAAGTTCGAAGAAGTCGGCGCCAAGGTCAGCATTTCCTAGGCTTCAGACTGCAGGCGACGGGGACCGGGCCAGCAGCCCGAAGTCCGGAGCCTGAAGCCCTTTACGCGACCGGATGGTTGCGCAAAGCGTCATAAGGGACGGGAGCCCATTTTCGGGCGCCCGTCCCTGCATCATTTTTAAGTCCGACTGCGGATCCTCGAGGATCAGTCACCGATGTACAGCCTTCCCAAGAACGTCTACCGCGAGCGCAAGGACTTTTCGAAGATCAAGACGACGGTTCCGATTCCGAACCTCATCGAGATCCAGCGCAAGTCCTACGAGCGGTTCCTGCAGATGAACCGGCTCCCGTCGGAGCGCGAGGACGCGGGCCTGCAGTCCGTGTTCAAGTCCGTTTTCCCGATCAGCGACTTCCGCGAGAACTCCTCGCTCGAGTTCATCGAGTATTCGATCGGCAACTGGGAGTGCAAGTGCGGCAAGCTCGCCGGCCTGCACCACCTGCGCAAGCCCTGCAAGAACTGCGGGGCGACGCTGATTGCCGATCCGTACGGCGACCACAACGTCCTGTGCCCGCGCTGCGGCGTCGAGAACCAGGCGCGCGGCGACGTCTGTGACATCTGCGGCCACACGGTCGGGATGAAGCTGAAGTACGACGTCGACGAGTGCCAGGAGCGCGGCATGACCTACGCCGTGCCGCTGAAGGTGACGATCCGGCTGGTGGTCTGGAACAAGGACCCGGAGACCGGCGTCAAGACCATCCGCGACATCAAGGAGCAGGAGGTCTACTTCGGCGACATCCCGCTGATGACGGACAACGGCACGTTCATCATCAACGGCACCGAGCGCGTCATCGTCTCGCAGCTGCACCGTTCGCCGGGGGCGTTCTTCCACTCGGAAGACAAGACGCTCTACATCGCGCAGATCATTCCGTACCGCGGCTCCTGGGTGGAGTTCGAGTACGACCAGAAGAACCTGCTCTACGTCCGCATCGACCGCAAGCGGAAGTTCCTCGCCACGGTGTTCCTGCGCGCGCTCGGCCTGCGCGGCGCCGACGAGATCATCCGCTCCTTCTACAGCGTCGACCGGATCTTCCTGAACCAGGGACAGACGCTGCAGTGGGCGGTGCAGGACAGCCTGATCGGCCTGCGCGCGGCCGCCGACATCAAGGCGGGCGACTTCTCCGTCCAGAGCGGCAAGAAGATCACCGCCAACGCGATCGCCGCCCTCCGCAAGGCGGGCATCGAGGCGATCCCTGTGGCCGACGAGGGTCTCGAGGGCGCGTTTGCCGGCGCCGACATCATCGACCCGGAGACCGGCGAGGTCATCCTCGAGGCGAACGAGGAGCTGACGCCGCGCGTCATCTCGATGGCGCAGGAGAAGAACGTCGAGAAGCTCGAAGTGTTCTTCCCGGAGCGCGACGAGGTCGGCGCCATCATCAGCCAGACGCTGAAGAAGGATCCGATCCGCACGCACGAGGAGGCGCTGATCGAGATCTACCGCCGCCTGCGGCCCGGCGATCCGCCGACGCTCGACAGCTCGCGGTCGCTCTTCGAGAACATGTTCTTCAACCCGCAGAAGTACGACTTCTCGCGCGTCGGCCGCCTCAAGCTGAACACGAAGCTCGGGATGAACACGCCGCTCGACGAGAAGATCCTGCACCCGCAGGACTTCTACGAGGTCATCAAGTACCAGCTGCGGCTGCGCAAGTTCCCGCAGAACGTCGACGACATCGATCACCTGGGCAACCGCCGCGTCCGCTCGGTCGGCGAGCTCCTCGAGAACCAGTTCCGCATCGGCCTGGTCCGGATGGAGCGCGCGATCAAGGAAAAGATGTCGGTCTACCAGGAAATGGCGACCGCCATGCCGCACGACCTGATCAACGCGAAGCCGGTCATGGCCGCGATTCGCGAGTTCTTCGGGTCGTCGCAGCTGTCGCAGTTCATGGACCAGACCAACCCGCTCTCCGAGATCACGCACAAGCGGCGGCTCTCGGCGCTCGGGCCCGGCGGCCTGTCGCGCGAGCGCGCCGGCTTCGAGGTGCGCGACGTGCACCCGACGCACTACGGTCGCATCTGCCCGATTGAGACGCCGGAAGGTCCGAACATCGGCCTGATCTCGTCGCTGTCGTGCTACGCGCGCATCAACGAGTTCGGCTTCATCGAGTCGCCGTACCGCAAGGTCAAGGACGGCCGCCTCGTCGACTACGTCATCGTCACCAACGCTGGCGGCAACCCGAAGTACAAGGTCGGGGACGTCGTCGAGGCCGACGACCTCGTCGGCGCGCAGGGGCAGTCGAAGAAGAAGGGCGTCGAGTTCGAGCCGTACTCCTTCTATCTGTCGGCGTGGGAAGAGGACAACTACATCATCGCGCAGGCGAATGCGCCGTTCGACGAGAACATGCGCTTCACGCAGGAGCGCGTCGACGCCCGCCGCGCCGGCGACTTCATCCTGGCGCCGCGCGAGGAAGTGCAGTTCATCGACGTCTCGCCGAAGCAGCTCGTCTCCGTCGCCGCCTCGCTCGTCCCGTTCCTCGAGAACGACGACGCGAACCGCGCGCTGATGGGATCGAACATGCAGCGCCAGGCGGTGCCGCTGCTGCGGGCGCGGGCGCCGTATGTCGGCACCGGCATGGAGTACATCACCGCGCGCGACTCGGGCGCGGTGGTCGTGGCGCGGCGCACCGGCTCCGTCGACTACGTCGACAGCCAGCGCATCGTGGTGCGCGTGGAAGGTCGGGACGGTGAGGAAGGCGACCTCTCGAAGGAGATGGGCGCCGACATCTACCCGATGACCAAGTTCAAGCGGTCGAACCAGAACACCTGCATCAACCAGAAGCCGATCGTCCGCGTCGGACAGCGCGTGGCGAAGGGGCAGGTGCTGGCGGACGGGCCCTGCACGGAGCTGGGCGAGCTCGCGCTCGGCCGCAACGTGCTGGTCGCGTTCATGCCGTGGCGCGGCTACAACTTCGAGGACGCGATCCTGGTCTCCGAGAAGATGGTGAAGGAGGACTACTACACCTCCATCCACATCGAGGAGTTCGAGATCGAGGCGCGCGACACCAAGCTCGGGCCCGAGGAAATCACCCGGGACATCCCGAACGTGTCGGAGACCTACCTGCGCGACCTCGACGACAGCGGCATCATCCGCATCGGCGCCTACGTCAAGCCGGGCGACATCCTCGTCGGCAAGGTCACGCCGAAGGGCGAGACGCAGCTGACGCCGGAAGAAAAGCTGCTGCGCGCGATCTTCGGCGAGAAGGCCGGCGACGTCCGCGACGCCTCGCTGATCTGCCCGCCGGGCATCGAGGGCATCACCGTCGGCGTCAAGATCTTCTCCCGCAAGGGCATCGAGAAGGACGACCGCGCCAAGGCGATCGAGCAGGAAGAGCTCGACATGATGGAGAAGAACCAGGCGGACGAGATCCGCATTCTCCACGACGAGGTGAAGAAGCGCGTCGTCCAGATGCTGCAGGGGCAGACGCTGCGCGCCGACGCGTTCGACGAGTTCGGCCGCGAGCGGCTGCTGAAGAAGGGCACGGTCCTCACCCCGGAGGTGCTGGCCGACGTCCCGTACCAGCAGATGGTGCGGCTCAAGATCCAGAGCGACGACCCGCGGCTCGAAGGCGACCTGCGGCTGCTCGAGGAGCGCACCGAGCGGCAGGTCGAAGTGATCCGCCAGCTGTTCGAGGAAAAGAAGGAAAAGGTCCGGCGCGGCGACGAGCTCCCGCCGGGCGTCATCAAGCTGGTCAAGATCTACGTCGCGATGAAGCGCAAGCTGTCGGTCGGCGACAAGATGGCCGGCCGCCACGGTAACAAGGGTGTCATCGCGCGCATCCTGCCGGAAGAGGACATGCCGTACCTGCCGGACGGCACCCCGGTGGAAATCGTGCTCAACCCGCTCGGCGTGCCGTCGCGCATGAACGTCGGCCAGATTCTCGAGACGCACCTCGGCTGGGCTGCGCACGCGCTCGGTCTCTACTTCGCGACGCCGGTCTTCGACGGCGCGCGCGAGAACGAGATCAAGAACTGGCTGGAGCAGGCGGGCCTGCCGAAGGGCGGCAAGACCAAGCTGTTCGACGGCATGACCGGCAACGAGTTCGAGCAAGACACGACGGTCGGCTACATCTACATGCTGAAGCTGTCGCACCTGGTCGACGACAAGATCCACGCGCGCTCGATCGGGCCGTACTCGCTGATCACCCAACAGCCGCTGGGCGGCAAGGCGCAGTTCGGCGGTCAGCGCTTCGGCGAAATGGAGGTCTGGGCGCTCGAGGCTTACGGCTCGGCGCACATCCTCCAGGAGCTGCTCACCGCCAAGTCGGACGACGTCACGGGCCGCGCCAAGATTTACGAAGCGATCGTCAAGGGCGACGCCTCGTTCACGCCCGGCCTGCCCGAGTCGTTCAACGTGCTCATCCGCGAGCTGCAGTCGCTCTGCCTCGACGTCGAGCTGGTGTCGACCAAGAAGCGGCCCGTTGAAGCGCTGCCGACGCCCGGGGAAGGCGAACCAGTGTTGGAGCAGGTGTAACCCATGCGACCAAGTTTTCACGACAACAAGACCTCGCTGCGCGCCGACTTCGACGCGATCCGGATCTCCCTGGCCTCGCCGGAGAAGATCCTTTCGTGGTCGTTCGGCGAGGTGACGAAGCCGGAGACGATCAACTACCGCACCTTCAAGCCGGAGCGCGACGGCCTGTTCTGCGCCAAGATCTTCGGCCCGATCACCGACTGGGAGTGCCTCTGCGGCAAGTACAAGCGCATGAAGCACCGCGGCGTGATCTGCGACAAGTGCGGCGTCGAGGTGACGCAGGCCAAGGTGCGCCGCGAGCGCCTCGGCCACATCGCGCTGGCCACGCCGGTGAGCCACGTGTGGTTCTTCAAGGGGCTGCCGAGCCGCATCGGCCACCTCCTCGACATCTCCCTGCGCGATCTCGAACGGGTCCTCTACTTCGAGGCCTATGTCGTCATCGATCCGGGTGAGACCGAGCTGAAGCAGAACCAGCTGCTCAACGAGGAGCAGTACCGGAAGTCGCGCGAGGACTACGGCACGAAGTTCCGCGCGCAGATGGGCGCCGAGGCGATCAAGGAGCTGCTGCGCCGCGTCAACATCGAGAAGCTGGCCGAGGAGCTGCGCGTCAAGATGCGCAGCGAGAACTCGGTCCAGAAGAAGCTGAAGTACGCCAAGCGGCTGAAGGTGGTCGACAGCTTCCGCAAGTCGAACAACCAGCCGAACTGGATGATCCTCGACGTCATCCCGGTGATCCCGCCCGAGCTGCGCCCGCTGGTGCCGCTCGATGGCGGCCGCTTCGCCACGTCGGACCTCAACGACCTCTATCGCCGCGTCATCAACCGCAACAACCGGTTGAAGAAGCTGATGGAGCTGAAGGCGCCGGACGTCATCATCAGGAACGAAAAGCGCATGCTGCAGGAAGCGGTCGATGCGCTGTTCGACAACGGCCGCCGCGGCCGCGTGCTGCGCGGCGCGAACAACCGGCCGTTGAAGTCGCTCTCCGACACGCTGAAGGGCAAGCAGGGGCGCTTCCGCCAGAACCTGCTCGGCAAGCGCGTCGACTACTCGGGCCGTTCGGTCATCGTCGTCGGGCCGGAGCTGAAGCTCCACCAGTGCGGCCTGCCGAAGAAGATGGCGCTCGAGCTGTTCAAGCCGTTCATCTACAACAAGCTCGAGGAGCGTCAGCTCGTCGCGACCATCAAGCAGGCGAAGGAGATGGTCGAGCAGCAGCGTCCCGAGGTGTGGGACATCCTCGAAGAGGTGATCCGCGAGCACCCGGTGCTGCTGAACCGCGCGCCGACGCTGCATCGCCTCGGCATCCAGGCGTTCGAACCGGTGCTGGTCGAAGGCAAGGCGATCCGGATCCATCCGCTCGTCTGCACGGCGTTCAACGCCGACTTCGACGGCGACCAGATGGCGGTGCACATCCCGCTGTCGCCCGAGGCGCAGATCGAAGCCTCGGTGCTGATGTTGTCCTCGAACAACATCCTCAGCCCGGCCAACGGCGCGCCGATCACCGTGCCGTCGCAGGACATCGTCCTCGGCTGCTACTACCTGACCAAGGCCAAGGCGGGCGCCAAGGGTGAAGGGCGCGCGTTCGGTAACGTCGACGACGTCGTCCTCGGCCTGGAAGCGGGCGAGCTCGAGACCCTCACGCCGATCCGCCTGCGTTTCACCGGAACGCTGCTCGATCTGACGACGGCGCGCGACGACCAGGACGTGCTGCACACCGAGGCGCAGGACGTGCAGAACCGGATCATCAACACCACGGTCGGCCGGGTGCTCCTCAACGACCTGCTGCCGAAGGGGATGCCGTTCGTCAACGGCCTGCTGAAGAAGAAGGGGCTGCAGCAGCTGGTCCAGAAGACGTATCTCGACTTCGGTCTCGAACGGACCGTCGATATGCTCGATGCGTTGAAGCAGCTCGGCTTCACCTACGCCACGCGGTCGGGCCTGTCGATCGGCATCGACGACCTGGTGATTCCCGCGGTCAAGCACAAGCTGGTGGCCGATGCGCGCAACGAGGTAATCAAGGTCGAGCAGCAGTACCTCGAAGGCGCGATCACCAACGGCGAGCGCTACAACAAGATCATCGCCGTCTGGTCGGAAGTCACCGAGAAGATCGCCGACGAGATGTTCAGCGAGATGGCCGAGAACGATCGGACCGGGCGCTACTTCAACCCGGTCTACATCATGGCCGACTCGGGCGCCCGCGGTTCCAAGCAGCAGATTCGCCAGCTCGCCGGCATGCGCGGCCTGATGGCGAAGCCGTCGGGTGAAATCATCGAGGCGCCGATCACGAGCAACTTCCGTGAAGGCCTCACGGTGCAGCAGTACTTCATCTCGACGCACGGCGCCCGCAAGGGTCTCGCCGACACCGCGCTCAAGACCGCGGACTCGGGCTACCTGACGCGGCGTCTGGTCGACGTGGCGCAGGACGTCATCATCAGCGAGGACGACTGCGGCACGCTGGACGGCATCGAGGCCCGCGCCATCGTGGAATCGGGCGAAATCATCGAGCCGCTCCGCGACCGGATCGTCGGCCGGGTCACGCTCGAAAAGATCGTCGACCCGTTCTCCGGCCAGGCGATCGTCGAGGTCAACGACGAGATCGACGAAGACACCGCGTCCGACATCCAGGAAGCGGGTATCGAGAAGGTCCGCATCCGGTCGGTGCTGACCTGTGCGACGCGCCGCGGCGTCTGCAAGCGCTGCTACGGCCGCGACCTCGCCACCGGCCGGCTGGTCGAGCTCGGCACGGCGGTGGGCGTCATCGCGGCGCAGTCGATCGGCGAGCCCGGCACGCAGCTGACGATGCGGACGTTCCACATCGGCGGCACGGCGTCACGGGTCAGCGAGCAGAACACGCTCGATGCGCGTCATACAGGCACGGCCCACTACGAGGGGCTGACCGTCGTCGAGACGCACCGCGGCGGCGTCGCCGAGCTGATCGTCATGAACCGCAACGGCTCGATCGTCATCAAGGACGAGAAGGGGCGCGACCGCGAGCGCTATCCGATCGTCTACGGCGCGCGGCTGAAGGTGAAGGACGGCCAGAAGGTCGAGCAGGGTCAGATCCTGGTCGAGTGGGACCCGTACACGTTCTCGATCCTGACCGAGGAGCCGGGCACCGTCCGGTTCAAGGACATCATCGAGGGGCTGACGGTCCACGAGGAAGTGGACGAGGTCACCGGCCTGTCGCGCTTCATCATCGTCGACTCGCCGGATGAGAAGAAGCAGCCGACGATCGAGATCAAGGACAAGGCGGGCAAGGTCTCGCGGAAGTACCACATGCCGTCGCACGCGCACCTGATGGTGCAGGACGGCGAGACGGTGGAAGCCGGCGACGTGCTGGCGAAGATCCCGCGCGAGACCACCAAGACCAAGGACATCACCGGCGGTCTGCCGCGCGTCGTCGAGCTGTTCGAGGCGCGGAAGCCGAAGGATCCGGCGGTCATCTCCGAGATCGACGGCATGGTCAAGGAGGGCGGCGTCGTCAAGGGTCAGCGCAAGGTCATCATCATCCCGGATGATGCGACCGAGCCGCGCGAGTACTCGCTGCCCCGCGGCGTGCACGTCAACGTGCACGAAGGGGAGCGCGTGCGCGCCGGCGAACAGCTGATGGACGGCCCGTCGAACCCGCACGACATCCTGCGGGTGCTCGGCGAGAAGGAGCTGCAGAAGTACCTGGTGAACGAAATCCAGGAGGTCTACCGGCTGCAGGGCGTCAACATCAACGACAAGCACATCGAGGTCATCTCACGGCAGATGATGCGGTGGGTGCGGATCGAGGACGTCGGCGACACCGAATTCCTGATCGACGAGCAGACGGACAAGTTCCGGTTCCTCGAGGAGAACGAGCGGGTGATCCAGGCGGGCGGCCGGCCGGCGACGGCGCAGCCGCTGCTGCTGGGGATCACCAAGGCGTCGCTCTCGACCGACTCGTTCATCTCGGCGGCGAGCTTCCAGGAAACGACGCGCGTCCTCACCGAAGCGTCGATCTCCGGGAAGATCGACCACCTGCGCGGCTTGAAGGAGAACGTGACGATGGGACGATTGATTCCCGCCGGCACGGGCTTCGAGTACTACCGGCACGTGCGGATCCCGGCGGACGAGCCGCCGCAGCCGAGCGACGAGGATCTCGATCTCGATCGCGAGATCGAATACGCGTTCGACGCCGACGAGCCGATGGCGGGAAGAGCCCCCAGCGGCGACGTCGAGTAGTCGTAGGGCGGGGCGTTGGCCCCGCCGCTGTGTGTCGTCAGGGCGGGCCTGGTCAGGCCCGCCCTTTTTTGCTTTTTCGTCAGGGTTTCCCGGTCCGGCTCAATTCCCTGAACAGCCACGCTCGCGCCAGGCTCCAGTCGCGCCGGACGGTCGCGACAGATACGCTCAGCGAGGCCGCCGTTTCGCCCAGGCTGAGACCGCCAAAGTACCGCAGTTCGATCACGCGGCACTGCCGCGGGGAGATCCGTTCGAGCTCGGTGAGCGCGGCATCGAGGGCGATGACATCGGTGATCTCCGGCAGTGGGATGGCTTCGGCCGCGGAGAGCGACACGGGCGCGGCACCGCCGGCCCCGCTTCTGCCGGCCGCCGGCGCGCGCGTAGTCGACAAGCACGCGCCGCATCATCGTCGCGGCCATCGCGAAGAAGTGGGCGCGCTCGGCCCACTGCACGTTCTTCCAGTCGACCAGCCGTAGAAAGGCTTCGTTGACCAGCGCGGTCGGTTGCAGGACGTGGCCGTCCCGCTCGCGAGCCATGTAATGCGCAGCCAGGCGGTGCAGCTCACGATCGACGAGCGGCACGAGCGCTGTGAAGGCGTCCTGATCGCCCTGTCCCCAGGCCACGAGGAGGGCGGTGATATCGGCAGAGGTGTCCTTGCTCATGGTCTGTGAAGTAAGGCGCGTTGGGGCGGTGCGAATGCCATCACGGGGATATGGTTGCACTATAGTGATGCCCCGCAGTGAGCATGACGCCGGACCGCTGGCAGCGGATCGAGAACTTGTATCACGGGGCACGGGCCCGCAAACCGGAATCGCGGAGCGCGTTTCTGGCGGAGGCGTGCGCGGGCGATGCCGCGTTGCGCATGGAAATCGAGTCGCTGCTGCGGCATGCCCCGCCGAGTGATGAGCACCTCGAGGCCGACCCTGACGATGGGCCCCTGCTGGAGCCCGGGAGCCTCCTCGGACACTATCGTGTCGACGAGCATCTGGGCAGCGGGGGCATGGGCCAGGTCTTTCGCGGTCTGGACACCCGTCTCAATCGCCCGGTGGCCATCAAAGTGTCCCGGCAGGCGTTCAGTCTGCGCTTCCGCCGCGAGGCACTGGCGCTGTCGGCGCTGAACCATCCACACATCTGCACGCTCTACGACGTGGGCGCGGCGTTCCTCGTCATGGAACTGGTCGAAGGCGAGACGCTCGAGTCGCGGCTTCGGCGGGGTCCGCTCGCCATGGCCGACGTGTTCCGCCTGGGCGCACAAATCGCCAGTGCGCTGGCCGAGGCCCACGCGCGCGGCATCGTCCACCGCGATCTGAAGCCCGGCAACATCATGCTCGGCCGCAACGGTGTCAAGGTGCTCGACTTCGGGCTGGCGGCCATGGCCGGCGACGGCGATCGCATCACGCAAGTCGGACTGGTCGTCGGCACGCCGGCGTACCTCGCACCGGAGCAGCGCGAGGGTGGGGCGGTCGGACCGCCGGCGGATATCTACGCGTTCGGAGTCGTGCTGCACGAGATGGCCACCAATCGGCGGCCGGCGTGGCGCGACGAGCACCTGACCGGGCTCAATACCGTGCCGGCGACGCTCGGACACGTCCTGGAACGTTGCCTCGCGGAGGACCCCGTCTCCAGATGGCAGAATGCCGCCGAGATCCGCGCGTTGCTCGAGTGGTCGACATTGGCGCGGATGTCGCCGGCGATCGCACCAAGCCGGTGGCGACGGATCGCACTGGCGCTGGGGGCGGCCGCAATCGTTGCTGGCGTGGCCTGGTTGTGGCCGCGCGCGGCCGTTCCCGCGACGAGGCCGCTGGCGGCGTCGATCGCGCCGCCACCGGGCACGAGTTTCCGCGTCGCCGAAAACTTCGAAGGCGGGTTCGCGCTGTCGCCGGACGGGACGATGCTCGCCTTCATCGGCTATACCGACGGGCAAGCGCGGCTCTGGATTCGGCGGCTCGACTCGCTAGATGCCCGCGCCCTGCCGGGGACTGAACGTGCGTACTTTCCGTTCTGGTCGCCGGATTCGAAGTCGGTGGCGTTCTTCACGACCGCACCTCCCGAACTCAGACGGATCGACGTCGCCGGTGGCGCTCCCGTGACCATCGCGGCAACACGCCCGAACGTGGCCGGCGGTGCGTGGGGCGCGGATGGCACTCTGATCCTGGGTGATCGAGGCGGAGCAGCGCTGCTGCGTGTCTCCGCAAGTGGTGGCGAACCAAAGCCAGTGGGGGACGGCATCAACGGCCGTTATCCACACTTCCTCCCGGGGGCGAAACGATTCATCTATGTGGAGCCCGATCCGGGAACGACTCAGCCGCAGCCGACGTCGACGGGTGTGCTGATGATGCATGCACTCGATGCGACTGGGCCGCCCGTGCGGCTCGGTCCGACCGGGGTATGGCCGCAGTTCTCGCGCGATCACGTGATCTGGTTCGCCGAAGGGCATCTGGTGGCACAGCCGTTCGATCCGGACACGGCCACTCTGTCCGGTGAGCCCTTCGCCATTGCGACCATTGCTCATCGCGTGTTCCTCGGTACCGTGCTGGCGAGCTTTTCCGCGGGCCGCGACGGCACGCTCGTCTATCCCGGGATCGATCACGTGCGGGAACGCCTGGCATGGCGACGCCGCTCCGGTCAGATCGTGCGTGAAAGTGAGGGCGCGGACGATTTCAGCGCGCCGAACATTTCGCCGGACGGGTCTCATTTCGCGGTCGCGCGCCGCGACCTGGGCAACACCGACATCTGGCGTGAGGAGTTGAGCGACCTCAGCACATCGCGACTGACGTTCGATGCGGCCATCGATGATTATCCGGTGTGGTTGCCGCGCGGAGCGGACTTGCTGTTCACGACGAAGGCGCCTGACCGTTCGAACCTTTTCCAGCTGGTCGACGGCGAGAAGCGCCGCCTCACCACCAGTCCCTACGATCAGCAGGCGCTCGACTGGTCAGCCGACGGACGCCACTTCCTCTACACGCAGATTCGCCTCAGCTCGGAAATCATGATTGGCAGTGCCGCCGGCGGTGAGCCGATCAGCTTTCTGGGGCATGCGTCGGGCGCGGCGGCCGCGCAGTTCAGCCCCCAAACCGCCCGCTGGATCGCCTACGACTTCGACGACAGCGGCCGCCGTGAGATTTACGTCCAGGGCTTCACGCCAGGGAAGCCGGCCTCGAGTGCACGCTGGCAGGTGTCGATCAATGGCGGCCGGTTTCCGCGCTGGCGTGGTGATGGACGCGAGCTGTACTTTCTGGCGCTCGACGGCGCGATGATGGCGGTCCCGGTGGACGGGTCAGGCCCGTCGTTCCGATCGTCGGCGCCGGTCGAACTGTTTCGAACCGTCATGCCGCCGCTGCGGACGGCGGAATTCAATTATGACGTCACACCGGACGGGCAACAGTTCGTCATCATCGAGCCGGCGAGCGATCGGCGAACACTGCCCCTGACACTCCTGACCGACTGGCGCGCCGCCCTCACCCGCTGAGAGGACCGCCCGGAGTGGCTGCAGGCCCGTCGCCACTCCGGGGTCGGTCGGCCGCGCTACGGCCAGTCCGGCACGAACGGTCGCGTGCTCGAGTAGATGTCGCCGTCGCGGCCGAAGTAGAGTCGCCGGCCATCCCATGACAACGTCGGGCGCGTTTCGCTGCCGGGACCGTTGACGTGTTCGCCCAGGTTGATGGGCGCTGACCAGCGTTTTCGCGTGCTCGCGCGACGCGACACGTAGACGTCGAAACTGCCGAAGGCGGTGGTGCCGTTGGCATCGAGCGGCCTCGTCGAGCTGAACACCATCTCGAGCCCATCGGCGCGCACGTTTGGCATCCGGTCGTCCAGATCGGTGTTGACGTCGCGGATCGGTTTCGGCGGTGCGAACGTTCCGTCAGGCCGCATGCGGCTCTCGTAGATGTCCTGATTGCCCGACATGCCGCTCGAGAAATACAGGACCGTCCCTTCTTCTGTCGTGACCAGCGACGGGCTGAATTCCGCCGCGGCGCTGTTCGGCCCGGTGCCGTTTTCGACGCATCCGAGGTGGCGTGGGGCCCCCCAGCCGGCTCCGGCGTTGCGGCGAATGATGTAGATGTCGCCACGCGTCGGGCCGGCGTTACAGGTCTCCGGTCCTGGACGTTCGGATACGAACAGGAGGTGGCTGCCCTGGATCGGCGTGGGACAGAAGTCGTTGGCCGCAGAATTCACCGGCGCACCGAGGTTCTGCGGTTCCCCGAACGCCTCCTTCTTGCTCGCCCGATCGGAGGCCCAGATGTCGTTGCCACCCAGCCCGCCCATTCGCGTCGACGCGAAGTACAGGCTCAACCCGTGTCAACGCCGGTCCAAAATCCGACAGTTCCGCCGGTTGAAAATCCGACAGATCGACGAGGGGACGAGCCTCAGATCGTCGCGGCCTCCTGACGAGCGCGGCGCCGCCGCGTAGGACTGGGGTCCGGATCCTGTGGGGCATGCAGCGTCTGCCAGAGGTCCGTGTGCTGCCGCATGCGATAGCTATTGCCGCGGATCGTCACGATGTGACAGTGGTGGACGAGCCGATCGATGAGCGCGGCCGCCATGACCTCGTCGCCAAAGACCGCCCCCCACTCTTCAAAGCCCTTGTTGGACGTCAGGACGGTCGACGCGTGCTCGTAGCGGCGCGTCATCAGCTGAAAGAAGAGCATCGCCCCGGTGCGACTAATCGGGAGATAGCCAATCTCGTCGACGACCAGGAGGGCGGGATGTGTCAGGACCTTCAGCCGCGCCTGTAACCGTCCCGCAGCCTGCGCTTCCTCGAGGGACGTGATCAGATCCGCGAGCGTGCCGTAGTACACGCGCCGTCCGCTCTGCGCGGCGGCGATCGCCAGGCTAATCGCGAGATGGGTTTTGCCGACGCCTGGCGGACCGAGGAACACGACGTTTTCCCGTCGCTCGACGAAACCGAGCTCGTGGAGACTGTCCATCTGCTCCCGACGCAGCGACGGCTGGAAGGAGAAATCAAACTCGGTGAGCCGCTTGACGACGGGCAGCCGACTCGACCGCATCGCGGCCTGCAGGCGTCGGTTATTGCGCAGCTGAATCTGCGCGCCGAGTAGCTGCTCGATCGCCTCAGCGGCCGTGAGCGTCGCGCCATCGACGCCGTGGAGGATGGCATCGAGCGCTTCGAGGGCCCCCGGCATGTGCAAATCGGCGAGCATCTGGCGCAGACGATCGCGACGGGACGGCGCGGCGCTTTTCATGCGAACCCTCCCGTGAGGCGGGCGTACACGGCGAGCGGCCTCTTCTCGACGGGGACCAGCGGCCGCGGCACCGCCGATGAGGCGAGACGGCGCGGCGCGTCCGGCACCAAGATGGACGTATACGAACGCGGCGCGAGCGGGTGCAGCAGCAGACGCTCGTCGCGATCGAAGCGCTCGCGGGGTCGCTCGCGCGTCGTGGCGTGCACGCGGACATTGGCGACGTCGTCGAGCCACCGCCGACGTTGCTGATCGAGGTCCGCATCATTGGCAAACGTCCGGCCGTACACGAAATTCTCGCGGAGGTAGCGGACCGGACGCTCCACCTTGCCCTTGGTCTGGGCGCGATAGGGCCGACACGCGCGCGGCGTGAAACTCCAGTGGTGCGCGAAGCGGAGAAACTCAAGGTTACCGATCAGCGCGCCCCCTTGGAGCCGTAAGTCGCGCGTGATCACTGCCTTCATCTGATCGAAGAGCAGCTCCTGCGGGACCCCGCCGAAATCGCGAAACGCGTCCTCGAGGCCGTTGAACAACGTCCGCATGTCCTGGCGCGCGTAAAACCGGCACCACAGCAAGCGGGAGTAGCCGAGCACGACGAGCAACGCATACCGGACGCCCCACGGAAAGACGAATCGGGCGAAATCGACCTGCGCTTGCCGGCCCGCCGGCGTCTCGAAGCGGATCACCGGCGCTGGCGGCAGTGCCGGCCGAACCCGCTGCACGAAGGCTTTGAGCTGGGTGTAGCCGCCAACATAGCCAGCGGCTCGAATTTCGTCGAACAGCCGCACGGCCGACAGCTGCGGATACGCCGCGAGCCGCGTCTCGACGATCGCTTTGTACGCATCCAGTTTGGTCGCGACCGCCCGTCGCGGCCCGTAGCGCACGGGCTCGCCATCGAGGTCTCGATCGAGCTCGCCATCCCGAATCCATCGATGAATCGTGTCGCGATGGACGCCCAGTTTGCGCGCCAAGGCGCTCTTGCTGGTCCCTTGCTCCAGGTAGTGCCTGAGTAGCATCCGTGTCTCCCGTCCGAACATCGCGCCTCCGCTCGTCGCAGAGACGCCCTGGTGAATGGAATCACCGGCCGGGAGCTACGCTCTCAGCCGGCAGCCAGACCGTGCTGCCGACTGTCGGATTTTCGCCCGCCACAACTGTCGAATTTATCGCCGCCGCTAACAACCCGTCCCGTGATTCGATCGGACAACCTTCAGCGCTTGTCGGATCGTTGACCGCGGCGACCGGAGCGGCCAGGCTCCAGCCGGGCCAGTCGTGATGGGAGGCCCGAAGGCCCCCGGCACTTGTCAGCATGGCCAGCGCCGCGGCGGCAGCGCCCCGGCGAACCAGTGTGGAATTCTTTCGCATGGCGTGGCTCCTCATCAGTGGGCTCGGTGCCCGGTAGCCGATAAGGCGTCGTCAGATGGGGAATGTGCTAATAGGCCAGCCGGCGTGTCGCCCTCTCGCTCCCGACTGTTCCGCCGCCGGCGGAGGCTGGCGAGAACGCCGAGTCCGGTGCCCACCAGCACCAGCGTGGCCGGTTCGGGCACTGGCACGGGGGATGTGGAGTCGGCCTTGGATGCGGTCACGGAGTAGAAAGAGTTTCCCAGCTCGGGTACCCCGAGCTGGATGAAACCATCGCCAAGCGAGCCAATGCCCAGGTTCTCGGCGACCGACATGTTGGCAAACGCCCCGATCGCGAGGGTGTACTCGCCCGCCAGCAGTGGAATCGTGTGCACGAAGTCGCCGCCTGTCGAGAACGCCTGATCGAAGGTGGACGAGAGAAACAGGGCAGTGGGGCCGGTTCCCGCGAACACGGTGAAATACGGATCGATGCCGCCGGCCGCGAAGCCCGCACTCTCGAAGCTGACCAGACCGGTCTGCGCCACGGTCAGCGAGTACAGCGCCACGTTGTTGGCGATGCTCCAGTCGTCGTCGAACAGCGGTGTTGCGAAGTCTGAGCCGACCAGACTCGGGTTCGACGGGTCATTCAGATAGCCGCTGAAGGTGATTGGCGCGGCCTGGGCAGACGCCGACAGCGCCAGCAGCAGCGCTCCGACCATGGCGACCTGCCGCGGGGCCTTGTTCACATGAGTGGCGGTTGTCGCGAATGACAGGGTCATGACGGCACCATTCCTGTCAGTTCGCGTCGACTAGATAGCCGATGACGGTCGCGGTCCCAAAGGAGAATGTCCCTGGAGTGCGGACCAGGACGTTGACGAACGGGACCCGTTCAGGCTCGACGTAGTACCTCAGTGACCGATGGCCGAGTAAGAGTTGAGGAGACCATCGTTCCTCGATCAGCCCGAGGCTCAGGTTCGGTTCAGTCGGAGTTGCCTCCACGGAGAGCAGGGCGTCGGTTTGGCCAGCTGTCTGCACCACCACTGACAAGTGCTCGATCACCAGCCGCTTTCCGGCAGGAACCTGAGGGAATTGCAAGGCGCAGTGATCCGTCGTGCACGTCGCGAAATCGCCTGCGGACTTCTCCACGTACTCCTGATAAGGGATGCGACCGGGCTGGTCTACGATCTTGACGTAGGCAGCTTTGACCTGCGCGGCCACCTCGTGCCCGGTCAGGACAATCGTGGCGATGATGGCGAGCAGGCACATCGTGCCGGCCACCAGGGTGCGACGCGTGATCATTCTTATCCTCCTTGGGCCGGCACGAAACCTGCGCGGGCAGGTTGGTCCGCGTCCGACATCAGATAAGGCGTCAACGCGACGCAGATGTGTCAATGCCTTCGTCAGCCCGTGATCGGGCGGGAAGATCGACCACCTGCGCGGGCTGAAGGAGAACGTGACGATGGGACGGCTGATTCCCGCCGGCACGGGCTTCGAGTACTACCGGCACGTGCGGATCCCGGCGGACGAGCCGCCGCAGCCGAGCGACGAGGATCTCGATCTCGATCGCGAGATCGAATACGCGTTCGACGCCGACGAGCCGATGGCCGGCCGCGCGCCGTCCGGCGACGTCGAGTAGAGAACACTTTACGCTTCCGGGTGCCGGGTGCCCGGTTCGTGTTCAGGTTCTAAGAGGCACGGAGACTTCGATCTCCGTGCCTTTTCGTTTGTACACACGAATCGCGACTCACCGAGGCACCGAGCCTTGGCCTCCTGAACATCGCGCGCCTGATCCGAACGCGATGAGCTGGCGCCCTTCAGCGGTATCATTCGCACGTCTATGCCCGGAGGTTCTGCCGTGAGACGTCTGGCCGCCGCAATCACAGGGCTCGCCGCAACCGCATTCCTGGGCGCGCCCGCGCTCGCCCACCACAGCCAGGCCATGTTCGACACGTCCAAGGAGATCCTGATCAAGGGGACGGTCACGCGGCTCGAATGGAAGAACCCGCACATCTACCTGATCGTGGAGACCGTCGGCGCGGACGGCAAACGGCAGCTGGTGCAGGGTGAAGGCCTCGCCACCACGCAGGCGCTCGTCGACGGCCTCCATCCGCAGGATCTCCCACCCGGCTCGCCGGTCGTCGTGCGCGCCAACCCGAATCGCTTCGGGCCGGAAAAGACGGTGCGCCTGCTCGACGTCACGACACAGGACGGCGAGATTCACCCGTTCTACGCCGCCAGTTCCCGTACCCGCAGGCTCGCGCCGGCAGAGTCTCTTGCAGGCAACTGGGCGCCGTCCCGTCAGTCGATGACCGCCGCGTGGGGAGTGATCGCGCGGTGGCCGATTACGCCGGCGGGCCGCGCGATCCAGAAGGAAGCAAAAGCCGACGGGCTCTGTTATGTCGAACCGACGCCGTTCCTCGCGACGCTCGACGAACTGCGCACGATCCGCATCGACCGCGGCGAGGTCGTGTTCCACTTCAACAACTCGGGCGACAACGCCGTGCGCACCGTGCGTCTCAACGCGAAGCATCCTGCCGCGGTCAAGCCTTCGCGCTTCGGGGACGCCACGGGTCAGTGGGAGGGCCAGACGCTCGTGATCGACACCGTCGCCTTCGAGCCGAACCCCTCCGGCCTGTTCGTGAACATACCGTCGAGCGCGCGCAAACACACCGTCGAGCGACTGACCCTCACGGAGGATCACCTGCGGCTGCGCTACGAGACGACGGTGGAAGACCCCACTTATCTCGAGAAGCCGGCCAGCGTCACGATGCTGTGGGATCATCGACCTGACCTGAAGCTTTCGCCGCGGTCCGAGGCATGCGATCCGGCAATCGCGCGCAGGTATGTGGAGTACGCGAAGTGACCATACGAACAAATCCCTGAGCAGCGGGGCAATCGCGCCGCAGTCAGTCACGACACGCGGGAGCGTGGGGTATGGCCGGAACGTCAGGCGCGACCCCGCCCGCCATTACAGGAGTGCGAAATGAGCAGAACGCTATTCACATCCGTCCGCACGGTGCTCGTCGCGGGGGCGATTCTCGCCACGGGCGCGGCATTCGCGCAGGAGCGTCAAGGCCCGCCGGGGGGCGCCGGTGGACCGGCCGGTGGTCGGGGGCGCGGGCCGGCGACGCCGCCGTTGATCATGACGTCCCCCGCCTGGGAGGACGGCGGCGTGATCCCCGACAAGTACACGCAGGCCGCCGGGGCGACCGCGCCGAACCCGGCACTGAGCTGGACGCAGGTGCCGCCGGGCACGCAGAGCTTCGTGCTGATCATGAACGATCCGGAGCCGGCAGTCCCGGCCAAGAGCTCGAAGGGCGACGTGACCCACTGGCTGGCCTGGAACATCCCGGCCTCGTCCACCGGCCTGCCCGAAGGGGTGATGCCGGGCGATCTGCCTGACGGCACGAAGCAGCAGAGTCTGCGCAGCAACGGCTACATGGGGCCAGGTGCCGGGCCGGGTCCGTACCATCACTACACGTTCACGTTGTATGCGCTCGACACGAAGATCGACGTGCCGGCGTCGCAGAACGCCGCCGACACACGCACCGCGCTGATCAACGCCATGGACGGGCACGTGCTGGGCAAGGCCATCCTCGTGGCGCGCTTCCACCGGTAGACGTTCGAGAATCACCGAGGCACAGAGACGTGAGCTCCGTGCCTCGGTGATTCGAAGTGCTTAGTCCTTCCAGCCTTCAGGCGGGTTGCTGCCGCTCGCGATCTGACGGGTCTTGTAGAGCCATTGGCCGTTCACCTTGACCCAGGTCGCGTATTCCTTTCCCTGCGTCGTAAACTTCATCGGATCGCCCGCCTTCTCCTGGCGGTACTCCGTGAAGATGACCTGCGACGTCGCCGTGTCACCGTGCACGATGATCAGCGGATTCTCGATCGCGACGTTGAACGCGAGCCTCTCGCGCGGGGCCGCCGCGGCGGCCGGCGGCGCCGCGCCAGCGGCCTGGGCCGCAGCGGCAGGGGCTGCGCCGGCAGGAGGCGTTGCCGGAGTCCGGTTGTAGGCGGACTTGATGCCTTCCTTGCCCTTGTAATGCCTCGTGCCGAGAATCAACTCGCCGTCCTCGGCATAGAAGCTCTCTTCAGCCTGCCGTTCCGCTTTGCCGAAGTTGTAGTAGTACCGCGTGATCTGATCGAGGATCATCTGGCGGTCAATCAACGACTGGGCAGTCCACTTGTCTTGTGCATGCACTGCCGGCGCGCTTGCCAAAGCGACGTAGCACAGCCCCAGCGTGGCCGCCAGGACCCCTGGCCGGCGAATGAAATTCAGTGTCATGTTTGCGACCCTTCCTCCAGTGTGCGGATTATGCCCGATTGGCAGCGCACGTCGAGTAACAACCACCGTAGGCCGGGCCTCGCGAAGCAGGCCCGGCGCTATTGGCGGCCGTCGAGCAGCGCGTACATCCGCTGGACGCCGATGACCGGCACGCTCAGGTTGGTGTTCGGCGGGTAGTGATCCTTTTGCGCGCTCATGTCGATGCGCTGGGCCGCTTCCTCTGCAGCCACCCCCTGCTGTTTCAGCCGCGACGCCTGTGCCCACGCGTCCCGCAAGTACGCCTGGTAGTAGTCGATCTTGGCCTTGTCGGTGTACGCCTCCCCGTGCCCGGGCAACACGGTGGTGAACTCCAGCTTCTTGAGCGCGTCGAGCGAGGCGGCCCATTCTTCCGGGAACGAGTCGCTCAGGTTCGACATCCCGGCCGTCAGGAAGTCGCCGGTGATCACGACCTTCTCCTGCGGCAGGTAGACGACGACGTCGCCGGCGGTGTGCCCACGGCCGAGATGCCGCAGCTGAATCTCGCGTCGTCCGCGAATGAGCGTCATCTGCGTCGTCATCGTCACGTTGGGCGGAACGGTCGTCAGCTCCTTCTGCGACGCCAGGTTGTTCTCGGCGGATGTGAGCTGCGCCGCCAGCCGGGCTTTCGCGGCCGGATCTGGCTCGTTGGCGACGCGTCCCCGCAGCGTCTCGATCTGTCCGGGGAGCCCGTTCACGTACCCCTGGTAGAGCGGCATTTTCAGCGACTGCCCGCCGATCAGCATCTGCCGCGTGAACTCGTGGCCGATGATGTCCACGCCGGGCCCGAAGACCTGGTTGCCGTTCGAGTGGTCGTAGTGGAAGTGGGTATTGATGACGTAGCGCACCGGCTTCGTCGTGAACCGTTTCACTTCGTCGAGCAGTACCCACGCGGCGGCAGGGGAAACGTGGTCGTCGACGATGATCACGTCGTCGTCGTTGACGATGATCGACGAATTGCCGACCACGGCCAGCGCGCCGGTGCCGACGGCGTGATACACGCCCTCGGCTACCTTATTGAAGCGGAAGGCGTCGCCCTGATGGCCGGTGCCCGCCGGCGTGCGAGTCTGCGCGCGGGCGCCGTCACGGGTCTGCCACGCGAACGCACCAAACAGCAGTGCGCCAAGAACAACAGCCAGCGTCAGTCGTCGCATGGCCGGGATTATCGCCGATACCGAGTGACTCGTAGGGCGGGCCTTGTGAGGCCCGCCTTCTTGTATGTGGTCATCCGTTGCGGCGCGGCGCTGTCGGCGGAGGCCGGCGATGGCGTGTGGCCTGCTCGTAGCTGTAGGCCAACGCGATCAGCGTCGGCTCGCCGAAGGGCCGCGCCAGCAGCTCGATCCCCACCGGAAACCCATCGGCGGTGAAACCCGCGGGAACCGTAATCGCCGGCATGCCGGTCTGCGCCGATAGCCCTGCGTTGCTGCCCGTCTGATTCCCGCCGAGCTGTGGCGCAATTCGCCTGGTCGTCGGATACACGATCGCGTCGAGGTGGCTGGCGTCCATCACGGCGACTACGGCGCGCATCAGCGTGTCGCGCGCCGCGAGCCGGCGCCGATAGTCGTCGCTGGTCAGATAGTCGTCGGGCTGCATGTTCGCCAGTTCGAGGAACGGCTTCAGCTGCGGTGTGTACAAGCCGGAAGCAAGGAATTCGGCAAACGAAGAGACGCGCGCACCCGGTGCCTGCTTGAAGTAATCGCCAAGATAGAACTTCAGTTCCTGTGACAGGAGATTGGACGCCATCAGCTGTGCCTGCAGATCGGGCACGGCGACGTCGATTGCCGTGGCACCCTGCTTCGTCATCTCCGTCACGGCGCGCCGCACCAGCGTCGCGACCGGCGCATCGTCTCCGGCCACGCCGAACAGCTCGTTGAAGACACCAATGCGTGCGCCCTTCAACGCATCGCGCCGGAGCGACGACGTGTAGGTGCGCGGAATGCGGCCGCGAGCATTGCCGGTGACCGGATCGGCGGGATCGTAGCCGACCGTCGCGTCGAGCACGATCGCGATGTCGGCGACGCTGCGCGCCATGGGACCGCCGGTGTCCTGCGTGTGGCCAAACGGGATGATCCCGGTGCGGCTCGACAGGCCGGCTGACGGTCGCAAACCGACGACGGCGTTGTGCGAGCTTGGAATACGGATTGACCCGCTAGTGTCGGTTCCCATCGCAAATGCCGCGAAGTTCGCGGCGACGGCGACCCCCGAGCCTCCGCTCGATCCGCCCGGCGCGCGCGTCGGGTCGTAGGCATCGAGGGTCTGACCCCCGAGCGAGCTGATCGTCGTCAGGCCGAGGGCGAGTTCGTGCAGGTTCACCTTTCCGAGCAGCAGGGCGCCAGCGTGACGCAGTTTCGCCACCTGGAACGCATCCTGCCGAGGAATGGCGCCCGACAGCGCGAGTGACCCGCCGGTGGTGGGCATGTCCCTGGTCTCGAAGTTGTCTTTGAGCAGCACCGGAATGCCGTGCAGCGGACCGCGAATGCGGCCGCGCCGCCGTTCGTCGTCCAATGTCCGTGCCTCGTCCAGCGCGCGCGGGTTCACGTAGAGGACGGCATTGAGCCGCGGACCGTCGTGATCGTAGGCAGCGATGCGATCGAGATAGAACTGCGCGAGTTCCGCGGCCGTCATGCGCCTGGCGGTCATGTCGGCCTGCAGCCCGCGCAAATCCTTCTCGAACGGATCCGCTGACGACGCGCGGCCCGCTGGCAAGGCCGAGTAGGTCAGCCACGCGGCCGCAGTCTGCATGAATGTACGCCTGCTCGTCATGTGACCGAACCCTCCGGAATCTCGCGGTTGGACCTCATTGTGCTGGCCGACCACCCGGTTAGCGTCGGCGCTGGTATAGTTCGCGCATGCACCGACGAGACTTTCTTCGGAATGTCGCCACGACCTCACTGGCCGCTGGCTTGATGACTGCCACGTCCGGCCTCGCACTCGCCGGTCAGCGAGGTCAGGGCGCCGCGCCGACCACGCCGCCGTATCCGCCCGTCGTGCCGCCGCAGCCGCGCCAGAAGATCAAGCAGAGCGTGATGAACTCGGTCTGGCGGGGCGTCGACAATTCATTCGAGGACAAGTGCAAGATTCTGCAGCGGATCGGCTTCAAGGGGATCGATCTCCCGACCGCGCAGCAGGTGCCGATCATGAAGCAGTACGGCCTCTCGCCGACCATGATGACGGGCACGGGGACGACGATGCAGAACGGTTTCATGCGCAAGGAACTGCACGACGCGCAGGAAGCGGCGTGCCGTGCCGGCATCGATAGCTGCGTCGCGGCGGGATGCGCCAACCTGATCGGATTCGCCGGCGAAAAGCGTGGGATGTCACCAGCGGAGGCCGCCGACAACACGGTGGCCATCTTCAGCCGCCTGAAAGACTATGCCGAGCTGAAGAACGTCAACATCTGTCTCGAGATCACCAATTCCAAGGTCACCGCCGACGCCCGGACGGACATGGCGTTCGACCGGCTGGCCTGGGGGCTCGACGTCTTCAAACGCGTCAAGTCGCCGCGATTCAAGATGGTGTTCGACATGTATCACGTGCAGATCATGGAGGGTGATCTGGCGCGCAACCTGCTCGAGACGCTGCCCTACATCTGCCACATGCACGTGGCCGGCGTCCCGAGTCGCGGCGAAATCGACGAAACCCAGGAAGTGAACTGGCGGTTCATCGCCAACGCCATCGCCACCTCGGGCTACACCGGATACGTGGCCCACGAGTGGTATCCGACGCCGGGACACGATCCGATCAAGAGCCTCGAGCAGTGCTTCGCGATCCTGGACGTCTGATCTCGAACCGTGATGCAGAAGAAGATCGGTGGCCTTGTCGTCGTTGCCGTGGCATGCGCGCTGGTGTCAGCGCAGCGGCGCAGCACCGTCAGCCGTATCGACTGGGGAATGACGGCCTCTGGTGAACAGGTCGGTCTCTACACGCTCACCGGACGCAGTGGGATCGTCGCTCGGATCAGCAACTTTGGCGCGGTTATCGTCGGACTCGACGTGCCGAATCGGGCGGGGTCGAAGACCGATGTGATGCTCGGCTTTGACGACCTCGCATCGTACGAGCGCGGTGGCGTGTACGGTGCGGTGATCGGACGGTACGCCAATCGAATCGGCAGCAACGGCACGTTTCCGCTTGACGGGCGGATCGTTCAACTCGATCGAGCCACCCCCGGTCAGCAGATCATCCTGCACAGCGGGGCGTCTGGCTTCCAGAAGAGGGTGTGGCGGGCCGAACCCCACGAGGGCGATGAGCCCAGCCTCACGCTGACGCTGGTCAGCCCCGACGGCGACGGCGGCTTCCCGGGTACGTTGTCGACGACGGTGACCTATACCGTCACGCGCGACAACGCGCTGCGACTGGAGTATCGCGCGACGACGGATCGACCGACCGTGGCGAACCTGACGAACCATGCCTATTTCGCCCTTCAGGGAGAGGGGCGTGGCGACATATCCGAGCAGCGGCTGGAAGTGTTGGCGGATCGCTATACGCCGGCCCGGCCCGACAACCTTCCGACCGGCGAGTTGGCGAGTGTCGCGAGCACGCCGCTGGACTTCCGCACACCGGTTCGTCTCGGTGACGTGCTCGATTCATCGTTCGAGCAGATTGCGTTGCGCCGCGGGCTCGATCTCAATTGGGTCATCAACGGCCGCGCCGGTACGCTCCGTCGCGCCGCTCGCCTGAGTGAGCCGAGGACGGGCATCGCGATGGAGGTGTCGACGACGCAACCGGGCGTACAGCTCTACACCAACAACGTCATGCGAGAGACGATCGGAAAGGGTGGTCGCCAGTACGGCAACCACTCGGCGATCTGTTTCGAGACGCAGCACTACCCGGACTCGCCGAACCGCCCGGAGTTCCCCTCAACGGTGGTCACTCCGAGCGCTCCGCTACACGAGGTCACGGTCTATCGGTTCTCGACGCTACGCTGAGTCGGCCTGCAGTTGGTAGGGCGGGTTCCGCTTGTCCCGACCCGAAGTCGAGGGGCGACAGCGGACCCGCCCTTCTTGTTTTCGAGCGACCTCACGACTCAGGGCTGCGGGATGCGCGTCGCCTCCGCGGTGCCCGGGCCCTCGAAGAACAGGTTGCCGCTGGCGTCGTACATCCTGATGTAGTTGGTCCCGCGATACCAACTCCCGTCACGCGCCACTTCGTCGGTTTCAGTCTGGGTGAAGTACCCGGAGGGGTTGCCGTTCGTGAACAGCCAGCCGACATGCGAGCGGCGTACGTGATTCTCATCGACCGCCCGCCAATCACCCAGGCAGATGGTTCCGCCGAGAATGGGAAAATCGATGTTCTCCCACTCGGTGCCATCGTCGTGCCACTGGATGAACGCCTGGCCGGTAAGGGGTCCTCCGTACGTGACGTGCCAGGTGCCCACGATGCGGTTGATCAGGCCACCGTGGCGCCCGTTGTCCTCCACGCGTGCGGGTTGTCCCGCCTCTGCGAGTCGCGGGGCAAGCGCGGCTGGCCGTGGAGGCGTGACGAGCGTGTGCTGGAGCTGTGGCGACGGTCCCACACAGGAAGCGCCGGCGGTTGACGCGCAAATCAGTGAAAAAACGACCCCGCCAAGCAAGGCCGTAAACGTCTTTGAGATTGGTCGCATCGGGTTTCTCCTCACTAAAGGAGATAGGCGCAAGCCGGCCCCGAAACCTATCAGGGTGGTCTCCGTGGCGGAGGCTATACTTCGACCCTCCGCACAATGTCCCGTGCAACGGACTCTGGCTCGCCGACCGATCTCGACGTCAGCGTGCTGCTGCGCGCGTGGAGCGACGGCGATTCGACAGCGCTCGATCAGCTGACGCCCATCGTGTACGACGAGCTGCACCGCCTGGCGCGGCGCTACCTGCGGGGTGAGCGACGCGACCACAGCCTGCAGACGACCGCGCTGGTGAACGAGGCCTATCTCCGGCTGGTGGATCACACGCGCATGGCGTGGCAGGACCGGGCCCACTTCTTCGCGGTGTCGGCCCAGGTCATGCGGCGCATCCTCGTGGATCACGCGCGGCGCCGGAACGTCAAGCGCGGACGCGGCCTCCGCCGCGTGTCGCTCGCCGAGGCCACGCTGATCGGTGGCGACCGACCGACCGACCTGGCGGCACTCGACGATGCGCTCACCGTGCTCGCCGAACGCGATCCCAGGAAGGCGCAGGTCGTCGAGATGCGGTTCTTCGGCGGTTTGAGTGTCGAGGAGTCCGCGGAGGTCCTCGGTGTGTCGCCGGTCACGGTGATGCGCGACTGGCGCACGGCCAAGGCGTGGCTCTATCGAGAGCTGTCGGGAAGCGGCGATGACTGACGCATGGAGGCGCGTCGATCAACTCCTGCAGGCGGCGCTGCTGCGTCCACCGGACGAACGCGACACGTTCCTGCGACACGCGTGCGCGGGCGACACGGCACTCGAGAACGAGGTTCGATCGCTCCTCTCTGCTGACGAGCACGCTGGAAGCTTTCTCGAGGATCCAGCGATTCACGAAGCTGCTCGAGCGATGGCCGAGACTGCCCAGATGGCGCTGCCTCCCGGCAGCCGGCTTGGTCCTTACGAGATTACCGATCAGATTGGCGCGGGCGGAATGGGCGAGGTGTATCGGGCCATTGATACCAACCTCGCGCGTCACGTCGCCATCAAGGTGCTACCGGAAGCGGTGGCGGCCGACGCTGACCGCGTTGCGCGCTTCGACCGGGAAGCCAAGACGCTCGCGGCCTTGAACCATCCGAACATCGCGGCTATTTACGGCCTCGAACGCAGCGGCGGCACCATCGCGCTCGTGATGGAGCTGGTCGAGGGGCTCACGCTCGCGGATCGGATTGCGCAAGGCGCGATTCCCGTCTCTGAGGCGTTGCCCATCGCCCGGCAGATCGCAGAGGCGCTCGAAGCGGCCCACGAGCAAGGAATCATCCACCGCGACCTGAAGCCGGCAAACATCAAGCTCCGTCCCGACGGCACCGTCAAGGTGCTCGACTTCGGCCTCGCGACGCAGACGGCGACGCTCGGCCTGGGCGCCGGGATTCGGTCGCTGAATCAGTCGGTCACTGCCGTGGGGAGGGTCGTCGGCACTCCTGCGTACATGGCGCCGGAACAGGTACAGGGAAGAATATCCGCCGGCACGGACCTGTTCGCCTTCGGATTGGTGCTGTACGAGATGGTGGCCGGGAGGCTTCCGTTTCCACGGGCATCGCTTGGCAGCATGCTCGCCAGTGGAACCGATGCGGTGATCCAACCGCCGTGTCAGACGCGTTCACGGATCGCCGCTCGTCTGAACGCGCTGATTCTCGGACTGCTCGAACGGGATCCGGCCCGACGCCCGGAGAGTAGCGCGGTCGTTCGGCGGGAACTGCTCGCGCTCGAGACAACAGCACCCGCGCGGCCGGCCAGGATGGCGGCCATCGTCGCGAGCGTGATCGTACTCGCAGCCGCCGCGGCGGTTGCCGGCATCGCCGCCGTGCGCGGACTTGGTCCAAGCCGCAGTCCGGTTGCCTATGAGCAGCTGACCAGCTTTACCGACGCGGCCTTCGAGCCGGCCCTCTCGCCGGACGGCCGCATGATGGCCTTCCTCGTCGGCAGCGATGTGGGATTTCCGTTTACGGGCGAGATCTACACCGTGAGGTTGCCGGACGGCGAGCCGATTCAGCGCACGCACGATGCGTCTGCCAAGTATGGCGTGGCGTTTTCGCCCGACGGTTCACAGATCACCTACACGGAGGTCGCCAACGGCTGGACCACCATGGCGGTGCCGCTCGACGGCGGCGAGCCGCGGCTGCTCCTGAAGAACGCCGCTGGTCTTACCTGGCTGGACGAGCGCCATGTGCTGTTCTCGGAGATCCTGACCGGCCTGCATCTGGCGCTGGTGACGGCGACCGATCGGCGCGAGGGTCCGCGACGCGTCTACGTTCCCGCACACGAGCGCGGGATGGCGCATTACGGATACGCTTCGCCCGATCGGCAATCGGTACTGGTCGTCGAAATGGGTCCGACCGGCGCGTTTGGCCGGTGCCGTCTTGCCCCGTTCGATGGCCACACCGAGGGCTCGGAGGTGGGACCGGACGGGCGGTGCACATCGGCCGCGTGGTCGCCCGACGGACGATGGATGTACTTTACGGTGGCGGTGAACGGCGCCAGCCACGTGTGGCGCGAGCCGTTCCCGTCTGGCGCACTGCAGCAGATCACGTCGGGCCCGGCCACGGAACATGGCGTGGCGGCGAGTCCGGATGGCCGGTCGCTGGTGACAGCGCTGGGAATCCTGGAGAGCGGCGCCTGGATGCACACGCCGCAAGGCGAACGCCTCGTCTCGCCCGACGGGTACGCAGGGGGGTTGCGTTTTTCGCGCGACGGGCGCTTCCTCTTCTACGTGCTGCGCCGCGCCGCCAGCGATGTTGCCGGAAGACTCTGGCAGACGGAGCTGAGTTCGGGAAAGGCCGAGCCGCTGGGCCAGAGCCTTCCGATCACCAGCTACGACATATCCCCAGACGGTACGCAAATCGTGTTCGCGGTAAGGCCGGAACATAGCGCGGCGGAAATCTGGCTGACGTCGCGCGATGCTTCCGGCCAGCCGCGGCGTCTGACCGCATCGGGAGAAGACCAGCCCAGGTTCGGCGCTGCCGGCACGCTCGTGTTCCGGCAGTCAGAGGATCACGACAACTACCTGTTCGTGATGAATGCGGACGGCACGAACCGGAGGAAGGTCACACCCACTCCGATCACCGAGCTTCGCACCATGTCGCCCGATCGACGGCTGGCGTTCGCGATGGCACCGGCCAACGACGCCGCGAGGACCGCCGTGGTCGCGGTGCCGCTGGACGGCGGTCCGATTCGACGCGTCTGCCCGGCGACGTGCCCGGTGAGATGGTCTCCCGACGGCGCGACCATGTACATCACGCCGTGGCGGGCGGAAAGGACGATCGCGATTCCGGTGCCGGCGGGGGAGTCGATGCCGGTACTGCCTGTCGTGGGCCTGCAGTCAACGGCCGATGCGGCGACACTTTCCGGCAGCCGCCTGGTCGACTTCGCGCTCTTCAATGGCTCCAGCGGGAACGACGTGGCTCCGGGACAGGAGATCGGCACGTTCGCGTATACGCGCACCATCTCTCACCGCAATCTATTCCGCGTGCAACTGCCGTGACGTGATAGGTTCGGCGGCCCGTTTGCGCCTTCACCGACAGAGACAACTCTCAACGTGGTGATGGGTCAATCAGGAGGAAGAGCATGACGAGATCCCTGTTCCAGGTGCTGACCGTGGGTGCGGCTCTGGCAATCGCTCCCGCCGCCTACGCCGAGCCGCAATGCAAGCCGGTCGTCGGCAGCTTCGAAGCGCACGTCGTCACCCAGGGTTGCGCGTCGCCGATTCTCTGCACGGCTGGCCGGGTGTGGGGAGGTATCCAGGGCACGTACGCGTTTTCGATGAACAGCGCGCAGCCAACCCCCGAGGTCGCCGACGTGCCCGGCATCCTGTTCTTTACGGGGCGCAGTACTGTGAGCCTGAAGAGCGGCGACCAGGTGTTCGGGATCGACACGGGTGCCATCGATCTACCGCCCGGACAAGGAGGCTTTGCTTCGTTGATCACCTTCAAGGGTGGCACGGGTGCGGCCCAGAACGCCACTGGGCAGATACGGTTGCGCGGAGACTTCGATCCGCAGCAAGGCACCACCAGCGGCGACTACCTCGGGACGCTCTGCACGCCGTAGGCAGGATCTCTATCGGGTCGTCTTCTGCGGCAATGAGTGCTGCTTGAAGAATTGCCACATGACGCCGGTCGTGTCGACCTCGTCGTGCGTCCAGCGATGTCCGAGGCCGTCGATGCGAATGAGGCGGACGGCTGCGCCGGCGTTGCACCCGTTGTAGCGCAACGTCGAGAGCGGGCCTGGCGGATCCTCGAGCACCACCTTTGAATTGCATCCGTTGTGTGCCGCCCAGCCGGCCAGCGCGTCCGGAACGCTCTCGATCCATTCGGCACGGCCGGGAATGTGTCCGTCGTACGTGTTCTGCGGATCGGCCAGGCCGTGGAACGTGAGAACGGGTACCGGCCGGTTCACGCACGCACTCGCGGGCATCCGCAGTCCGGACACCGGCGCGATGGCGGCCAGGCGCGAGCCGAGGCTGCAGCCGAGGAGCGACGTCATCCGCGCGCCGCCCGAGAACCCGGTGGCATATACCCGCGCCGGATCGGTGCACGCCTGGGCGGCGACATGGTCGATGACGTCGGCGACATAGGCCACGTCGTCCGCGCGGTCTGGCTGTACCGGCACATTCCAGCGCCCGCCTTCGGCATTGAGCGTGGCAACGAGGAAATGCTCCTTCGCCGCCAGGCTCTCGAATCCGCTGTTTCGCGCCTCGCCCTCGGCGTTGCCGCCACTGCCATGGAGATCGAGCACGAGCGGCAACCGCTGACGCCCGTTGTAGCCGGGCGGCACGAACAGGCGATACGTGCGCGTCGTCGGTCCGGACGACAACTGGTGGATCGACACCCCAGCGGCGTGCGGCAGATCGCACGCGCGCGCATCGCGGCTCTGGCCGAATGCCGCCGAGGACCCGAGACCCACGAGGAATGCCGCGCCAGCGACGTACAGGCGTCGGGTCATTTCGTGCTGCGCTTTCTGTTTTCGACGTGCCCGTCGATCCAGGAGATCACGAGATCGGCCAGCTGGTCGCTGTTCTTGTCCTGCATGAGCATGTGGCTGTTGCCTTTGATGCCCATCGCCGGCAGGTGCATCATCGTCGCGTCGCCGCCCGCCTGTTTCAGCTGGTTGACGAACGTGTTGCACGATGCGAACGACTCCGCCCAGTTCGCCGGGCCGCCCTGCACGTCGCCGAGGTGATCGCCGAACATGACCAATGTGGGGATCTTCGCCAGCGTCTTGAGCTGATCCGCCGAAAAGTTCGTGACGCACGGCATCTCGATCGAGATGTTGCCGCGAATGCCCACTGGGTTGATCAGCGCCGCCTGTTCGGGGAAGAAGCCCGATTCGGAGTGTCCCATCAGGATGGCGCCGTTCAACTTCACGGCGAGTGCCGCCATCTGCTGCCACGTGGGCCGCGGCTGCGGACCGAGCGTGCCGTTCAGATCCGGGATCATCTGCTTGTAGAACTCGTCGATGGCCTGCATCGGGAACTGCTCGTCGGGAAAGACTTCGCCGTACTTCGGACCGAAGCGGAACACGGTCCATCCGACCTGGTGCGTCGCGTTGATGATGGCCGGCATCTTGTCCGGCGGCAGCTTGCCCGCGCGGATGTCGAGAAGTGCCGACGCGTCGAAGCCCGATCGCGCGCGCGACACCTGATCGGCCAGATACACCGGCCGATCCTTGCGCACGAAGTACTCGCTCCAGCCGATGCGGCCATCCGGCGTCGTCTCCCAGGTCTTGCTGCTGAGACAGCAGCCGTGGACCATCACCACCGGCACGTGCTGATCGCCTTTCATCGGGATCTGGTACTGCACGTACATCTGGTTGACGGTGACGTCACCGCCATTGAGGCTCTTGTTCTCGCCGCCGACGAAAAAGCTGCCCTGCTCTTTGATCGTCAGTGGTCCGGCTGTTCGTGTTTGCGCGGCCACGGGCGTGCACAGTGCGGCGATCGCGAGAACGCTGACGATGATTTTCATAGGGCGCAGTATAGTTGGCGGTCGCACCACGATGACAAGAAGCCCAGTGTTCGTCCTGGCCGTTGTCTGCATCGGGGCCCTTGGGGCGTCTTTCGTCTCGGCGCAGACGCCCGGCTTCGACGTCGTTTCGATCAAGGAGAGCACGTCGACTTCGGGGATGGGCAGCGCCGGCCCGGAAGGCACGTCGCGCTTCGTGGCCACGAACTATCCGGCGAACGGCCTGCTCAACATGGCCTGGCGGCTCCCGAACGGTCGCGTGATCGGCGCGCCCGACTGGACATTCCGGATCAACTACGACATTGACGCGCGCGGGGACGTGTCCAGCGACGCCGCGTGGCGGGCGAGCCTGCAGGCGATGCTGCGCGATCGTTTCAAGCTGGTGGCGCACCTCGAAAAGCGGGACCTTCCCGTCTATCACCTCGTGCGGCTCCGCCCGGATCGGCTCGGTCCCGGCCTCGTCAAGTCGCGCATCGTCGATTGCAACGACAAGGCGGCGATCGCGGCGCTGATGCCGCCGCCGCGGCCCTGCGGCTTCGCGCCGACTCCCACCGCGACGCTGGCGGGCACCATGGCGCTGAGCAGCGTGGCATCGCTCCTGTCGACGGCCGCGGGCCGGCCGGTGATCGACATGACCGGTATCGAGGGGAACTACGACTTCGATCTGAAGTTCTCGCGCGCGACGACCGATGATGCGTTGTCTGTGTTCACGGCGGTGCAGGAGCAGCTGGAGAGCGCCACCGCGCCGCTCGACGTGCTGGTCGTGGAACGCATGGAACGCCCCACCGCGAATTAGAAAAGGACGCCTCCGACGTGCACGCCCCCTCTGGAGAATTCAATCTGACGCGCCTGGAGCGCGTCATCTATGGTCCGGGCACCATCAAGGCGCTGGGCTCTGAAGCCGAGCGGCGCGGCCTGAGCCGCGTGCTGGTGGTCACCACGCTCGGCGGCTTCCCGATTCTCGATCAGGTGACTGGATCACTCGGCTCGCGCTGCGCCGGCGTCTTCACGGGGATCGTCCAGCACGTGCCCCGCGGCACGGTGGACGCGCTGCAAGCCGAGATCGAGCGCGTCAACGCCGATTGCCTGGTCAGCTTCGGCGGTGGCAGTCCGATCGACAGCTGCAAGGTGGCGATTCACGGCGTCGCCGCCACGCGCGAGCTGGTGCACATCGCCGTCCCGACGACGCTTTCCGCCGCCGAGTACACGTCCGCAGGCGGAGTCACCGACGAGAGCACGCGCGTCAAGGGCGGCGTCTGGGATGCTCGCGTCGCGCCGCGCACGGTCATCAACGATCCCGCGCTGACGATGGACACGCCGGATTGGCTGTGGGTGTCGACCGGCATGCGGGCCCTGGACCACGCCATCGAGTGCGCGTACGCGATTCGCCATCAGCCGATCAGCGACGTCCTTGCCGCGAAATCGATCGCATTGTTCCGGGCGCATTTGCCCGCATCGATTCGCACCCAGGGTGAGGAGCGGCTGGCCCATCGCGGACAGCTGCAGTTCGCCGCGTGGTATTCGATCTATGGCGCCATGAACACACGGTTCGGTCTGTCTCACCTGCTGGGTCATCAGATCGGACCGCGATGGAACGTCCCTCACGGCGTGACGTCCTGCATCACGCTCCCCAATTCGATGCGCTTCATGGCTGACATCGCGCCGGAGCGGTTCGGCCCCGTGGCGGAAGGGTTCGGCGTGATCTTCGATCCCGCGAATCCGAAGAAGGCGGCGCTCGAGTGCGCGGATCGCACGGAGCAGTTCATTGCGCAGTTCGACGTCCCCAGGCGCTTGAAGGATGCCGGCGTGCCGCGCAACGAGCTGAACGAGATCGTCGGGCCGATTACGCGCGAGCTGGAACACAACGGCGTCGTCGACCGGCCGTTGACCGAGGGCGAAGTGCTCGCGCTGCTCGAGTCCTGCTACTGAGGCGGCCTCGATCAGTGAGAATCACGAACGTTGCCGTCCACGACATCAGGTTTCCCACGTCGCTGGACCAGGACGGCTCGGACGCCCTCAATCTCGGCGACTACTCGGCTACGTACGTCGTGCTCGAGACGGGGACCGGGCTGGACGGCCATGGCCTCACGTTCACGAACGGTCGCGGCAACGAGATCGTCGTCGCCGCCGTTCACGCCCTGAAACACCATGTGCTCGGTCGACGCCTGGACGACATGGTGTCGGACCTGCGATCCCTCTATCGCGACCTGACCGCCGACCGGCAGTTGCGCTGGCTCGGACCCGAGAAGGGCATCCTCCACATGGCGACGGGCGCCGTGCTGAACGCGATCTGGGACCTGTGGGCCCGGCGTGAGCAGAAGCCGATGTGGAAGCACCTCGTCGACTTGTCGCCCGAACAGCTCGTCTCGACGATCGACTTCTCGTACATCACCGACGTGCTCACCCCGGACGAGGCGGTGACGATGCTGCACGCGGGACGCGCGGGACTCGAGGCTCGCGAAGCGGAGATGCGCGCGACGGGGTACCCCGCCTACACCACGTCCACCGGGTGGCTCGGGTATCCGGACGACAAAGTGCGGCGCCTCTGCCGCGAAGCCATCGAACAGGGCTGGACCGCCTTCAAGATGAAGGTCGGGCGCAACCTCGAGGACAACATCCGCCGCGCCGCGATCATGCGGGAGGAAATCGGCCCGGAGCGCAAGTTGATGATGGACGCGAACCAGTGCTGGGACGTCGAGGAATCGATCACCCAGATGCAGGCGCTGGCGCGGTTCGATCCCTGGTGGATCGAGGAGCCAACGAGTCCGGACGATGTGCTGGGCCATGCGCGCATCGCGCGGGCGATCGCGCCGATCGCCGTCGCGACCGGTGAGGTCTGCCAGAACCGCGTGATGTTCAAGCAGTTCCTGCAGGCTGACGCTATCCGCTACGTGCAGGTCGATGCCTGCCGCATGGGTGGTGTGAACGAAGCCCTCGCCGTGATCCTCATGGCGAACAAGTTCCGGAAGCCGGTCTGTCCGCATGCCGGCGGCGTCGGCCTCTGCGAGTACGTCCAGCACCTCTCGATCTTCGACTACATCGCCGTCAGCGGCGCGCTCGAGGATCGCGTGTGCGAATACGTCGATCACCTGCACGAACACTTCGTGGATCCGTGCATCACGAAGCAGGCGCGGTACGTCACACCGCTTCGCCCCGGCTACAGCGTCGAGATCAAGCCGCAGTCCCTCGCCGATTACGCGTTTCCGGCCGGTCGAATCTGGGCGCGGCATGCGTGACGAGGTGGTGACCGCGGTGGGGATGGGCCGGGTGCGGTGGGGGATCTGTGCCCTGCTCTTCTGCGCGACCACCATCAACTACGTCGATCGGTCGGTGCTCGGGATCCTGGCGCCGACGCTGCGGACCGAGATCGGGTGGACCGACCTCGAGTACGGTCGGATCAGTGCCGCGTTCACTCTGGCCTACGCCATTGGCTTTGTCGTCGCGGGCTGGTTCATCGATCGCGTGGGCACACGCATCGGCTACGCGGTGTACCTGGCGGTCTGGTCAGTGGCCGCCGCGGCACACGCGCTGGCCGCGACCCCAATCGCATTCGGCGCCGCGCGGTTCGCCCTCGGCCTCGGAGAGTCCGGCAACTTCCCGGCCGCGATCAAGACCGTGGCCGAATGGTTTCCGCGACGCGAGCGCGCCCTGGCGACAGGGGTCTTCAATGCCGGCTCGAACGTCGGCGTCATCGTCGCGCCCCTCGTGGTCCCGTGGCTGACGCTCAACTGGAGCTGGCGGGTGGCCTTTGCGGTCACGGGGTTGATCGGGCTGGTGTGGGTCCTGTTCTGGGTGCCGCTCTATCGCCGGCCGGAGGAGCATCCGCGCCTCGGACTGGAGGAACGCCGGCACATCGAGAGCGATCCGCCGGAGCCTGTCGTACCGGTCTCGTGGGCTGAATTGCTGCGGCACCGGCAGGCGTGGGCCTTCGCCGTCGGAAAGTTCCTGACCGATTCCGTCTGGTGGTTCTATTTGTTCTGGTTCCCGCTGTTCATGGCCGACACGTTCGGATTCGATCTGAGGAACATCGGATTGCCGCTGGTCACGGTCTATCTGCTGGCGGACGTCGGGTCGGTCGCCGGCGGCTGGCTCAGCTCGCATCTGCTGGCGCAGGGCTGGACGCCCAACGCCGCGCGCAAGACGGCAATGCTGACGTGCGCCATCCTGATTCTGCCGGTGGCAATGGCGCCGCACGTGGCAAACCCGTGGATCGCGGTATGGCTCGTCGGACTGGCCGCCGCGGCACACCAGGGGTTCTCCGCGAACATCTTCACGATCGCGTCCGACATGTTTCCGAAAGGCGCCGTCGGCTCGGTGGTGGGCTTCGGCGGCTTCGCGGGAGCGATGGGCGGATTCCTGATGAATCTCGGCGCCGGCTGGTTCCGGCAGAACCAGGGCGGGTACGCCACGATGTTCATGATTGCCGGCGTCGCCTACCTGATCGCGATCGCCGCCATCCACCTGCTGGCACCGCGGCTCGAAACCGCACGCCTGTCAGCCGCGTCGTGAACGCGCGTCACAAAAGCAACCACGACGATCACGACGATCACACGACGAACACGAAGAATAGAAGTAGAGCTGTCGTGGTCGTCGCGTGCTGTCGTGTCGTCGTGGCAGTCTTTTGTGAAACAGGTTATTTGATGACCGCAGGGGCGCTTGTCGCTGATCCCACCGCGTTCGTCACTTTGACGCTGTAGCGTGACGCATCTGCGGGCGTTGCGTTGGGCCGCATCAGCGTGGACTGGGTAGCGCCCTGTATGGACCTGCCGTTCTCCAGCCACTGATAGGTCGCATCGGGAACCGCGGCAACCGTTACACGAACCAGCATCGACTGGCCCGTCATCTCCGCTGCCGGCGGTCCGAGAATCAACGGCGCCATCCTCGGCGTCCAGCCGAGCACGTAGGCAGGATTGCTGTAGTTCGCGATGGTCTCCGCGTCCCGTTCCCTCGTCAGTAGCTTCGATTCCGGTTTGCGCTGGCTGACATCCACCGGCTTGCCGTCACCCAGGTTCGTACTGTTGTACTCCCAGTAGTGCATGTTTGCGGTGTCGCCGCCCATCGCGCCCCAGCCCGCGGGACTGATGCCTTCCAGCTTCGCGTTGATCAGCACCGCCTCCGCATTCGGATAGGCGCGGCCGTTGTTGATCGGTGCGCGGGCCAGCTCGGTGACCCCCGTTCCGCGCTTCCTGAATATGCAGTCGAGGAAGACGTTGCCATGATTCGCCGCCGTGTTCCGGACCCACATGAAGACGCCGTTGGACTGCAGCTCGGTGCGATTGAAGAAGGCCGGCCCGCGACCGAGGATGGTGTCACCGTCGCCGACGATCAGGCTGTCGGTGATGTATGCCGGACCGTTCACCTGCAGCGCGTCACCCGACCCGACCACGGTGACGTGACTCAGGATGTTGTGGTCGCCCATCAGCAACAGCCCCTCCGCCTGGCCCCGCGCCGTGGTCTGGATCGTCAGGTTCACCAGATGAATATCCGTGGAGTTGTCGCCCATGAACGCGGCCCGGCGGGACGGGAACGTGCCCTTTCCAGCACAGTGGGATCCGAAGCTTGGAATTCACGTGACTTGAAGTCGCGGC
>JADMIO010897299.1_pt1 | contig 103027 bp, 91 predicted proteins | sample 8958161 | NCBI WGS metagenome assembly JADMIO01 (sample SAMN16585339, study PRJNA669376) | soil metagenome | isolation source: Crop rotation soil | place: USA: Cullars Rotation, Alabama | collected 2011 | reverse complement strand
GCCGCGACTTCAAGTCACGTGAATTCCAAGCTTCGGATCCCACTGTGCTGGAAAGAGATTGCCTTGATCTGACCGCGTCCCGTATCGAGCGTGAGCGTGCCGTGCGGCGAGAGGATCAGCAGCTTGCGCTGCCGCGCGGCCATCGGCGTGACGATCAGGTTCTCGACGGTGCGAAACTCGTGGCAGTGAACGACGTCGGCCTGTGCGATCAACGGATAGGCGACCGCGCTCATGCTGCGCGGCAGCGACAGGTTGAACGTGCCGCGCGCGATCAGGTTGGGAACGCGGACGACATGAACGCCGCCGATGAATTCCTCGCGCGCGTCAATTCGCCGTCCGGGCGCGAGCGCGTCGGTCGTCAGCACCGTCACCTGATGCCCGCGTGCCGCCAGCGCGCGTGTCAGCCCCTCGGCGGCGCGAACGACGCCGCCGAAGGCATAGGCCGGCGCAAAATAGGGCGTGACGTGGAGAATCTTCACAGAGAATCTGCTCGCTGTCAGGTCAATGCGCTCCATGATAACAAAAAGCCGGGTGTGAGTTGACTTTTGCCCATCCTAAAGGGGATAATACGTATCGTTGCACATCAATACGTATTCGATATGAGGTGATTCATGGCTCAGAAAATGTCGCAGTCGGTGACCATTCCGGCGACTAAAGCGCACCGTCAGTTCGGAGAACTCATCCGCCGGGCATACAGCGGCAAAGAGCATTTTGTCGTCGAGAAAGACGATTTGCCGGTGGTGGTGATTCTCTCGGTGGATGAATACGAGGCGTTAAGGAAAATACAGGAAGAACAGGAACGTGATCGACAGGAGCGCTTATATCGCTTCCAGGAGGCCGCGCGAGCGATTGGCGAGGAAGTCGCCAAACTGGGGCTGACCGAAGAAGAAGTCATGCAAAGGGTAGACGAGATCCGTCAGGAATTGTACGAGCAGAAGCATGGCCTCAAGACTGACTGATGAACTGCGCGTCATGGTAGATGCGAACGTTCTGGTTGCGGGGAGCATTTGGCCTCGATGGCCTTACGAAGTCTTGCGACATGCAGCCGACGGGGATTATCGCCTCGTTCTCACGGATAGCATCATTCAGGAAGCTCAGAAAATCGTTGCCGGTTTAGCCCCTCAATCGATGGGGCGGCTGCTAGAAATGCTGACCTTGAGCAAGTATGAAGCTGTAGCGGCTCTGTCTGAGATTGATTTAGCCGAAAATGCAGCATTGGTGCGGGACGTGAAAGACATCCATGTAGCGCTGGCGGCGATGCGGGCGCAAGTTGATTGTTTAGTGAGCAATGATAGAGATTTAACCGAGCGCTATGAGGGGAATCTTCCCCTTCACGAACAGGTCAACGTGATCCTGCCGGCGGTATTTCTGCGCGATTACATGCGATGGAGCAGCGAAGCATTAGAGCAAATTCGCAACCGAAACTGGGACGATATCAGCCGCCAAAGGTGAGTCTCTGGCGAGTATTCAGAAACGCTTTACCCCTGCAAGAGTGACTGCGCGCCGTCGATCCAGACTTCGGTGCCGGTGATATGCTTCGAGGCGTCGGAGACGAGGAACAGCATCAACTCGGCGACGTCGTCGGCGGAACCGGGTGTGTCGCCGGTCAGCGGAATGTGACCTTCCGGATACTCGACCGGAATCTTGACCCGCTCGACGTCCTTCTTCTCGGTGTTGTCGTCGATCTCGGTTTCAATCGCGCCGGGACAGACGACGTTGATACGAATTTTGTCCTGAGCCAGCTCAATCGCCGTCATTTTGACGAAAGCGACCTGCGCCGCCTTCGAGCAGGCATAGAGGGTCGCGCCGGTGTTGCTGAAGATGCGCGTGCCGTTGACCGAGGCCGTGACGACAATCGCGCCGCCGCGCTCCCTGAGGTAGGGGAGCGCATATTTGACCGTCAGAAACGTGCCTTTGAAATTAATGCCCATCGTCTCTTCGTAGTTGTCGAGCGTCAGCACGTCGAGTGGCGCCCAGGTGCCGTTGACGCCGGCATTGGCAATGACCATGTCGAGCCGACCGTACTTGCGCGCAAGCTGATCGACCACGTTCTTAAGCGCAGTCGGGTTAGCGACGTCGGCCAGCAGCATGGTCGCTTTGCCGCCGTCGCGCTCGATGTCCTCGACCACCTTGCGAGTTTCGTCGGCGTTGTGGCCGTGAACGCCGACGCAGACGCCCTGTTTCGCCAGCAGCCGCGCCGTCGCCGCGCCAATGCCGGAACTCGCGCCTGTGACCAGCGCGACTTTATCGGTAAGCATCCCGCCCCTCCTGTGTATGCCGTAGCCACCATCTTGCCGATGATTGTTTAGAACGGCATTAAGGTTCGCTGGGAATTAGTGTTCGGGTGCGGGCGGTCGATAGGCGCGGATGGTGAAGCGCGAGTCATACTCGACTTCGACGTCGAGGTTGGCGTGCTCGCGCTGGATAGCGTCGCGGACAGTGGCAATAGCGGCGGCAAGCTGCGCTTCCGACAGCGCCCACGTCGACGTCCAGACGCGGCCGGCCAATTGTTCGAGGAAGCGGCGCGGCGACAGACGTCGGGGCATGACGTGAGTAAATTCGCCATCGACCGGCTGCCAGCCGAGACTGAGCAGCGCGTTATGCTGCTGCGACAAAGGCACGCCGATATCGCGCCGGTCGTCGGGCAGCGCGTTCATCCAGACGTTCCACCACGACTCGTTGTGGAAATCGCGGTGCCACGCATTGAGCAGGATGCCGGCCGGCAGGAGAACGCGGGCAATCTCGGCGGCGGCCTGCTGCCAGTTGGGGATGAGGTTGAAGAAATGGGCGGCGACGACGGCGTTGAATCCGGCGTCGTGATAGGGGAGCCGGCGCGCGTCTGCCTGCGTGACGTAGATGGGCTTGCCGGGGTGTTTGGCGTGCAAGCGCCAGAGCATGGGCAGGGAGATATCGACGCCGTAGACGGCGCGGATGTAAGGCAGAAGCGGGATAATCAGCCGTCCGGTGCCGATGCCGACCTCAAGCAGGCGGTCAGCGGGTTGCAGGCTCGCGGCGCGCGCCATCAGCGCGGCGACTGCTTCCTCGTCTCCGGGGGGAAAGCCGCGTGTATCGTCATAGAAGCTGGCGGCGCGGTCGAAGGCGACCACGTTTGCCACAATGACGCTCCTTCCGCCAGAACGTCAGCGGAAGGTAGCGCAGTTGTGAAGTCTCTGCAAGCGTTTGCAGTAAACATTTAACAAATCGTGCCGGCTAGATTTGCTCGTAGCTCAAGCCCCAGAGCGCAATCGCGTCGGCGATGATTGACTGCGTGCCGACGATCAGGATCGTTCCGGTCGAGCCAGCCAGCGCCTTCGCCTGCTCGACGGCGGCGGCGAGGTCGGGCGCGTAGCGCGAGTCGGAGTTGAAGCGCCGGGCGACGTCGAGCGCGGCGTCGGGCGACGCCCAGTGCAGAATTGGGTTGCGCGCCGTCTCAGTCAGGATAAGCGTTTCGGCCACCAGCCCAAGCTCGCGGTAGACGCCGGTGTAGTCTTTGTCGGCCGGCACGCCGACGATGGCGATGACCGGGTCGGTCAGCGCCCCGTCGAGGCTGCGAACCAGCAGCCTCGACGATTCGGCGTTGATGGCTCCATCGAGGTAGACAGCGGGCGAGTCTTGCAGTTTTTGCAGCCGCCCCGGCCAGATGACGCTCGCCAGCCCGGCGCGAATCCGCTCGACGTATTCCGGCGAGCCATGCGGAATGCCGTGCAGGCGGGCGTGCATGTTGCCCGCGCCCTGTACTGCCAGCGTGGCGTTTTCGACCTGATAGCGCCCGCGCAGCGATAGCGTGACGTCGCCATAGCGGCCTAGCGCCATGCGCGTGCCGTCGGTGGACTCGCCCAGATATTGCCCCATGTCCATCGGCGCGATCCAGGCGAACTCGGCGCTGCGCTGGTCGGCCTCGGCTTGCAGGACTTCGAGGATTTCGGTCGGCTGTGGAACGCTGTAGGCGTAGCTGCCATCCTTGATGATTCCGGCCTTGTGCCAGGCGATCCGCGCCAGCGTCGACCCCAACTGCTCGACGTGTTCGAGCATGATCGGCGTGAACAGCGATAGCCGATTCGGCACGACGGCGATGTCGTCGAAGCGCCCGCCGCGCCCGACTTCGAGGACGGCAGCGGCGACGTTCTGCTCGGAGAACCAGCGCAGGGCGATGGCGAGAAAAATCCCCTGCGGGCTGAAATACTGCTTTTCGCTCAGCGTGGCTTCGATCTCGTCAATGTCGGGCGCAAGCTCGTCGAGGATGCGGAGAAGATCCGCTTCGGGGATGGCGCGGCCATTGACGCGAATCCGCTCGCGGTAGCTGACGAGGTGTGGGCTGGTCATCATTCCGACGGTGTGGCCGAGCGATTGCAGCAGTTTGGCGGTGATGGCGGTGGTCGAGCCTTTGCCCTTGCTGCCGGTGACGACGGCAAACTCGAACCGCTCGTCCAGCAGTTGGCGGCGCTGGAGCAGGGTAATGGTCGGCTGGGTGTTACGGCTCAATTCGTCCGGGCCGCGCTCCTGCCCGTGCAGCTTGCGGAGCGAGCGAAAAATGTAAGTGACGGCCTCGGCTTCGCTGGTGAATCTCATCGACTGCTGTTTCCCGGCTGAACATCCGCGCGTGCGTACAAAATCCAGACATCGAAGCGCGCGACCGGCCGATAGTACTGAGTGAATGTGTCCAGCACAAGCTGCAATTCCGGCGTCACGTCGACGGTCGGCAGAAAGCCGGCGCGTTGATTGAGGTTCCAGATGTTGCGCCGATCCGGGTTGATCGGCGGGGTGCGGTCAGCTCCGGTCGAGGTGTCGAGGACGTAAGCCGGGCGGTTGTTCGTGACGTCGGCGGCAAAAATGGTGAACGGTAGCTGTCCCTGTGGATCAACGTCTACGAAGAGCGGCAACTGCTCAAAGAAGCGCGTCGGCGCGCGGCGCTCGCTCAGGACGCTCACCATCGGTTCGGCTCCCCAGACGAGCAGGCTGTCGCCGGGCTGGGTGTTCTGGCGCAGGTAGTCGATAGCCTGCGCGCGCATGTCGTTCGCGCCGAAGGCATGGGTCACGGCGATTTGCAGCGCGGTCGCGGCATCGACCAGCGGCATGAGGCTGAAGGCAATCAGCAGCGCCGCCAGCAGGGGAATTACCCTCACCCCCCGTTCGCGGTCTCCGCTTCGCTCCGACTTCGGCCAGCCAAAAGACGCTGGCCCGCTTTCGCCCTCTTCCTCAGGGCGAGGGGAGAAAGAGTTGCGGTCGGGGGCGCTCGCGGAGCTTTGATCGGGTGAAATCGTGGCCTTCAGCAGCGATGAGGCGAACGCGGCGGACAGGATCCCCACCGTCGGCAGCAGCGGAATCAGATGGTTGAGCGCTGTCGAGCCGCCGAGCGACGAGAGGATGACCTCGACCGGCAGGGCGATCAGCGCCACGCCGATCAGCCGCCGCGCCCGCCGGTGAGATGGGCGCTGTCGGAGTGCGTTGGCAAGGCCAATTACCCACGCCAGCAGCGCGATCAGCGGCAGGGCAGCGCGGCCTAATTCCTGCACGCCGTTCAGGATGGCGTCGAGGCGGCTGCCGTTGGTGACTTCGACGGCGAGGTTGTAGCCGACGACCGCTGCCCACGCTTCGCCGAGCGCGCCGCCAACAGCCAGCAATGCGACGACGGCAAGGATGGACGCCAGCGCGCCAATCACGGCGGTCAGCAGCCGCGCGTCGGCGTAGCGAGGCCGGCGGAAGATGAGTCGCAGCAGAAAATAGACGAAAATCGCCAGCCCGACGCCGATCAGGTCGGGGCGGAGCAGGAACAGCAGGCCAATCAGGATGCCGGTGAGATAACTCCAGCGCGAGGGACGAATCCGCGCTTCGGCGCGGTCGAAGGCATAGAGCGCCGCGAATTGAAGCAGCAGCCCGTATTCCTCGATCTGGTTGCCCTGAAGCAGCAGCGATAGGCCGAGCAGCCAGCAGGCCGTCCCGAAGAAGGCGGCGGTTGCGCCAAAGGCTTTCCTCATCAGCCGATAGCTGAGGACGACCGCGCCAAGCAGAAACAGCAGCTCGACCAGCCAGATTCCCAAGAGGCCGCCGAGCGCCCAGCCAAGCATGTCGATAGGATAGATCAGCGGCGGGACGTGGCTCCAGACGTCGCGGTAGAGCGCAGCGCCATGCAGCATTTGCTGGGCAGCGTATACGAAGCGCCCGGACTGCCAGAGCGCCGGCGAATCGATGGCCGGCGAGGCGATCAGGAAGCGCAGGACGACGAGCGCCAGCAGTGCCGGCAGCGCCCACGAGCGTCGGATAGCCGTAAACGATGTCATGGACGTGAGGCGCTCGATGGCGGCTGGAAGCCGTTGCGCTGGTAAACCCACCACAGCCCGGCCCGGCCAACATAGCGGTAATTCTGGTCGAAATAGCCGAACAGCAGGCTCATCGCCGGCACCGGCGCGAAGTCTTCGAGTTCGGCCAGATGGCGGGTATTGGCGGCTTTCTGGCGCGCCCATTCCTGCCGTCCCTGCGGATCCATCGGTGAAAAGCGTCCGTCGGTTCTGGACGTATCGATGATATAGGCGGGCGGGTGGGCTTTCAACTCGTCGATGTAGGATTGAATCAGTTCCGGTGTGCTGAAACCGGGCATGAACAGGGTGTAGTTGTTGACGTAGCGTGACGACGCAACCCGATTCGAGCCGGTATAAACCGAGGCGGCCGCGCCCCAGACGAGGACGTAGTCGGTTGGCCGGGTATGTTGAGCGATAAACTCAGCCGTCAGGCTGGGCAAGCCCCGATCCGTATGGGTCGGATTTGGCGGCGCTGTGACTTCCTTGAGGGGGTTGATTGAAGCGAGCAGCACCAGCAGTACGCCGATGAGCGCGGTCGGAAGCCAGCGGAACTCAAGCAAACGAGCCGACTTCGGTTTGGGCAGCGCGGTAGAGAGCAGCAGCGCGGTCAGCACGCCTGTGACCGGCAGCGGCGAAATGAAATAATGCGGGTAGAGCCGGCCAGAAAGGCTGCTCAAGAAGAGTTCTACCGGCAGAAGAACCAAACTGAGGGCGATCAGTTCATTGGCTGCCCCGACAATCGAGCGACGCCGGATCAGCAGTACCAGTCCGATCAGCCAGCCCGCGATAGCCGTGAAAATGATACCCGTTTGAGCGAGGATGCCGATGCCCATCTGGAAGGTATCGAAGCGGTAACTCCAGGACGTGTTGGCGTAAAGAAAGTTGAAGACGTAGGCGGCGTTCCACATCTCGCCGAGCTGACCGATGGCGGCAAAGTACAGGACGATCGGCAGCATGACGGCGAGCCAGCCGATGGCGATGCCGGCGAACGCGCGAACGGCCGGCATCAGGTTGCGTGTCAGCACGGCGCGTACCAGCAGCAACAGAACAATCCCCATCCAGACGCCGACCAGATTGGGGCGCAGATTCATCGACAGAGCGAGGGTGACGCCGATGCCGGCCGCATCGGCGCCATAACGGCCACGCGCTTCCGCTCGGACGAAGAAAAAGAGCGCGGCGAACTGGAACAGCAGCGCAAATTCTTCGGCCAGATCGATGTCGTACATCAGTGGGACTGTAATGACCCACGCGAAGGTGCCGAGAAAAGCCGCCGTGCCGCCGAACGTCCGGCGCAGCAGGACGTAGCTCAACACCACTGCGCCGCACAGGCAGAGCGCTTCCAGCGCCCAGACACCCCAGATCGAGCCGCCGCCGAGGATCAGACCAACGGCGTTCAGATAAAACAGGCCGGGCGGGCGGTGATCCCAGAAGTCCCGATAGGGCAGCGCGCCCCGCAAAAGCTGCTGACCTGAGTAGACGTATACGCTGGCATCCCGGCTCGGAACGCTGGTAATGGCCGGGGAATGCGCGTAAAAGACTGCCAGCATCACACCGACCAGAACCAGCGGCGCAAGCAGCCGCTTCAGCCAACTCAGCGCGGTCTGCTCTGCCGGCGCTTCGACGGCTGCGCCCTCAAATTCCTGTTGTGCCTGTTCGAACATAGTCGCCTATTGCAGACCGTTACCGCCGGCCAGTGGTTTGAAGTCGTTGCGCTGGTAGACGATCCAGACGGCGACGTGGAAAGCCGGATGGTAGTTCTGGGTGACGAAATTGAAAAAGGTATCCATCGCCGGGATCAGGTTGAAGTCGTCGGCTTCAGGCCGAGGATTGATGTCGTTGGCCTTTTTATACGCCCACTCGCGCCGGTCGTCGGCGTTGATTGGCGGAATCAGTCGATTGGTGTAGGCAGTGTCAATGATGTAGGCCGGCGGGTCGCGCTGCAATTCGCCGACGAAGTCGTCGACGAGCGCGGGCGACTGGTAGCCGGGCATGAACAGCGGATAGTTGTTGGTCAGCCGCGTCGGCGATCTGCGCCCTGCGCCGAGGTTAATCATCATGTCCGAACCCCACAGATAAATGGTGTCGTTGGGGCCGGTATTGGCGCGCATAAAGGCAGTCAGACGGTCACGCGACGAGCCGGCGGCGAACACCTTGTTATCGAGCGTGAAATAGGTGTGAACCGGCAGGATCAGCGCGGCCAGCATCAGCCCGGCAACCCAGACGCCCGGCGACGCGGCGCGGGCGGCGGATCGTGCCAGCAGCGCCAGTTGATCGAACAGGACGCCGGCCAGAATCGCCAGCGCCGGCAGCGCCGAGATGAAGTAGTGTTGGTAAGGTCGCCCGGACAGGCTGCTCAGAAGCAAATCGAGCGGCACAGCGATTAGCGCCACCGTCGCCAGCGCCACGCCGCGCCGGTTCCACAGGCTGTAGGCGGTGAGCAGTCCCCCGGCCAGCGCCATCGGCAGCAGGCCGGATTCGCTCAACAGGTTCGCGCCCAGTCCGAAGGCGTCAAAGCGCCGATCCCACGCCGCCGTGACGTAGATGAAATTGAACAGGTACGCACCGTCCCACATATCCTTGAGGATGCCTTTGGCAGCGAAATAGACGATGATCGGGACGAAGACCAGCGCAACCCCGGCGGCAATGGCGACCAGCGCGCGGAAGGTCGCGCCAATGCCGCGCGTCAGGACAGCGCGCACGAGCAGGAAGACGACGATGGCGACCCAGATTCCGATCAGGTTCTGGCGCAGGTTGATCGCCAGCGTCAGACATGCGCCGATGGCGACGCCATACCATCCATAGCGCCCGCGCTCTTCGGCGCGGACGAAGCAGTAGAGCGCGGCGAACTGGAACAGCAGCGCATATTCTTCGGCGATGTTGAAGTCGTAGAGAAAGACGAGCGTGACCGTCCAGAAGAAGGTCGCCAGAAAGGCGGCACTGTCGGAGAGGACGCGACGCAGCGCCAGAAAGCTGAAGATGGCCGCGCCGCACAGAAAGGCGGCTTCCAGCGCCCAGGGACCCCAGACCGAACCGCCGCCGATGGCCAGACCGGCGGCGCTCAGGTAAAACAGACCGGGCGGACGGTTGTCCCAGACGTCGCGGTATGGCAGCGCGCCGTGCAGGATTTGATCGCCGGCGTAAAGGTAGATACCGGCATCACGCCCCGGCAGCGGGCGGGTGATGGGCGAGAGCGGCAGAAAGACGACCAGCATGACTGCGACGACGGCCAGAATCGGCAGGTTGCGCCGGCTGAGAAGAGACATTCTTTTCCTGAGTCAGTTATCCGACCGCCGGTTGAGCGCCCAATAAGCGTCGCCGGGGCGGCGTGGAGCGGTCGGGTTCAAAGCTGTTACAATCGGACGCATGATGACGAACCGAATCGTTGTTCTGATTGTGCTGATTCTCGGCTTTTCGACAAGCCCCAATTCGGCGCAGGCGGCGGCCTGCGCTTCGGCTCCTCGTCCCCGCCTGAGTGCCGGGATCGAGGCGGTGGTGGCGCAGGACGTCCGCCGGCTCAACCTGCGAACGCTGCCGGCGGTCGATACCGGCGTGCAGCGGCTGCTCAACGCCGGAGTGACGCTGACGGTACTCAACGGCCCAAGTTGCAATGGGGGCTATAATTGGTGGCGTGTGGAGACGGCCAAAGGCGAACGCGGTTGGGTAGCAGAAGGCGATTGGGACGCTTATTACATCGTGCCGGTGACCGACGTCGGCCACGTGGTCGATCCGTTCGACTGGTCGTGTCCGCGCTTGTCGCCGCGTTTCTGTCCGCTGCCCTGATTGGTGGTTGCTCGGCGCGGCTGTTCGCGCCTGAGCCGACTCAGACACCGCAGCCAACGCCGACGCCGGTTCCCCCTCATTTGAGTGTGACGTGGGCAAGCGGCGGTCAGGTCGTCCTCTGGCGCGATGGCGCGGCGGTGCAGATTGCCGAAAAGGACGCTGACGCGCCGCTTTTCGCGCCCGACGGGCAAACCATTGCGTTCGTCCGCAATCCGGTCGGCGGCCAGCAGTCGCTCTGGATCGCGCGGCTCGACGAAGGCAGCGCCCGGCCGATGGGCGACCCGCTGCCGCTCGTCAACGGCCGGACGGAATTCGCGCAGTTGGCATGGGCAGATCACCGGACGCTTTACTACACCACGCAAATCGCGCTGCCGCAATCGACCCGGCGTCAGTACGACCTGCATAAGATCGACGTTTCGACCGGCAAAATCGGTCAGGTGCTCAGGGTCGGGCTGGGCGGGATGATAACCTTCAGCCCGGATGGTGAACAGGCGGTGCTGATGGACCCCGGCTATCCCGGCGGCAGCGTCGACGGCAGCATTGTCCTGTTCGACGCGGTTGCGCTCAGCGGCCACATCAAGATTACGTTTCCTCCGGCAGGCAAGGGTGGGCTGGCACCGTTCGATCTGCCGATTGACTGGCAGAGCGACAGCAGCGCCTTCTACGTTTCGACGGCGGCCTGGGACAAAGTGCTGGTACCGGGGAAAGATAACCTGCGCGTGTCCGTCTGGCGGACGGCGATTAACGACTTCTCGCGGACGATGGGCATCTTACAGGCCGATATCTGGGGAATGCCGCGCGTTTCGCCCGACGGCGCGCGGATTGTCTACCTGCGCCATCCGCTTGCCAGCGGCGACGCGCAAACGCTCGACGTGGTCATTGCCGACCTCGACAATTCGGGGGCGCACGTCTACGCCAGCGGTTCGGCGGACGCGGTCGGCGCGCCACACTGGCTGACGAACGAATATTTTGTCTACCGCTTTGGCGACACGCTCATGCTTGGCAAGCTCGGCGGGCAGCCGCAGAGGCTTCCGGACTCCAATCCGTCCGGCGCGCCGATTCTGGCCGGGAACTGGCTGGTGTATCCGGGCAAAGCGGCGCTGCTGGTGGCTGCGCCGCTGGACGCGCTCGATCAATATACCCCCATCGGGACGGCGATCAGCGGCCAGCCGCCGCCGCGCTTCGACGCCGTCATCGCGCGATGAGCCGGATGACGCTCGCCCTCGCTTCGCTGCTGGCGCTGCTCTTTTCTGGCGTGGCGGCGGTTGTGGGCGGGCGACGCTATGAAGATGTCGTCGCGCTGCGGCGGTTTATCGATCAGGTGGAAGCGTGCGAGAAACCGTGTTTCATGGGCATTCGGCTCGGCTATACGACCGCCGACGAGGCTGAGAAGATTTTGCGGGCAAGCGACTGGGTCGAGGACGTTCGCCGCACTACCTACACGCTGACATGGACGTGGAGCGGTCGGGAACCAGCGTTCATTGATGGCGACGCGAGCGCGTCGATGCGTCTGGACGGCACCGGCGTGGTACAGGAAATTCGTCTTGACACGCTCCTGATTACGAAGGCAGTCTGGATGGCTTACGGCACGCCAAAGGCAGGTTTCGCCCAATTTCAATTTGACTCTGGCATCGTCCTGAGCCACTTCTTCACTTACAGCTTTCCGCAGATCACCTTTGGCGCGATCAACCGGGTCAAATGCCCGTCGTCGATCCGAAATTTCTGGGAGTCGCCGGTTCAGATTTCGTGGCGGATGAAGGACGCCGTCCCTTACGTCGATAACAGCTATCCTATTTGGTGGCGCGGTGTGTCAACCTGCTAATTACAAGTACGACGGACGAGGCTGCCGATGATGCGCCGCGCTGTCGTTCGCTTCGCGCTTGCGCTCGCGCTCATTTTTACGGCGGCGACGGCGCTCACGCGGGCGCAGCCGCCGCGACTCGCCGAAATCGAGATTACCTCGACGCAGATCGCGCCGTGCGGCGACCCGTGCATTCTGGGCCGGCGGCTGCTGTATATCCCGGTGTCGCAGGTGGTCGACGTGCTGCACGGCAGTGAGTGGGTCGATCAGGTCAAGGTGAGTTCGATGCAGGACACGGTCACGTGGACGTGGAGCGGCCATCAACCCGACTTTATCGACGGGCAGACGTCCGGTTTTCTGCGCGCCGACCCGACCTACGGTGTGATCGGCGTCTACGTGCGGACGACGATTCCCCTGAGCAGCCTGTGGCTGCGCTACGGCCTGCCGCCGATTGGCTACATCGGCGTTTCGACCGATTCGCTACTGCACATCGGCGTCTATCCCGACGACAGTTTCAGCACACTCACCGAAGCGGCCTGCCCGACCTCGGTGCAGGGCTTTTCCAGCACGCCAATCACGCTGGTCTGGGCGGAGCCGCTCTACCGCGATTCGACTCTGAAACAAAGCTACTTACGCACCTGGAATCATTTTGTCGCCTGCTAGACGATAAGGGAGCCAGTTGTTGACTCGACGGATGTTGGCTGCTGCCGTCGCTCTCGCGCTGACGTTCGGGCTGGCGATCGGCGCGATTCGAGCGCAGCCTTCTCAGGTCGAGGCGGTGCGTGAGTTTCTGAGCAGCCCAGCGTCCGTTTGCACGGAGCCATGCTTCATGGGCATTCGCCCCGGAGAAACCACGCCGCACGAGGCGGTGCAGCTTTTGAGCGCCAGCGATTGGGTCGGACGGTTTTTTCAAACCGAGGCGGATAACGTCATCACGTGGGCATGGAGCGGAAAGCAGCCCGTCTGGATCGACAGCACTTCACCCGGCCATCTGGTCGTCGATACGAAGGGGGGGCGGCGCTTCGTCAGCGTGATCGACCTGCAATCGACTATTCCGGTCAGCACGCTCTGGCTGGCTTACGGCGTGCCGGAGCGCGGGTTCATCACGACGCGGGCTGACCAGATGATCCATTTCATCAGCTTTCCTGAGATCGGTATGGACGCCTACACCACCATTCCGTGTTCGGCCTCGTGGCGGGAGTTTTGGGGCGAATATGCCTACATCTTCCGGGGCGTAGGCTGGCGTGCCAAAGAGTCCGATAGCGATTATCCGCGCCTGTGGCGTCAGCACATGACCTGTTAGGCGGGTGCTGCCGTGAGCCGCAAAATCTCGCTTCTGGCTGTGCTCGCAACGGTGATTTTCAGCCTTGCCCTGGCGGCGCTGCGTCTACAGACCAATGACGTGACCGGCGTGTCCGAACTGCTTGATTCGGACGCTCGCTGCTCCGCGCCCTGCTTTCTCGGCATCGAGCCGAACGTCACCACCTTCGATCAGGCGGAAATCACGCTCTCTCAAAGCGCGTGGGTGGATGTCGTCAGTCGGTCGCAGAATCAGATCACGTGGACGTGGAGCGGCCAACAGCCGGCGCTGATCGATTCCGACGTCGATGGGTCGATCTGGAGCGTCGGCGCTGCGGCCCAGTTTGTCTGGAGCGTCCAGATCGCCGCGCGGATACCGACTTACAGGGTTTGGCTGGCCAATGGCTTTCCGCGCGCCGGGCTGGCTGCCCGCCAGTCGCGCGGCATCACCCATTACTTCAATTACACCTATCCGGGCAAAGGTGTGGTGATGGTGGCGAGCATCGCCTGCCCGGCGTCGATGAACGACCTGCTGAATGCGCCAGTCACGCTGGAATGGTTCGGCGGCTGGGGCATCGAAGGCGGCTCGCCCGACCTCGACCTGAACTACGGGCGTCAATGGCGCGACGACGCGGCCTGCTGATCGGCCTTGCTTGACAGCCCGCCGACGATTCGGAAGAATCGGCGCAGAAATAGACTGAACCTAGAAATTTGAGAATGATAAGAGGAGACACAGAATGGCCGAGCCAGTTTACAAAATGTTCATGCTCAAGCCGGTCGAAGCGTGGTATCAGCTTTCATCAGACGAACAGGAGGCTATCCTGAAAAAGCTGACCGATAAGCAGGCCGAAATGGGTATCCGAATGGTTCTGCTGTGCGATTCAAGCTGGGCGTCGGAGACGTGGACGGGCTTCGGTGTCGAGGAGTACCCAAGCCTTGACGTTCTGAAGGCGTACACCGAATTCCTCGCCGGTGTGCAGTGGTTCCGCTACAACGAGACGTTCACCCTGCTCGGCACGAATTGGGCGCGGACGTAGCGTCGTTTACTGGCCGGGATTGGCCGCCAGCTTCGACTGGATATCCGGCCCGATGACGACCATGACGTCGGCGTTGGTCAACTGGTCAGCGCCGCCCTGCTCGATCCGGTCGTCGGACAGGCCAAGCAGCGCCGCCAGATAGCGGGCGGTGTAGGGTTTGCCGGTGTAATTGCGAATCGTCGTCGGCGCGCCAGTTGGGTTGGGGATGTTGCCGACGCCGCTGACGGTGATTCCCTGACTGATGAGCCACTCTTTGGTGTTGGCGGCCAGCCCGGAGAGGGTGGTGTTGTTGAAGACGACGATGTTGGCGTTTTCGGCGTCGGCCTTCGTCTTGAGGTCGGCCAGCGACAGGTCGCTCGGCGGCGGGTTGAAGGTGTCCTGAATCAGCAGCCGGATAGCGTCGTAGTTCGGCATCAAAACCTGATCGCCGCTGCTGGTGGTGGCGAACTTGACCTGATAGTTGTCGATGACGCCGAAGCGGATGTTGTCCTGCTTGATCTGCTCGGCCAGCGTTCCGAGGCTAATCATCTGGTTGAGCGTCAGGTTGGTGGTGTAGCTGCCGGCCAGTTCGTCCCACAGCGCCGGAATCTGGGTCAGGAAGTTGGCGATGCCGCCCGCGCTCAGGACTTCTTTCTGTAGCGCACGCAGCACTTCCTGCTGCCGGCGCGAGCGGTCGAAGTCGCCGCCCTGCGTGATTCGGGTACGCGCATATTGGAGCAGGTGGACGGCGTCGAGTCGCTGGCAGCCGGGGTCGAAATGGACGTGGATCATACCGTAGCCGGCGTCGGGGTAATGCGGGTCGTCGATGACTTCCTTCGGGCAGACTTCCGCGCCTTTGGGCGCGATAATGCTGACGACCTTCTCAAAGACGGTGAAGTTGATGCGAATATAGGCGTCAATTTCGAGGCCGAGGTCCTGCTTGATGGTTTCGGCGGCGAGGCCGGGGCCGCCGCCGGGGTACTGGCTCGAATCGCCGAGCGCGTTGGCGGTGTTGATGCGGCCTTCCTTGAAACCGGGAATGGCAACCCACAGATCGCGCGGGATCGAGAGAACGCCGGCTGTTTTGCGTACCGGGTCGATGCTGACGACCATGATCGTGTCGGTACGGAAGAATTTCTCGTCGTCGCCGGTGCCGCTGCGCTGGTCGATGCCGAGCAGCAGGACGTTGAAGCGGCGCGGGTCAGGCCAGTCGTAGCCGGCCAGCGGATCGACGGTGGCAGTCGGCGCGGCCAGCGCCGGCGCTTCGGTCGCCGCCTGTGTCGTCGGCTTTGGGCTGCCGCTGCCGAGCGGCGTCGAGGTGACAATTAACTGCGGAATGGCGGTCGCGGTCGGAAGCTGCGCCAGAAACGTCGGGAAATCCGGCTGGCTCTGGCCGACATTTTCGAGGCTGCTCCGGTTGAGCGCGTATTGCGCGGCCTCGATGGGATTGCTGACCTGCACGCCGGCCTCGCCGAGGTCGATGACGAAGCGCTGCGCCGCCGTAAACGAGACGACCGAACATAGGACAGTCAGCCCCACCAGACCGACGACGCCGAGCATGAACAACCAACCGGGAACGCGCATACGATGCTCATCAGACGCTATGCCGACAGACAGCGCCGCATTATAGCGCATCCTGACGGGCGTTCTACCCTGCGTCTGCCCTACGGGAATCAAAATCCCTCTCGCGCTGAGAGGGATTTCGGTGTCAGGCCGCGTTTAGATTTGCTGCGGCGGGAACTTTTCGCGGTACATCTGGAGTGCAGCGGCAATCGCTTTCTTGGCCTCAGCCGCGCCGACCCAGCCCTGACTCTCGACCGGCTTGCCTTCGAGTTCCTTGTAGACCTTGAAGAAGTGCTCGACTTCGGTCGGGAAATGGCGGGTGACGTCGCCGAGGTCGTGGATATCGCTGAACAGGGGGTCGTTCGACGGCACAGCAAGAATCTTGTCGTCGTGCTCGCCCCGGTCGAGCATCTTGAGCATCCCAACCGGCCTGATCTCGATGACGCAGCCAGGGAAGGTCGGCTCGGTCATCATGATGAGGACGTCGAGCGGGTCACCGTCGCCGTAGAGCGACTGCGGGATGAAGCCGTAGTCGCCGGGATAGTGAAGGGGGCTGTAGAGCACGCGGTCGAGTTTGATGACGCCGGCGCTCTTGCTGTATTCGTACTTGTTACGGCTGCCTTTCGGCACTTCGACGACCGCGTAGACGACGTCGGGCGGCTGCGGGCCGGACGAGAGATTGTGCCAGAGGTGGATCGCCATATGGGCTTCCGTTGAACTTGGTGAAAGGTTTCAATAAGTATAAACCAGCCGGCGCGGAATCACAGGGGCGAAAGCTGCCAACAGCGTTATCAACAGAACGGGGCGGCGCGGATAGTCCGCGTCGCCCCGTTCGCTGGCTGATGAAACCTGAAAGGCCGATTAGTCGCTGGCAGCCGCGACCTGTTCGGTCAACTGCTTCGTTTCCTCGTCCTCACGCTTGCTGCGGCGAACTGCCCAGATGATGACGGCCAGCAGCACCAGCATGATGACGACGACCAGCCCACGACTATCGGTGTTGATGGCCGAAGTGACGACCAGCGGCGCGATCAGCAGCGAGACCAGATTGACGACCTTAATCATCGGGTTGAGCGCGGGGCCGGCGGTGTCCTTGAACGGATCGCCGACGGTGTCACCTACGACCGACGCCTTGTGCGGCTCGGAACGCTTGCCGCCGTAGTTGCCGAGTTCGATGTACTTCTTGGCGTTGTCCCACGCGCCGCCGGTGTTGCTCATGAACACGGCCATCAACTGGCCGGTCAGGATGATGCCGGCGAGGAAGCCGCCGAGCGCCGCCGCGCCGAGCAGGAAGCCGACGACGATGGGCGTTAGCACCGCGAGGACGCCAATGGGCAGCAGCTCGCGCTGCGCCGCGCGGGTCGAAACGCTCACGCACTCGGCATAGTCAGGCGTTTTGGTGCCTTCCATGATGCCGGGGATACGAAGCTGACGCCGGACGACGCCGATCATCTGGAAGGCGGCGCGGTTGACCGAGCGGATCAGCAGGCTGCTGAACAGGAAGATCAGACCGCCGCCGATCAGCATACCGATGAAGACGGTTGGCGCAGCAATGTTGATGCCGGTGCTGAACAGCGTCTCCGACAGCTTCTGGCCGAGGCCAAGCTGAACGACGCGCGTATCGGTCAGGAAGGAACCAAACAGCGACACCGCCGCGATCACCGCCGAGCCAATCGCCACACCTTTAGTGATGGCTTTGGTAGTGTTGCCGACGCCGTCGAGGCTTTCGAGCGTTTCGCCGCCGACGCCGCCGCTCTCGCCGGCCAGTTCGGCCACGCCCTGCGCGTTGTCGGAGATTGGGCCGAAGGCGTCCATCGAGACGTTGTTGCCGGTCAGGGTCAACATGCCGATGCCGGTCATGGCGACGCCGTACAGAACAGCAGTGAAGGATTCGACCGGCGTGCCGTTGTAGGTGATCGGGAACAGACCGAAGATAGCCACGCTGGCGAGAATACTGCCGGCGATGACGATGATCGCCCAGACGCTGCTTTCCATACCGGACGAGATGCCGCTGAGGATGACAGTCGCCGGGCCGGTCAGCGTGTTACGGGCAATTTCTTTCACCGGGCCGAATTCGGTGTCGGTGAAGTAGGCGGTAACGCGGTCGATGACGATGGCGAGCAGAATACCGACGGCAACTGCCGCGAACGGCTGCCAGAGGACGCCGCCATCGTTGATGGCCGGATCGCGCATGTAGAAAATCGTGAACAGGCCAAACAGCACCAGACTGATAGCGGCGGCGCTGTAGAAGCCGCGCGTGATGGCATGGAGCGCGTCCTTACCCGACGTCGATTTGACCAGATAGGTGCTGATGATCGAGCTGAAGACGCCGATCCCGCGCACGACCAGCGGGAAGACGATCCAGATCGGGCTGCGGGTGACGGTCGCCAGCGCAAGGCCGAGGATCAGGCCGGAAACGATGGTGACTTCGTAGCTCTCGAAGATGTCGGCGGCCATACCGGCGCAGTCGCCGACGTTGTCGCCGACGAGGTCGGCAATCACGGCGGCGTTGCGCGGGTCGTCTTCGGGCAGATCGTGTTCGACCTTGCCGACGAGGTCAGCGCCGACGTCGGCCGCTTTGGTGAAGATACCGCCGCCGACGCGCATGAACAGCGCCAGAAGCGTCCCGCCGAAGCCGAAGCCGAGCAGCGCGTCCGGCGAGGCGATGCCGAAGATGATAAAGATGATCGTTCCGCCGAACAGACCGAGGCCGTCGGTCAACATGCCGGTGATCGTACCGGAGCGGTAGGCGATACGGAGCGCGTCGGCGTAACCGCGTTTCGGATCAACGGCTGCGGCAGCCACGCGGACGTTGCCCTGCACCGCCATGTTCATGCCGACGAAACCGACCAGCGCCGAGAAGATCGCGCCCATCAGGAACGCGCCGGCGCGGCCAATCGCGGTGTTGGTGCGGGCCGAGTCGCACTTGGCGACGCCCTGCTGGACGACAGCGGCTTCCTGCTGGTAGGCCAGCGCGTCGCCGGTGAAGTCGGTCGTGCTGACGGAAGCGCGCGCGCCTTCGGCGACGTCAGGGCAGAAATGCTCAATCGCGTAGGGGCTGGGATTGACCACATAGACGCTGAAGAAGAGGACGACGACCAGAACGACGATGAGGACGGCGATAATGCGAAGCTGCGAGCCGAGATAGGCGTTCGCGCCGGTGCGGATGTAGCTCCACACTTCCTGCATCTTGGGGGTGCCTTTGCTTTCTGCCAGAATCTGGCGGGCGAGCAGCCCCGCGTAGATCAGGCCGGCGACAGCAATGGCAAGGACGATGGCGATCAGGGTATGTTCTGTTGCGTTTAACTCACGCATGGTTCAAAGAGACTCCGTTCGTAAAGAAAATGAGACGACATGCGACGACTGGCCCACGAGTGAGGTCACCCGAACGAGCGTTCTTAGATAGGTTGTTACTCAGAGCCGAAATGTCGCGTTGTATTGTGGCATAAAAGCCATCGGTAAGCAATAGAGGCAGTGTCGAGCAATGTTGGAGCGCGGATCACGGCGCATGGCGATTCGGCAAAACGACCTCACCCCCTGATCCCCTCCCCGCAAGCAGGGAGGGGGAAGCGGTCAGCGATTATTTCTACGGAATGACCGCGCCGCGTCTTACTGGCCGAGGGTTGGGCAGGGGGTGATCGGCACGACGAGGTCTTGCCGAATCCAGCCTTGCAGGTTGCCGCCGTCGATGGTGGCCGAGATGCGGTACCAGATCTGATTGTTCTGGGTGCTGGCTTCGATGCCGAGGACGTCGGCCGGCGTTCCGGTCGGCAGGATGCCGATCTGCGCCGAAGTCGTCGTCGGCCGTGAACGCACGTTGATGCCGTCGAGCCGGGCGACGAAGACGCGGCACTGCACCACCAGCGTGGCGGTTGCCGTCGGCGTGTCGGTGATCGTCGGCGTGTTGCTCGGCGTCAGCGTCGAGGTCGGCGTCGGGGTTTCCGTCGGCGTCGGCGTCTCAGAGGGCGTGTTGCTCGGCGTCACCGTCCGCGACGGCGTGACGGTCGCGGTCGCCGTGTCTGAAGGCGTGAAGGTGGCGGTTGGCGTTGGCGTGTCGGACGGCGTGTAGGTCGCCGTCGGGGTGTTGGTCGGCGGCGGATAGATGATCGGGAACCAGATCGGGCGCGAGGCGAAGGTAGCGACCGCGCCGCCAATAATGAAGATGATGATGATGCCGAGCAGGCGGAGTCGGTTGCCCCGGCGCGTCCCGCGCACCTGCGATTCGAGCCGGGTGACTTCGGAGCGCCGTCCGAGGATGTTGAACGGCTCCTCGCGCAGCATTTCGAGCCATTCTTCAGCTTCGGCCACATCGCCTTCTTCGACAGCGGCGGCGGCGCGTTCGACGAAGCGGGAGAGCAGATCCCCGACGACGGTGCGATAGCGGATGTCCTGCGCGTAATCGCGCAGGCCGGCCAGCATCGAGCGCGCCTGCACCAGTTCGTTGTCGAAGTTCTGGGCGATCAGCGACGACGCCCGCTCGATGACCTGACGGGCGCGCTGCATGTCGCTGGCGGCGGCGCGGGCTTCGAGCAGTTGGTTCGAGACGTCGCCGTCGCCGGGGTCGAGCTTGGCGCTGGTTTCCAGCAGTTGCAGCGCCTCGTTGGTCAGCGACAGCCGTTCCTCAAGCGAAATGGCGTTGTTGGAGCGCACCAGCGCTGCCTGTGCCTGATCGGCAAGCTGCGACTTGATGGCGCTGAAGCGGTTATTGACGTCCAGTCCAAGCTGAATCAGGCGCGGGCTGTTGGGCAAAAGCTGGCGCAGCCGCGCGACCGTGTTCGACAGATTGTTGAGCTGCGTGACCTGATCGGACAGCGTGCCGGTGAGCATACTCAACTGTACCGACGCCTGATCGACTTCCTGTTGAACGCGGCGAATCCGCTCGATTCGCTCCTCGGCCTGCGGATCGTTGGGGACGACGCGAAGCGCGCCCTCGTATTTCCGCATGGCTTCCGACCAGTTGTCGTTCGCCATCAGCCGGTCGCCCTCGTTCATGAGTTCGCGGGCGAGCGCAAGATCCTGAATTTCGAGCAGCGCCTGCTCGGCGTCTTTCCAACTGGGAATGTTGGCGCGTTCGGCCAGATCGCGGGCTTCGCGGTAGAGGCGTTCGGCTTCGTCATAGTTGCCGGCGCGGACGAGCGAGTTGGCGCGGTTGTAGGCGACGCGGGCGTCGAAGGGAATCCGGTGGTCGGGGACAACGCCGCGAATCAGGTTGTCCTCGGCCTTCTGCCGATATTCGAGCGCGGTCGGGTTGCCCGGCTGCTGCGCGAGGATCCGGTTCGCCAGATCGACCACCTGCTGATAGTCGCCGGCATAATACGCCTGTGTCAGTTCCGAGAGCGCGTCGTCGACGTCGCTCGCGCCGAAAGCCGAGGTCGTCTGGGTCGAACGGCGGTTAGGCGCGGGTTCAGTGAACAACTCGCGTTCCGGCGCGGGGTAGCCGGACGAAGTCGGGTAAGTCGCGGTCGTGCGGCGGACGTCAGCAGGCGGACTCTGCGGCGGGGGCTGGGTCGGTGCAGGCGGCGTCTCTTTGGCTTTCGGCTCAGGTGCGGGTGGCGGCGCCGGCAGCCAGACGTTGAAGCGCGCAAACAGATCGTTGACGCGCTGGCCGGCCTGCGGGCTGCGCTGCCCCGCCGCTTGCAGCATGTCGATGACGTCTTCGTCTTCGGGGTTGAGCGCAATCGCCTCGGACAGGATGTCGATGGCTTCGTCGATATCGTCTTCGTCGCCGGCAATTTCAAGACGGATGCGGGCGCGGCGGAGCAGGCCACGCACGGTAGCAGCGGTCGGGGAAGTCGGGTTACTCTTGCGCGCCAGCTCCCCAAACAAGGCCTGAGCGGCGGCTTCGTAGGATGTATTTTTGGCGTCGGTCAGCAGCGCGCGCGCCGTACGCTCCAGTTGAGCAATCGTGTCGGCGTCGACGTCATCCGGCAGTTTCTGAAGCTGGCGGCGCAGGTCGTCAAGTCGCTGTGGTAGGTCGGCCATAACCCTCTCTTTCGCCTTGAAAGTTACCCTATTCGCCAAAGTCGGGCAAGGGCGCGTTTGTCAATCGACCGGCACGCGGATACAATCGTGGAGAAACTGAGCGATGGCGAAAACGATGGCGTTCATCCGAATCATCCCCCGCTACAAGCTGGTGTTGAGTTACGACGTTCGGCCGGAAGTCTACGCGGAATATCAACGTTACGTGCTGGACGAATTCGTTCCCGGTATGCAGGAAATGAAACTGTACATGACGGCGGCGTGGCGGACAGCCTATGGGAATTACCCGGCGCGTCAGGTCGAATTTGTGCTCGAAGACCTCCAAACCATGCGGGCAGCCCTGCACAATGCCCAGTGGAAAACACTCGAAGAGCGGTTGAAGGGCTACACCCTCAACTACGACCGCAAGCTGATCCTGTTCCGGCAGGGGTTCCAGTTTTAGCGCAGCGGCGATTCAACCTGATATGGATGCGCGGAGAAAGGCCGCTATAATGCGCCGCCTATGATCCGTGAATGGATACCCCACATCGTCGTCGGGCTGCTGGTACTCGGCCTGCTGCTGTTTGTGCTCTCGCTTCAGCAGCTTCGGCGCGGGCGTACCGGCCCGTATTGGCGTATCCGCCGCGCCGCTGGCCAGCGCGGCGGCCAGCTATTTCTAGTGTCGATGGCGATGTTCCTGCTGGCGCTGGCGCTGGCTTTTTTCAGCGGCGTTGCCTCGCTGGCGCTCGCCAATGTCCATCGGGCGCTCGACGGGAATAATGGCGAAACAGCGGAAGTCGTGGCCGCCGGCCTGACTGCGACCGCGCCGGCCACGTCGACGCCGACCGCAACCGTTACGTCCACCCCAACTGCGACCTCAACGCCAACCGCCAGCGCCACCGTAACCTCGACACGGACGGCCACTGCGACCGCAACCGAGACGGCGACCGCGACGATCACGCCGACGCCGACCGCGACCTACGAGACGACGCTCAATCTGCGCGTTTTTCCCGATGCACGCGTGGCCGCGCCCGATGCCCTCATTAAGGTGATCGCGGCAGATACACAAATCTCGGCCAACCAGACGCCGATTGAACCAGGCACGACTTTCGTTGCCGGGGTGAAACGCATTTATCTTTTCGTCAGTTATCGCGGCATGGAAAGCGGCGTGGCGTGGACGCGCCTGCTTTACCGCGACGGCGCTGCGCTGCAAGGCAGCAGCCTGCTCTGGAGCCTCGACAAAGAAGGCAGTACCTATTTCTTCTTTGGCAGCGACGATGGCTATCCGCCTGGACACTATACCGTTGAGCTTCGACTCGGCGAACGGGCGGTCAGCCGGTTCGATTTTGTTGTCGAATAGCGCCTGTTCGTTTTCAGATGATGAATGTCAGTTTCGCAAAAGCTTGTCATCCTTCACCGTAGTTCATATAATCTGTCTGGAGCCACCTGAATAACCGTAATCTGACCGCCACGCCATGATTCGTCAATTGCGTGGTGACTTTATAGACTAGATCGAAGGACTGGCTTGATATCGTGGTGATGGCGTTAACCGAACATCAGCGGCTGCCGACTGAGGGAACGCGGATGAAGTATCTGGCGATTGTCGTCGACGACGACGCCGCGTCGCGGTTTATTTACGACCGCGTGCTGCGCTCGATGGATTTCGACGTGCTTCAGGCTGCCGACGGCGCAACCGCGATTGAGATGCTTTCGACGCACAAGCCCAATTTCCTGCTGGTCGATCTGCTGCTGCCGCGCGTGAGCGGCCTTCAGGTACTCGACTACGCGCATCAGGCTCCGCACCTCAAGCACATGCACATTGCCATCATTACCGCGCACAGCGACTATCGCGGCAGCTACAAGCTCAAGCAGAACGAAGACTTTCTGCTCAAGCCGGTGACGACCACCATGCTCCGCGAACTGGCGCAGCAGGCGATTTCGTCCTCGCCGACGTCGACCTGACTTTTCCCCTCTTTTCCGCAATGGTGTAGAATGCACGCAGACATCCACAGGCAGCGTGCAGGACGGTTATGCACTTCGATTACGAAGCCCTCGTCGGGCATCTCTACGTCGTCGGCGGTCGCTCCATCAGCGCCGCGCCGCCCGGCTCGCTGGTCGAAGTTGCGCCGCGCAAGGCCGCGCGTGGCCGTGAATCCGACACCTTCTTCGTATTGGTCATGCCGTCGGGCGACGTACCTGGCCCCGCTGCCTTCTACGAGCAGATGGCGCACTACAGCGCCGAGAGCTATTTCAGCAGCACCGGCAGCGTGACTGCCGGGCTTCGCTCGGTTTTCAGCACCATCAATCAAAACCTGTTCGACCACAACGCCACCGACAGCCGCCGTTACGAGGCCAGCCTTGTCTGTGCCGTGCTGCGCGGGGCGGATCTGTATCTGGGCAAGGTCGGCGCGGGCGTGGCTGTCCTCGACAACGACGGCGAGTTGATTCCCTTCCCGGCCGGCTTCGACAATGACGACGCGCTCTACGGCGCGCCGCTCGGCGTTAGCGCCGAGCCGGACGTCAAGATGGCGCATTATCAGGTCGATACCGGCTCGCGCCTGCTCATCAGCGACAACAATCTGGCCGACATCGACATCAACAAAATTCAGGCGGCGTTGCAGCTTGACGACATCGGGACGGTGCTGGTCGCGCTCAAGGAACTGATCGCAGTGCAGGTGTCGCTGCTGGCGGCGGAATTTGTCCCGCCGGAAGTCGCGGCGCAGGTGCCGGTGCGCGAGGTCGAATCGACCGCCGAGGTCACCAGCATCGCGCCCAAGCCTGTCGTCGAGCCGCCCCCGACGAGCGACACTGAAGGTGATGAAGACGAAGTCGACGAACCTGCGCCCGTGCCGCGCCCGCGCGAGCGCGTTCCGAGTCCGCTGATAGTGTCGGCGCAGTCGGCGGTTGGCAAAGGCGCGCTCGGCGTCTCGAAGGCTGCCGGCATGGCAGGCCGCGCGCTCGACCGGATGATGCCGCCGCCCAAAGAAGGGACGAAACGGCGCTGGTGGTCGACTCCGCTGACTGCCGGCCTCGCCATCCTGATTCCAGTGGTCGTCGTCGTCGCGGTGCTGATCGCGTGGCTGTCCGGCACCGGGCAGAGCGAATTTGAACTGTGCGTCGATCAGGCCAACGACGCCGCTAAAGTCGCGCGGGCGATTTCGTCGGCGGATGTGTCCGGCACAACGTCGGCGTGGAACGCCGTCATCACGGTTGTGGATCGTTGCAGTAAGATGCATACCGGCGACCCGGCGCTGACCGCGCTGACGACCGAAGGTCGGACCATCATCGACCGGCTGCTTCAGGTCGACCGCCGCGCCGTCGCGCCGATAGTCGCGCTGCCTAATGCCAGCCTGACCCGGCTGGTGCTGCAAGGCGAAGACCTGTACGCGCTGGATTCGCTTAACGATCTGGTCTACCGCGTCAAGCTAACGCCGGACGGAACGGCCATTGTTCCGGCCAACACGCAGGCGATTCCGTCGATGCGACGGACGGCCTCGGTGGCCGAGTTCACTGTCGGTAACCTGATCGATATTGCATGGGCGACCAACGGCAATGGCCTGAGTCAGGGCAACGAACTGATCGCGCTCGACCGCAACGGCGTGCTGATTGAATGCCCGCCGCGCTTCCTCGATACGATTTCCTGCGACGCGCAGCAGTTGGCCGGCACCGACGTCTGGGTACACCCAACCTCGATTGGCGTCTGGACAAACGGTAGTTTGTACCTGCTCGACCCGCAGGGCAACCAGTTGTGGCGCTACGAGCCGAGCGGCGGCGCGTTCACCAGCCCGCCGACTGAATACTTCGTCGGCGATGACCGCCCTGACATCACGACCGCAGTCGATTTTGGCATCGACGACAAGGGGCAGGTGTACGTGCTCCTGCAAGACGGACGATTGCTGCGCTTCAACGGCGGCACGGCGATTCCGTTCGGTTGGGCAGGCTTCCCCGAAGGCCAGCAGATCACCGACGTCAGCGGGATGTTCCTCAACAACAACCCGATAGCGCAGGGGCTGTTCGTCATCGATAAGGACAACCGCACCATCTACGAAACCACGTTGGCCGGAACCTTCCTCGCTTCGTACCGCGCGCAGAATGAGTCGCTGTTCACTTCGATTTCCGAAGTCACGGTCGATTCGAATCAGCGCATGGTTTACGCCTCGTCCGGCAACTCGATTCTCGCCTTTACACGCTCGACACAGTAGCGTGTTTGGGCAGATGCATTCAACTTGTAAACTCTTTGTAAATATGACGCAATCTATAGCCTGAACTCAGGAAATGCTCATCGACGGGCTTTATGATGGCGCATGTCGTGAGTAAACCGCTGGGCGTTTGTGTCTCAGCGCGTCAGTATGGGAGTATTTTCATCTATGTCCTCTAAAATCGTGAGACGGGTGGTCATGCTGATGATTGCCTGTATGCTGGTCGTGGCCGGTTTCTTCATCGGCACGTCGGCGATTTCCCGGTCGCTGGCCGGGGCGTTTTCGCAGGTTGGGCTGGAGCAGCTTCAGACCGCTCCCGCGAACCAGACGCACCCGCTGGCGGATATCGAGCAGGTCTACAGCAACATCTACAAGCAGGTGACTCCGTCGGTTGTCTCGATCAACGTCGTCGCGCGCAGTTCGGGTAGCAGCAACAGCCCCTTCCAGCAGGGTGATGGTCTGCTCGAAGGTACCGGCACCGGCTTCGTCATCGACACGCAGGGTCACATTGTCACCAATAACCACGTCGTCGAAGGCGCGACCCGGATTGAAGTCAACTTCTTTGACGGCACCATCGTCAAGGGCGACGTCGTCGGCCTCGACCCGGATTCTGACCTCGCGGTCATCAAGGTTGATCTGCCGCAGACTGAGCTGCATCCGATCACCTTCGGCGACTCGTCCCAGTTGTTCGTCGGCCAGTCGGTGGTTGCCATCGGCAGCCCGTTTGGCCAGAAGTGGACGATGACGACGGGTATTGTCAGCGCGACGGATCGTACTATCACCGGCCTGACCAACTATCAGATCGGCTCGGTCATCCAGACCGACGCGGCCATCAATCCCGGCAACAGCGGCGGCCCGCTGCTCGACCTGGCCGGTAACGTCGTCGGCGTGAACTCGCAGATTGTCAGCCGCTCCAACAGCAGCTCCGGTATCGGCTTCTCGATCCCGGCCAATCTGGTGCAGCGCGTGGCGACCACCCTGATCGACAAGGGTCAGGTGAGCTACAGCTACCTGGGCCTGTCGAGCTACCCGAATGACGTCGATCTGGCGATCATGCAGGCGCTGAACCTGCCTGATAACACGCGCGGTGTCGTCGTCATGGGCGCGCAGCCCGGCAGCCCGGCCGCTCAGGCGGGTCTGCGGAATGCCGGCCAGATGACTACAATTGACAACCTGACCGTGCCTTCGTCGGCCGACATCATCACGGCCATTGACGGCCAGCCGGTGACCGGCTTCAATGCCCTCATCACCTTCTTGACCAACAACACGCAGCCCGGCCAGACGGTCACGCTTACGGTTCTGCGCGACGGCAACACCGTTCAGCTTCCGCTGACTCTGGGCGAGCGCCCGCACGCGGAGCAGTAATTCGGACTGAAAACCCCACTGATGCGAGAACCCGGCTCCGCGCGAGCCGGGTTTTTGATTCCAGCATTTATTGCGATATTCGCCTGTGGTTCGGGTGTTCGCACTCGTTTCGCCGGTGGCTAAAAGCCCATCGGCTACCGAAGTACAATCCGTCAAAAGCCGGCTGAAAATTCGGTAGAGTCGCTGTAGCCTGTTCTCAGCACTCAGTCCATCTTTTCTCGGTTCTCGACACTCGGTTCCCGGCTCTTTTCTCGTGTATACTGTCACTAAACCCGCGCACTTCTGGACAGCGAATGAGCGAAAGTAACGAGTGGGTCAGCTTACGGCAGGCCGCTGAACTTCTGGGCGTGCATCCGGCCACCGTCCGCAACTGGGCGGATCATGGCGATCTGCCGTCGCGGCGCACGCCCGGCGGACATCGGCGCTTTCGCCGTGCCGACGTCACGCATCTGGCCGAGCGAACCGACGAGCTTCAGCCGTCGGAAGTGCAGATCATCATTCAGAACGCGCTCGGTCAGACGCGGATGCAGGTCGGTGGCGGGACGCTGGCGAACGTCCCCTGGTATGCCGCTATGAGTGAACACACCCGTGAGGCGCTGCGCCAGCGTGGCCGAACTGCGCTCGAAGAGCTTCGCCAGTTTCTGGCTGCCGGCGCGCCCGACGAGCAGCTTGCCACCGCCATCCGGCTCGGCAACGAGTACGCCGTCCTGCTTCAGGCCGACGGCCTGACGCTGCCGCAGGCAACGCGCGGTTTCCTCTATTTCAGCGACTTCGTCATCAATGCCATTCTGACGTGGTCGGAAATCGCCACGCCGCGCACCACGACCGAATGGAGCGCGCTGCTGCGCCACGTCAACACCTTCATCAACGCCATGCTGCTCTCGATCATCGAGTACTACGAGGAAGAGTAGCCCTCGTGGTCGATCCCGCCTGGGTCGCGCTCAGTCTGATCGACCGCGTGGGGGCGAAGACGCTGCGCGCCCTGATCGCGCGTTTCGGCGATTCCGGGGCGGTACTGCGCGCCGACGCGGATGCGCTCCGACAGGTGCGCGGTATCGGTCCAAAGATTGCGGCAGCAATTGGCGCGGTCGATCTGGCGGCTGTTGAGGCGGCGCTTCCACGCTGGCAGGCTGCCGGCGTCCGGCTGCTGACGCTCGACGATCCGGCCTATCCGGCACAACTGCGAGCAGTCGAGGACGCGCCGGCGACGCTGTTCGTGCGCGGCGACTGGCGGGTGATTTCGGTTCCGGCAGTGGCGATCGTCGGCACGCGCCAGCCGTCGGCAGAGGCGGCGCAGGCAGCCGAGAAAATCGCCGCCGAGTTGGCCGGGCGCGGCTGTCTGATCGTAAGCGGGCTGGCGCTCGGCATCGATACGCAGGCGCACATCGGCGCGATTGGCGCGCGCGGCCAGACGTTGGCCGTACTCGGCTCCGGCGTGCTGCGCGTCTACCCGGAACGCAACCAGAATCTGGCGGAGACGATCATTCGCTACGGGGCGGTTGCCAGTGAAGTCGCGCCGACCGCGCCGCCGAGTCCACCGACGCTGGTCGCGCGCAACCGGATCATCAGCGGCCTATGCGTCCGGCTGATCGTGATCGAAACTGGCATCGACGGCGGAGCGATGCACGCCGCTCGTCGCGCCTTCGAGCAGGGGCGGGCAGTCTACGCGCTCGACCTCGACGCGAGTGGCAATCGCGCGCTGATCGAGCAGGGCGCGCAGCCGATTGGTCTCAGCCTGAATGAAATTTCACAATTCACTTAAAAATCTGTATACTGAGAATCTTCCGCGCAGAGTTCGTCAGGCAAGATGGGTACAACCGAATGATTGAGCAGGATTTTCATTTTCCAGACGATTTCATCTGGGGAACCACAACCGCCGCCTACCAGATCGAGGGCGCGGCAGACGAAGATGGCAAGGGGCCGAGCATCTGGGATACCTTTGCGCGCAAGCGCGGTTTCGTCCGCAACAGCGACAATGGCGACGTCGCCTGCGATCACTACCATCGCTGGCAGGGCGATATCGACCTCATGCGCGAGCTCAACACCGGCGCGTATCGTTTCTCGATTTCGTGGCCGCGTATTTACCCGGAAGGGCGTGGGCGGGTGAATCAGCCCGGTCTCGACTTCTACAGTCGTCTGGTCGATGGCTTGCTCGACGCCGGCATCACCCCGTTCGTCACGCTCTATCACTGGGACTTGCCCGAAGCCCTGCAGACCGAGGGTGGCTGGCCCGAACGCAAAATCGTCGACGATTATCTCGCCTACGCCGACACGGTCACTCGCGCGCTCGGCGACCGGGTCAAGCATTGGGTGACGTTCAACGAACCCTGGACGTTCACGTGGCTCGGCTACGTGCTCGGAATGCACGCGCCGGGGCTGCCGTCCGGCAACCCGATGCTGGCGATGGCGGCGACCCATCACGCTTACCTCGCGCATGGCGCGGCCATTCCGATGATCCACGCCAACGCGCCCGGCTCGCAGGCCGGTATTTCGCTCAATCTGGTGCAGGTCGAATCGGCGTCAGACAGCGCGGAAGATCGAGCGGCTGCGGCACGTTTCGACGGTTTCAACAACCGCTGGTATCTCGACCCGCTGTTTCGCGGCGAGTACCCGGCCGATATGGTCGAAAAGTACGGGATGTTCATGCCTGAAGTTCGCCCCGGCGATATGGAGCAGATCGCCACGCCGATGGATTTCTTCGGCGTCAACTACTATACGCGCGGCGTGATCGCCGACGAGCCGGAACAGCTTCTGCTGCAGGCGCGTCAGGTCGAACAGGAAGGCGTGGAGCATACCGACAGCGGTTGGGAAGTCTACCCACATGGCCTGTACGCGCTGCTCCGGCGCGTCCACGACGAGTATACGTCGCTGCCGTTGTACGTGACTGAGAGCGGCGCGGCCTTCGCAGATACGGTCTCTGCCGATGGCGAGATCCACGACGACCGCCGCACCGCCTACCTCGACGGCCATTTCCGCGCGGCACAGCAGGCTCTCGACGAAGGCGTGCCGGTCAAAGGCTACTTCGTCTGGAGCCTGATGGATAACTTCGAGTGGGCGGAAGGCTACAGCAAGCGCTTTGGGGTCTACTACGTCGATTATCCGACGCAGCGGCGCACGCTTAAGGACAGCGGGCGATTTCTGGCGCGCGTCGCCACCGGGGTTAACCTGCCGACGAAGTAACAACCTGTCTCGCCCTGTTTCGCCGCGCGCCTCACACGTATAATAGGACGTGTTGCAACCGGCGTTAAACGGGATTTGACCGACTCATGCTAGACCGACTCACGGGCATTGAAGCCCGATATGACGAACTTGAATCGCTGATGGGCGACCCGGCGACGATGAGCGACCACGAGCAGCTTCGCGCCTACGCGCAGGAGCGGTCGTCGCTGACCGAAATCGTCGAGGCGTACCGCGACTACGTGCGCCAGCAGCAGCAGCTTGACGAAGCGCGCACGCTGATTGAGAGCGAAGAGGACGCCGAACTGCGCGAGATGGCACAGGAAGAAGTCGCGGCGCTCGAAGCCAGCAGCGAAGCGTTGTACGAACGGCTCAAGATTCTGCTGCTGCCCAAAGACCCGCGCGACGAAAAGAACGTCATCATGGAAATTCGCGCCGGGGCAGGCGGTGATGAGGCCGGCCTGTTCTCGGCTGACCTGTTCCGCATGTACACCTATTACGCGCAGGCGCGCGGCTGGAAAGTCGACGTCATCGATCAGCACGACACCGGCGTCGGCGGCTTCAAGGAAATCAGTTTTGAGGTGAAGGGGCAGGGCGCGTACAGCCGGCTCAAGTGGGAGAGCGGCGTGCATCGCGTCCAGCGCGTGCCGGAAACCGAGAGTCAGGGGCGCATCCATACCAGCACCGTCACCGTTGCCGTGATGGCCGAAGTCGACGAAGTGGACGTCGATCTCGACATGAGCGACGTGCGTGTGGACGTGTACCGCAGCGGTGGCGCGGGCGGCCAGAATGTCCAGAAGAACGCGACCGCTGTCCGCCTGACACACGTGCCTTCGGGGATTGTCGTCGCCGTGCAGGACGAGCGCAGCCAGCTTCAGAACCGGCTGCGCGCCAAGCAGATTTTGCTGGCGCGGCTGTACGAAATCGAGTTCGAGAAGCAGCGCGCCGAGCAGGAAAGCGACCGCCGCAGTCAGGTCGGTACCGGCGACCGCTCCGAGAAGATTCGCACCTACAACTATCCGCAGAACCGCGTTACCGATCACCGCATCAACGTGACCAGTTACAACCTGCCGGCGGTGATGAATGGCGACCTCGACCAGTTCATCGACGAGCTGATTACGCGCGATCAGGCCGAGAAGCTGGCAAGCGGCGCGTAAAGTACCCTCACTCCGCTCCCTTAGGGCGCGGGAGAAATCCAAGCTGCGGGGCCGGTCCGCGATTTCGTTAGCACAGGGGTGAGGGCTTATGACCTTTATTTCGCCCGAATACGTCGTTTTTTTCTGCGTCGTTATCCCCCTTTACTTCCTGACCCCGCAGCGTTTCCGCTGGCTGCTGCTGGTCGTCGTTAGCTACCTGTTCTACGCGGTCGGACAGGCACAATACGTCTTCCTGATCCTGCTAACGACGGCGGTGGATTACACGGCTGCGCGAATGATCGCAGGAAGCGGGCATCCGCTTCGGCGTCGCGCCTTTCTGGCCGTCAGCCTCGGCATGAATCTCGGCGTGCTGTTCCTGTTCAAATACTTCAATTTCTTCAACGCCTCGCTCCATCAGGCTGCCGAAGCCGCCGGCATCAACTACGAGACCGGACTGCTGTCGCTGGCGCTGCCGGTCGGCATCTCGTTCTACACCTTCCAGTCAATGGCCTACACCATCGACGTTTACAAGCGCAAAATCGAGCCGGAGCGCCATTTCGGGACATTTGCCGCGTTCGTGGCCTTCTTCCCGCAACTTGTCGCCGGTCCGATCGAGCGCGGGGCGCACATGCTGCCACAGTTCCACGTCGAGCACCGCTTCGACCCGGAGCGTGCGGTCGAAGGGCTGCGGTTGATGCTCTGGGGTTTCTTCAAGAAAGTGGTCATCGCCGACCGGCTGGCGATCTACGTCAACGCCGTCTACAACGACGTGCACACCTATAGCGGCTGGCCGTTGATCGTCGCCACGGTCTTCTTCGCCTTTCAGATTTACTGCGATTTTTCCGGCTACACCGACATCGCGCGCGGCACGGCCAAGATCATGGGCTTCGACCTGATGCTCAACTTCCGCCAGCCGTATTTCGCCCAGTCGGTGCGCGATTTCTGGGGGCGCTGGCACATCTCGCTCTCGACCTGGTTCCGTGACTACGTCTACATTCCGCTCGGCGGCAGTCGCGTGCCGCTGCCGCGCACGCTGCTCAATCTGTTCATCGTCTTTCTGGTCAGCGGCTTGTGGCATGGCGCAAGCTGGACGTTCGTGATCTGGGGCGCGCTGCACGGCCTCTACGTCGTCGTCGAGGCATGGCTGCGCCATCATAACCGCGCGCTCCTGCCAAAAGAGCCGGCACGCCTGACCGCACTTGTGCGGATCGTCGGGACGTTTGTGCTGGTTACGTTCGCCTGGATTTTCTTCCGTGCCAACACTCTTGCCGATGCCAGTTATGTCGTGAGCGGGCTGTTCCGGTTCGACAACAGCTCCATCTTCGCGCCGTTTGCCGGTGGGCTGCTCGGCATGGAAACCGAGTTCTGGCTGTCGCTGGTGCTGATCGCCCTGCTGTTGGCGGTCGATCTTGTGATCGAGAAATGGGGCTTCGAGCGGCTGTTTCAGGTCAGCCCGTCGCTTGTCCGCTGGCTCATCTACTATGGGACGGCAGCGGCGGTCATCATTTCCGGCGCGTATGGCACCGGCGCGCCCCAGTTCATTTACTTCAAGTTCTGACACGCGATGGCCGACAGCTTCAGGCCCGGAACTCACGGGCGCTTCAGGCTCAGGTTGATTCTGTTTACACTGCCGTTCGCGCTGGTTTTCCTGTGCCTAAGCGGTTTTCTGTTCTATACCGGCGAAACGATACCGCTTTCGACGATGATCGCGCTGCAAATGAACGACGATACGCCGATCGTGTATCAACCGAAATTCGCGCCACCGATCATCACCTATAAGGTCATGTCGATCGAAGCGCGCCGGCCTGAGGTGATTGCGCTCGGCTCGTCGCGGGTGATGCAGATGCGCTCGATGTTCTTTAACCGTCAGCCGCGCGCTTTCTATAACGCCGGCGGTGCAGCCTTTCGGCTCGATGACGTCGATGCGGTGCTGCATGGAATCGCGCCGGGCGCGCTGCCTCAGATCGTCATCGTCGGCCTCGATCAGACCTGGTTTAACGACGACCTCAATCCGCCGGAACGTTCTGTCGAAGCAAGCGGGCTCGACCGCACCTTCAGCGTCAATCGGAGCGTGATCCAATCGCTGGTTCAGGGCGAGCCGGTCGATATCGCTTTGCTGCTGGCGCGGCGCAATCCCAGGGCCGGCGGCATGGCCCTCGGCTGGGAGGCAATTATAGATGGGCATGGAATGCGTAACGACGGCAGCCTGCAATTCACGGGAGCGCGAACAGGCGAGGAACTTGAAGAACATCGGCAGGAGCATTTCGATTTCCTGCAACGGGGCAGGTTATCCGTTCAGAAAGGGCGATACAGTCAGGGAGCAGGCGATTCAGGAGTTCGAGGAGATGCTGCAATACTGCCGGGACAACGGTATTCAGGTGATTGCCTATTCGCCGCCGTTCATGCCGACAATCTATCAAAGCATGATGGCGAGCGGAAACTACACCTATCTGGCGAAGCAGTCGGCACGCCTGAATGATCTGGTCACGCGCTATGGCGGAAGCTATTTCGATTTCACCGATGTCGCGCCGCTGGGCCTGACCGATCAGGATTTTTATGATGGCTGGCATCCACTTGAGCGCGTCGATCTGCAAATCTATGTGCATATGCTCGACACACTGCCCGACTCGCTGGGGCGGTATTCCGACCCTGAGTTTTTGCGGCAGGCAAGCGATAGTACTGCCCTGGTGACTATCTTTGGAAATCAGTTTGCGCCATGATGGATGAATCCGGCGTGATCGAGCCGACTTTGACCGCCGCGCCACCGGCGGCGACCACCACGCAGCGTCGGCCTCGTTTCTGGCTGAAGCTGGCACTGTTCGCGCTGCCGTTTGCCTTGGCCTTTTTGATCTTCAGCGGCTTTCTGGTCTACACCGGCGAGTCAGTCCCGATGTCGACGGTGATCGCGCTGCAAATGAGCGATTCGCCGGTCATGTACCGCCCGCGCTTCGGCGCGCGTGATGCGACCTTCAAGATGCTGTCCATCGACGCGCGCAAGCCGCAGATCATCACGATTGGCTCATCGCACGTGCTTCAGTTCCGTTCGATGTTCTTCAATCGCCAGCCGCACGCTTTCTACAATGCCGGCGGCCCGGCTTTCAGTCTCGACCAGGTCGAGGAGATTCTGCGTCGCATCGACCCCGACGCGCTGCCGAAATTTGTCATCTTCGGCATCGACAGCGTCTGGTTCAACGACGCCTATGTCTATCCGATTGACTATCAGGCGCACGACCCCAACGACCTCGAAACGCTATTTCAAGTCAATCGCGGCGTGATGCAAATCCTGCTGCAAAAAGAGCCAATCGATGTCGGACTGCTGCTGGCGCGGCGCGAACCGTTACGCGGCGGGCTGGCGCTCGGCTGGCGCGCGATCCGCGACGGGCAGGGTTACCGCAACGACGGCAGCGAGCAGTTTGGCGATTTCATCGTCAAGCATTACCTGTGGCCGCAGAACGAGCGTCAGCATCATCTCGATTTGCTGCGTGATGGCAAGGAGATGTACATCCCCGGCGACACAGTCTCACCGTCGCGGCTGGCGCAGATGGAGCGGATTTTGCAGTTCTGCCGGCAGCATGGCATCCAGCCAATTGGTTTCCCGCAGGTGTTCTCGCCAACCCAGTATCAACAGATGATGGCCGACGGCCAGCATACCTACGTCTGGAAACTGACGCCGCTGCTGCAAGATTTGTTCGCGCGCTACGGCGGGCGCTACTTCGACTATTCCAACGGCGCGGCGCTTGGCGGCACGGACGACGATTTTTACGACGGCTGGCACGCCTCGGAACGGCTGACGCTGCATATGTACATCGAATTTCTCAAACAGATGCCGAACGTGTTTGCACCCTATTCCGACCTCGACTTTCTGCAAAAAGCCGAGAAGGACGCCCACGATACCTTCGACGTGTTCGGCGATCAGATCGCGCCATGACGACGGTACGCAAAGCGCTGGGGGAAGCAAAACAGCGCATCGGGGTGGCCTCGGACGGCGCCTCGCTCGACGCGCAGGTCTTGCTGGCGGAAACGCTCGGCGTTGACCGCGCCTATCTGCTGGCGCACCCGGAAGCAGAATTGACTGAGCAGCAGGCGGCGCGTTTCGCCGGGCTGGTCAGCCGGATTGCCGGCGGCGAGCCGCTGCCCTACATCCTCGGAAGGCGGGCGTTCTACGACCGAGAATTGATCGTTACGCCCGACGTCCTGATTCCGAGACCGGAAACCGAACTGCTGCTCGAACGGGCGCTGAACGCCGCGCGCGGGCTGGCTGCGCCGGTCGTCGCCGACATTGGCACAGGCAGCGGCGCGCTGGCGGTGACGTTCGCGGCCAACGTGCCTGATGCGGGCGTTTTTGCGGTCGATGTCAGCGCTGCGGCCTTGAGTGTGGCTCGGCGCAACGCCAGAGCGCAGGGCGTGATGGATCGAATCGCGTTCTTGCACGGCGACCTGCTTACGCCGCTAATCGAGCGAGGCGTTCGTCTGGATATCCTGATGGCGAACTTACCCTATATCGCCACCGGCGAACTGGCGGCGCTGGCGGTCAGCCGCCATGAGCCGCTGCAGGCGCTCGACGGCGGCGCGGACGGACTGGCGTTGATACGCCGTCTGTTGGGTCAGGTTGAGAAGGTGAGCAAACCGGGAGCGGTGATTTTTCTCGAAATCGGCGCGGGTCAGGGTGAGGCGGTGCTGGCGCTGGCGGGTGGGCTGCCGCTGTCCGGCGCGGAAGTCTTTAACGATTACGCCGGACTGGATCGCGTAGTCGAGTTACGAATTGCCGAGTTGAGCGGGTGAAACGCTGTTGTTGAGCGTGTAGGGGTGAGCCAGCGCCGAGCGCGCGCCCTCGACCGACGGAACGAACACCAACCGCCCGCCGATCATCGGGTTGATGGCATTCAGTAGGCCGAAGGCATTTTCGATAGCGTAGGCGCGGCAGGCGATGACGACGAAGCCAAGCGATGCCGGCGCGGCGGCCAGCATCCCCTGAAAGCGCATGATCGTGCCGTCGGGCAGGTTGCAGTGTTCCGTCAGGTTGAGGACGGCATCGACTTTGTGATTGGCTTTGCCGATCATGTCCCAGGCGCGTCGAATCGCTTCGTCGAGGGCGCCCACGCTCCATTCTCCGCCGAAGTCGAGCCTGATGATTGTTCGTTCGAGGTTATCCCAGTCAACAGCAATTGCCATAGCGGTAGGCTCCGTTTCATATTGGCAGCCAATTTCTAACTCTTCCAGTATAGTCGCGGCCAGCTTAACCGTTCCTTGAAAGGAAACGAATTTTCGTGAAGGTTTTCTCAAAACAATATAAACGTAAGTTGCAAAACCGGCATAATTCTTTGTAATAATCGTTAGGGAATAAAAGATGTTGGCAGCCTGACAACGAAACGAGGCAGCAACTGCCGCCTCGTTTCGTTTGAGTAGGGGAAACCACTAAGAGATGAATTTCGCTGGAAAGACCTCGCGGGCAAGCTGCTCGGCCTGGTCGATCAGGGCGCGGATGGCTTCGAGTCCTTCATTCCAGAAGGCCGGATCGGTCAGGTCGATGCCGACCGATTTGAGGATGGCCTCAGGATAGTCTGAGTTGCCGGCCGCCAGTACGTCGAGATACTGTGGCACGAAATCCGCGCCGCGCTCGCGGTACAGGTTGAACAGCGCCAGCACCAGCAGTTCGCCAAAGGCATAGGCGTAGACGTAACCGGGCGTGCTGACGAAGTGGGGGATATAGCTCCACCAGACGCCATAGTCGTCGCGCAGCGTCAGGCTGTCGCCATACATGGCCTTTTGCGTCTGCATCCACATCTCGCTGATGTGGTCGGCAGTCAGTTCGCCCTCGTTACGCCGCCCATTGTGGAGCGCATCCTCGAAACGGTTCATCGAGATCTGGCGGAACACCGTTGCGAACGAATCCTCGATCTTGCGCGCCAGCATGGCCAGCCGCCGTGCCGGATCGGGTTCCTTCGCCATCAGGTCCTGAAACACCAGCATCTCGCCGAAAGTCGAGGCGGTTTCGGCGGTCGTCAGCGGCGAATGGGCCGTCAGGTAGGGCTGACGCTGGTTTGAGATTTCCTGATGAACGCTGTGGCCGAGTTCGTGCGCCAGCGTCATGATGTCGTTGGCGTTGCCGGTGAAGTTCATGAAGACGTAGGGGTGAATGCTCGGCGCCGCTTGCATCGAGTATGCGCCGCCGCGCTTGCCCGGCTGAAGCGCCGCGTGAATCCAGTGTTCGTCAAAGGCGCGGTCGACAATGCCGCCCAGTTCCATCGAGAAGGCGTGGTAGGCGCTCTGGACAATTTCCTTCGCTTCCGCCCACGTATACGACCGGTCGTTTTCCTCGAACAGCGGCGCGTAGCGGTCGTAGTCGTACAGCTCATCGTAGCCGAGCAGCGCCCGCTTGAGCCGGTAGTAGCGCGCTACCAGTTCGTAGTGGGACGTGACTGACGCGACCAGCGCCTCGACGACGGCGTCGCTGGCCTTGTTCGACAGGTTGCGCGCCGAAATCCACGTTGGGAAGCCGCGCCGCTTGTCGTCGGCGGCTTTGTCGGCGACCAGCACATTGAAGATGTAGGTCAGTTCCATCGACCCCTTACGGAGCGAAGCTGTCAGCGAGTCGGCGGCTTTGGCGCGGGCGGCGCGGTTCGGCTCGTGCAGCTTCGCCAATACCTGCGACTGAGTCAGCGTCTCGCCGTCGAAGTCGAAGCGCATCGCGCCCATAATCTGCGTGAACAGGCGCGACCACGCGCTCGACCCGGTCACGTCAGTTTCGACCAGCAGTTGTTCTTCCTTCTCGCTCAGACGATACGGCTTGTAACGGCGCTCGGATTCGAGCGCATGCCGGTAGCGCGCCAGCGTCGGGTCATCGATCAGCGCCTGCGCTTTCGCGTCGTCTACCGCCGTCCATTCCAGATCAAAAAAGACGAGGCTCTGGCTCAACTGCGCGCCGAACTCGGTGACTTTCTGCACCAGCGCGCCGTAGCGGGGGTTGCCGGTATCGGTCGAGTAAATCAGGTGCGCGAACGAGCCGATTTTGTCCGACTCGACGGCGATAGCTTCATATTCACGGATGGCGTCGAGCAGGCCCGGCGCATCCAGTTCGCCGATGTGGCCGTGATAGCGCGTGGCAAAATCTTCGGCGCGCTTGAGTGCCGCCTGGATATCGCGCTCGATGGCCGGGTCGTCGACGCCGCTGTAAAACGGGGATAAATCCCAGACGACGTTCTCCGCGCCGGTGGTGGAGTCTTTAATCATTTCAGACATCGGGTACACTATCCTCTACTGATGGGTGGACGTCGCTCCATTATCTCAGGATTCGCAGCGGAATTCCATTTGAAAATAGTTAAATGGTTGTCCAGACTCTATTGGCTCGCTCAGGCAGGGTAAACGTGTGCGCGTGCTGATCGCTATTTATGGCTGGCCACACGAAGGGCTGCACGCGCTGGCGCTGCTGCTGATTGGCCGGCGGGCGCTGCGCCTGACGCAAACCCACGTCGATATCCCGCCCGACTTGAGCGACGGCCAGTACGTGTTCGTCGCCGGGCTGCCGGCGCTGGTTTTCTGGGGCGGGGCGGCGCTCGGCCTGCTCGGCGTGCTGAGAGCGGCGACCGTCGGTCAGGCGATTCTGGGATTGGTGGTTGCGTTGGTGATGAGTCTCGGCGGCGTCTCGACTCTCGGCGACATTTACCTGATTTTGAACCGGCTGCTGGTTAAACGCGGCCCGGATGACGTGCAGTACATGCAGTCAGCTAAAGGATTGAAGATGGCGGAACACAAGGCGTTCTGGTGGAAAACCGGCATCGTCTACCAGATTTACCCGCGCAGCTTTATGGACACCAACGGCGACGGCGTCGGCGATCTGGCCGGCGTCGCCAGCCGGCTTGACTACCTCGAATGGCTCGGCATCGACGCGATCTGGCTTTCGCCGATTTATCCGTCGCCGATGGCCGACTTCGGTTACGACGTCGCCGACTACACGGGCATCGACCCGCTCTTTGGCACGCTGGCCGATTTCGACGCGCTGGTTCATGCGGCGCACGAGCGCGGCATCAAAGTCGTACTCGACTTCGTGCCGAACCACACCTCGAACGAGCATCAATGGTTTCTCGAAGCGCGGTCGGCGCGCAACAGCCCGAAGCGCGACTGGTACCTGTGGGCGGATGCCGATGCCGACGGCGAACTGCCCAACAACTGGCTAGCCTACTTTGGCGGACGGGCGTGGACGTTCGACGACACGACTGGCCAGTATTACATGCACAACTTTCTGCCGGAGCAGCCCGACCTCAACTATCACCGCGACGAGGTCAAACAGGCAGTCTTCGACTCGCTCCGTTTCTGGCTCGACCGGGGCGTCGATGGCTTTCGCTTCGACGTCATCGACCGATTGCTTAAAGACCCGCAGCTTCGGGATAACCCGCCGAACCCGAACTTCGTGCAAGGGCGCGACAACCCGACCAACGCCTATTTGCGCCTGCACAGCGAGGCCGCGCCCGGCATTCACGACCTGATCCGCGAGTTTCAGGGCGTGGTCAAGGCCTATGCCGACCGCGTGACCATCGGCGAAATTCAGTATTTTGCCGACCCGACGCCCATGATCCCGTTCTACGGCGAGCGCGAGGAACATGAAATGGATCTGCCGTTCAACTTCGGCCTGATCCTGACGCCCTGGAATGCGAGCGCCATCCGCGCCTTTGTCGATAGCTATGATGCGATGGTGCCACCCTACGGCTGGCCGAATTACGTCCTCGGCAACCACGATCAGCACCGGCTTGCCAGCCGGGTCGGCGGCGAAGCGCAGGCGCGGGTGGCGGCGATGCTGCTGCTGACGCTGCGCGGGACGCCGTTCGTCTACAACGGCGACGAAATCGGGATGCACAACGTCGAGATTCCGCAGCATCTGGTCAAAGACCCGCAGGGAATCAACATTCCCGGGTATACCCGCGACGTGACGCGGACGCCGCTGCAATGGAGCGCTGCGCCCTTCGCGGGCTTTTCGTCGGTCGAACCCTGGCTGCCTTTGGCCGACGATTACGCCGTCGTCAACGTCGAGGCCGAGCGCAAAAACCCGACCTCGATTCTATCGCTCTATCACCGGCTGATTGCCTACCGGCGCAGCACGCCGGCGCTGACGCTCGGCAGCTATGAATCGCTCGACGTCGAGCGCGACGACTGCTTCGTCTATCTGCGCGAGCGCGACCAGCAGCGCCGGTTGATCGCCCTCAACTTCTCGGCAGCGGATCGACGCCTGAATGTGGCCGCTGGAGCCGGAGCCTCGACCGGGCGGCTAGTGCTGTCCACGCATCTCGACCGCGAAGAACCGGTCGATCTTTCGGCGCTGAATCTGCGCGCGAACGAAGGGATGATTGTCGAGCTATGACCGGCGCAGCATTCCGCGTTCGACGCGCGCTCCTGTTCATGCCCGGCGATGACCGGCGCAAGATCGAAAAAGGCGCGGGCATCGGCGTCGACGGCGTCATCATGGATCTCGAGGACGCGGTCGCGCCGGGGCGCAAGGACGCCGCCCGCGATACCGTTGCCTCAGCGCTCCGTCAGGTCGCCTTTGGCCGGACCGAGCGGCTGGTGCGGGTCAACTCGTTCGACAGCGCGTTTTTCGCCGACGACGTTGCCGCGACGCTCGACTCGCATCCCGATACTTACGTGCTGCCGAAAGTCGAGAGCGGCGATAGCGTCCGAGTGGTGGATGCCCTGCTGTCGGAAGCCGAACGCGAGCGCGGCTGGCCGCTCGGCGGCATCGCCCTCATCGCCATGATCGAGACGGCGCGCGGCCTGCTCAACCTGCGCGAAATCGTCGAAGGTTCATCTCGGCTGGCGGCGCTGGCGCTCGGCGGCGAAGACTTCGCCTCTGACCTCGGCGCGCAACGAACCGCCGAAGGCCGCGAGTTGTTTTACGCCCGCTCGACGCTGGTCGTCCATGCTGCCGCCTACCGGCTGCAAGCCATCGACACCGTCTTTCCGCGTTACGACGATACCGCCGGCCTGACCGCCGACACCGAAGCATCGCTGCGATTGGGCTTTAGCGGGCGCTTCGCCATTCATCCCCGTCAGGTCGAGCCGATTCAGTCGGTATTCAACCCGACTGAGGAAGAAATCGACCGGGCGCGGCGTCTGCTTTACGAAGTCAAGCGCAATCACGAGTCCGGCGCGTTTGTGTTTGAAGGCGCGATGGTCGATGCGCCGATGTTTCGTCGCGCCGAGTCGGTGCTGGCGCGGGCGCAGGCCGCCGGCATGCTGAACAGTGAGTTGGATAACCCGGTTGCAGAATGATTTGAGGAGAAAAAATGTCCGCAGAGATTCCCGCTTCGTACACTGATTTACTCACTGGCAAGGTCTACGTGACGTTGTCTACGGTGATGTCCAACAGTCAGCCGCAATCGACGCCGGTCTGGATCGACTGGGACGGCGAGTATGTCCTGGTGAATACCGCGCGTGGCCGGCAAAAAGACAAAAATATGCAGGAGCGCCCGCTCGTGACGATTCTGGCGGTTGATCCGAAGAATCCGAACCGCTGGATGGAAGTGCGCGGCAAAGTGGTCGAGGCGACCGAAGAAGGCGCAGTCGAACACATTAACAAACTCTCGTGGCGCTACGACAACCGCGAATACTATTCCGGCCCGGAAGAAGCGCTGCGGCGCTCTCACACCCGCGTGATCTACAAGATCAAGCCGACGAAAGTGATCGCGCGCGACCATTAAGGCTTTGAAGAAATGACTCAAACGGCGCACTCTGTGCGCCGTTTTGTTGTTATTTTGTCTGGGAACCAGCCTTTATCATTTGATTGACACGTGTCAGGGTATACTGGACAGAAATCGTTCTCAGTCCGGCGAGTCATTGCATCCATGCCGATTACCAATATGCGTTTCGACAACGGCGTTTTCTTCGCCAGAGAGGTCGGGGATATCGACCTCGCGGCGGCTCAGGAGTGGGCGGCGAACCTGCGCCTGTATGCCGAATCGTATGCCTCGCCGATTGTCGCGCTGGTCGATGCGATGGATATCGGCTTCGTTCACAACGATGCCCGCGACGTTTTCGCCCGCGCCTCGCGGACGCCGAACGTCCGTATGATCGCCGTCGCCGTCGCCTCGGTGCTGGCGGTCGAAGCCTCGCGCTCGATCATGATGCGCGGCGAGCCGGGGAAAACCTACTGCTTCGTCACGCTGGCCGAGGCGCGCAGCTTCGCCCTGCGTATGCTCCAAAATTCCGCCCCGGTTCTCGCTCGCTAGCTTCCCCTGACTTCAGGAAATAAGTCTTTGACCGCGACGGTGAAGCCCGGCAGCACCTCGCCGCCGTCGAGCACATCATCAATGCCAGCCGATCTTGGCGGCTGCCCCGGTGCATAGACATCCACCCGCTTTGAGCGCGGATAGATTTCCCAGAGCAAAATTCCGGCTTCAAGATAGATTTCGCGTTTCTCGGCAACGTCAACGGCTCTGTCCGTCGGCGAAATGACTTCCGCTGCCCATTCAGGCTGAAGTGGATCAGGGTAGTCGTCGCTCATTGGGCCATGTTTATAAGCGAAATCCGGAGCGATGGTGTTGCCAAGAATGTCGTAGGCAGAGCCGCCACTTGTTGTGTCGAAAGGCAGGTTGCGTTCAATACAGAAATTGTAGACAGCGCCGACAATCCGGTTTGCAATCGCCCCATTGCTGCTTCGCTCCGGTGACACTTCAACGATCTCCCCATGAATGAGTTCAAATACCCGAGCTGCATTCTCAGGCAGAAACGCGAATTCCCTGAACTCTTCCATGCTGTGAGGTTTCTGCTGAATTGCCATCGCGCCTGCTCACTCCTCTAATCTATTGAGGATTATAGGCGTTTTCTGAGCGGATTAAGCGACTTAACTACCTTCTGAGCGGGATTCCGCCTCGCTCGACTTCCGCAGACCTTCGGCCAGGAGGTCGGCGATGTGGACGACGCGCTTGGTCTTGCCGTTGCGGCTGAGTCCGCCGTTGATCTGCGTCAGGCAGCCGGCGTCGCCGGTCACGATTACATTGGCATCGCTCTGCTCGACACCCTCGATTTTCTCCTCAAGCATGGCGTTGCTGATTTCCGGCAGCTTGACCGAGAACAGCCCACCAAAGCCGCAGCATTGACTCGCGCCCGGCATTTCCGTGATAGTAATTCCATCGACGTTTTCGGCCAGAGTCCGCGTCTGCGTCTTGAGGTCGAGCAGGCGATAGCCGTGACAGGCATTGTGGAAGGCAATTTTCGTCGGCGGCAGCACCGCGCCGAGATCGGTGATGCCGAGTCCGTCGACCAGATACTCGGTGAACTCCCAGATGCGGTCGGCAGCCCAAGTCGCGCGGTCGTACCAGACCGGGTCGTCCTTAAACAGGTCGGGGTAATAATGCCGCACCATCGAGGCGCAGCTTCCCGACGGCGTAACGATCACTTCGGCGTCGGCGAAGGCGGTCAGGAACTGGCGCGCGACCGTGCGGGCGTCGCCCTGAAAACCGGCATTGTAGGCCGGCTGGCCACAGCAGGTTTGTCCCATCGGAAAGCGGACTTCGACGCCGAGATGGTCAAGAATTTCGACGACCGAAACGCCGGTCTGCGGATAAATGGCATCGACAATGCAGGTAACGAACAGCGACACGGGTTTATAACGGGGAGACGGACGCAGATCATTCGACATGCTGTTTTCCTGACTCAAGCTCAAGACCCGCGAATTATATCGGTTTGCGTCAGGGCTGACGAGCCGATGGCTCTGTCATCAATGAGGCCATTGGCGCGATGAAGCCATATTGTCCAGATTACGGTTCCCTGTAATACTATAATGCATAGATGTATATCCAAAGGTCACAGCCAATGGTTAGGAGATGTAAATTGAGGTACTTTAGGCTATCCCTTATCATCATGAGCTTCGTCGCGCTCGCTGCCTTCGTCATCCCGGCATTTGCCGAGGCGAACGCGACATCATACGAAACGAGTTGTTCGTCGTTCTCCGGCCACGCCACGACTGACCGCGAATATGCCGTCGTCGAGGCGGAACTACATAGCAATAACGAATTATTGGTCTTTAAAGTTGTCCATGCCCACGCGGACGACTTCTCATTCGACGTGTCGTTTGACAAACAGCCAACCGGAACCTTGATTGATTATTATGTCTATAGCTCGAACTCCAGCGGAACCTGGGATAGTCAAAACTACTTTGGGGTCACGCTAGAATGTAGGCCCGAGAGTCACGGGAATAGCGGCGGCAATGGGCCGATTGCCGGTAACTTGCTCGACGGCCGCATCAACAAATCTCCCGATGTCGATGTGGCCGCGCCCATCGCCATCTATCAGGACAAAGACAAGAACGTGACCGTGTACGCCATCGACCCGGCCACCGGCAACGGGACGCAGGTGCTCAACTGGACGTGGAGCGCCATCAGCGGGCAGGGCGTACCGAGCGGCGCTAATCTGGTTCTGGCCGACATCACGACAAACGGTTTGCGAATCGTTTTCTCGCGCCTGACTTCCGGCGAACTTCAGGTCAACGTCTACGGCGCTGGAAACCCATATCTGGTCGCGTGGCCGCCAGACAACCCCGATGGACTCTATCACCCGACAGGGTAAGTACGATGCCTTGTCCTGTAAGACGCCCGCCATGTGCGGGCGTTTTTGTTTCCTGTGCCCTGAGCGCCGCCACGCCGACAATGGACTGATTGCAAAGCGCACGGCCCGCCCGTAGTATCAGATCGGTAAGGGATATCGGGGGACAAGCACGCGATGGATGTACCGATCACGATTCGCCGGGGAACGCTGGATGACCTCGCCCACATCTTGCATCACCGCCGGACGATGTTCGAGGATATGCGGATGGGGACGGCCGGGAGCCTCGACGCGATGGATGCTGCCGGCGAACCCTGGCTGCGCGCACAGTTAGCCGCCGGCAATTACCTTGCCTGGTTCGCCGAGGTCGATGGGTCAGTCGTCGCCGGGGTCGGTTTGTTGGTCATGGACTGGATGCCCGGTCCGCTCGACCCGTCGACGCGGCGCGCCTACGTCGCCAACGTCTATACTGAGCCGGCCTATCGCGGGCAGGGATTGGCGACCCGGCTGATGCGGACACTGCTGGCCTACTGCCACGAGCAAGGCTTTCCGTCGGTGTCGCTCCATGCCAGCCAGTTTGGCCGTCCTCTTTACGAGGGACTTGGCTTCCTGATGACCAACGAGATGCGCGTCGAGTTCTAGCCGGTCAGCGAAGTTGATATAGTTCCACCAGCACGCCGCCGGTGCTGCGCGGATGCACGAACAGATAGCGCGTGCCGTCCGGGCGGGTTTTGGGCGCATCATTGATGAGTTCAGCGCCGGATGCGGTAATCTGCGCGGCTGCCGCCTCGATGTCGTCGACCTCGATGCACAGGTGATGCAGCCCCGCGCCCTTTTTTGCCAGATATTTGGCGACGCCGCTGTCCTCGGTGATCGGCGCGATCAGCTCGATTTCACCCTCGCCCAGCGGCAGGAAGGCGATTTCGACCGCCTCGTCCTCATTACGCTCGGTGTGATGCAGTGGCAGGCCGAGCGCCTGCTGCCAGAATTTGAGCGCGGTCGGCACGTCCTCGACGACGACGGCGACGTGATTGATGCGGATCGGGGGCATGAAAGCTCCAAAAAGTGAAGAGTAATGAGTGATGAGTCAGCCGTTACGCTAGTCGAGGCTGATTCGCTCGTGCCGCTAGAGGCTGAAAGCCCTCTGGCTACGAAAACCCAACCCGGCTAAAGCCGGCTGGAACATTAAAGTCTATACAGTCTTGGGCTTTGAGTCCCCTTCAGGGGACTTGGGTTTCGGTAGCCGGTGGACTTTCAGCCACCGGCGGCACGAGTACAGACGTTAAATGAATCCGCATCACTCATTGCTCGTCACTTCTTTAGCTTGCGAGCCAGGCGGGCTGCTGCTTGGCCTGGGGCATCCGCAGAATATTGAACAGCTTGAGCGCCTCGTCCCAACTGGCGGATGCCTGTGCGTGCTGGCCGAGCGCGGCCTGCTGCTCGCTCCGCATCGCTAGCACTTCCGCGACCAACCGGCGAATATCCGAGCGCCGCGCCATCGTCAGTGCCTCGGCCAGCAGATCATCGACAATGGCGGGCTGACCGCGCATCAGCGCCAGCCGGCTCAGGCCAATGGCCGCTCGCGTGAAGACTTCGGCGTCATTGTTGGCGCGGCCATAACCAACCGAATCGTCGAGCAGGATTTGCGCCTCGGTCGTCTGGCCGAGCGAGATTAGCGTGGCCGCCAGATTCGCGCCGATCATGGCCGTCCAGCGGGCGTCGCCGACGGCGCGGATCAGGTCGAACGCTTGGCGGTGATAGCTGATGGCGATAGGATAATCGCTGACCGAATCATAGGCCAAGCCGAGGTTATCCGACTGGACGGCGGTTTGTAGCGTCGCGCCGAGCGCCTGACTGCTTCGCAGCGCCTGTTCGAGCGTGGCAATCGCCCGGCGTGGGCGGCCAATCGTAATCAGGAACCAGCCGTAGTTGCCCCGGCGGGTCGCTTCGCCCGTCCGGTCGTTGAGCTTCTCGGCAATTGTGATCGTCTCGTTGAAGAAAGCGTCGGCCGATTCGACGTCGCCCTGATCGGCGTAGGCGTTCGCAGCATTGGAGAGCACCAGCCCGCGCGTTTCCAGATCGCCTTCGTCGAGCAGGTTGAGCGCCATGAGTGCGCGCTCGTAATCCTTGAGTGAACGCTGCGTCTGTCCCAACGTCCGGCGCACCCCGGCCAGATCGGTATACAGCCGGGCGACCTGTGCGTGCAGGCGCCGATCTTCGTAGATCGTCAGCGCTGCCGTCCAGGCCTGTATCGCGGCGGGCAGATTGCCGCGCATGACGTGGAGCAAGCCGAGGTCACGCCGAAGCTGCGCCAGCGCCAGATCAGCGCGGGTTTTCTCGGCGTAGGCGATGGCGCGCTCGTAAATCGCCTGCGCGCCGGGGTCGCCGCTTTCGGCCTTCGCCGCCGCCAGATTTCGCATCGTCTCCATTCGCATCGGGTCGAGCCGCGTGTCCTGCAATTCATCGTAGATGGCGACGGCGCGTTCCAGCGCAGGCGCGGCTTCGGCGCTGCGGCCGGACGCGCGCAGCGCCATGCCGAGGCTGCCCTGCGCCGCCGCCTGCGTTTCCCCATCCATCTCGCCGGACATCTCGACCGCCTTGCGCGCCATTTCCAGCGCCTGCGGAAAGTCGCGCAGGCTCAGGAACGTCCGACTCATCTGACTGAGCGCGTTGACGTACTGGCTTGAATTTGCGCCGGGCGGGAACAGTTCCATCGCGCGGGCGTAGCGTTGATGCGCTTCGTCATAACGTCCCTCGAAAAAGGCGCGGTTGCCGATCACCAGCGACCAGTGGCGCTCGAAGTAGCGATAGTGAATGTGTTCGGCCAGTTGCAGCGCCCGGTTGAGCAGGTGGTAGCCTTCGGCTTCTTGTCCGGTTTCCAGCAGCGCCTGACCGAGCAGCCCGACGAAGTAGCTGCTGAGTTCGATGTCACCGCTGTCGTTGAGCAGCGGCAGCGCGTCGCGGAGCAGATGGACGGCATACGAAGCGTTGCCTTCGCGCAGGTAGGTATCGGCCAGATGGCCGAGCGCCCGACCTTCCGAGCCGGCCGAGTGCGCCTGCCGTGCCGTCGAAAGTGCCTGCTCGTAGAAATTTCGCGCCAGCGCCCAGTTGTTTTGTTCCTGCGCCAGCGTGCCATAGACCGCCAGCGTATAGGCGATCTGAATCTGCTGGTTCTCGGCGCGGGCGGTTTTCAGGATACCTTCGAGCAGGTGATCGGCGTCTTCCCAGCGTTCCAGCCGGATCAGGATTTCTGCCTGATGCAGCGCGATCACAGCGACCGCCGCCGGCTCGCCGATGACGCGCGCCGCCGTCAACCCGCGCGTCAGCGCCGCCAGCGCGGTGTCGTAATCTTCGGCCAGCTTCGCCTGACGCCCGGCGTCGAGCGCCTCGCGCATGGCCTGCACCTGCGGGTTGGGGGTTGGCGTCAGGCCGAGCCATTTGCTGATTGGGTCGAAATATTTCATCAGGATTCAGGAGTGGAGAGTAATGAGTCATGAGTGATGAGAGGAAAACGGGCGCAGCTAATCACGCATCGACCTTGTCTTTTACTCATTACTCATTGCTCATCACTCATTGCTTCTTTGACTGTTTCTTAGTTGTAGCCCGTTTGCGTAAATGAAGCAAAGCAGACTGTCATTTCTGACAGTCTGCTTCACAAACGCTTAGAGTTGTAAACCGGGCGAGGGCAATGGGTTACGGATAGAACCCGCGCGTGGTCACGGCATCGGCGACGCGGCGGATCGCCAGAATTTGCGCCGCCGTCCGCATATCGACGCCGTACTGCTCGGCGGCATTGTCGGTCGCCTCGAAGCTGTGCGTCAGGATGCGCTCCAACTGGCGGTAGACTTCGTCCTCATCCCAGAAGAACGCCTGCAAGTCCTGTACCCACTCGAAGTACGAGACGATCACGCCGCCGGCGTTCGCCAGAATGTCCGGCACCAGATAGATGCCCCGGTCGTTGAGAATGTCGTCGGCTTCCGGCGTCGTCGGGCCGTTGGCGCCCTCGACCACCAGCTTCGCCTGAATGTCAGGCGCGTTGAGTTCGGTGATCTGATCTTCCATCGCCGCCGGAATCAGCACGTCGCAGTCGCAGGTAATCAGTTCCTCGTTGGTGATGGTGTCGCCCTTTTTGTAGCCCTTGACGCCGCCGGACTTGGCGACGAAATCGCGCAGGGCAGGAACGTCAATGCCATGCTCGTCATAGATGCCGCCAGTAATGTCGCTGACGGCGACGACCTTGTAGCCGAGCCGGTGCGCGTGAAGCGCCGCGTTCGAGCCGACATTGCCGAAACCCTGAACGGCCACGCGCGTTTCGCCGGGGTCGGGGTCGCCGCGCTGCTGAAGCGCCTCGGTCATGCACACAACTACGCCGCGCCCGGTCGCTTCGCTGCGCCCCAGACTGCCGCCGATATTGACCGGCTTGCCGGTGACAATCGCCGGCTGCGAGTAGCCGATGTTCATGCTGTAGGTGTCCATGAACCATGCCATCGTCTGGGCGTTCGTCCCCATATCCGGCGCGGGAATGTCCATGTGCGGGCTAATCAGCGGAATGAGTTCGGAAGCGTAGCGCCGGGTCAGCGCCTCAAGCTCTCGCGCGCTCAGCGATTTCGGATCGACCACGACGCCGCCTTTCGCGCCGCCGTAGGGAATATTCGCCAGCGAGCATTTCCACGTCATCCACATCGCCAGCGCGCGGACTTCATCCGGCGTCACGCCGAGGCTGTAGCGGATGCCGCCTTTCGACGGGCCAAGCGCGGTATTGTGATGGATGCGGTAGCCGGTAAAGACTTCGACGGTGCCGTTGTCGCGCTTCACCGGGAAATTGACTGTGAATTCACGGCGGGGGTAACGCAGGTACTCTTTGATGTCGTCGGGAATATCCAGATAATGAACAGCGCGGTCGAATTGAGCGAGGGCAGTGTGGTAGGCCGTCGAAGTGACGTCGGCGGCGGGTTTCATTGCGATAACCATGAGAGGCAAAAGCTCCTTTGTCGGCGGGGCATCGTCTAAATTCCGGTCGAACGAAATATCCTTTGTTACCCGCCTCATTCTCAGTATAGCCCTGTCAGATGAGACTGAAAAGGCTTCAAAGATTAAAAACTAGTCAAAATAGACTAAAAAGGACTGTTTCTAATGGTTCATATTATACAATCAACATCATCACTACGCCAGATACAACAGCAGCGCCGCCGTGATGGTTGGTCACAGCGGCGCTGCTTTGGATACGTTGACGTCTGCGTTCGTGCCGCCGAGGGCTAAAGCCCATTGGCTACGAATAGAAATATCCTCGAAAGCCGGCTCGTTCGGGTGACCTGCGTTGACAATTGAAGCGCAATTGCCAGGCGCAATTTGACGACCAACTGCGCGGACGTAACCACTACGAGCCGACTTCAGCCGGCTTTAGCCACTGGCGACAGAAACGCCTAATTCTTCAAGTACGCACTCGTCAGCGATTGCTTCGCGTCGAGGAGTGCAGCCGGCGTCCCCTCGAACATCACCCGTCCGCCCTTGTGGCCGCCTTCCGGCCCCATGTCGATGATCCAGTCGGCGTTCTTGATGACGTGCAGGTTGTGCTCGATCACGATGACGGTATTCCCCGAATCGACCAGCCGATTCATGATCGTCAGCAGGTGGCCGATGTCGGACATATGCAGCCCGGTCGTCGGCTCGTCCATGACGTAGACGCTGCCCTTCTTGTGCAGTTCGCTGGCGAGCTTGAGCCGTTGGCATTCGCCGCCGGAAAGCGTACTCAGCGGCTGGCCGAGCGTCAGGTAATCGAGGCCGACGTCGCTCAGGGCCTGCAGCCGGCGGACGACTTCCTTGACCTTGAAGAAGTCGAGCGCCTGCCGCACCGACATTTCCAGTACGTCACTGATCGATTTACCGTCGAGCTTGTAGGCCAGCACTTCATCTTTGAAGCGCTTGCCACCGCAGGTCTCGCACGGCGTCTTAACCTCGTCCAGAAAGGCAACGTCGGTGTAAATGACGCCCAAACCCTGACAGGTTTCGCACGCGCCCTTCGAGTTGAAGCTGAACAGCCCGGCGTTGACGTGATTGGCGCTGGCGAAGGCTTTACGCACGTCGTCCATGATGCCGGTGTAGGTGGCCGGGTTGGAACGGCTCGACACGCCGACCGGCGACTGGTCGATGACGATGGCGTCGGGATGCTGGCGCAGGAACGTCTGGTTGATGAGCGAGCTTTTGCCGGAGCCGGCCACGCCGGTCACGACCGTCAGGACGCCGGTCGGGATATCGACGCTCACGTCCTTAAGGTTGTTCAGCTTCGCATGGGCGACGTGGAGCTTGCCGGTCGCTTTGCGAAAGCCCGGCTTGATCGGCATCGACTCTTTCAGGTGTTTGCCCGTCAGCGTGTCGGCATGGAGCAAGCCGTCGAAGTCGCCCTCGTAGACGATCTCGCCGCCGCGTGCGCCGGCATACGGGCCAACGTCCACGACGTGATCGGCAACCTTGATGACGTCGGGATCGTGCTCGACCACAATCACGGTGTTGCCCTTGTCTCGCAGCTTTTGCAGCAGTTCGTTCAGGCGGTGAACGTCGCGCGGATGCATCCCAATGCTCGGCTCGTCGAAAATGTACAGGACATCGACGAGGCTGCTGCTCAGGTGCTTGACCATCTTAATGCGCTGTGACTCGCCGCCGGAAAGCGTGTCGGTCTCGCGGCTGAGGCTGAGGTATTCGAGGCCGATGTCGATCATGTGCTGCAAGCGCTCGACCAGCGACTCGACCATCGGCGCGGCGACCGGGTCGTCAATCGCCCGAATGACTTCGATCAGATCGTCCACCTGCATGGCTGACATTTCGGCGATGTTCATGCCATTGATCTTGCAGCTTAGAATGGTCTGGTTCAGCCGCGCGCCCTTGCAGAGCGTACACGGGCCGTCGGTCATGTAAGGCGCGACCGAATTCTGCGTGCGCTCCGAATAGGATTTGACGTCGGCGGTGATGTACTTCCGGCTGAACTTATCGATGATGCCCTCGAAGGTCATGTTCACCGGCTTGGTTCCGGCCATCTGGATTTTGACCTTGTAGGGCTTGCTGTGCAGCAGCAGATCCATCTCTTCGGCGCTGTAATTGGCCAATTTCTTGTCCCGGTCGAACAGCCCCGACTGGACGAGGATGCTCCAGCCCCAGCTATCGACGGCATATTCCGGGTACAGGATCGCGCCCTCGTTGAGCGACTTCGAGGTATCGAGGAACAGGTCCAGATCGACGCCGATCTTGTGGCCGAGGCCGTTGCATTCGGGACACATGCCCTGCGGGTCGTTGAACGAAAAGACGTTGCGGTTGCCGGCGTAAGGCTGGCCGACACGCGAGAACAGCAGCCGCAGCAGCGCATAAATGTCGGTGATCGTGCCGACGGTCGAGTGCGAGCCGCCGCCGAGCCGCTTCTGATCGACCACGATGGCCATGCTCAGGTTTTCGATGGCGTCGACTTCGGGTTGAGCGTAGCGCGGCAGGAAGTTGCGGACGAAGGTGCTGAAGGTTTCGTTCAATTGGCGGCGGGCTTCCGAGGCGACGGTGTCGAAGACGATGGATGATTTGCCGGAGCCGGATACGCCGGTGAAGATGGTGATCTGACGCTTGGGGATGCGTAGGGACACGTCTTTCAGGTTGTTCTCACGCGCGCCGCGAATCTCGATGTATTCCTGAGTCACTCATTGCTCCTCTCAAAAAATCGACCCCGACTACTCTATGTCGGGGCCGTTGATTTCGTGACAGAGATAATCCTCAACCTGCCAACCCCAATATCGCTTTTCCCCTCGGTGGGTAATCGCATTCGTTCCTGTTACGGCAGGTAAACTCCCCCTCTCTGCTTGCGGAGAGGGGGTTGGGGGGTGAGGTCGGCAACGGTGCAATAGAGGCTGAGGTCGATTTTAGAACTCGACCAGATGCCCGTTCAGATACGGCTTGAGGAACTCGCCGGTGTGGCTGTTCGGGACTCGTGCGACATCTTCCGGCGTCCCGGTGGCGAGGATGTAGCCGCCGGCATCGCCGCCTTCCGGGCCGAGGTCAATCAGCCAGTCCGCTACCTTAATGATGTCGAGGTTGTGCTCGATCACCAGCACGGTATTGCCCTGATCGACCAGCGTTTGCAGCACTCCGATCAGCCGCTTGACGTCGGCAGCGTGCAGGCCGGTCGAGGGTTCGTCGAGGATGTAGAGCGTTTGCCCGGTCGCGCGGCGTGAAAGCTCGCGGCTGAGTTTGATGCGTTGGGCTTCGCCGCCGCTCAACTGCGTCGCCGGCTGCCCGATGTGGATGTAGCCGAGTCCGACCTGTTCGAGCGTTTCCAGCTTCGAGTAAATCGACGGGATGTGGGCGAAGAACTCCGACGCCTCGGTCACGGTCATGTTCAGGACTTCGGCAATCGACTTGCCCTTGTACTTGACCTGAAGCGTCTCGCGGTTGTAGCGCGAGCCGTGACAGACGTCGCACGGTACGTAGACGTCAGGCAGGAACTGCATCTCGATCTGAAGCTGCCCCTGGCCTTCGCAGTTCTCGCAGCGCCCGCCCTTGACGTTGAAGCTGAAGCGCCCGGCCGTGTAGCCGCGAATCTTGCTCTCCGGCAGTTCCGAGAACAGCGTGCGGATGGCATCGAACATTTTGGTATAGGTGCTGGGATTGCTGCGCGGCGTCCGGCCAATCGGGCTTTGATCGATGTTGATGATCTTATCGACCTGCTCAAGCCCGTCGATGCGGTCGTGCTCGCCGGGGCGCTCGCGGTTGCCGTTGAGCGTCTGTGCCAGCTTCTTATAGAGGATATCGACCAAGAGCGTGCTTTTGCCGCTGCCGCTGACGCCGGTGATACAGACCAGCTTGCCGAGCGGGAAATCGACGTCGACGTTCTTGAGGTTGTTCTCGCGCGCGCCGCGCACGGTGATGTGCCGGCCATTGCCGGGGCGGCGTTCCGGCGGCACGTCGATGACCAGCCGGTGCGAGAGATACTGCCCGGTCAGACTGTCCTCGACCTGCATGACTTCTTCCGGCGTGCCTTCGGCGACGACGTAGCCGCCGTGCTCGCCCGCGCCGGGGCCGAGGTCGATCAGCCAGTCAGCCGAGCGCATCGTCTCCTCATCATGCTCGACCACGAGCAGCGAATTGCCGAGGTCGCGCAGGTCGATCAGCGTCCGCAGCAAGCGGGCGTTGTCGCGCTGGTGCAGGCCAATCGACGGCTCGTCGAGGACGTACAGCACGCCGGTCAGGCGGCTGCCGATCTGCGTCGCCAGCCGGATTCGCTGGCCTTCGCCGCCGCTCAACGATCCCGCCGAGCGCGCCAGCGTCAGGTAGCCGAGTCCGACGTCGTCGAGGAAGCCGACGCGCGCCTCGATCTCCTTCAAAATCTGATAGGCAATCTGCTGGTCGCGCTCGGACAGCAGCGGCGCAGCGCCGTTGAGTCCCCGCAGCGACTCGACCCAGTTGCGAAGCTGGCTGACCGGCTGCTTCGTCACCGGGCTGATGCCCGCGCCGGCGACCGTCACCGCGAGGGCTTCCGGGCGCAGGCGCTGACCCTTGCAGGTCGGGCAGGTGACTTCCGACATGTACTCCTGAATCTTGTCGCGCATGTAGTCGGAGTCGGTTTCCGAGTAGCGCCGCTGAAGGTTGCTGAGAATGCCCTCGAACGCGGTCTGGTATTCGCGCCAGTCGCCGCGCTGGTTGGTGTAGCGCACGCGGACTTTGCGCCCGCGCGTCCCGCGCAGAATCACTTCCTGATTCTCGCGCGTGAGTTCCTTCCAGGGCGTATCCATCGAGAAGCCGTAAGCGTCGGCGACGGCGGCAATCAGCCCGGTTCCCCAACTGTTGTCCTCGAACGTCCAGCCGTTGACGCGGATCGCGCCGGCATTCAGCGACAGGTCGGCGTTCGGCACGAGCAGATCGACGTCGAGTTCGAGCCGGAAGCCGAGACCCTGACAATCAGGGCAAGCGCCCTTCGGCGTGTTGAAGCTGAAGGTGCGCGGCTCGATCTCCGGCAGGCTGCCGTGACCGTTGACGCAGGCCAGATGCTCGCTAAAGAGCAGATCGACCCGCGGCGTCGCAGTCAGGTTGTTGATCGTCACCACGCCGTCGCCGAGTTCCAGCGCCGTCTCGACCGCGTCGGTCAGGCGCGTTTCGGCGCTCTTGGCGTCCTCGGATTCGGAGTCGTCGTAATGGCGGACGATTAGCCGGTCAACCACGACTTCGATGTTGTGGATGACGTAGCGATCAAGCTGAATGTCTTCTTCGAGGTCGTGGACTTCGCCGTCGGCGCGGACGCGCTGGAAGCCGGCCTTGCGAATGTCCTCAAGCACTTTCTCGTGGTTGCCCTTGCGCCCCTTGATGACCGGCGCGAGGACTTGAATCCGCGTCCCTTCCGGCAGCGCCTTGACCTCGTCGACGATCTGCTGCGCGCTCTGGGCGACGACTTCCTCGCCGCAGACCGGGCAGTGCGGCACGCCGACGCGGGCGTAGAGCAGGCGCAGGTAATCGTAAATCTCGGTGACGGTGCCGACGGTCGAGCGCGGGTTGTGGCTGACGCCCTTCTGGTCAATCGAGACGGCCGGACTCAGCCCTTCGATCTGATCGACGTCGGGCTTTTCCATTTGGCCGAGGAACTGGCGGGCGTAGGCGCTTAGGCTCTCGACGTAGCGTCGCTGGCCTTCGGCGAAGATCGTGTCGAACGCCAGCGACGACTTGCCGGAGCCGGATAGCCCGGTAATGACGACCAGCTTGTTACGGGGAATCTCGACGTCGATGTTCTTGAGATTATGCTCGCGCGCGCCACGAACGATAATTTTGTCTTGGGTCATGCGTTTGCCCTGTGAGGACTTCAGGCGGTCGAATCGGCATGAGGAGCGGGGCGATTTTCCGCCGCCGCGTATGCACATCTGTTCGATTATACAACGATACATGGTGATAACAAGGAACTCAATGTTACCACCTGATGATTAGACGGGCGTTAGATGTGAAGTGTGTCCATTTGGACATCTTGACACGGGTGTACGATAGAAATAGAACGCATGTGTGAATTTTGACCGCTGCCTGCCGGGGAGTGCGCTATAATAAGCATCGCGCTACCTCGCTGCAAATATGAGATCATCGCATGGACGACACCAACGCCGGTCGGCGCCTTGCTGCGCCCCATCTGAACAACGGTCTCTTTGCCGATTATTACCTCAACACGCTGATTCCTGAGCTGCCCGAATGGAAGACGAATCGGCTCGAAGCCGAGGCCGAAGCCGGACAGATTCGCGCGGGGCTGCGCGATCTTCTGCATCAGGTCAACCCGGCGGCGCTGAGTGAAGCCCAGCTTGAGGAACAGTGGGTGAAGCCGGTGCTGGCGGCGCTCGGTCATCACTATGCCGTGCAGGTCAAGATTCGCTACCGCGACACCGGCCATCGCACGCCCGACTATCTGATCGTCCGCAGCGAGACGGAAGCACGGGCGTTGACCAATGCCATTTATGCTCCGGCGCAGGTTGCCCATGCGCTGGCCGTCGCCGATGCCAAGAAATGGGGCGTCAACCTCGATCAGTCCAGCGCCAATCAGCGCAACCCGGCCCAGCAGATTGACGAATATCTGCGCTACAGCGAGCTATCGTGGGGCATCCTGACCGATGGCCGCTTCTGGCGGCTGTATCAGCGTGACACCAGCAAGCACAACCGTTATTACGCGGTCGATCTCGAAGCCCTGATCGAACACGGCAGCGATGAAGACTTCCGCTACTTCTACGCTTTCTTCCGCCCACAGGCATTCACTTCGGGCGGCTGGCTTGAACAGGTGTTGGCGGGCAGCAGCGAGTTTGCCGAAAGCCTGAGCGACCGGCTCGAAGACGAAGTCTACGATGCGCTCGAAACTATCGCGCAGGGGTTTCTCGATTACCGCCAGAATCGGCTCAAGCCCGACGCCGACACGCTGCGGACGATTTACGAGCAAAGTCTGGTCTTTCTCTATCGGCTGCTGTTCATTTTTTTCGCCGAAAGCCGCGAGGTTTTGCCGGTTCGGAACGAGCAGTACGAGTCTCAGTCTGGGCTGCGGGCGATCCGGCGCGGCGTGGCGAATGATATGGACTTTAAGCGCCGTCTGCTCCACCCGGACAACAGCATCTATTACGCCCGGCTGCGCCATCTCTTTTTCGCCATCGACGAGGGCGACGCGCTGCTCGGTGTCCCTGCATACAATGGGCGGCTCTTTTCCGACGGCGAGCATCCGTTTCTGGCGCGGAATGTCGTCGGTGATGCCAGCCTCGTCCCGGCGCTCGACCGTCTCGCCCGCGTCGATGCGCCCAACGGCGCTCGCCAGCGCGTCAACGTTGATTACCGCGATCTCGACGTGCGCCATCTCGGCTCGATTTACGAAAAGCTGCTCGAATACGATCTTGACATTGCCGCCGGGCCGCTGACGCTCAAGGGCGGCAAATATGCCGCCGCCGCCCCCGGTGAGCCGGTCGTCAAGCAGGCGGGGCAGGTCTATCTGCGTACCGGCAGCAATGAGCGCAAGATCACCGGCAGCTACTACACGCCTGATTACATCGTCCGTTTCATTGTCGAAAAGACGCTCGAACCGCTGCTGGCCGAAATCACGGCCCGTTACGGGACTCAGGACGAGGCCGGTCAGTGGCACGTCCACGACCCAAACGCGCTGGTTGCGGCTGTTCTTGCCCTCAACGTGCTCGACCCGGCCACCGGCAGCGGCCATTTCGCCGTCGACGCCACGTCCTACATGGCCGAGTGGCTGCGCTCGCTGGCGCTCCGCCCCGCCGACATAGGCGAGGAAGATGAGCTTCTGTACTGGAAGCGGCAGGTGGCCGGAGCCTGCATCTACGCGGTCGATCTCAATCCGCTCGCGGTCGAGCTTGGCAAGCTCTCGATGTGGCTGACCACGCTGGCGCGCGGCAAGCCGCTTTCGTTCCTCGACCATCACATCCGCGTCGGCAACAGTCTGGTCGGCGCGACGCTGGCCGATATCCATGCTGACCTTGAGGACGACCAGCGCCGTCGGCGCGCCGAACGGCAGCAGGCGCGCGCCGCCGAAACCGGCCAGATGGGCATGTTCGACGACGCTCAGTTTGCCGACAACGTCCGCTCCGCCGTCGGCGATATGGCGCGGATCGAGGCGACGGTGGCCGAAGCCGTCGGCGACGTCAAGCAGCAGGAAGCCATCTACGCCGCCATGCGCCAACGCCTGAGTGTCTGGGAGCAGGCCGCCGACGTCTGGACGGCGCGCGATTTCGGGCTGGCGCTGACCGCCGACGAGTGGAGCGCCGTCCGCGCGCTGGCGGCGTCCGGACAATCGACGCCGCAAACGCAGGCGATCATCGCGCAGGCCGCAGCGATTGCCGCCCGCAAGGATTTGCGCTTCTTTCACTGGGAACTGGCCTTCCCCGAAGTCTTTTTCGACGCCGACGGTCAGCGGCTCGACTCGCCCGGCTTCGATGCCGTGATTGGCAATCCGCCCTACGTCCGGCAGGAACGGATTCAGCCGGTCAAGCCTTACTTTGAGCGCCGCTACGCCGTCTATTCGGGAACCGCCGACCTGTTCCTCTACTTTTACGAACGCGGGTTGGAATTTCTCAAGCCCGGCTGTCGGCTCGGTTACATCACGTCCGGCACCTACATGAACAGCAACAGCGCCAAACCCTTTCGCCAGTTCATTCATGCCAGCGCCGGGCTGGAATGGGTGGCGAACTTTGGCGAGAACCAGCCGTTCAAGGGCGCGGAAATGGTCTACCCGACGATTGCCGTCATGCGGAAGGCCGCGCCGCGCGAGACTTTCCGCAACCTGTTTGTCGAGGGCGTCGTCCGCCGGGACGACATGGGCGCGGCGCTGGCGTCCGGCGAGTGGACGGACAGCCTGAGCGAAGTCACCGCAATGGACGAGTGGCGCTTTCAAGCGGTGGACGCTACCAGATTGTTTCAAAAAATGGCTACGGGCAAATCAAACTTGCAAACAGTGGCAAGTCTATATTATGGGATCAAGACCGGCGCGAACGAAGTGTTTGTAATAAGCCCGTTTATTAGGCAACAACTTGTATCGGAACATCCTTCAAGCAGCGAAATTATTAAGCCTGTACTGCGCGGGCAAGATTTGCGCCCCTGGTATCAGGAAACCAGCAATCTCTATCTGATCTTCACGCGCAGCGGAATCGACATTGATCGCTATCCCGCAGTCAAAGCCTATCTTGGACAATTTCGCGCTCAATTGGAACCGAGACCACTTGATTGGGATGAAAGAGGGAACGGAGAATGGCCGGGGCGTAAACCCGGCTCATATAAGTGGTATGAAATTCAGGATCAGGTGGCCTACTACGCGCAGTTTGACCGCCCCAAAATCTACTGGCCTGATATTGCAAAACTGCCGCGCTTTTCTTGGAATGAATCCGATTATTTGCTCAATACCGGCTTCATGATCGGTGAACCTTCGTATAGTCTGCTTGCGCTTCTGCAAAGCCGACCTCTCTGGTTTGCCCTTTCGCAATATGCCCAACCATTACGTTTGCGCGCGGGATTATGGCAGTATCGCTCTATCGTCCAGTTTGTCGAGCGCCTTCCGATTCCTGAACTGACGGCGCAGCAGGACGCCGACCTTGCCGCCATTGCCGAGGAAATCACCGGCCTCGCCCGCCAGCGGTACGCGCTCCACGAGGACGTGCGCCACCGCGTCCGCGCCGACCTCTCCGGCGGCCAGCCGCTCAACGAGGCGCTGTCGGACTGGTGGGAACTGGCCGGCGGCTCGGCGCTCCGGGCTGAACTGAAGAAGGCGTTCAAGTCCGACATTCCGCTGGCCGACCGGAGCGAGTGGGAGAAGTTCCTCGCGCAGGAACAGTCGAAGCACGCCGCGCTCACTGATCAGATCGTCGCGCTCGAAACCCGGCTCAACGCTATCGTCTACGACGCCTTCGACCTCACGCCCGACGAGCGCGCCCTGATCGAGCGCGTGACCAAATATCCGTATGGCGCGGTTTGAAGCAGCGCGCCGTGACCGGAGACTTGACACAGGGGTATGATGGTATCGGTCTACGCACGAGGAGAATCAACATGAAAAAAGCAGAAAAAGACGCGCCGAGCGCCACCACGACCAAAAAGAAGTCCGCCGGTTTCACCGCCGACGAACGCGCCGCGATGAAGGAGCGCGCTAAAGAGGCGAAGGCCGAAGAGCGCGCAAACCGGGACAGGGAAGCCGGGGAAAGTGATCTGCTCGCCAAAATCGCTGAGATGTCGGAACCGGATCGCTCGATGGCGACGCGGATTCACGAGATCGTCAAGACCGGCGCGCCCGACCTCATGCCCAAAACGTGGTACGGGATGCCTGCCTATGCCAACAGCGATGGCAACGTTGTCTGCTTCTTCCAGACGGCGCAGAAGTTCAACGCCCGCTACGCCACGCTCGGCTTCAACAACGACGCCCGCCTCGACGACGGCACGTTCTGGCCGGTCGCCTATGCGCTCACGGAGTTGACTCCCGCCGTCGAGAAAAAGATCGCCGCGCTGGTGAAGAAAGCCGTGCGCTGAGGACGAGCCGGTTTACTGCGATTCCGACTTCCAGCGCCGCGTCACCGCGTTGCCGTCGACGTAGGTGTTCATGAAAGCGAACTCGACCGAAAAGGTGAAGACGATGTAGTGTCCCTGCGGCGTATACGGCGACGCCTGCACCGCCCGCTCGCGCACGGCCGGGTCGTCGCTCAGGGCGGCGCGTCCGCGCACGTAGAACTCGCCGCTGCCGCCGCTCGAATTTTCGACCGAGCAGTGCAGCGTGTAGCGCGGGTCTCGCAGCAGATCTTTGCCTTTGGGCGAGGTCGGCTCCATGAACAGGTACAGCTCGTCGCCCACAATCGGCGTCACCGGATGCACGCGCGGGCCGCCGTCCTCGCGGATCGTGCCGAGGTAGCCGACCTCGCTGGCAAACCGCGCCTTGCCGAACGCGGCAAGTTCCGGTGACTGCTGCGCGAATTCCTGCCAGCTTGTCATGGTCGCTCCTTTAGAATATCAGCTTCCATCATGCAGCCCCGCCAATGCGGTAGGTTACCACCCCGGATAAGAAATCTCATACCTGTTCCCCCTCTCCGTTTACGGCTGAAAAGGGTACAGGTTGGGGGAAAAGCTAGACAAGCAGTGGGTTCATCGCTCTACTCTTCAGTCACCACAACATCAAGGAGAGGCGATGAACCCCGTGACAGTATATCAACTGGAAGATGAAATCCGACAGCACTTGCCCAGCCTGAGCCAAGCGCAAGCACGCGGACTGCTGCTGATGTGTCTGGGGATCATCCTGCAGGAAGGCTGTCATCTCAGTCGGCTGGCGGAAAACCTGCCCGACTGGGGCGCGGTCAACACGGTCAAACAACGGCTGAAGCGTTGGATCAGTAATGACCAGATCAACCTGACACGGGTGTGTGAGGAATGGGTGGTCTGGGTCTGGAGCAGTTGCCGGATGGCGCGCCCGGTGCTGTTAATCGATGAGACGAAATTGGGAGATCGGCTGGCAATCATGATGGTATCGTTAGCCTACTGCGGGCGCGCCATCCCGCTACTGTGGCGCTGCTATCCGGCCAACTCATCCGAGGGCTATCCGCGTCAAGGGCAGGTGTTGTTGATCTACGGGCTGCTGGCGCATGTGCTGATGGCCTTGCCGCCGTCGGTGCGTCCGCTGGTGCAGATGGATCGGGGACTGGCGCACTCGGCAGCGATGCTGCGGGCGTTGCAGGCGCTGCCGGTCGATTATCTGGTGCGGGTCAAGCGGACGGCGCGCTTCACCAGCCGACGCGGGAACAGTCAGTTGTTGCGCGATCTGGTCAGCTACGGCGAAAGCCTGAGCATGGACGGGACGCTGTTTGACCGGGATCATGCGGTGCGCGGGCGCGTGTGCCTGATCTGGGAATGGGGACAGGACGAACCCTGGTGTCTGTTCACCAACCGACGCGAGCTGCGCGGCGGCGTCTATGCCTTGCGCTGGTGGGAAGAAGAGAGCTTCCGTGACTTGAAGAGTTATGGTTGGCAGTGGCAGCGCAGTCGGCTGCGCTGCCCGGAACGGATGGCGCGCTTGCTGCTGGCGCTGGCGTTAGCCTATGCCTGGATGCTCAGTCTGGGCGGACAACTGGCCGACCAACCGGCACCGGTGCAGGCCGCCGTAGCGACGCGCGACGAGTTTGCGGGTCTGAGCCTGTTCCGGCTCGGCTTACGCTGGCTGAAACGCTTCATTCACACCCACACCCCGCCGCCGGTGGCGGTGGCGCTTCAGTTTGCGCCACCGCTCTTTTGTCCCGCTCGTCCTTAACTGTACCCTTTTCAGCCGTTTACGGAGAGGGGGTTAGGGGGTGAGGTCGAGTTAGGCGAGGGGGTGAGAATGCGCGCCTACGGCAGTTGGCGCAGGCCGATGGTGTTGCCGGATGCATCCTTGACGACCGCGATCAGCGTCCCGCCGCCGACGTCAGTCACGTCCTGCTGCGTTGTCGCGCCGGCCTTCAGCAGTGCCGCCAGCGTCGCGCGTATGTCGCCGACGTGGTAGTAGCCAAGCGGCCCGGTCATGCCGTGATTGAAGCCGTTCGGGTCGAGGCCGATGTTCTGGCCGCCGACGTTGTACTGCACGTAAAACGGCTGATCCACCACCGGCGCGACGCCGAGCAGCGCGCCGAACAGCGCCTTCGCCTGCGCGAGGTCCTTGACCGGGTAAATGATCGTGCCGATTCCCTGATTCATGGTGAGTCTCCTTGCTGCCGATGTCAGGATGATAGGTCGGTTTTGCCTGTCTATACAAATGACGAACGAAACTCCGCCCTGATGACAGGCAGCGCGCGTTCTCATCATTTACTCATTTACGCGCAGCCGGGGAAACAAAACGGGACGGCTCAGAAATGAACCGCCCCGTTCGCATAGTCAATGGATAAAGCTGTGCTGCTAGCTGGCCTGAGCCGGCGCGGTCATCAGATTGCCGAAAAGCTGGTAGCCGAAATCATATTCGCTGCCCTCGGCATTCCGGGCGTGCAGCGTCATCTGGCCGCCGGCGTTGGCATACGACCCGGTGCCGCCGGTAATCGCCAGCATCGAGTCCTTCTTGTCGTAGAACGGCCCTTCGCCGGTAATCTGACCGTCGGCTAGGATGACCGTCCAGTTGCACTCCCACGCCTCGCCGACGACGGTGCGGAAGCAGTAGCCGTTATCGGTGCCGACCTGCTTCTCGTTCTTCTCGTCATAGACGGCATTGGCGAACGTCAGAATGTCGCCGACGCTGTCGCCTTGCGCGCCGGTATCGGTCACGGTATCGCTGGTGGCGCGCTCGACCACGTTGATCGGCGTCATCGTCAGGTTAGAGTCCTGCTGGCGCGCGGTTCCGGCGGCAAATCCGGTCACGAGGAGCAGGGCGGCTGCAAAAACGTGCGGTTTCATGAAAGCACTCCTTGAGAATAGAGGAATCTGCGACGTTATGATTATAGAGTGATTTACAGCGATCTTCCCTGCATGAATCAACAGAGCGGCCAATGGCCGCTCTGTTGATTTTCGTGTAGTCAGCTTACTGACTGCCGGGCGGAGCCGTCGGCGTCTCGTAGCGGGTTTCGCCGTTGTAGCTGCTGTATGAGACGGTCGGGCTGGGCGTGGCCGATTCCAGCGGCGTCGGCGTCCAGCTTGCGGCGATCATGGTCGAAGTCGCCGGCATGTCGGCCAGCGTCTGCTCGATATCGACCTGTCCCAGACCGCGCACGATCTCGACGTAGGTGCGCCCCGGTTTCATCATGATATTGACGTTGTTGCCATAGACCAGTTGCAGCGCGGTGCCGTCGTCTTCGTTGCGGCGCACCCACAGCCCCTGATAGTAGACGCCGTCGCGGAAGACGTAGGCGCTGCCGGTGCCATAAAGCTGAATGTCCTGCGAGGCCGACTTGCTCTCCGGCTCGAACAAGTCAGGCCGCTCGACGTGTGGCACCTGAATGATGACGATGTTATCCGCCCACAACTGCTGGCCGTCGTTCTTGTCCATGTGCGGCAGACCGTCGGTGAAGCGCAGATAATGGCCGGTCGCCGGGTCGTACTGCCAGCGCGCTTCAATCTTGCCGTACCAACTGATGTCGATGTCGATGGACGGCTTGCCATCCGGGTCGGGAACCGGGTTGAAGGCGAAGCCTTTGGCCTTGTGGCCGTCGTTGACGCCGCGCTTGTCGGCGCGCGCCCACAGGGCGTTGGTGTCGAGATAAAGCGTGTGCTCGAAGGCTTTGCCGACTTCCGGGAAGCGGCAGAAGCCGGCCTCATTGCAGTTGTCGCCGAACTGGGGCGTGAACACGCGGTGCCCCCAGGGAACGTCGAGGATCATCTTGCGGATCGGGTCGCTCGACCCGGAGTAGGCGAACAGCGCTGCGTACATCGGCACCAGTTGCAGATCGACCAGCCGGCCGCTGCGTACCGGCCCCACGTGAGTCGGCGCGTGGTCGCGGAAGATCGCGGCGAAGCGGGTCACGCCGCCCTCGACCTCATATTCAAACACCAGATCGGCCAGATTAAGGCCGCTCTGCGGGCGCACCAGCGGCGGGAAGTTCGAGACCTTGACCAGCAGATTGCGCCGCGCCATCGCCGCATCGCTCAGGTAGGGTTTGCCTGTGAGCGGGTTGACGTTGTCGGGGTAGGAGACCGGGCCGTTTGGCGTCGGGGTGGGCGAGGGGGTATCGGTGGCCGTTGCCGTCGCGGTCGCCGTGTTGGTGGCGGTGAACGTCGCGGTCGCGCTCGGCGTTGGCGTATCGGTCGGGCCGTTCGGCGTGTTGGTAGCGAAGCTGAAGGCGGTCGGCGCGGGCGTGTTCGTGCCCGGCAGCGTCAACTGCAAGGCGAGGTCGGCGCGGGTGCGGGCTTCCGACGGCGCGCCGGCGAGGACGACCAGCGCGGACGAGAAGACCGTCAGCAGCAGGAACAGGGTCAAAGGTCGACGCATGAAGTATCCTTACAACATCCATTTCGACTCATCGCCCCTTTCCGGGGCGCGTGACAGTATACGCCGCCCCACACGAATTTCACAATGCCGGAGCCTTCATCGGCGGCATGACGTCAGCTTCGCGTAGGCTAGAGAGTATTCTGCATTATTGCAGCCATATCCAAATTTCGGCTTGACTGTCCAGAGCCGGCTTCCGGCGGTATTTTCTCGTAGCCGGCGGTCTTTTAGCCGCCGGCGGCGCACACGAAAGTCGCTGAGGATGATCCAGTATCCCATTGGTCGTAAGGGCAGAGATGGCAAGCGAGTCTATAATGGGACACCTTGCGCTGATCGACCTCTCCGGGAGTTTGCCATGCCCTCGCGCCGCCTGTTGATTTCCTATGCCCACCCCGATGACGAGAGCTTCGGCCTCGGCGGACTGATTGCCAAATACGTCAGTCAGGGCGTCGAGGTTTATCTGATCTGCGCGACCAACGGCGACGTCGGGACGGTGTCGGCGGAACATCTCAACGGCTTTTCGTCGGTCGCGGAGCTGCGTCTGTCCGAACTGGACTGCGCCGCCGAAATCCTCGGTTTGAAGCAGGTGTTCAAGCTCGGTTACTGTGACAGCGGCATGATGGGGTCGGACACGTCCAATAACCCGCAGTGCTTGTGGCAGGCCGCGCAGCCGGAACTGACGCGCCGGGTGGTCGAGGTCATCCGCGAGATACAGCCGCAGGTAATCATCACCTTCAATTCATACGGTGGCTACGGCCATCCCGACCACATCGCCATTCAGAAGGCGACGACCGCTGCTTTCAGCGCCGCCGGAGATGCGGCTTACATCACCAACGGACTTGCGCCGTACAAGCCGCAAAAGCTCTACTATTCGAGCATCCCGAAGAATATGCTCCGGGTGAACCTGATGCGGATTCGGCTCAGGGGGCAAGACCCGCGCCATCTCGGACGCAACCGCGACATCGACATGGTCGCGGTGCTCGAACACGCCGAGCCGGTTCATACGACCGTCAACATCAGCCAGTTTTTCGAGCAGTGGAATCGCGCCAGCGCCTGCCACAAGAGTCAGCTTGGCGGCGGCATGAACAACCAGATTCCGATGTTTCTACGCAAGCTGGTTTTTCCCTCACAGGGCTTCACGCGCATCTTTCCCGCGCCGAAAGCCAACCGCGTCGACGAACATGACCTGTTCGCCGGCATCAAAGCCGACGAAATCCAGCCTCAGCCCGTTCGTTAACGTTATCTCTTTCGCTAAATCAAAGCGCCCCGGCCAATCGACCGGGGCGCTTTTACATCATGAAAACAGGATTAGTCAGCGATGCCGGGATTCGGCGGGTCGATGCCGAGCGCGGTTGCCAGCAGGATTAAGTGATCCTGCTCATCCATAAGAATTTCACGGATGGTCTCCGAGATGGCGTACTCATCCAGCGCGTCGGCCTGCTTGATACGACGGCGATAGTTGCGGATCGTTTCGGATTCGGCTTCGAGATCGAAGCGCAGCATATCTTCCGCCTTTTCCGACGTCCTGACTGGCTTCGGCGTCACCGACGGCATCCCGCCGAGGTAATCGACCGAGTTCGAGATTTTGAGCGCGTGGTCGAGTTCTTCGGCGGCGTGGACGGCGAGTTCGTCGGCCACGTTCATGTAGGCCGCCCCCTTGAGTACCTGCGAGTAATTGACGTAGGCAATGATCGCCTGATACTCACGTGACAGATCTTCGTTGAGGGCGGCGATGAATTGTTCACGGGTGATCGTTTTTTGTGCGGGCATGGGTGTTTTCTCTCTTTTCGCGTAGGTATCCGACGATGTCCCTATTGTGAGCAATTGCAAGCCGTTTCGCAATAGTTCCGCGCTGGCCCCCAAATCCCGGTGTCATCCTTCGCGTAGTCAATCGATAAACAGGAATGTGGATTTAGGGCGCGGTTAGAGGGGCATATTCGCGCGAGACAACCGCCTGACCTTCAGGACTCTGCACCCAGCCGACGAAGGCGCGGAAATCGTTCTGTGGCTCTTCCAGCCCGATGATGAACAGCGTCGAGCGCAGCGGATAGCTGTTGCCGGCGACGTTTTCCAGCGTCGGCGCGCTCCCATCCACGTCGACCGAGCGCACGCCCGGATTCAGATAACTCATCGAGACGTAGCCGATGGCGCCGGGGCTGCGGCTGACGGCCGTGACCATCGCCGCACTCGACGGCGCAATCACGGCCGAGCGGCTGGTGCGCCGGTCGCCCATCACCAGCCGCTCGAACTCGGCGCGCGTGCCAGAGCCGTCCTCGCGGCTGATGACGTCGATCGATCGATCCGGCCCGCCGACAGCCTGCCAGTTCGCCACCCGCCCCTGATAGATGTCGCGTAGCTGCTCAGTCGTCAGGTTGGCGACGTCGTTGTCCGGGTGGACGATTACGGCGATGCCATCCTGACCAATCGGCGCAGCCCACAGCGTGCTGTCCGCCGGCAGATGGTTGCTGACGACGTAGGCGTCATCTTCGGCTATCATCTCGCCGACGACGGCGTCGTAATCGCCTGACTGCACGTCGAAAGTCACGCCGGGATTGCGCTGGCTGTAGCTGCCGGTCAGTTCGTTCGCCAGCGGAATCACCGCTGTCGTAGCGTACAGGCGCAGCACAACGCTCCGGGTCGTCGGCGTTGCCGCCGGCACGACCTGGCTGCTACAGCTCACCAGAGTAAACGCGACGATGACGAGGGTTCGCTTCGCTCGCCCCATACGCAATTACATCTGGCGGCCTGCGGTTCCGCGCAGGGGCGGAACGTTCCGTCGGCGGGTGGGGCGGTTCTGGTTCGGCGAGTTCAATGTCAGGCTTCCTTCGGCGAAAAAGGTTAAGCGGTTTGGAGAAAGCGCTGCAAAAAAGCGCTGACGTAGTCATCCAGGGTTTCGTCGAATATCGCTTGACGCATTCGCTCGACGTGTCGAATCAGAAAGCGGATATTATGCACGCTGAGGAGAGTATGGCCTAGCAGTTCGTTCGCCTTGACCAGATGGCGCAGGTAGGCGCGGCTGAACGTCCGGCAGCCATAGCAATCGCATTCGGGGTCGACCGGGCGGTCATCGTGCGCGTGTTGAAGCTTACGCATGTTGACGACGCCGTCGGGGGTCAGGGCGGAGCCATGTCGGGCAATGCGCGTGGGCAGCACGCAGTCGAAAATGTCGATGCCGCGCACGATGGCTTCCGCCAGATCGTCCGCCGCGCCCACGCCCATCAGGTATCGTGGTTTGTTGTCGGGCAGGAGAGGCAGGGTGAAATCGAGCGTCCGGTACATCTCCGGCTTGGACTCGCCGACCGCCAACCCGCCGATGGCGTAGCCGGGGCAGTCGAGGTCGAGCAGCGCCTTCGCCGAGCGCGCTCGCAGGTCGTCGAAGATGCCGCCCTGATTGATGCCGAACAGCGCCTGAACGCTGTCGTCGGCGTGGGCGTCGCGGCAGCGCCGCGCCCACGCAATCGTGCGCTCGACCGCGCCCTCGACGATACCGCGATCCGTCGGCACCGGGCATTGGTCGAAGGCCATGATGATGTCCGCGCCGAGGTTTTCCTGAATCCTCATGGAGATTTCTGGCGTGAACCGATGTATGCTACCATCAATGTGACTGCGGAAGGTCACGCCGTCGGCGTCGATTTTGCTGATCTTCGCCAGGCTGAAAACCTGAAACCCGCCGGAGTCGGTCAGGATCGGGCCGTCCCAGGCCATAAAGGTGTGCAGCCCGCCCATTTCACGGACGAGTTCATCGCCGGGGCGCAGGTGCAGGTGATAGGTGTTCGACAGTACCAGTGACGCGCCGATCTCGTGCAGTTCGCGCGGCGGTACGGCCTTCACCGTCGCCTGTGTGCCGACCGGCGCGAACACCGGAGTCGGAATCGACCCGTGCGGGGTGTGGAAGATCCCGGCGCGGGCGCGCCCATGTGTCTTGAGAACTTCAAATGCGAACGGCAAATTGGAACCTGTCATGGCTTGTCTGTCGCCATTATAGCAAATAGTTTCCGCTGTGCTGAATTCCCTTCATCATAAACGTCTCGAAGTAGGCTGTATCTGAGCGATGATTAGCCTGTACGACATCCTTGAAGCCGCCAACGGCCAGCTTTTCGGCGAGCCGGCCGGCCAGTTATTCTCCGACCTGTGTTTCGATTCACGCCGCGCCCAAGAATCGCAGTTCTTCGTCGCGCTGGCCGCCGACCAGAATGAAGGCGGCAACAGCGTCACCGAAGCCATTGCCAACGGCGCGACCGGCGTCCTCTGCACCGTCCCGCCGACAGTCGATACCACCGGCGTCTCGGTTGTGCTTGTCCGCGACACGCAGACCGCGATCATGAACTGGGCGCGTTACGTCGTGCGGGCGCACGGGACGCACGTGATTGCCGTCAGCGGGGCGTCGGGCAAGTCGGTGACGGCGGCGGCCGTCCAGCGGGTGCTGTCGACGCGTTACCCGACCCATTATCAGCCGACCGACGCGAGTGGGCGGCTGGCGCTGCCGCTGGCGCTCGGCCGGCTGGGCAGTGAGCATGAATTCGCCGTGTTGGAATTCGACGCTGCTCAGCCGGGTGAAATGGCGACCATGCTCGACGTCGTCAGGCCGGAAGCCGCGCTTCTGATTCATCTGGGACATGGCGAAGCCGACACGTTTAGCGCCGCCGGCGAGAGCGCCGAGGAACATCGCCAGTTGATTGCTCAACTGCCGATGCACGGAGTCGCCGTCCTCAATTACGATAACGACGAGATTCGGATGATGGGAACCGGCGTCGAAGCGCGCGTGCTGACCATCGGGCAGGACAGCTTCGGCGCTGACCTGATGGCCTATAACATTGTCCTCGGCGTGACCGGCACAGGCTTCGACCTGCGCCACGAGCAGAAGCGCTACGTCGCCCGCTGGACGCCGCTGCTTGGCCGCTACAACCTGTACAGCATTCTGGCAGCCCTGGCGCTCGGCACCCATTACGGCATCGCGCCGACCGAAGGGTTGAAGGCACTTCAGGAGCTTCAGCCTCTGCCCGGCAGGATGAATCCGCTCGTTGGGGTCAACGGCTCGCTGATCGTCGACGACACCTACAGCGCCGACCCGGAAACCATGCTGGCCGCGCTCGAATGGCTGCGCGCCGTCGCCGATGACAATCACCGCGCCGTCTTCGTCATGGGCGATATGGACAACCTCGGCGCGCGGATGCAGCGTGGGCATCGGCTCGTCGGCCAGCACGCCGCCGGAGTCGCCTCGCTGTTCGTCACACAGGGAACCGACGCGGCGATGGCCGGGCGTGCCGCGCTCGACGCCGGCATGGAGCCGCGCTCGGTCTATATGACCTTCAACACCGCCGACACGGTCGCGCGCCTGCGCGACGACAGCACGCTTCTGCCCGGTGGTATTGTACTGGTCAAGGGCGGCGCGTCGGCGCACATGGAATCGGTCGTCGCGGCGCTGCTGGCCGACGAAGCCGATCAGACGCGGCTGCTGCGGCGCAACGGCCGCAGCGGGCCGGCCATCAGCTTTGCCGACTCGATGCGGCCAAGCTGGGTCGAGGTCGATCTGAACGCGCTGGCCTCGAACGTTCGCGGACTCAAGCGGCTGGTCGGCGACAATGTGATGCTGACGGCAGCGGTCAAGGCCGATGCTTATGGACACGGCGCGGTCGCCGTCGCTCGGACGGCGCTGCTCAACGGCGCCGGTTATCTGGCCGTCTCATCGATCTACGAGGCGATGGAACTCCGCGACGCCGGCATCGAAGCGCCGATCCTGATTTTGAGCTATGTTCCGCCGGCAGAAATTCGACAGGCGGTGCGCCATAAGATCGCCGTCACCCTCTACGATCTCGATCTGGCGCGGGCCTATCATCGTGCTGCCCGCGAGGCCGGCGGCAAGCTCATCGGCCACGTCAAGGTCGATACGGGTATGGGTCGGCTCGGCGTCATGCCGGCGCAGGCGATGGCCTTCTTCCGACACCTGATGACGATGGAAAATGTCGAGATCGAGGGCATTTACACGCACTTCGCCGCCGCCGACGATGACCGGTTATTCACCGCCGAGCAGCTTCGCGTCTTTCGCAGCGTAGTCAAGCCGCTGCGCGCGTCCGGCGTCGAACTGAAGTACGTTCACGCCGCCAACTCAGCCGCGACGCTCTCCATGCCGGACACGCATTTCAATATGGTGCGTGTCGGGCTGGCGATGTACGGACTGTCGCCGTCGGAGACGGTGCGCGTCCCGGCCGATTTCCGCCCGGTGCTGTCGTGGAAAACGACCATCGCCCAGATCAAGACCCTGCCGCCCGATCACAGCGTTGGCTACGGCCGGACCTATCACACCATCGGCGAGGAACGCATCGCCATCATCCCGGTTGGCTACGCCGATGGCTTCCGCCGCGCGCCGGTCAACTGGGGAAGCGTCCTGATTCATGGGCAGTACGCGCCGCTGGTCGGCCGCGTCAGCATGGAGAAAAGCGCCGTCAACGTCAGTCACATCCCCGACGTGGCGATTGGCGATGAGGTCGTGCTGCTTGGCACGCAGGGTAAGGAAATGATCCACCCGGACGACGTGGCAGAACGGCTCGGCACGATCAGCTACGAAGTGATTTGCAGCGTCCTGCCGCGCGTCCCCCGGCGCTGAAGTTCTCAGTTTCCCCAACACCTTTAACTCGTCTGAACATCCCCTATTGGCGGACAATTCCGCCTGTACAGCGTCTTTCCGCATCAAACTCAAACACTTCAGGTTGCCTGTGACTATAAGACGTGTGAGTACTCACCCAACAGGCTGAGGTCAAATGAGCGATCTGGATGCGATTGACCGAATCAGGCGCGGCGATCCGCGCGGGCTGGCGCTGCTGGTTCAACGGTATCAGGCGCGCGCCGTGCGGGCAGCTTTCGCCGTCACGCAGGATCGTGCGATGGCGGAAGACGTCGTGCAGACGGCGTTCATTCAGCTCTTTCGCACGCTCCACAGCTTCAACCGGGAGCGCCCATTCGCGCCCTGGTTCTTCCGAAGCGTGGTCAACGCCGCGCTCCGGGCGGCCAAACAGCAGCAAAAGATTCTCTCACTCAATACCGTCCTCGACCCGGAAACTGGCGACACCTTCGCCGAACTCCTGCCTGATCTCGCCGCTCTGCCGCTCGAACAGGTCGAAAGCGCGGACGCTCGCACGCGGGTTTGGGAAGCGCTGACACAACTCAGCCCCGAACAGCGCGCCGTCATCGTCATGCGCTACTACCTCGGGCTGGAAACGGGCGAGATGTCGGCTCGGCTGCAATCGCCCTCGGCCACGATCCGATGGCGGCTGCACAACGCCCACAAACGCCTGCGCGGGCTGCTGGCGGCGATGAACGAGGAATAGGGAAAAACGCGATGGACGAACGCCAGTTTCAGACTCTGCTCGAACAAACGCTGGATGAGGCGGTTCCCAACGTGGAACTCTGGCCTCAAATCGAAGGAAAACTTCCCATGACATCCTACAAAACCATGAGAATGGGCTTTCGGCTCGGCAAGGTAGCGGTCATCGCCGTGTTGTTCGCGGTGACGGCGGTCGCTGCCTATGCCATCTACAAGCAGGTCGCTCTCACCGGCGACCCCGGCATCACGACCATGCAGCAGGCCGATATGCTCACCCCTATCGACCAAACCCAGTCGATTGCCGGCGACCATCACCTGACGGTGACGCTGGACTATGCCTATGCCGATTCCAACCGCGTGACCGTGAGCTTCACCGTGCGCGGCGAATCGCCCAATGGCGAGCGGATGATGGCCTACAGCAACCCGACGCTATCCACTGACGATGGACAGCCGCTCGACAGGTTGTTTCTGCTGGCCGAGCAGGAGAATCAGCAGCAGCCGACCGAAGGCGCGCCGGGCAAGTTCAGCAACACGCTGACGTCCAACTTCATCGCCAGAGATTTCGGGCTGAAGCAGGGCGAGTCGCTGACGCTGCATCTTGCCGTCGAGGTGGCGCTGTCGTATCTGGATCGCGGAGAATTTCCCTCGCCGGCGATGATTATGGCCGGTATGACCACCTTTACCTTCAAAGTCCCGTTTATCGTCGGAACGGTCGTCGAAGTCGGGCAAAGCGCCGACGCGGCGCAGCACAGGGTCACGCTAGAGCGCGCCTCGATTGCGCCGTCGATGACCCGGCTCGACCTGTGCTATCAGCTTCCGCCGGTCGAAAACGCGCCGGGCTGGTCGCCGTGGGTTGTCCTGTCGGTTGGCGGCGAGCAGGTATTCAACGGACAGGCCGAGACCTACGGGCTGGAGAACCGCGCCGACCTGAACAGCCCGTGTTACGGCGTCGTCATTCCGATATCGTTACAGGAAAAAACCGGTGAATGGCGCGTCGAAATCACCGAGTTCCGCGACCTCGGCGATGCAATAGCAGAACCGATCAAAGGCAGTTGGGCGTTCACGTTCACGGTGCCTGAGAACTAGCCTACCTGCCACCGCCGTCTGACTTGCAGACGGCGGTTTTTGTTTTCCCTCAAATGACATGATGGCGGTTCAAGGTTATGATCGATCGTACACCAGAGGCAGGATAGGAGTACGGCAGATGACTGCGTATGGCATCAAATTGGTATGGGCGGGTTGGGATTCGGAGCCGACGATTGGCTTCAGCGACAAGGGCGCGGCGCGCTGGAAAGCCGAAATTCCGCCCGGCACGCGAATGCTGCTCTACGAGACGACCGGCACCGCGCCCGGCTCAAAGGCGAAGGGCGCCAAGTCTATCGTCGGCGAGGTCGAAGTGACCGGGACATTCGAGGACGGTGCGAAAGTCCGCGCGCCCGACGAAGCGCACGATCAGGTGATTCCGGTCAAGGTCATCGGCGGGCGCGAGGCCGGCAAGCCGATTCCGCTGGAGCGCGTGCGCGAACTCATCGGCGATGACAAGTGGCCGCGCATGGGCGAGTCATGGAAGCCGATCACGCGCGAACAGTACGAGGCGATCATCAAAGAGCGCGGATAACCCGGTTTTCGCATAGACATGTCGACAGGAATCAAAACCGCCGTCACGAGTCAACTCGTGGCGGCGGTTTTGTTTGTGCCCGAGATGCGAGCTACAGATACAACTTGATGTTATCCGCGACGACCTGTGGCTCGGTGCCAAACGAATAGACTGCGCGCAGTTTGCCCTGCCGGTCGAGCAGGAACATCTGCGTCGAATGATCGACGCCGTAGTCGGTCGCTAAGGCCGCGCCGGGCGAATGCTCGAAGAACAGGCCAAACGGCTTGCCGGCTTCCTGCACCTTCGCTTCCAGCCCGGTCAGGCCGATAACGAAATCAGAGACGCCGCGCGCCTTGAGGTAATCGTTGAGCACGGTCGGCGTGTCGCGCGTGCCGTCGACGCTGACGAAGACGAACTGTACCTGATCGCCCCTGTCGCCGAGCGCCGAGCGCAGGCGTTTGTAGGTTTCCAGTGTCGTCGGGCAGAAATCGGGACAGTGAGTGTAGCCGAAGAACAGCATCGTCAGCTTGCCGTCGAGGCTGCTCAGGCTGACCGGGCTGCCATGTTCGTCGGTCAGAGTGAAGTCGGGAACGTTCAGGGGCGGATCAATGGCGGTCACGCCCTCAACCAGAGCGGTCGGCGGCGGGGGTGTTCCGCGCAGCGCTTTGGTCGCCAGAAACGCAATAATCGCCACTACGCCGACGATCATAATGCCGGCCAGAATGTAGAGCGACAGGCGATTTTGCGGCGCGCTTTGAGCTTGACTGGACACAGCTTCCTCTTCTAAAACTTTTCCTTGCGACCCGCAACAGGGGCGGATTGTAGCGCAGGGGAATCGGCTCGAAATGATAGTTTCATGATAAAGGACAAATTTCACAAAGTCGAGTCTGGTCGCTCAGTTTTGCTCACGCGTGCTATACTTACACAACTTATTTCGCCGCAGACATGAGATTGCCACGATGCGAAACTTCCAGTTGTTGGATCGAGTCGAGCCAGAAGACGACAGCGGCATCCTCAGCTTTTCCAGCAGTCAGGACGCCGCCAACAGCCCGAAACTCTCGCTTGGCCGCGAGGGCGATTACGTCACGATTTCGGGAAGCTACGGCGCGCTCGAACTGGCGCTCCGGCTCCATTACGAGGAAGTGTCGCGCGCGTTTAGCCGCTTGCAGCCGGTCGCCGGTCTGCGAACGTCGCGGCAGGTCGGCACCGGTCGGTCGACGCTGGCGCTCGGCGCGCACCCCGACGGCAGCCTGATTCTGCGGATCATGCTGGTCGGCGATGCCGCCGGCCACGTCAGCCTGAACTTGCAGTTGAGCGCCGACGCCGCTCAATCGCTGCGCGGCTGGCTCGGCGGCGCAGGCTGACAGTTGCAGAGCCGATGCCGCCGCGCTAGAATGAACGGCTGACAATTCAGACAATTTATGAAGAGAGCTTCCGCGCTGCGCGGAACGCCGAAGGGGCAAACGGTCAGGCTGTTGCTGGACTGACCGCGAAACTCTCAGGTACAAGGATTCATAAATTGCTCGACTCTGAAAGCAGCGCGCTTTTCCTGACAGAGCACACAGCAAACCGCCGCCTGTGTGCTTTTTCATTTAACAAAGTGATGAGTGATGAGTTACGAGTAATGAGTGAAGACGGTGATCCGACTTCCTGTTTTTACTCATTACTCAGCACTCATTGCTCATTACTTCTCTCTGAGGAGCTTGTCGCATGGCGTCACTGAAAACCCCTGCCGATCTCAAGTACGCGAAAACCGATGAATGGCTGCGTATCGACGGAACGACGGCGACTGTCGGCCTGAGCGATTACGCGCAGGATCAGTTGAACGACATCGTCTTCATCGAATTGCCGGAAGTTGGCACGCGCGTCAAGAAAGGCGAGCGCATCGGCACGGTCGAGTCGGTTAAGGCGGCGTCGGATATTTACGCGCCGGTGGCCGGCACGGTCGCTGAGGCCAATACCGCGCTGACCGACGCACCCGAACTCATCAACAACGACCCGTATGAGCGCGGCTGGATCGCCAAACTAACGCTCGACGGCGCGGTGGCGACTGACGATCTGATGGACAGCGCCGCCTACATCGCCTACAACGAAACCCGATAGCAATACCCTCACCCCGACCCCTTCGGGGTTTCGCTTCGCTCAACTACGGTCGAACAAAGAACGTTCGACCCCTTTCGCCCTGAGAGGGTATCTGGAAAGGTGTATAGTCAGGGAAATGCGAACAGAGGCGGAGGGACGGATGACGCGCAAGGCCTATCCCAGTGATGTCAGCGATGCCGAATGGGCACTGCTCGAACCGTACATCCCGGCCGCCTTGCGCGGCGGACGTCCGGCCAGGCATGACCGCCGCGAAATCGTCAACGCCATCCGCTATGTGCTCCGCACGGGCTGTGCCTGGGAGTATCTGCCGCACGACTTTCCACCAGCCAAAACCGTCTTTGACTACTTCAATCGCTGGTCGAAAAGCGGGGTATGGGAGCAGGCGAATGCCGGCCTACGGGAGCAAGTCCGTCGCCGGACGCCCAGCCCGAATGGGCCACGAGAAGCAAGTCCATCGCGCGCCATCATCGACAGCCAATCGGTCAAAACGACGGAAAAAGGGGGCTAAAGGGCTTTGACAACCACAAGAAAGTCAAAGGGCGCAAACGTCATCTGGTGGTCGACAGTCTGGGCGACCTGCTGACGGTGGTGGTGCATGGGGCGAATGTGCAGGATTATCAAGGGGCGCGGCTGGTATTGGAGCAGTTAAGCCAACAGGCGTGGCCGCGCCTGAAGGAAATTTGGGCCGATGCGATCTACAAAGGCGACAAAGGCTTGAAAGACTGGGTACAAACGCAGTTCGGCTGGTGTTTGCAGGTGGGGGTACGCGACCCGAACCAACGCGGGTTCAAAGCCGATCCAATTCGTTGGGTGGTGGAACGGACGTTGGCGTGGCTGGGGCGGCAGCGGCGCTTGAGCAAAGACTACGAGTTGTTGCCGCGCAACAGCGAAACCTGGGTTTACATGGCTATGGCCGGCCTGATGGCGCGCCGGCTCTGTCTTTCAAAATGACTTTCCAGATACCCTCTCAGGGCGAGGGGTGAAGCCTATGCGATAGGAGTTTTCTGGCGTTTCTGAAACGGATCGCTGTAAATTCTGGACTATCGAGTGCAGTCCATTGACGTTCCTTGCTCTTATCTTTCTCCCCTCGCCCTGAGGGAGAGGCGTTGGGGGTGAGGGTATTGAAGGAAATCCCATGAGCTATATTCCACACACCGACGCCGAGCGCCAGCAAATGCTGGCGGCCATCGGCGTCACCACGATTGAAGACCTGTTCGAGGCGGTGCCGTCGGCGCACCGCTTCCCACGGCTCGACATGCCGCCGGCCATGAGCGAGATGGACATCGCCGCCGAACTGACCGCGCTCAGTGAGGCCAACGAGCACGCCGGCGACTACGCTATTTTCCGGGGCGCTGGCGCGTACCATCACTTCATCCCGGCGGCGGTCAATCACATTCTGCTGCGCGGCGAGTTCTATACCGCCTACACGCCCTATCAGCCGGAAGTCAGTCAGGGGACGCTGCAAGCTGTCTACGAGTACCAGAGCATGATGAGTGCCCTGACCGGCATGGACGCCGCCAATGCCAGTCATTACGACGGTGGGACGAGTCTTGCCGAAGCGGTCACAGTCGCGCTCGAAGTCAGCCGGCACAAACGTAATAAGGTACTGCTGAGTTACGCCATCAACCCGCAGTACCGCGAAATCGTCCGCACCTATCACACCGCGCGCGGCGTCCAGATCGAAGGCGATGAAGACACTGCCTCGGTTGCCGAATTGGCCGACCGGATCGACGACGATACGGCGATGCTGGCCGTCTCGTACCCGAACTTCTTCGGCCAGATCGACGACTTCGCCGGGCTGGCTGAGAAAGTCCACGCCAAAGGCGCGCTGCTGGTGTTCGTCGCCAACCCGACCGCGCTCGGCCTGCTCAAGTCGCCGGGGCAGTTGGGCGCGGATATGGTCGTCGGCGAAGCGCAGCCGCTCGGTGTTCCGCTCGGCTTCGGTGGGCCGTATCTCGGTTATTTCGCCGTCCGCGAGCAGTACGTCCGCAAGATCGCCGGGCGCATCGTCGGCGAAACCCGCGATACGCAGGATCGACGCGCTTACGTGCTGACGCTGCGCCCGCGCGAGCAGGACATCCGCCGCGAAAAGGCGACCAGCAACATCTGCACCAATCAGGGCTTGATGGCGCTGGCGGCGGCGGTCTACCTGTCGCTGATGGGCAGGCACGGCCTGCGGAAAGTCGCGGAACTGTGCTACCACAAGGCGCACTACGCCGCCGACCAGATCGACAAACTACCCGGCTTCAAGGTTGACCGATCTCGCCCCTTCTTCCACGAGTTTGTAGTCGAATGTCCGACCGACGTACAGACGGTCAACGACCGGCTGGTCGAGGAAGGCATCGTTGGCGGCTACGATCTGGGGCGCGACTATCCGCATCTGAAAAATCACATGCTCGTGTGCGTCACTGAAATGAACCGCCGAGAAGAAATCGACGCGCTCGTGAGCGCGCTGGCTGAGGTGCAGTCATGACCGAACCCGTGATTTACGATATGAGCGTGACCGGACGTAGCGGCGTGAATCTGCCAAACGTCGATGTGCCGGAAACTCCGCTGCCGGCCGATCTGCTCCGCGACGATCTCGATCTGCCGCAGGTGAGCGAGCTTCAGGTCATTCGCCACTTCGTCAACCTGAGCCAGCAGAATTTCGCCATCGACACCGGCTTCTATCCGCTCGGCTCCTGCACGATGAAGTACAACCCCAAGCTCAACGAAGACATGGCGCGGCTGCCCGGCTTCTCACAGCTTCACCCGCTGACTGACGACGAAGGCTCGCAGGGCGCGCTGGCGGTCATGTATCAGCTTCAGCAGTGGCTGGCCGAGATCAGCGGCTTCGACGCGGTCAGCCTCGCGCCGGCTGCCGGGGCGCAGGGCGAGTTCGCCGGTATCCTGATGATCCGCGCCTACCACAAGGCCAACAACGAAGACGCGCGCCGCAACAAAATCCTTGTTCCCAACAGCGCGCACGGTACCAACCCGGCGACGGTGACGATGGCCGGCTATCAGGTGGTCGAACTGCCGTCGGACGAGGATGGCAACGTCGATCTGGTTGCGCTTCGCGCTGCCTGCGATGATTCGGTTGCCGGGATGATGATTACCGTCCCCAGCACGCTTGGCCTGTTCGACAAGAACATCCTCGACATCATCCACGCCGTCCACGACTGCGGCGGGCTGATGTACATGGACGGCGCGAACATGAACTCGCTGCTCGGCATCGTTAAGCCGCGCGAGCTTGGATTCGACGTCATGCATTACAACCTGCACAAGACCTTCTCGACCCCGCATGGCGGCGGTGGCCCCGGCTGCGGCGCGGTCGCGGTCAACATCCGGCTCAAGGATTTTCTGCCTGGCCCGATTGCCGTGATCGCCGAAGACGCCGACGAGGAAGAAGAAGCACCGCTCTATGCTCTGAAGATGCCAGCGAAAAGCATTGGCCGGCTCAAGGTGTTTCAAGGCAATTTCGGGATGCACTCCCGTGCCTACGCTTACATCCGCACCTATGGCGGCGACGGTCTGCGCGAGGTTTCACGCCACGCCGTCCTCAACGCCAACTATATCCGCGCCAAGCTTCAGGATGCCTACCCGATTCCGTACAACCGCGCCTGTGCCCATGAGTTCGTCATGGAAGGCCACTTTGAGGGTATCGAGGACGTTCACGCGCTCGACATTTCCAAGCGGCTGATGGACTATGGCATTCATCCGCCGACCAACTACTTCCCGCTGATCGTGCCTGAGGCGCTGCTGATCGAGCCGACCGAGACCGAAGACAAGGCCACGCTCGACAACTTTATCGACGTGATGAAGAAGATCGCCGCCGAAGCGCACAGCCAGCCGGAACTGCTCACGTCTGCGCCGCACGAAACGCCGGTTTCGCGGCTCGACGAAGTCCGCGCTGCGCGTCAACTCGTGTTGTGCTGCCGTCCGATCCCCGACTACGTGGCGACGCCCGCCGGAACCGAGCCGGCAGACGAATAGACCGCCGTTCCTGATCGTTCAAAAATCAGTCGCGCCTCGCTCATCAGCGGGGCGCGATTTTTTGCGTCTCATGTCTAATTTCATCGTACACCCGTGTCAAGAGGGGAAACGAAGTAATGACTGAAAAGTAATAAGTTATGAGGGAAAAACACGAGAAAAATTGGCGGAAAATGTGACCATTTGGACTGAAATTGGCCGTTTTGAGTGCTTCGCGGCGATCAGAGTTTTTCGGACGATAACTCGTCCTGCGGCGCGGCAATGGGTAGGGTGAAGGCGAAGCACGCGCCGCTAAGAGGGCTTTCCGGCTCGATCCAGATACAGCCGCCGTGCGCCTCGACGGCCAGCTTGCAGAAGGTCAGGCCGAGGCCGGTGCCGCGCGCCCGCTTCAATTCAGAGCGCGAGCGCGCCTGCTTGAACTTCTCGAACACGCGCTCGCGGTCTTCGGGCGGGACGCCGGGGCCGCTGTCGGCCAGCCGGAACAGCAGCCAGCCGGGTTCACGGTAGGGCGCAGCGTCGATCAGGATTTCGCCGCTCAACGGTGTAAAGTGGATGGCATTGTCGAGCAGATTAATCATCACCCGGCGGATCATGTCGCCGTCGACCGCCAACGGCGGCAGATCGTCAGGGACGTTAACTTTCAGGCGAATCTCGACCTGACGGATGGTGGCTGCCAGCGCCTGCGTCGCCCGTTCGACCAGCCAGGCGGCGTTGGTCGGCTGGATGGCAAGCACCATTGCCTGCGCTTGCAGCCGGGCGACGTCAAGCATACTTTCGACCAGCACCATCAGGCTGTTGGCGCTGTCGGTCGAGAGATAGAGCGTCTCGCGGACGAAGTCGTTGGTTTCAGTCTGCGGCAGTTCTTCCAGCGCCAGATTGAGGCTGCTCATGATCGAGGAAAGCGGCCCGCGCAGGTCGTGGACGACCATGTGCGAAATCTCGTCGCGGTAGTCGGCCAGCTTCTTTTCTTCGGTGATGTCGCGCAGAATCAGCAGCCAGCCGACCGCGCGGTTCTGCGAGTCCGTGACGGGCAGGCCGACTTCCTCGACGTAGATCGCACCGCGCTCGTTCGTCTGCTCGACCTGCTGCCGGTTGATGGCGTCGGCGGCGGTTTCGGCCAGCGGCGGAATCTCGGCGGCGGCGCGGGCGATGGCGCTCTCCCATTGATCGCCCCAGATCTGACGCGCGGCGGGATTGGCTTCGACCAGACGGTTCTTGCCGTCGAACAGCAGGATACCCTCGCGGGTCGACTTGAGAATGGCGCGCATCTGTTCGTGCAGCACCGCGTTTTCGAGATGCCCGGCCGACTGACTCGCCAGCAGCGCCAGCGACTCCAGATCGCGCTCGGCGAAGGCGCGGGCGTCGGCGAAGCCAATGGCCAGCACTTCGCGGACTCGGTTGCCACGCTTCAGCGGTACGCTGATCGAACTGGTCAGGGCGGTTCCGGCTTCGCCGACCTGCTGAACGATCTGAACTTCGCCGGACTGCGCCGCGTCGGTCGTGATTTCTAGCAGGCTCGGCGTCGTGGGCGGACGGCTGCCGTCGGCGCGCAGCGCAGTCAGGGCGGTCAGGTCGCCACTGCGGTCGTCATAGAGGAACAGCGCCGCTTCCCGACCTTTGAACATCGCCAGCGTCGTTTCGAGAATGACGTCGGCGACGGCGTGCGGGTCCATCGCGCTCGAAAGCCGAAGCGCCAGCGATTGCAGGCTTGCCAGCGACTGCACCTGATACTGCTGCTCGTCGACCATCCGGGCATTGCCGATGCTGATGACGGCGTGGTCGGCAAGGCTGCTCAGGAAGCCAATTTGCTCCTCATGGAAAAAGCCGGGGCTTTCGCTCTCGACGTTGAGCGTGCCGATCACCTGATTATCGCGGATGAGCGGCACGACGGCCGAAGAGCGGAAGGTTTTCTGATTCGGCGGGGCGACGTAAACGCCGCTGGCTTGATTGTCGCCGGTCAGCACCGGCTTGCCACTCCGCATGACCTGACCGAAGATGCCAAGCTGGTCGCTGATAGCATGGGTGGTGTATTCGATCACGCCATCGCGGCGCGTCTCGTAGACCACCTGCGACTGGGGATTGGCCGTCCGCAGAATCAGGCTAACGTAATCGGCCTGCGTGACTCGTACAGTCGCGTCGAGCAGATGGCTGACGATCTGCTGGAAGTCGAGCGCGCTGCTGATCTGCCGGGCGATGTTCTCGATCAGCGCAAGCTGATCCATCCGCAGCCTCAGAGCTTCATTGGTGGCGGTGTACAGTTGGGCATTCTGAAGATGCGACGCCGTCTGATTGGCGGCCATCTCGACCAACTGCCATTCACGCTCGCTCAGGTCGCGGCGGACTCGGCTGCCCAGTACGATAGCTCCGGCGGTTTTGTCGTTCATCACCAGCGGGACGATGGCGACAGTCGTTTCGCCCGCCTGCGCCATCAGCTGATGCAGTTCCGGCGACAGGTTGGAATCGTCGATCTGATACGCGCGCGGCAGCAGTGTTTCCGCCTGAAACAGGGCGGCGAGTTCAGGAAACTTTGTCGCGCTGTCGTCACGCCGGATAATCGCCTGCGCTGCCGCTGCGGTTTCAGCCGTGATGCTGCGGAGCGCCCCGCTGGCGTCGATCAGCACAATCGACGTGCGGCTCATGCTCATCATCTGGCAGAGAATTTGAGCGACGCTGCTCATCACGGCGTGGATGTCGAGGTTGGCCGTCGAGACGCGCGAAAGGTGGGCAAGCTGCGCCATTTCGAACGCATAATTCTCCAGTGACTGAAAGAGTTCGGTGTTCTCCAGCGCCGTCGAAACCTGGCTCGCCAGCGTTTCAAGCAGGTTAATCTCGGCCGGGGTGCTGGCGTGCGGCGCATCGTAAACCAGCGTCAGGTAGCCGACTAGTGTGCTAACCGAGCGCAGCGTTGCGTCGATCAGGCCGGGGATGTCCGCGTGCTCGGCGAACTCGCGCAGGGCCTGGCCGTCGTCCGTCGGCTCGTCAAGCGCGATCACGCACGGTTCCGGCCCCGGCAGGCGGGTGACGTGCGGCATCTCGGCCAGTGCTGCCGTCTGTTCCGGCGACAACCCGGTCGAATAGGCCAGTTCGATTCGCTGCGTTTGCCGGCTGTACAGGAACAGCGCCGCGCCGTTCGCGCCCGCAATCGTCTGGGCGGCGGCGCAGATCATCTCGGCGGCGCGTTCCCGGTCGAGGTTGGTGACGACGCTCTGAACCGAGGTATTGATGAGCGAGAGATAGCGCGCCGTTTCGAGGCTTTGCGCGTACAGGCTGGCGTTGTGGATCGCCAGCGCGGCCTGTCCGGCGACGGCGCGGAGTAAATTGATCGAGGTTTTATTGAGTCGGTTCGCGGCGCGATTTTCCAGCACGACCATGACGCCGGGGATGTCGCTGCCGGTCAGCAGCGGCAGCGCGCAGACGTAGGGATAACGGTTTTCCAGTTCCGACGGGGTGATGCCGAGCAGGCGCAGTTGATCGCGGTCGGCGATGTGCAGCACGACCCGGCTGCGGGCGACGAAGGTTGCGACACAGGTTTCCTCGACCGGACCCGGCGCGTCGGATCGTCTGCCGTCGATCATGACCAGCGGATAGTCGAACTGGTGGCGGACATCGTCGTAGAGGGCAATGTAAAAGGCAGGCGCGCCGGTGATTGCTTTGACCTGTTCATACACCCGCTCAAGCAGGTCGTCCATGACCAGACTAGAGGAAATCGTTTCGCCGATGGTGTTGAGCAGCGACAGTTCCTCGACCCGCTCCGACAGGTTGTCGTTGGCGCGGCTGGCGAGCCGGGTCGAGACGACTTCGGCCGTTCCAAGCGCCAGAATGGCGAGAAAGACAAAATCGCCGAGGCTAAAGACGACGACGGCGAAGCTGATGACCGCGACCGGCAGCGCGAGTTCCAGAATGAACAGACCCCGTCGGCCAGGCGACCAGAGCGCTTTAGTCGCTTGGATCAGGCTGTGCTGAAACAGCAGGGCGGCCAGAACGTGCGCGGTGACCAGCGAAGCCACGTAGGCCAGCAGCAGGCGGGACGCAGTGTATCCGGTTAGCGTCCCAAGCGGCAGGCGTTGTCCCAGGCCGCCATAAATGAGCGCGGCGACAAACAGTGCTGTACCGGAAATGGCAATGCGTCCGCCTGCCAGTCGGGCGATTTGCAGGCGCGAAATTGGCAGCAGACCGAGCCGGGTTCCCCAGAGGAGATAGATGAGTCCGACGACAATCGCGCCGAGAATCGTCAGAGCGAGGGCATCGATCAGGCCGGTCGTCAGCCAGGCTACCATCAGCGTGGCATGGGGGTAGCCAAGCCAGGAGATGTTGGTACGGTTGGGCAGCAGGCTAATGATGATGAAGGAGATCAGCAGCGCCGGCCAGATAATCAGGTCGTGGGATCGGATCGCCGGGGAGTGCCCGACAGCATAGATAAGCGATGCGGCGATAACGACCAATCCGGCGGCAACCGGCAGGTACGATTGCCATGCGGCAGGCTCAGGTTCCGGGGAAGTTTGCGGGCGATCCTGTTCCGACATGATTTCCAACCGCACGCACGACTCTCAATAGCCTGATTGACGCGACGTTGAGATGACAGATTCCAAGCATGGACGATAGCATCAGGATATCAGATTCTGCTGGCGATGAGTCGTAACGGATTGCGGCGCTGTCTCTACGAATACCCTACGCTGTTCCTTCACCCGAAAATGCACCAGCGCGTACTGCGCCGCGCCAACGCCGAACAGCCACCAGAAAACGAAGGTGAAGCGATCCCAGAGCGCGACAGCATCGCCCATGCCGAAGACAGCGTGAGCGAGCAGCCCCGCGCCGACGGCCGCCGCCACCGCCCGCGCGGATCGGTCGCCACGCCGCCAGACTTCGATCAGCATGAGCGCGGTGAAACCATACCAGGCGGTGAACAGGATTGCACCCGGTATGCCCAGGTCGGTAGCGACCTGCAGAAATTCGTTGTGCGCGTGCGGCAGCACCGCTTTATCATAGGCAGGGGCGGGGTAGCGATTCCGAACCGGCGCAGCGCGGAACAGGTTAATGCCGACGCCAGTCAGGGGGTAATCGTGGACGATGTTGAGCGCGCTGCGCCAGATGTCGAGGCGGCCAAAGGTACTGACCTCGTCGCGGTCTTCGAGGCGCTGCGCTTGCCCGGCATTAAAGACGTTCTTGACGACGGCGACTTCGGCGACAATCAACAGCACCAGCCCAACCAGCGCCAGAGCGCGCCTGCGTCCGGGCGGAATCACGAGGAAGATGATGCCGGCGAGCGCGACCACCACGCCGATGATTGCCAGTCGGCTTTGGCCGAGAAACAGTGCCAGCAGCAGCAGCCAAAAACCGACGGCTGCGGCAATTCGCACCAGCGGCCAGCGCCCGCGATAAAACGCGAGCCCGGCCATCAGCGGCGTCAACCACGCCAGCGCCCCGGCGATTTCGTTCGCATTAAAGCCGCCTTGCGCGCCGGGAAACCACTTGATACGCGGCAGCAAGCGGGTAATGAAGGCGAGCTGCGTGCTTTTCTCGTTCCATTGCGTCGCGCCCAAAGCGAGCGCTGCCACCAGCAGTGCCAGCACGGCACTCGCCAGCAGGACGCCATCCATGCTCCCGCGCGTGCGGGCGTGTTCGACGAAGAAGATGAGCAGCGCCAGCCCCATGACCGGACAGCCGAGGAAGATCCAGCCCCAGCCGAGGCTGACATTCAGGCCGAGCGCCGGCACGCTGATGAGACCCGGCGCCCAGTGATAAGGCGACGGCGATACGTACTGCGTCAGCACGCCGAAGCCGATGAATAATAAAGCTAGCACGGTGATTGGTAGCAGTGTGAACAGCCGGCCATAGGCGAGCCAGCGCGCCAGCAGGATCGGGATCAGTAGCAGGAGCGTCAGCGTCCGATTCGCATCGGCAAACCAGTAGGAGTAGACTATGGCAGCGACAAATAGCGGTTCGATCAGCAGAAAGGTACGCGCAGCTTGCCTCACAATGTCCCTCAGTTTGGCTGTCCACCTAAAAAAAACCTAAAAAATTTGTAAATTCTTTCGAACTATTACAATTTTCCACTAGCCGTCATACGAATAACTTGATTATAATAGGGCTAGCACACTAGCCTTTAAGGCTGGCGGCCCATTGACGTGCGATTGCTGAACGTATAGAGGCGAACTTCATATGATTGTTCAGGAAATCACAAAGGTCTCGCTGGATTCCTTTCGTGAAAAGTCGGCGGGAAAGAAAGTTGTGTTGCTTTACCCCTGGACAAACTACCGGAATCTCTTTCTAACACATTTCCTTTCGAGCGCTAAAGAAGGTTTGCTATACTATCGTATTCCGGCTGAAGTCACCAGTTTGAACGGTTGGCTTGAAGACCTGACGCGTGAGTTCGACTCGGTGCTCGGTGGCTTCGGTTCGCGGCTGAAGGAATCGCTGCCGTCGGGGAATTCTGGCGATCTGGCCGAGGCGCTGGCCGCCGATCTGACCGCCTACAGCAGCGACCCGATTGTATTATTCATTGATGAAGTCGACCGGATGCCGCTCGACAACGGCTTCCGTAAATTCATGAACGCGCTCGTCCCGGCGCTGCCCGAAAACGTGCAGATCGCGGTATCATCGCGGCTCTTGACGCACCAGCCCTGGTACGACATGGTCGCACGTAGCGATGCAGCGGTGCTTGGCACCGAGTATCGCAAAGACGACGTCATGTTCACCGTCGAGGACACGCCCAAGCCGCAGCTTGAAGTCTACACGCTCGGACGGGGCTACGCGCTGGTCAATGGCCAACCCATTACCAACTGGGACGGCGCGCTGCCGCGCAACCTCTTCTTCTATTTCGTCGATCATCCGCTCGTGACCCGCGACGAAATTTTCCACACCTTCTGGCCTGACCTTTCCGTCAAGGAAGCGACCAACGTTTTCCACGTCACCAAGCGGAAAATCAGCGAGCGCATCAGCATGAAGGTCGGGGATAATCGCAGCTACGAACTAACGCAGTATAATGGTGGGTTCTACACGCCAAGCGACAAGGTCGTGCGCCATTACGACGTCGGCGACTTTGAAAGCTCGGTCGAGCGCGCCCTCATGACCGGCGACGAGCGCGAAGAAGAAGCCCTGCTCACCCGCGCAATTGATTTGTATAAAGCGCCATTTTTGCAGACCATCGAAATGAAATGGGTGGTCGAGCGCCGCGACCAGCTTCGCCAGCAGTACGCACAGGCACTCATTAGCATGGGACGCATCTGCAAGCGCCGCGAGGAAGATCAGCGCGCATTGGGCTACTTTATCCGTGCCCTCAAGGAAACACCTGAGCGGGAAGATATTCACCGTGAAGTCATGCTGACTTATCTCAAGCTTGGCATGATCGAAGACGCACGGATGCAGTACGAGCGGCTTGAGCAAATTCTCAAGGAAACGCTCGACATCAATCCGTCGCGCGAGACCCGCGATCTGTACAAGCTAATTGAGGCGCACGGACGCTAGCAGACTCAGTCTAGCAGCGCCTTATAATAGGCAAACGGAGCGAAGCCGCGCCAGCGCACGGCATCGTCGCGGTTACATGCTGCCTGCGGACTGTTGAGAAACAGCGTCCCGATGGCGCTGTTTGGCCCCCAGCGCTCATGGTCGAGCCGCACCAGCGCGCCGACCATACCAATTTTCATCTCCCAGTAGATTGCCAGCAGATGTTCCCCGGTCACGAGCGTTTCGAGATAGACGCAGTCCGGCGCGCCAAGCCGTCGAATGATCTGGCCGACGGGGAACTCGACGTGCATCTGCACGTTATCGACGCTGCCTTTCGCATAGTACAGGTAACCGTAAAACGGAGCGCCGTTGGCTTCCGTCCAGAAATCCACCTGCGACCCGCTGACGAGCAGGCGCGAGTCCGGCGAGAGGGTGCGTTGAAGCAGCGGCGCGACGTCCGCGAAGCGCGTTTGTCCCGGCGTGATGCCCGACCAGCAGGGCAGGTCGCAGACCTCAAAGCCGGACTGCCATTGAATCGGATCAGCTCGGCGTGCGCCTAGGGTTGTGGTCGCTAGTACGACCAGCGCCCATAGTGCCACTACCAGCCCCGCCACCTTAAGCATCACCCACGCCACGCTAATTCTTCACCACGCCGAGCCTTCTGTTTCCTGATGTCTGGCCCATTCTTTTACTCATTACTCATCGCTCATAACTTTCCACTCGCTTTGATGTTAGCCTCGGCAAAGCGACGGCGCTATAATGGGGCGCATGAGCGAATTCATCGAACGTGACGATGCCCTTCTCGAAGCCGAGCCAGTAGATCATACTCCTCCTGACCATGTCGGCGTGCTGCTGGCCGCTGTCGGCATGATGATCGTCGGGTGGGGCGGACTGTACGCGCTGGTGATGACGACGCTGCCGCGAGTCGGTCAGCGCTGGCTGTTTTTCGTCCTGCTCCACGTGGCCGTGACCGGGACGGTGCTTCCGTTCGTCCGCTTTCTCAACATCCGCTTCACGCCGATGACGCGCGACGTCTTGCCCGGCGGCGTGGTCGTCCGCCAGAGCGTCTGGATCGGCCTGTTCGTAGTCACCTGCGCCTGGCTGCAAATTCCGCGCGTGCTTTCGTGGCCGATTATCTTCCTCGTCGCCCTGATGTTCATCGTTATCGAGGTGTTTCTACGCTCGCGCGAACTCGCCCACGAACGGCAGGAATAACAAAAGAATAGTACCGAGTACCGAGTCAAGGCATTGGGTGTTCGGAGCTGGTTCGTGCTTTGGTCTGTGAATATTCAGACCGATGGCAATCGACTCCCTGCTTTTACTCGGCACGCGGAACTTTTCTTTTAGTGAAAGGACTTTTGTCTTGAAATCTGACCTTGATGCCTTGATGCAAAAGCGCGGGCTGGACGCGGTCATCGTCGCCTGCGATGAACCATTCAGCGCCGCCCGCGATTATCTGATCGGTCGGGTGGAGATGACCAAAGGACTGGCGATCAAGAAGGGCGGCAGCGCGCCGGTCATTTTCGCCAACCCGATGGAGATCGAGGAAGCCGGGCGCAGCGGGCTGAAGGTCTACAGCTTCAACGATATCGGCTGGGCCGATATGGTCAAAGCTGCCGAGGGCGACCGGACGAAGGCCGAGGTCATATTCTGGGGCAAGGCACTGGAAACGGTCGGCGTGCCGTCGGGTAAGGTGGCGGTCTACGGCGTCAGCGACCTCAACATCATCATCGAACTCTATCGGCTGCTCGACGCGGCCTACAAGGGGCGCTACGAGTTCGTCGGCGACATCGGCTATACGCTGTTCGATGAAGCCTACGTGACCAAAGACGCCGACGAACTGGCGCGGATTCGCTCGGTTGCCGAGCGCACCAACGATGCTATCACCGAGACATGGAATTACATCGCCTCGCAGCGGGTCGCGGGCGATACGCTGGTCAAGGCAGACGGCAGCCCGTTCACCATCGGCGATGTCAAGCGGTTTGTCCGCCGCGCGCTGCTCGACCGTGAGCTTGAGGACACGCGCATGATTTTCGCGCAGGGGCGCGACGGCGGCTTTCCGCACAGTCGCGGCGAGGAAGGTGAGGCGTTGCAGCCTGGCAAAGCCATCGTCTTCGACCTGTTCCCGCGCGAGCTTGGCGGCGGCTACTATCACGACATGACGCGGACGTGGTGCATCGGCTACGCGCCGCCGGAAGTCCAGCAGGTTTACGATCAGGTGATGGAAGCGTTCGACATCTCGGTCGAGGTTTTCCGTGTCGGGATGGAGACGAAAGAGCTTCAGATCGCCGTGCAGGATTATTTCGAGAGTCACGGCCACCCGACCACGCGCAGCGACCCGAAAACCATGTCCGGTTACGTCCATAGCCTCGGTCATGGCGTTGGCCTCAACATCCACGAGCGGCCGGGCATCGGCCATACCTCGACCGACGTTTTCCAGCCCGGCAACTTCATCACCATGGAGCCGGGGCTGTACTACCCGGAGCGCGGCTTCGGCGTTCGCGTCGAGGACTCGTTCTACATCGATACCGATGGCTCGCTTGTCCCGCTGACGAGCTTCCGCAAAGACCTCGTCCTGCCGTTGAACAGCGGGTAATAGCGCAGGCGGAAAGCGCGTCTAATTAATAGAGTATTCTTTCCGCTGTGTGGCCTTTCCACGCTCTATCCCATCAAACTGCACGAATTGCCGATGCCAACGCTCATCGGAATTTTACATTGCGCGGCGAACGTCGGTGCTATAATCGTGAATTGCCGCACAATAGTCGAGACAGGACATCGTCCCAATGACATTCCAACCGGGTACGCCTGATCATCCGCTCCGCATTGCCATTTTTGGATCGGGGCCGGCGGCCTTTTATGCTGCCGACGCGCTGTTCAAGCAGACCAATCTGACCGTCGAGATCGATATGTACGACCGTTTGCCGACTCCCTATGGCCTTGTGCGCGGCGGTGTGGCTCCCGATCATCCCAAGATCAAGACGGTGACGAAGGTCTACGACCGGACGGCCGAAGACCCGCGTTTCCGTTTCTACGGCAACGTCGAGCTTGGGCGCGACGTTACCCACGACGAACTGCTGCGCTACTACCACCAGATTCTCTACTGCACCGGGGCGCAAACTGACCGCAAAATGGACATCCCCGGTGAAGATTTGCCCGGCAGCTATCCGGCGACCGAGTTCGTCGGCTGGTACAACGCCCATCCTGATTACCGCGACCTGACCTTCGACCTGTCGCAGGAGCGCGTCGCCGTCGTCGGTAACGGCAACGTGGCGATGGACGTCGTCCGCATTCTCGCCAGCACCTACGACGAACTCGCCAAAACCGACATCGCCGACTACGCGCTTGAAGCCCTCAGGAACAGCAAGGTCAAGGAGATTTACATCCTCGGCCGGCGCGGCCCGGCGCAGGCGGCCTACACCAATCCTGAACTCAAGGAGTTGGGCGAACTGGCCGGCGCGGACGTGGTCGTGAGTCAGGCGGACGCGACGATTGACCCGTTGAGCGCCGCCGACATGGAGCGCAACCCTGACCGCATCGCCGAGAAGAACGTCGAAACCTTGCAGGGGTACGCCGCCACGACGCCGAGCGGCAGGCCGCGCAAGATCGTCATGCGCTTCCTCGTCTCGCCGATTGAGATCATCGGCAGCGAGCACGTCGAGGCCGTCAAGCTCGTCCATAACGAATTGGTGTTGTCCGACGACGGCACGCTCCGCCCGCGTGCATCCGCCCAGACCGAAATTTTGCCGGTCGGGCTGATCTTCCGCTCGATTGGCTATCGCGGCGTCAAGCTGCCCGGTGTTCCGTTCGACGACCGGCACGGCGTCATTACCAACATCGAAGGCCGCGTCATCGACACGCACAGCCAGCTTCCGTTGAAGGGCGAGTACGTCGCCGGCTGGATCAAGCGCGGGCCGTCCGGCATCATCGGCACCAACAAGCCTGACTCGGTGGCGACGGTCAACGCCATGCTGGCCGACGCGAAAGAAGGCATGGTCAACGAGCCGGAACAGCCGGCGCGCGCTGCTGTCGAAGCCTTCATCGAGTCGCGCCAGCCCGACGTCGTCAGCTTCGACGACTGGAAGCTGCTCGATCAGGAAGAAGTCGCGCGCGGGACGGCGGTTGGCCGCCCGCGCATCAAGTTCAGCCGCATCGCCGACATGATCGGGTTCATCAAGTCGAAGAAGGGCGTCCCGACTCCGAGCGGGGACTGAAGGCGAACCCTCACCACGCCCTTGAGCAGTACAGACAGCCGAATCGCAGAGCAACCGATTGACAGCGCCGTTTCCTGTTTGGAAACGGCGCTGTTTTTGTTGTTCGTAACCTTTTGAAATCGATTCCGTATAGGTCTGTATATCGCACATGCAAAGCTGAGGGAGTTGAACACATCATGTCCACCTACGTAGCTGAAAAGTCCGAACGTACCTACGACGCCCCGCTGGCAGATTTCGGCACGCGCTTCATGGCGCTGGTCATTGACGGCCTGATTATCGGCGTGATGGCTGCGCTGCTGAGTGGCGGCGGGCGCAATGCCGCCGGCACCGCAGCGACCTTCGTCATCGGTGTCCTCTATCAGTGGTACTTCCTGACCCAGCAGAATGGTCAAACACCGGGTAAAAAGGTCATGAATATCCGCGTCGTCAAGATCACCGGCGAGCCGCTGACGTTCACGGATGCGCTGCTTCGTTACGTCGGCTACTACATCGACTCCGCCATCTTTGGCATTGGCTGGTTCTGGGCGTTTTTCGATGCCGACCGGCAGGCGTGGCACGATAAGCTGGTGTCGACGGTCGTCGTGCGCGCCTGAACCTGACACCCGCTTGACACGGCGGTACAATAAGGCAGGAGTGATCGACCCGATTGCTCCTGCCTTTTTTGATTGCTGCGAAGGGTGATGCTTCATGACAGTTTCGATCTGGCAGGCGGACGATTCGCAGCCGACGCGCGAGGTGGATTTCCTGATCGTCGGCGCGGGCTTGGTCGGTTGCGCGGCGGCTTATTTCGCCGGGCAGGCCGGGCGCGCCGTGACGATCACCGAGATGCGCGACGTCGCCCTCGGCGCAAGCAGCCGCAACGCCGGCTTCATCATCACCGGCCTCGATACCTACTATCATCGCGCCGTCGAGCGCTACGGCATCGATGCCGTCCGCGAGTTGTGGGCGCTGTCGGCGCGGACGCATCGCTTCTGGCGCGAAATTGCCCGGCGTGACGGCGGCGTGCGGATCGAGTCGTGCGGTTCGACTCTGCTGGCCGAGAGTGAGGACGAAGCCCGCGATCTGGAAAAGGCCGCGCGGCTGATGGAAGCCGACGGTCACACTGTCGAGTACGTCAAGGGCGACCCGCTGGGCCGAGGTTACTGCGCCGCCATTCGCCAGCCGGGCGATTCGGCCGTGCAGCCTTACGAGCTGGCGCAGGCGACCTTTCGCCTCAGCGGCGCGGAACTGATTGCCAACAATGAACTCTACGCCATCCATCAGGACGACGCCGAAACGGTTACGGTGCTGACGCGCCAGTATCGCTTCATCGCCCGCCACGTTCTACTCTGCACCAACGCCTACTCGGTCCACATTGACCCGTACTTCATTGGCCGCATCATCCCGACACGGGCGCAGTGTCTTGTCACCGCGCCGCTCAAGAATGGGCCGGTGCTGAATACCTGCGGCTACAGCGATTACGGCTATATGTACTACCGCGACACCTTCGACGGTCGGCTGCTAATTGGCGGTGGGCGCAAGCAGAACAAACCGCTCGAAAACGACACCACCGACGACCGTGTGACCGACCCGGTGCAGCGCATCCTCGAAGCCTATCTGCACGAGCGTTTCCCCGACGTGACCGAGCCAGTCGAGCGCCGTTGGGCGGGCATCATGGGCTTCACGCCTGATGGCCTGCCGCTGGTTGGGACGCTGCCGGGCAAGTCGCGCGTCGGCTTTGCCATCGGCTTTAACGGTCACGGGCTGGCGATGGGCGCGGGCACGGCGGAGCGCGCCGTCGATCTGCTGCTCAACGGGACGCATCCCGGCGCGCTTGACGCTCACCGGCTCGACTGATCGATCAGAGGCTGTGTTTGGCGCGCAAATCGTCGAGTAGCGCGTCCGCGCCGACGGAAACCAGATCGTATACGCGGTCGAAGGTGTTGTCGTAATACGGGTCGGGGACATCCTCGTACTCGGTCAGGCCGTTGCGGCGGGCGACGTCGAGGAAGCGGCTGACCTTCGCCCCGCCGTTGTGCGCCATTGCATTGAGATAGCGCAGGTGATCCCGATCCATCGCCAGAATGTAATCGAAGTCGGCGAAGTCCTCGGACGTGACCTGCCGCGCCCGGCCATCGTAGTCGATGTCGCAGCGCTTGAGCACAGCCAGCGTTCCACGATGGGCGCTCTCTCCGGCGTGCCAATCGCCGGTGCCGGCGGAATCGATCTGGAATTGGGCACTCAGCCCGGCGCGGTTGACGCGATCCTGAAAGACGGCTTCCGCCATCGGGCTGCGGCAAATATTGCCGGTGCAAACGAAAAGAACTCGGATCAGCATGACAACTCCGTTAAGCGACTTTCCGCCACTAGTTTTTGAGGTATATTGATATTACATAACACGTATTACACACAAGGGCACTAACCATGAACCTTCGTGGCTCGCATCGTCGTTTACTCGGCAATTCTCGAGCAGCGATGCTTGCAGCTATTGAGATATACAATAAACCCAGAATAGCATACCGCGATGAATGCTTCACTATACTTCTCACTAATGCGTGGGAGTTGCTATTCAAAGCCATCCTATCGAAGAACAAAAAGAACATTTACTACCCTAAAGAACGGAAAAAGTCTTACCGCACGTTGAGTTTGTCTGACGCCATAGAGAACACTAAAAACTTTTTTCCAGCATCAATTTTGTTTGAGCCGACTAAGAAAAATATTCGAGCGATTGAGGATTATAGGGATAGAGCAGTTCATTTCTACAATGAGAAAGGGATTAGTATCGTAATATTTGGCTTGGCACAAACGAGCATTATTAACTACCGTGATCTCCTAATTGAGATATTTGGAATTGATATAAGCCAGGACACTTCTCTCGCCCTTCTCCCACTTGCACTAGGCCCTAAACCCGATCCAATCCATTTTCTCCAAGACGCACAACAGAAGCCACCTCGCAATCGAATAGCAGCGGATTATTTAGACAAAATCTTTCGGGCTAATCAAGAGCTTGAAAACCAGAATCTGGATACAGCTCGTTTTCTAACTACCTTTACAGTGAGCTTTCAATCTGTAAAAAAGGCGACAAATGTTGATGTTATTGCGGGGGTCTCTGACGTACACGGGGTTCCTCAGGGCGCACTGATTGCTCAGCGTCGTACAGATCCAAATGTCACACATCCGCTACGTCGAAGCGATATTCTAAAAGAAATAGGTGGAATGCTTCACGGAGAGAAATTTACGACTTATACCTTTCAAGCAATAGTGTGGAAATACGAAACCAAGTCCAAACCACATCTGTGTTGGACTTCCCAACATAGTGGATCATCTCAATACTCAAATGAAGTTGTAATGTTTATTCGTGGCTTGACAACTCAAGAAATTCAAGCTTCCGTAACAGAGTATCGAGATCACATGTCTCATACAACAGTACGAAGGCGTAGCAAATAGTGCTTGACTATTCGTAGATATTTCTAAGAGATCAAAATGATTGTGCGAACAGCCTGAGGGCTGTTCACACAACTTGATATTGTTCTATCAGGCTACCCTACCTAAGTCGATTGCTTGGTCTCGTCGTCGCCGTCTTCGGGATCAAAGTCAGTCGGATCGACGCTGGCCTGACCTTCGGACGAGTCAGTCTGCACCGGCAGGTCATCGCCCTGCGAGATGTTCTCGATCAGCGGATTGTCGCCGTAACCGCTTGGCGGCTCGTGTGCTTCATGGAACATGTCGTCGGTTTCTTCTTCGAGCGCGCCCATGCCGCGCGGCGCGACTCCGGCGATCTGACGTTCGTAGTCGGCCGGCTGCGGCGCGGGATTCGACGTCGTCTCGCCAGACGGCGTGCGCTCCTCGGATGCTGCCGGTTTCGGGCTGTCCTTCTCGTTTGGCACCATCGTGATTTTGCCGTCGATGAATGCGCCTTCCTCGGTGGTCAGCGCGGCGGCGCGGATATCGCCCCAGATGCGACCAGTGCGGAGGAGCTGCACCTTCTTGCCGCTGATGTTGCCGCGCACCGCCCCGGCAATCGAGATGTTGCGGGCGTTGACGTCGGCATTGATCTTGGCGGTTTCGCCAATGAGGACGTTGCCGGTAATTTCGAGCGTTCCGGTAAAGGTGCCGTCAAGGCGAATGTTGGCGCTGCTGCGAAGCGTTCCTTCAATCGAGCTGTTCGCGCCGAGGACGGTCTCGAAGCCGACAGACGCCTGCGGCGCAATCGCCGGCTGTGGCAGTTCGGGCTGCTGCTTGACCGGCGTGGGGGACGTCTCAGGCTCGGCCTGGCGACGGTTGCCGAAAAACGACATCTTGCCCTCCTCGTGTGCTGCGGAATGCAAAGAATATAACACTGAATATACCAAACAGGTGTTAGATCGCTATGAGAATGGGCCTTGACGCGCTCAATGTCTCGATTTTGTCACTTTCGGGCAGCAACCGTTAACGGACTTTTAGCACTTTTAGGTCTGTTAAAACGTTGGGGCTGTGCTATGCTTCCTCGATTGTGCGCCTTTTCACACTCGCGCCGAATGGCTCATCACGGCACTATTGAGTGGAAAGACGGCTTGATGTACGTTAAGTGATGGCCGTCATGACCATCGGTTTCGGTTCCGCTCCTCGAAATGCACAGGACGCGCTCGTTCATGCGATTTGGCTCTGTCCGCACATTCAGCGCACCGGCCGAACAGGCGAATTTTCGGCATTTGATCGGCGACATGGCCTGGTTCGGCCTGGGATTGGCAGCGACCAGCCGGTTTCTCTCGGTGTTTGCCATTCGCGTCGGCTCGACGCCGATGGAACTGGGGCTGATTTCGTCGCTGCCGCCGCTGGTGCTGCTATTCTCGTCGCTGCTCGGCAGTTGGTGGATGCGCCGTTATCGGGATGCGGCTGCTTCGCTGCTCTGGCCGGGGCTGGTGATGCGCCTGCCGTTTTTGCTGCCGGCGCTTACGCCGCTGCTGCCGCTCCGCTGGCAGCCGGCATGGCTGATTATTTCGGTCACAGTTCCGGCCATCGCCCAGGGCGTTTCCGGCGTGATCTTTAACGTGCTGGTGCGGCAGGGGATTACCGACCGGAACATGACCTCGCTGCTCAGTCAGCGCAGCGTTGCGATGAACGTCTGCATCGCCATTGCCGCGATTGCCTTCGGCGTCTGGCTGGAGTCGGTGCCATTCCCGGTCAATTATCAGGCAATGTTCGTAGTCGCCTTCCTGCTGACGCTCGTGAGCGCGTGGCACTGCCAGCAGCTTCGCCCGCTCGACCCGACCTCGCACACGCCGCCGCCCATCACCGCGACTCCGTCACATGCGCCCGGAGTCAGTCCCTGGCGCTCGCCGCGCTTCCTGACTGTGTTTCTGGTCATCATGTTGAGTTATGTCGCCTTCACTTCGATTACCTCGATCATCCCCCTGCGGCTGGTCGACGATCTGGGCGCGAACGAAGGTTTTATGGCGCTGTCGGCGCTGTCCGAACTGGCTGCCGGCGCGGCGATTGCCCTGTTCGCCGACCGTTTGATTCAATGGCTGGGCAATCGTGGGGTGATCAGCGCATCGATGCTCATCACCGCGCTATCGGTGCTGGCGCTGCTCGCGCCGAGCCTGCCGCTGACGCTGGTCGGCACGGCACTGTCGGGTGCGGCATGGACGGCGGCGACCATCGGCGTCTACGGATTCTTTATTGAGAATATGCCCTACGACGAAGTCACCAGCTACAGCACCGCCTTTCAGCAGGCGGCCGGGCTGGCGCTGTTCCTCGGCCCAATGGTCGGGAGCGTGCTGGTGCAGGGCGGAATGCCGGTGGCGCAGGTACTGGTGATCGGCGCAGTCATGCGTTTCATTGCCGGCGCGCTGACGCAAAATGCGGTGACGCTCAAAAAAGGCCGGCTGACGCGCGAGCGTCCCGCAGCCGTCCTCAAGGTGAGCGAGTAACGCGGCGTCGGGTCAGCCAGAGGGCGACGAGGACAGCCGCGTCGAGCGCGAGTAGGCCGACAAGCGTAAGCGCGCGGCCATGATAGACGCTCCAGATCGGCAGGCTCTCGAATGACTGCGGCGGTGTAAGCGTGTACGTTTTATTGGCAGCGCGGTCGTAGAGCCAAACCGAACGGCTGTTGTCCACGCGCGAAATCAGGTCGAAGGCCAGCAGGTTTCCGTCCGAAGTCCAACTGAGATTGCCGGCAATGCCCGCCCAGATCAGCGTTTGCGCCTCGGTCGGTGGGTCGATCAGATAGACGGCGGCGATGCCTTCGCCGGATGAGTCATCGGCGTCGGCTGGCGTGAGCAGCGGCGCGGCCATCTGTTGGCCGTCAGGTGTCCAGACCGGCGCGCTGCCCGGAAGCGGGTCGGCGACGATCAACCGAGTTGTGCCGTCGTCAGGGTTAAGGCTGTAAATCTGCGGGCGGTGAGTCGTCTCCGACAGCGAGACAATCATCAGCTCGTGTCCGCCCGGCATCCAGCCGGCAAGCTGCTCGACCAACCGGCTGGTTGGCACGAGCGTGCGGACGCAGGCCGCGCCCGTTTCCAGACAGGTCGCGTCGATGACACTTACGACCTTGAGCGCATCGTGAACGTAGAGTTGGGTGCTGTCCGGCGACCACTGCACGTCGTAAATGCCCGTATCGATGCGATGCGGTGAGTCGGCAGCAGCATGGTCGAAGCCGACATAGAGCAGGTCGCTGCGCGTGATTTCGCGCAGCAGCAGCCAGCGTCCATTCGGCGACCAGCCGACCGGGACGACGGTTTCCGGCTGATTGCTGGTGATGATTTCTCCGCGCCCGGTCGCCAGATTATAGGCGGCAATCGCGCCGGCCTTGTCGCGGTACACGACCCAGCGGCCATCCTGCGACCAGAGCAGGCTCGGCGCGCCGATCTCGACCGGCACGAGCGCTAATTCGCGCCTGGCATAGGGGTCGTAGAGCAGCGCGGACATGTCAAGGCCGATCCGCAGCCGCATCAGCAACGAGTGCGGCTGTGCCGGACGCAGCGCGAACAGCGCGGCCAGCGCCAGCGACGCGGCTACGAGGACGATCCCGGCGGCGCGGAGCAGCAGTCGCGCGACCATCAGCCCGTTCGAGTCCTCTCTGCAAGCGGAGAAACGGCGCGCCCGGTTCTGCCTGCGAAAATTTCCGCTAGCATAACGTGAATCGGCGCGTCCGCGCAGCAGAGTGTAGAAGCGGAACTTTCTGAACTCTAAAGTTCTAGGGCTACCGCAAATTCGCCTTCAGCATCTGTTTCACCCCTCTCCCTCAGGGAGAGGGGCTGGGGGTGAGGGTAAGTCTAGGCGCTCTGGCGGATGTCGGTCGCGGTCGGCGGTGGGGTAGGGGTTGGCGTCTCGGTCGGGGTTACGCGCGGCGTCCGTGTGGGACGGATAATGGGCGTCTGCGAGGGTGTGAGGGTCGGGAGTGGCGTCACGGTCGGCAATGGCGTCGAGGTGATGGTCGGCCTGGGCGTCGGGTTGACGGCGCGGATGACGCTCTCGTGCATGTAGGCGGCGTCGAGGCGGCGCGTCTCCGGCGTCGTGTCGATCAGATACCAGTCGGAGTCTGGTTCCATGCTGATGACGCAGACCGCCTGCCCCTCTTTGTACGAGGTGACGATGCCGGACGCGGTCGATGGCCCTTCGCGGACGACGGCGTTCGGCACGCTGACGATGAAGTCTTGACACGGAGGAATCGGCGTCGCGGTCGGTGCGCGGGTGCGGTTATCGACCGACAGCACCGACGTGACCCGTTTGGCGGTGGCGCTGGCGACGACGACGGCGCGCTGAGTCGATTCTTCCACGCCGAGGCCGCCGGTACGCAGGAAGTTCTGCGCCCCCTGCCACAGATAGTAAAGACCAAAAATCAGGGCAGCGCCCAGAATGAAGACCAACCATGCGGGCAGCCCGTCGCCGCGATCACGGCCGGAGCGCCCGGACGGCGAGCGATAAGGCATCGTCAGCTCGCGCGGAACTCGCTTGCACTGAATTCCGGTTGTACCAGTAACGGGATTTTGCTGCCAGTCATCGTTGGGTCAGCGGTGGTTTTAGGTGAAAACTGCGTACCGTGCCGCCGGCGGCTGGAAGCGCGCTGACTAACAAAAGTCCCCTTCAGGGGACTCGAAAACGTCAACTTCTAAGGTTATTTATCTTCCAGCCGGCTTCAGCAGGGTTGGGTTTCGTAGCCAGAGGGCTTGTAGCCTCTGGCGGTAGCTGCCAGATTCGCAAATGGAACTGTCCGCAAAGGAGTTATCTGAAAACTACGCGCCGGGGGGAAGCAGCTTGCAGATGTGGGCGAGGATGGTGTTCCAGTCGAGCGTTTTCGAGACGACGTCGTCCGCGCCGACCTGCGCTGCGCGGTTGCGTTCCTGTTCGCGCAGCAGCGCGGTAATCAGCACGACCTTGATCTTGCCGGTGGTGGCGTCCTGTTTGAGCGCAACGCAGACGTCGTAGCCGCTCAGGTCGGCCATCCGCACGTCCACGACGGCCAGCATCGGCATCCGCTCGCGGGCGAGGTTGAGCGCCTCAACCCCGCTCGACGCGATTATGACCGGATAGCCGGCATTTTCGAGGAACGACTGTAAGACCTCGCGGTTCATCCAGTCGTCGTCGGCAATCAGGATCAGAGGACGCACCCGCCCGGTCGTCACAGTCTTATGCCCCTGCAAGAATGCGATATTACATGCTATTGTAATCGAAATGTAACGACCACGCTAGTGAAAGGATGAAAGAACAGAAGATAGAACCGAGAACCGAGAGCCGAGAAAAACGAATGGAAAAAGCAAGCCCGTGTAGTTCAATTGCGCGGGCTTTTTGTTCTACTTGACATGACCAACAAGGCGATTTAGCCTCGTTTCCGTTCTCCGTTCTCCGTTCTCCGTTCTCCGTTCTCCGTTCTCCGTTCCCGGTCGCCCTATTCCATGTTAGAATAACCCGCCATGCAAACGCTCACCCCGGACGAAACCATTCTTGGCCTGCTGGCGGCGCAGGCGCGGCACGGCTATCACCTGCTGGCCTGCTTCCGCGACCCGGCGCAGCTTGGCTCGGTCTGGGAGCTAAGCACGAGCCAACTCTACGCCGTCCTCAAGCGGCTGGAACGGCTCAATCTGATCTGCGGCGTCGAAATCACCTCGCCAGATGCTCCCGCGCGGGTCGATTACACGCTGACCGAGGCCGGGCAGCGCCGGCTCGACGATTGGCTCGACGAAGCTGACCCGCCGGCCAGCATCCATCGTGTCCGCGTCGAATTCCTCAGCCGGCTGTACGTTGCGCGGCTGCTCAACCGGCCGACGACCGAAATCGTCCGGCGGCAGAAACGTGCCTGCCACGACCGCCTCAAGGCGCTGATCGAGGAGCGAGACCACACCGAGCCGGGCATCGGCCTGCTGGCGGTCGAACTCATGGTCGCGCAGTTGGAAGCAATCATGGGCTGGATCGACCGCTGCGAACTGGTCCCGCTTGAGGACGAGCCGTGAGCCGTCTGGGCGGCTGTCTGTCGGCGGGTCTCGCGGTCGTCGCGCTGGCATTTCTATCGCTTCCAATTCTGGCGCTGGCCGTTCGCGTGGTTCAGACGCAGGCGTGGGCAGACACCGCCGGCAGCGGCGTTGCCGAAGCTCTGAGCCTGAGCCTGCTGACGACGGCGGCCTCGGCGCTGCTGACGCTGGCCTTTGGGACACCGCTGGCCTACCTGTTCGCGCGGCAGCATTTCCGCTTCAAGCGCGTTCTCAACGTCCTGATCGAGCTTCCGATTGTCCTGCCGCCGGCAGTCGCCGGGCTGGCGCTGCTGATCGCCTTTGGCCGGCGCGGGCTGTTCGGTCCGGCCCTCGAAAGCATCGGCGTTTCGCTGCCGTTCACGACAGCGGCGGTCGTCATCGCGCAGACATTTGTCTCCGCGCCGTTCTTCGTCCGCTCGGCACAGGTTGGCTTTCAGGGTGTCCCCGGCGAAATCGAAGACGCGGCCCGCGTCGATGGCGCGGCTACGTGGGCGGTTTTCCGGCTGATAACGATTCCATTGGCGCGGCGGGCGCTGGCCGCCGGGCTGATCCTGAGTTGGGCGCGGGCGCTCGGTGAGTTCGGCGCGACGATTCTGTTCGCCGGCAGCCTGCAAGGCAAGACGCAGACGATGCCGCTGTTGATCTACAACGTACTCGAACGCAACCTCGACGCGGCTATCTGGACGGGGCTGATCCTCGTCGGCATGGCGCTGGCCGCGCTGCTGATTTCGCAGTGGCTCATGCGTGGCAGCGAGCGTGAGGCTTAGGGGTTCTCAGGAAGACCATAGAAGCGATAAAACAGACTGACATCGCATTCGGTTCTCAGAATGCGATAGGGCAAGCACTCGTGAAACGTCTGCACGTCGGTTTGGACGGCCAGCTTGTCCAGAAAGGCCGATGCCGTTTCAGGCCGAACCTGTCCCTCGGAATCGACCAACTGACCCCAGAGCGCGCGATACTGGAAGGCCGCTAGCTCCAGCGGCACAGCTTGAGCCGACGCGCCGAACTCCGGCGGAAACAAGCGACGGTACTCGTGACGGTTGTACAGCCACGACTCGCCGCGCACCGACCGCGCCTGCGGTGCTTCCTGCTGGATGACAGCAAACATCGCCGCCAATTCCCCGATCCGCGCTGATTTCCGCGCGCTGCTTAACGCCCCCGAGCCGGACTCATCATAGTTGTTGAAGTGAAGCCGAATCACAGTCGGGTCGTTGAAATGCAGGCTGTAGGCGAAGCAGCCCCAGTAACGCTCGGCAGGGATGTAGTTCTGCTGAAGCGCCAGATAGGTCTGATACGTCCATTCAAGCGGGTCGGCGGCCTGCTGAAGCCCTGTCATGTAGCCTTTCCAGACCGGGTGTTCCCAATCTGGCTTCGGGCCGAGGCCAAAGCAGCCGAAAAAGGCGGTGAAGCTCTGGATACAATCCGGCAGCGGCCTGCCGCTGAGGTCGGCAGCTTTTTCGGCCAGACGGAGTTGAAGCGTGAAAAAGTCCCGGCTGTACTGAAATTTCGCCATGCGCTTCTCAGTCGAAAACGATCACGCCGCGCGCGACGCTGCCGCCGAGCATCGACTCGAACGCCTCGTTGACCTGATCGAGCCGGTATTCCTTCGAGATCAACTGATCGAGCTTGAGTTTGCCGGCGACGTACAGATCGAGCAGCAGCGGGAAATCACGGGCGGCGTCGATGGTGCCATAATAGCTGCCCTTGACGACCTTTTCCTGCCGCGTCAGCAGCGCGCTCGGAAAGTTGGTGCTGGTTCCCATCGGCGAGATGCCGACCAGCACCAGTCTTTCCAGCACATTGGGATCCTAAGCTTAGAATTCCACGTGGACAAGTTGTCGCGGCCGCTTCTATAGTGTCACCTAAATACTAGTGACTCCAGCGTAACTGGACTGGCCACAGTTAGGCCGCAAATGTAATCACACTGGCTCACCT
>JADMIO010548820.1_pt1 | contig 103032 bp, 107 predicted proteins | sample 8958161 | NCBI WGS metagenome assembly JADMIO01 (sample SAMN16585339, study PRJNA669376) | soil metagenome | isolation source: Crop rotation soil | place: USA: Cullars Rotation, Alabama | collected 2011 | reverse complement strand
CAGCCAAAACGGCTAGCGGCCTTGGTGTTCGAGGTCGTCGAGCTCTTTCTTGACCTCGTCCCAGGTGAGCACCTGCCGTTCGGTGACGACAATGCCGGCGCGTTCGGCTTCTTGGTGGCGGCCAGCCCATCGGAAGAACAGGACGAAAATGACCGTCCAGAGGTACACACCCGCACCGAGCTTCATGATCACGCCCGCGATCTGCTGATCGTCGACCGCACTGATGTTCCACAGCCGGAAGGCGGTGTCGTAGGCGTGGTACACGGGCTTCTCGGCGAAGATCAGCCACGCCGACGGCACCGTCGGCACGATCGACTGGCAGAACAGATAGAGCATCTGCGCGGGCATCGACAGCCGAAGCTCGGGCAGCGGACCGCACACGGGCATCCACATCAGCAACGCCGTCGACATGATCAGCAGGTGCAGGCTGAAGTGCAGCGGGCCGTTCGACACCGACGCGTTGACGGTCGGCGGGTAGTGCACCAACACGAACGCGGCGTTGAACAGCAGGCCCGCCACGATCGGGTGGCACAGGCGTCGCAGCACCTTGCCGGCGAACCATCCGTCGCCCACGATCAGCCGCGCCAGCCACGTCGGCGTTGCCATCAAGAACAGCGGCGCCGCGATCATCGTGAGCATGAGGTGTTGGATCATGTGCACGAAGTAGAGGTAGTTCTCACCGATGTCGTGGATCGGCCAGTCGGCGGCCGCCCACATCGTCAGCAAGGCCAGCACGAACCACACCACCTGCCGGCGAGTGACGATGGTCTCGCCTCGGCGCACTGCCTTGGGTCCGATCACGCGTACTGCGTAGACCGCGAAAGCGAGGATGGAAGCGACGAGCACCCACACCTCGGGATGGGCGTGGAACTTCCAGGGATCCATCGCGTCAGTGCATGAAGACGTGGAACGTGAACAGCACGATCATGTAGACCGCGGTGGCAAGCACGATTCCGGTGATGAACACCGCGCGGAAGAGCTTGTGATCGAAGCGCAGGTGCATGAAGAACGCGACGACCATCGCGAACTTCACGATCATCATCGGGATCAGTGCGGCAAGCGTCGCGATGAAGCTGTCCTTGAAGAAGCCGATGTAGTAGGTCGAGACCTCCGCCGCCGTGATGAGCGCCAGGATGGCTGCGATCAGGACGTACTGCGCGTCGCTCGGATGCGTGTGGACCGAGTGCTCGCGTTCGGCGAGGTTGGCTTCGCTGGGGGCGCTCATGGAACCAGGTACACCACGGTGAAGATCAGGATCCACACGATGTCGACGAAGTGCCAGTACAGGCCGACGATCTCGACGACCTCGGACTTCTCCTGCGGGAGCTTGCCTCGAAGCGACATCATGAACAGCGACATCAGCATCACGATGCCGAGGCTCACGTGTACACCGTGGAAACCGGTGAGCGTGTAGAACGCCGAAGCGGCGGTGTTGGTGGTGTAACCCATCCCCTCCTTCACGAAGGAGGTGAACTCGTACACCTGGCCGGAGATGAACGTCGCGCCGAGCAACGCGGTCGTGGCGAGCCACAACCGGCAGCGTTGGTGGTCGCCGCGCTGGATGGCCGACAGTGCGAGCACCATCGTCATCGAGCTCATCAGCAGGACGAACGACGACACCGACGTGAACGGGATGTCGTAGATGTCGTGCGGTCGCGGGCCGCGCAGTGCGGTGTTCTTGTAGAGCATGTACGTCGAGATGAGCCCGCCGAACAGCAGGCACTCCGACCCGAGGAACACCCACATGCCGAGCTTCTCGCTCGATACGCCGGTCTGCGTCCACCCGTGCTCGCCCGGCTTCGGGTCGTGATGAATCGCGACGTCACTCATCGGTCGCCTCCTCTCCCCCGTCGGTCACGGTCGCCTGGACGAGCTCGCCGTCGTGCGACTCGGGTTCGTGCGACTCGTGATGGTCGTCGTGGTCGTGCGCCGCGTCGGGATCGGTCGACGGCTCGAGGCCGAGGCCGTAGATCCCGAAGAAGAGCAGGAACACGCCGACGGCAGTGAAGGCCAAGTTGAAGATGATGCCGTAGCCGATCAGCGGGAGCGCCGCAGCGATCACGATCGGGAAGTACGACGGCGAGGGCAGGTGCACGCCCGTTGGGTCGCCCGGCTGCACGACGTCGTCGGTCTCAGCGACGCGCACCGGCCGTCCTTGGTCGTCCTCGCCGTACTTGCGATGCCAGAACTCGTCGAGATGCGCCACGATCGGCACCGAGTCGAAGTTGTGCGCCGGCGTCGGGTTCGGGACCATCCACTCGAGCGACCGCGCATCCCATGGGTCGTTGCCGACCGACAGGTTCTGGCGCCGAGCCTGCGAGCGACTCTTCACGATGTTGATGAGCAGGATCAGCACCGACAAGGCGATGATGAACGCGCCGACCGTCTCGACCGCGTTCCAGAAGTCGAGGCCGTAGCCCTTCTGGTACGTGTACGTGCGCCGCGGTTGACCTTCGAGGCCGACGATGTGCATCGGACCGAACGTGAGGTTCATGCCGATGATCGACAGCCAGAAGTGCCAAGAGCCGAGCTTCTCGGACAGCCTGTAGCCGAAGGCCTTCGGCCACCAGAAGTAGAGACCGCCGAAGAAGCCGAGCAGCGCGCCACCGAAGATCACGTAGTGGAAGTGGGCGACGATGTAGTACGTGTCCGTCTGCTGGAGGTCGGACGGCGACACGGCATGCGTCACGCCCGACAGACCGCCGATGGTGAACATCGCGACGAGACCCACCGCGAATTTCATCGCAGTCGTGAAGGTCAATCGTCCGCCGTACATCGTGGCAAGCCAGTTGAGGATCTTCACGCCGGTCGGCACCGCGATGAACATCGTGGACACCGAGAATGCGGCGACGGAGACCGGGCCAACGCCTGAAGCGAACATGTGATGCGCCCACACGCCCCAGCCCATGAAGCCGATGGCGATGCCCGAAGCGACCATGAACGTGTAGCCGAAGATCGGCTTGCGCGAGAACACCGGGATGATCTCCGAGATGATCCCGAACGCGGGCAAGATCAGGATGTACACCTCTGGATGCCCGAATAACCAGAACAGGTGTTGCCACAGCAGCGGGTCGGCGCCCGCCTGGACGTTGAAGAAATTCGCTCCGAAGTTCCGGTCGAACAGCAGCAGGAACAGCGCGACGGTGATGACCGGCATGGCGAACACGATGAGCATCTGCGTGACGAAGCCCATCCACGTGAACACGGGCATCTTGAACATCGACATGCCCGGCGCCCGAAGGTTGATCACGGTGACGACGAGGTTGATGGCACCGACCGTCGACGCGATGCCGGTGATCAGCAGACCGAGCGCGTAGAAGTCCATGCCGTGGCTCGGCGAGAAGATCGGGTTGGTGTTCGGCGCGTACGCGAACCAACCACCGTCAGGGGCGCCGCCGAGGAACCACGACGAGTTGAGGAACAGCCCGCCGAAGAGGAAGCACCAGAAGCTGAACGCGTTGAGACGCGGGAACGCGACGTCGCGCGCGCCGACCTGCAACGGCATCAAGTAGTTCATGAACGCCGCGCCCAACGGCATGATCACGAGGAACACCATCGTGATGCCGTGCATCGTGAACACCTGGTTGTACTGCGCCGCGTTCAGGATCTTGCCGTCGGCGTGGACGAGTTGCAGCCGGATCAGGAGCGCCTCGCACCCGCCGATGATGAAGAACAAGATCGCGGCCGCGCCGTACATGACTCCGACGCGCTTGTGGTCGACGGAGGTGATCCAACTCCGCCAACCCTTCGACTGCCCGGGGCGGGCGAAGACGCCGAGCGCCTGCTTCTGGACGACGGTGCCGCCTGACGGCAGGGCCAGTGGTCCAGAAGAGTCGGGAGCTTCGATGATGGCCATGCGTTACTTCCTCACCGCGGCACGCTCGCGCCCGCAGGATACGGACCCAGCGTGGACAGATAGTCGATCAACTGGTCGATCTCGGTGTCGCTGAGTTGCAGGTTCGGCATACCTCGTTGCTCGGCCGCCGCCATGGGGATCATGGCTTCCGGGTCATGGAGCCACGCTTCGAGTTGGTTGCGGTTGAACACGAGTTGCCCATCCGCGTTGCGGACGTAGAGCGGGTAGCTACCGCTGGCGAAGATGTCGCGGCTCATCAGGTGCGTGAGGTTCGGCGCATGCTTGGCCACAAGGATCGCATTGCCCTCGACGTTGTCGACACCGTTGATCTGGTGGCAGCTCGCGCACTTCTGCGTGAACACCGTGAGACCGGCGTCGGCCGCGGTACCAGCCGCGGGCTTTGGTGCGTCTTGCTCCTGGCCCTCGACCCACGAGTCGTAGTCGGCCTGTGACAACACGATCGCTCGCGCCCGCATGTTCGCGTGCGACAGGCCGCAGAACTCCTTGCACTGGCCGTCGTACTCACCGATGTCGCTGCCCTCGACCTCGAGGTACTGCTCACGTCCGGGCACCGCGTCGCGCGTGCCACCGAGTGCCGGGATCCAAAAGCTGTGGATCACGTCGCGAGAGTGGATGCGCAGCTCGATCTTGCGGTCGACGGGGATCACGAGCTCGTTCGCCGTGATGATGTCGGGCTTGCCGTCGCCGTTCGTGTCGTACTCGTACGACCACCACCACTGCTGGCCGTAGACGTCGACCGCGAGCGCGTCGGCGGGGCGGTGGCTGATGTTGATGATCGTGCCGACGGTCGGGACGGCGACGCAGATCAGGATGAGGATCGGGATGAACGTCCACAGAAGCTCGATCTTCGTGTTGCCGTGGATCTGCTTCGGTGAGTACTCCTCTTCGGAGACCTTGTTGCGGCGCACGCCGGGGACGATGACGAGCACGAGCCCGATGGCCACGAGCACGCCCACCACCGCGGCCACGATGAAGACGGGGATCTGGAGGTTGTTGATCTTCTCCGCGACCGCGCCGTGCGGCGAGAAGATGCTCTGCTTCTCACACGACGAGAGCAGGAAGAGCGCGGGGATCAGCGCGACGCGAGGGAGCCGGCGCATCAGTTCGCCTCCGATGATGACGACGACTCAGACGAGGACTCTTGCTTCTCGGTCGTCGGCGGTGCGGGCTGACGGCGATCGGGCGTCGACGAGATGTGATCGGCCTCGTGCTTCTCGTACGTGCGGGATCCCGTGGACGCACCGATGATCCCGCCGGCGATCACGCCGACACCGACGACGAGGCAGAGCACTGCCACGATGGTGCGGCCCGCTTTCGGCGACGCCGAGTAGGCGACCGCTGAGGCCAGGATCACGACGGCGACGACTCCGGCCGCGATCACCGAGCCGTGCTCGCTCGAGGCAAGCAGCACACGCGACACGCACAGCACGAACGCCGCGACGCCGATGGCACCGAACACCGGGACCTCGATCGGGTTCATCAAGCGGTTGCGGATGCGCCGGTTGACGTCGGGATCGCCCGTGGCGCGGTCGGACCACGCGGACACCATCCACTCGAACAGCACGACGATCGTGAGCACCACACCGAAGATGAACAGCAACGAGCTCGACACGAGCCCCACCACAAGGCAGCCCGCCGCCGCGGCACCGAGGATCGGCCAGTAGCTCGCGTGATGCGGCACGGGCACTTCGGGCACCGCGTCGGTGCGCGAAATGGCTTGTTGGGCTTCGGGGTCGGCATCGCGGAAGGCGACGATGGCACCGCCCACGAACAGCGACACCAACGCGGCCGTGCCGAGCACGACGTAGCCGGTGTGATCGCCGAGCCCGCCGTACATCCCGCCCGTCAGGCCGCCGGTGAGTCCACCGTGGCTGCCCCAGGCGAACACGACCGCGCCCGCGAGCGCGATCGCGGCCAACCCGAAATAGAACTTGGCGCCAGTCGTGATCAAGGTGCGGCTCTCACTTGGTGACGAAGATCGTGAACCAGATCGCGGCGAAGACCGCGACCGTGACGTACCAGTAGATGAGGAGGGCGACGAGGCCCTCCTGGTCGCGACCGGAGTACTGGCCGCCGAGCGTGCGGAACGCCATCAAACCGATGAAGACGACCCCGGCGCCCGCCATCGCGAGATGCATGCCGGTGATCGCGTACACGAGCGCACCCACGCCGGATTGATCCGCGACCTTGAAGCCCATCTGCGTGTAGGCGAAGCACACGCTGTTGATGTAGGCCGCGCCGAGGAGCGCGGACAGACCCAGCGCGAGGTACGCACGCACGCGATCTTCGTTGCGGATCGAGTAGATGGCCCAGTGCAACACGACGAGCGAGATCACGAGACCGATGAAGGCGACGTTCCACGGCGTCAGGTCCATGACGACGTCCTTCGGCAGCCACGTACCGCCGCCGCGGATGACGGTGGCGCGTCGCTCGGTGTAGAGGCCGAGGAGCCCGGCGAAGCTCATGACGATCACCGCGCAGGCGAAGACCGTGCCCACGAGCAACACTCGTGGACGCGCCGGTGGCGCGGCTGGAGGCGAGCCGATGAGATCGTCCTGGTGCACGAGCGCCATGGTCAGGCCGTTGCCTCCCTCGCGTCGAGCAGCGGAGCCGACGACGCGACGGGGACGGGCTCGTGCGACCACTCGAGCGTGTGGCCCTCCCAAGGATCCTCGACCTCACCGTCGACGTCCTTGGCCATCGAGACCGCGAGGTTGACGACGAACAGCACGATCGCGAGGCCGACGACGATGCCGCCTGCGAACGAGATGCCGTCGAGCAACTTGATCTTGTCCTCGGGCACGACACCTGAGTAGAGCGATCCCGCGGGCTGATCGAAGAAGCCGCTGATCACGTCCGGAACGGAGAGCGCGAGCACGCCGATCAGAAGCAGCGCGCCGTTCAACCGCGCGAGGTTCTCGTTCAACGGCCGCGTCAGCACGTGCGGCCACCAGTAGTGGATGGCGCCGACGGCCGCGACGGCGATCGCGCCGAAGACGAGGTGGATGATCGCGGACTCCTCGGACGTCCCGACGAGCTCGAAGCCCTTCACTGCGTGAATCGCCCCCGATGCGGCACCGGCGAGGAGCATCAGCAGCGCGGACACTGCGAACAACAGCGGGCTGGTGACGCGCACGCGACCGACGCGCAGTGTGTCGGCCACCGCTGCGGTGAGTGCGAGCAAGGGAAGGAGGATCGCGAACGCGACACCGACGTACAGCGCCTGTTGCGTGAGCTTCGGTTCCTTGTACTCGAAGAAGGTCCACGCGCCGAACGACAGTGCGCCGAACGCGCCGATGGCCACGAGCTGCGCGCCGTACATGCGGGCCCGTGTCCGGGCGGCGACGGGCACCGCATCGGCGATGAAGCCGAGCACGGGAATCGCGAACGCGAAGATCTGCGGTGGCGTGACGGTCCATCGGAGCCACAGCGCGAGATCGTCGGCCGACGCGAACACCTGCGCGCCGTAGTGGATGTCGATGTAGAAGAGCACGAGCAGCCCGAGGAGCACGCCGAGGCTGGCGATCCAGATCGTGGACGCCACGAGCATCGAGAAGGTGAAGAACGGGACGCGGGCGAGGGTGAGGTTCGGCGCCCGCAGCGCCACGATCGTGCTGGCGATGCACACGCTGGCCAGCAGGATCGCGATGACGACGAGCGCGAGCGAGGCGATGAAGAGGTCGACGCCCTGGCTGCTGCCGCCGAACGGTCCCCCGTTGATCAGGTAGCTGACGACGAGGAGGCCACCGCCGACGAGGTACGCCCAGAACGCGGCGGCCGCCGCACGAGGGAAGGCGATCGTGTGCATGCCGACCTGGCGAGGCACCACGATCGTGGCCAGGCCGACCAGAACCGGAATCGCGAAGAGGAAGACGCCCGAGATGCCGTGCAGCGACAGCGACTGCGAGAAGTTGTCGGCGCTGAAGGCGCCGTAGTGGTCGGGCTGGAGCCGGCGGGATCCCAGCGCCTCGCCGAGCCCACCGCTGAGGGCCAGGAACACGAGCGACGTGCCGACCCACAGACGTCCGATCGAGCGGTGCCGGCCCGTGCCGAGCACCCCGGCGAGGCCGCCCGCGGGGCGCGGGGCGCCGTCCGAAGGGGAGGCCACAGGGTTCGCCGTTTCGGTCTCGGTCTCCGGCCGAGTCTCGGTCATCGCCATGGTCAGGTCGGGACTCTATTCACAAGCCCACGGTCGATCGAAAACCCTCGGACGGACGGGTCTGCGATGACGCGGGGCGGCCGGGAGTGTGGGGGGAACCCCCACAGATTCGGCGTCGATCCGGCTTTGCCGGTCGATGCCGCTGCGTCCCGGCCGAAGGCCGGGGCCGTTGACTCGCCTGAACGGAGTGAGCGAAGCGAACGAGTGATGGCGAAACGCATCAGAACCCGCTGCGTAGAAGTTGGTCGAGGGCGATCGCGGCGAACAGAAGCGTGATGTACGTGATCGAGTACGAGAAGAGGCGCATGGCGGCCGCGGGCGTGGCGTTGCGGACGAGTTGGAGAGCCAATCCGGTGAAGATGGCGCCGAGAACGATGGCCGACGCGAGATAGAGGTGTCCCATCCCGGCCACCGGGCTGAAGACGACGGTCAGGGCCCAGAGGAGCAGCGTGTAGGCCACGATCCGCGTCGCGGTGGTGCGGAGGCTGGCGATCGCGGGGAGCATCGGGACGTCAGCCGCGGCGTAGTCGTCCTTGTACTTGATGGCCAGGGCCCAGAAGTGCGGAGGGGTCCAGTAGAAGATCACCCCGAACAGCACGATCGGGGCCCAGCCGAGGCTGTTGGTGACCGCCGACCACCCCACGAGCACCGGGACCGCCCCCGCCGCACCGCCGATGACGATGTTGTGGGACGACGTGCGCTTGAGCCACAGCGTGTACACGAAGACGTAGAAGAGCGTGGCGCTGACGGCGAGCACGGCCGACAGCAGGTTCACCGTCCCCCACAGGAACAGGAACGCCGCGACCTCGAGCGCGATGGCGAAGCGCAGCGCGTTCGCCGGCGTGATGACACCCGTGACGAGCGGACGGTTGCGGGTGCGGTGCATGACCTTGTCGATGTCGCGATCGACGTACATGTTGATGGCGTTCGCGCCGCCCGCCGCCATGGTGCCGCCAAGCACAGTCGCGGCGATCAGACCGACGTGCGGCAGCCCGCGGTCGGCGACGACCATCGTCGGGACGGTCGTGACCAGCAGGAGTTCGATGATCCTCGGCTTCGTGAGCGCGACATATGCCGCGGCGCGCGAACGCAGAGGGAGCCGGACCGACTGGTGCATTCCGGCTCCGACACTACGCGCTCGCCCACCCACTACGGAAAGTCACCCCGACTGGCAATTCCCATGCACCGCCACGCAAAAGTGTGTGGTTGTGCCTCGGATTTCGCCGGCCGTCTATCGAAGGGTGACCTTCGTCGCGCTGGTGCTGCTCTGCGTCATCGTCGTGACGGGCGCGACAGTGCGACTCACGGGCTCGGGACTCGGGTGTCCTGAGTGGCCGAACTGCGACACCGGCCACCTCTCGCCGCACGGCACCACCGGCTACCACGGGTTCGTCGAGTTCGTGAACCGAGTGTTCACGGGACTGGTGTCGATCGTGGTCATCGTCGCCGTGCTCGCGGCGCTCGTGCGCACGCCCCGCCGGCGCGACCTGACGATCCTGTCGTGCGGACTCGTCGTCGGGGTGCTCGCGCAGATCGTGCTCGGCGGGCTGACGGTCATCTACGGCCTCTCGCCGCCATGGGTGATGGCGCATTTCCTCGTGTCGATGGCGCTCGTGGCGAACGCTGTCGTGCTGCACCACCGCGCCGGCATCGATGGCGAGACGCGTCCGGCAGTGAGCGACGCCACTCGGTCCGTTGCACGCGGGCTCGTCGCGGTGTGCGTGCTCGTGCTGTGCACGGGGACGATCGTGACCGGCGCGGGACCGCACGGTGGCGACGAGCACGTGCGGCGTCTCGCGTTCTCGGTGTCGAGCGTTGCCCGCGTGCATGGGATCTCCGTGACGATCTTCCTCGTCACCGTGCTGTGCACGCTGTGGCTGCTCCGGCGCGACGGCGCGCCCCCATCGGTGCGGCGCAACGGGAACGTGCTTCTCGCCGTGCTGTGCAGCCAAGCGACCGTTGGGTACGTGCAGTACTTCTCCGGCGTACCGGTGGTGTTGGTGGCGGTACATGTGCTCGGTGCGGTGTCGGTATGGGTCGCCACGCTGTACTTCGTGCTGAACCTGGTTCAATTGCGGCGATGACGCCGACGCTCGCGCCCGTCGAGATCCACGATCCGACCAGCGACGTCGAAGTCACGCCCGACCGCCCGTGGGTCGTGATCGTGTGGAACGACCCGATCAACCTGATGGACTACGTGACGTTCGTCTTCCAGAAGTTGTTCGGCTACAGCAAGGAGAAGGCGACGAGCCTGATGCTCGACGTGCATCAGAAGGGCAAGGCGGTCGTGTCGAACGGCACCCGTGAGAAGGCCGAGCTCGACGTGTTCCGGCTGCACGAGCACGGTCTCTGGGCAACCATGCAGCACGACGAGTAGCGCATGTTCAAGCGTCGGGTGCAGCGCGCCCGCAACGGCAGCTTCCAGCTTCGGATCACTGACGACGAGCGCGACCTCGTCGCGACGCTGACCGGGCAGCTCCGCGAGTTGCTCGTCAGCGAATCGACCGACGGCACCGAGCGGCTCTTCCCACCGGGTTACGCAAACGACGAAGAGCGCCAGACCGAGTACGAGCTGCTGACCCACGACGAGCTGTTGCAGAGCAAGCTCGCCGCGCTCGACGTCGTCGAGCAGTCGATCGCCGAGACCACGCTTGAAGAAGATCAGCTCACCGCGTGGATGGGTGCGGTGAACTCACTTCGGTTGGTACTCGGCACGCGGCTCGACATCACCGAGGACTTGGACGACATGGAGCTCGACGATCCCCGCGCGGGCGCGTACGCCGTCTACCAGTACCTCACCCATCTCCTCGCGGAGATCGTCGACGCGCTCGACAGCTGACTCGGCGCCAGAAGATTGCGGAAGAAATCTTCGTGGCGATGTCGAGAATGGAGCGAGGGCTCCGTCCCTGGGGTGCATCCGGCCGCACGGGCCGGCGTCACAAGAGGAGACCACGATGGCCAAGTACCTGTTGCTCAAGCACTACCGAGGCGCACCCGCTCCGCGCAACAACGTCCCGATGGACCAGTGGAAGCCCGCCGAGGTCGAGGCCCACATCCGTTTCATGAACGACTTCGCGACCCGGCTCGAGGGCACCGGCGAATTCATCGACGGACAAGCGCTGTCGCCCGAAGGTGTGTGGGTTCGCTCCGACGGGGAGGGCCGGCCGCCCGTCACGGATGGCCCGTTCGCCGAGACGAAGGACCTGATCGCGGGATGGATGGTGATCGACGTCGACAGCTACGAGCGTGCGATCGAGCTCGCGGGTGAGCTGTCGGCCGCGCCTGGAGCCAACGGCGAGCCGATCCACGAATGGCTCGAGGTTCGACCGTTCATGGGCGCGCCCGAAGGCTTCACCCACTGACCGTGGACGGCGTCGAGCTGCGCCGGCTCGTCCCGCATGTGCTGAGCGTCCTCGTCGGTCGCGGTGCCGACTTCGCGACCGCCGAGGACGCCGTACAGGAAGCGCTCATCCGGGCGCTCGCCGCGTGGGAGACGGAGATGCCCGGCGACCCGACCGGGTGGCTGATCACCGTCGCGTGGCGAGCGTTCCTCGACATGACGCGGTCAGAAGTTGCTCGTCGCGACCGCGAGGTGAGGTTCGACACCGAACCACCGGCCGGCGCGATCCCGAACGCCGACGACACATTGCGCCTCTACTTCCTGTGCGCGCATCCCGATCTCACGTCGTCGTCGGCCGTTGCATTGACGCTGCGAGCCGTCGGTGGCCTCACGACCCGTCAGATCGCGCAGGCGTACCTCGTGCCCGAACCGACGATGGCGCAACGCATCAGCCGCGCCAAGCGCACGGTGAGCGTCGCCGGTGTCGATCGGCCTGGTGACGTCGCGACCGTGATGCGGGTGCTCTACCTCGTCTTCAACGAGGGCTACTCCGGTGACGTCGACCTCGCGGCGGAGGCGATTCGCCTCACGCGCCAACTCGCGACGTTGGTGGACGAACCCGAGGTGCACGGCCTGCTCGCCCTCATGCTCCTTCACCACGCCCGCCGGCGCAGCCGCACCCGACCGGACGGAAGTCTCGTCCCGCTGGCCGAACAAGACCGCAGCGAGTGGGACAGCGCGCTCATCGTCGAGGGAATCGCCATCGTCCACGCCGCGCTCGCCCGCGATCGGCTCGGCGAGTACCAGGCGCAGGCCGCGATCGCGGCGCTGCACGCCGATGCAGCGCGCGTGGAAGAGACCGACTGGGTGCAGATCGTCGAGTGGTACGACGAACTGCTGCGCTTCGCCGACACGCCGATCGTCCGCCTGAACCGTGCGGTCGCGGTCGGTGAGGCCGACGGCGCGCTCGCCGGTCTCGCGGCTCTGTCGCAGGTCGACGAACGCGTCCCGCGACACGACGCAGTCGCCGCGTACCTCCACGAGAAGAACGGCGAGCTCCAGCTTGTGGCTCGCTTGTATGCGCGCGCGGCGCGCAATGCGCCCAACCTCGCAGAGCGCGACCATCAGACGCGCCAGGCGGCGCGGCTCAACCAGCAGTTGCAGCCGCGTTAGTGGCAGGACGAGAACGCGGTCTGGATCGCGGCGCGGACGTCGTCAGGAAGCGTCGACGACTTGTCCGCAGCGACGAAGTTGTCGAATCCGATCTTGCCGACGACGCACTCACCGAAATCAAACGCCTTGTCGACCGCGAAGTTGCCGTCCTTTACGGCTTGCAACGCGAACCCCGAACGCGCCGCGAGGACCTGCATCAAGTCGTTGGCTCGGTTGTTGAGCGTGAGTCCGGCATCCGCGCCGGGGTCACACGATTCGAGATGCACGATCTGATCGCCGGTCGACACGGTCGCCATCCCCGGGGGGAGCGCCGCCGCCCATTGGTCCAGCGCACCCTTCATCTCGGTCTCGTCGTCCGACGTGTCGCCCTTGAAGTCGAGACGCACGCAGGTCTTGCCGTTCTGCTGGTACGCGACATACGCATCGCCGCCCCAGCCGTCGATCGCGGTCTCCGCCACGAACGGATCGATCCGTTCACCGAGCATCACGAACAGGGACAGCGCGCCGAAGTCGCCCTTGTCGACGACGTCACTGTCCTTCACGCCATCCGGTAGCGGCGGCGCGTCGACCTTCTGCGCGTCTTGATGGTTCAGGAATTTCTCGGGATCGATGATCTGCTCGTCGGTCTTCGGTGGGTTCTTGAACGCGTCATCGAGCGCGCTTTGCTGACCGTGGGCCACGAGTAGCTCCACGAACGGCGGGCCCACGAGGTACGGCGCGGACTGGAACGCTTGCAGCGCGACGGGCACGTTGGACAATCCGGCAGTGGCGTTGTCGACCTCCTTGTTGCGTGCCGCGTCATACGCGGACTTGTCGGCGTCGCTGAGCGTGTCGACGAACTCGTTCTCGACCCGCACCGCATCACCTTCGATGATCGTGCGGAAGGACGATTGCTCCTGCGACGTCTCGAACTTCTTCGTACGCGAGCTCTTGATGTCGAAGTACTGGTCTTGCAACACGTGAGTGAACTCGTGGACCAGCGTGACCTTCAGGCTCACGTCGATGTCGGTGCCGCGGATCGAGACGCGTTCGGTGTCCGGGTCGTAGAAGGCGAGCGTGCCCACGTCCTGGAGGTCGTTCTCGGCTTGGAGCAGGTCGACGTTGCTGTTCGACAGCCCCAGGGCTCGCAGCTCACCGTTGAACGCCTCGAGCTGCTTCTTCTCCTTGTCAGTGAGCTTCGAGGCGTCGGTACGGGCGCGATCGCTGTACTGCTGGGGGGTGAGGAAGTCGACGAACACCGGGTGCTTGAACGTCAGGCCTCGGGTCTTCTCGACGAACTGCACGATGTCGAGCACGCGGGAATCCCACTGGTCGGGGTGGGCTGGACCGTTGTTCTTGTCGGCGTTGCGCAGGACGTAGACGTCCGCGGCCAGCACCGCCATGATCGCGACGAACGAGAGCACGATGAGGCGAACGCGGCGTTTCGGCGGAGACGCCGGGGCCGGAGGCGCGGGCGGGGGTTGCTGCTGCCAGACGCCAACCACGGGAGGGACGCTACCGGTGGACTGCTACCGTGTCCCCGCCCTCAGGGGACCGAGCCCCCATCGTCTAGTGGCCTAGGACACCACCCTTTCAAGGTGGCGGCACGGGTTCGAATCCCGTTGGGGGTGCGTTCAGAAACAAATGGTCCCGTGGTGCAGTTTGGAGTGCACGCCGGCCTGTCAAGCCGGAGGTCGCGGGTTCAAATCCCGTCGGGACCGCGATGGGTGCGCGCACTCGTCACGGTCGGGTAGCTCAGTCGGCAGAGCGTCCGCCTGAAAAGCGGAAGGTCACCGGATCGACGCCGGTCCCGACCACCAGGTGTCAACGGTTGAGGGGTGCCGTAACAGGGCATCCCCTCGCCGTGGCCGATGACAACCGTCCGGTGCTGATGCCGAGCGAGGTGTCCAGCCGCATCGGCATCTTCGACCGGTTCGCGGGGATGGCGTCGAACGTCGTGGCGCGCGCCGCCTTCTTCGCTTTCTGCGTCTGCATCGTGGTCGTGTGGGCGCCGTCGATACTGCTCATCCGCGACATCGACACGTGGCAGCTCATCATCAACACGCTGACGACGATCATCACGTTCCTGATGGTTGCGTTGTTGCAGAACAGCCAGACGCGAAGCGATCAAGCCCTCCAGCACAAGCTCAACGCGATCGCCGATGCGTTGGCCGATCTCATGGCCCACACGGTCGACGACGAGCACAACGACGCTGACCTTCGCAACGACATGCACGAACTGCGCGACGCGGTCGGACTCGAGGCCCACGAGAGCACGTCGCACAACAAGGCCGAGCGGGCACCTACGTCGTGATTTGCGGACGAGCGATCAGGTAGGCCAAAACTCCGTGCTCGTGACCCAGGACTTCAACGCGGTCCCTGACTTCCATGTCGTCGTCGACGTCACCGTGTCGCCGCCGTGCGTCGCGGTCTCGGGCGAGCTCGACCTCGTCACGTGCGCCGCGTTCCGCGACGCGCTCGCCGAAGCCGTCGAGGCGGCCGACGACATGGTCGTCGTCGACTTCAGGCGACTCACGTTCCTCGGGTCGACCGGCATTCGTGAACTGGTGCGCGCACTCCAGGCGGTGCAGAGGGTCGAGGTCCGGTCGACGGCACCGATCGTGCGACGCGCCCTCGAGTCGGCCGGACTCGGCAACGGCGTCAAGATCGTCGACTGATCGAACCCCGGCGGTCAGTTGCGTCGGTAGATGTGCAGCCGCACGACGTTGCCGTGCTCGAACGTGCGGATCTGCACCAGGTCACACAACTGGTTCGCCATCCACACGCCGCGGCCACCGGGCTCGTCGTCGCGGGGCCGCTGTCGACCGACAAGCGGACGGTCGATGCGACCGTCGTCGCCGACATCGCAGCACAGTCCACGCCCTTCGCTCCAGACGCGCACCGTGCCGCTCCCGCCCGCGTGGCGAACGCTGTTCGTCAAGATCTCATGGGCTGCGAGGACGAAGTCGTCCGCGCGGTTCTGGTCGAGCCCGTGTTGCGCAGCGCGGGCCGCGAGAAGGCGACGAATCGCCGGGATGTCGTCGAGTCGAAAGTCGAGTGTGAGCGCGTCGTCGGGTGGAGGCGGCATCGGCGCGTCGAAGGGTGCGGACATCGAATCGAGATCGCGGCAGTGCGAGCTCTTCCGACGAAGCCCTTCCGCGCGGATCCATGGATGGCTGCGCTCCGCCTCGGCCAGCACGGCGTCGGGCAGCGCACTCGTGTCGTAGGGGCACAGAAGCCGCCACGCGCCGGAGTTCGCGAACGCCACGTTGAGCAACGTCTCGTGGTGTTGGCACTCGACGAGCTCGGTGGCAGAGCGGCCGGCCCAGATGGGTTCACCGATGCCGCGGACCGGCCGGCCGCCGCCGTCATTTCCCGAGAGGAAGTCGTGCCACGTCGGGATGATGTGGGCCGGGTTGTGGCCGACCACCTCCATGTCGAGGAACTTCACCTTGGACGCGTCGCGCCCGAGGGCCGACTGCAGCGCGTGCATGCGCACGCCGGGCACGGCGACGAGCATCGGTTCGTCGTTGTCGAGGCCCTCGTGCAAGAACGGCACGGCTCCCGCAAGAAAGTCGTCGATCCCCGCGTAGAAGAACACTTCGTGCTGAAACGCGTCAGCCCAGTGCTCCTCGGTGATCGTGTTCGGCATGCTCTCTCGCGCCGCCAGTGCCCGCCAGGCCCAGTCGAGACACAAATCCTACTGAGCACGCTCGCGAACGCGCATGTTGGTGGGGTTTGGGCGGAGTGCGCTCGCGGGTCCCCGAGCGTTCCTCGAGGACCCCTGCGGCCCCGGCGCGACCGACATGCTCTTGCACTGAATGCATCGACGGTTTCCGACGACCGCTTGAGAGACAGGTAGACAGAGACCGTGCGGTGCTTGGTCACAGGCGGGGCGGGCTTCATCGGTTCGAACCTCGTCGACGCGCTCGTCGCGCGCGGCGATGAGGTCCGCGTGCTCGATGACCTGTCGACCGGACGGCGCGACAACGTGCACCCGTCGGCACAACTGATCGAGGCAACCATCAGCGACGAGCCAGCCGTCCGCGACGCCGTCGATGGGTGCGAGGTGGTGTTCCATCAGGCGGCGCACCGCGCCGTGCTCCGCTCCGTCGAAGACCCACTCGCAACCGACAACGCGAACGTGCACGGCACGCTCACGCTTCTCCACGCCGCGCAACAGACCGGCACGCGACGCGTGGTCTACGCCTCGAGCTCGAGCGTGTACGGCGGCGCCGCGATCCGGCCAACTCCCGAGTCGGCGCCCCTCGTGCCCCGGTCACCGTATGCAGTCACGAAGCTCACGGGCGAGCACTACTGCCGGGTCTTCTCAGAGCTGCACGGCCTCGAGACGATCGCGCTTCGCTACTTCAACGTCTTCGGCCCGCGGCAGCGTCCGGATTCGATGTACGCGGCCGTCATCCCGCTGTTCATCGACGCCATCCGGAACGACCGCCCGCCGCTCGTGCACGGCGACGGCCAGCAGAGTCGTGACTTCACGTTCATCGGCGACGTGGTGGCCGCCAACCTCGCGGCGGCCGGCGCCGACGCGTCGAGGTCGAGTGGCAAGGCGTACAACATCGCCTGCGGTGGCGAGCACTCCCTCCTCGAACTGCTCGCCCATCTCACCGACATCCTCGGACGCCACGTCGAGCCACAGCACGTCGAGCCGCGCGCCGGCGACGTACGCCACTCTCGAGCCGAGGTGACCGCGGCGGCCCGAGATCTCGGCTGGGCCGCGGCCACCGAGTTCAGGGCCGGGCTCGAGCGGACAGTTGACTACCTTTTGCACTGAGAGTGGCGGTATCTTCGTGGGCGATGTCTGAAGCGGCGGGACCGCAGTCGAACATCGACCTGAGCGAACTGGCGGGCCGCGTGGACCGTCTGTCGCTGCGCGTCGAGGCGGTGGCGGCGTTGGTCGAGAACCTCACCGATCACCTCGCGGCACCGCGCGCCGCGGCCCCGCTCACCTCCGAGGACCTCGCGGACATCGCCGCCCGAATGGTTCGTTTGATCGAGAGCCGGCTGCAAACCCACGACGATCGACTCGTCGAAACGATCAGTCAGCTCTTCGGCGAGCTCGACGTCGAGGAGATCGACCTCACCGAGTCGAAGGACCAGCTGGCCTTGATCGACGATCACCTCGCGCTCGTCGGGCGCGCTGTGCTCGAGGTCAAGAACGCCGTTTCGTCGAGCGGTGGCACGTACGACCGCGCCGTCCTGCAACAGGTCACCGATCGGCTCGAGGAAGCGAGCGTCCGCGTCGCGGAGCGGGTCGATGAACAACTCGCGACCCGGGTGCAGCGGTTCGAAGCGCTGAGCCAGTCGATGATGTCCCTCGTCGGCGATCCGATCGACGCGCTGACCGAGCGGATCCAAGAGCTCACCCACCTGCGCGAGCCGTCCGCCGCGCTGCTCGAACAGATCACCGCGCTGCGGCAAGAAGGATTGGAGCGCGAGGCGCTCCTGCGTCACGTGGTGGCGCGGCTCGAAGAGCTGGGCCACACGCTGGCGCCGTCGGCCTCACCCGACTCCGAGCGCAACAAGCTCGTGAGCTGATCGACGAACTCCTCACCGACCACGTTCTTCGTCAGCACGCCCGCTGCTCCTGCCGCACGCGCCTCGTCGTGCAGGCGGTCGTCGGGATGCGCCGTGTACAAGATCACCGAGGCGCCGGGCGCGGCGTCGCGAATTTCGGGAAGCGCCTCGATGCCGCCCAGCCGGGGCATCTGACGGTCCAGCACGACGAGGTCGGGCTGCGTCGCGGTCACGCACTCGATGGCCTCCCGCCCGTCGGCCGCCTCTCCGACCACGTCGAACCGCCCGTCCCGCTGGAGCACCACGCGCAACAGCAGGCGCACGTCGTCGCTGTCGTCGACGACGACGACGCGAACGAGGCGGTCGAGTGATGCTTCGGGCATTGCGGCTTGTATCGGTACGGTGGGTGAGGGACTCAAGGGCGGCGGCATGGCTGACAACGAATTCATCCAACTCGATCCGGTCTTGGCCCACATGCTCCTCGGCACCGTCGCAGCGGCCAAGGGGGCCGTCGACACCGTGCTCGCCCACGGACTCGACGGTGCGAGCGGCGAGGCACTCCTGCGCATGGCCGTTCGGCGGCTCGATCATCTCGCGGAGGAGCTGCGACATCTCGCGCTCGGGCTGCCGAGCTCGGGACTCCCGATGACGGCCGGAGCAGAGGATCATTCGATCTGACCTCGGGCATATGCTCGCCGAGGACTTGTGAGCACCACTGAAGAGATCATTCGCTGCGGGGCCGCGTTCCTGGGCGCGCTGATAGTGACGCTGGCGAGCACGCCCTATCTCCGCCGCTTGGCGCTGCGCTACGACGTGATCGACGCGCCGGCGGAGCACAAGGCCCACACGACGCCCACGCCGTACCTCGGAGGCATCGGGTTGATCGCGGCGCTCCTGCTCGGCATCGGCGTCGCGCCGGCAGTGCCCGGCCGCATGTTCCTCATCGTGCTCGGCGGCCTCGCGGTCGGCGTCGTCGGATTGATCGATGACAAGCTCACGCTCGGGCTCGCGCCGCGGGTCGCGGTGCAGGCCGCCGCGGCGATGCTGGCCGTCGCGGCCGGACCGCGTGCGCACGTCGTCGGCAACAGCGCGGTCGACATCGTCATCACCGTCGTGTGGATCGTGGGCATCACGAACGCGCTGAACCTGCTCGACAACCAGGACGGCTTGTGCGCCGGCGCGACGGCGATCACCGCCATCGGTGCCCTCGTCATCGGCGCGTACTTCAAGCAGTACCTCATCGCCACGGCCGCCGCGAGCCTGATCGGGGGCTGCCTCGGGTTCCTCGCCTACAACAAGCGCCCGGCGAAGATCTTCATGGGGGACGCCGGCGCGTTGGTGCTGGGCTACGCGATGGCTGTCGTCGCGATCGCGATCGGTCCCGGCCTCGACCCACCGGACGGGTGGTTGCTGTCGGTGATGCTGCTGTGGCTGCCGATCCTCGACACGGGATTCGTGATCGTCACTCGACTCGCCGAACGCCGGCCGGTGTTGAAGGGCGGCAAGGACCACCTGTCGCACCGCCTGACCGAGCGGGGCGTGTCGCCGGGCGTTGCCGTGCTCGTGCTGCTCGGCCTGCATGCCGTCGTGATCGCGGTGACGCTCGTCCGGTTCTTCGACTATGCGCCCGGGGGCACCGAGGTGCTGACGGCGGTGCTGCTCGGGGTCGTGCTCATCGAGGCCGTGATCCGCCGGCCGTCCCCCGCCGCGCTCGAGCACGCGGCGTCTCGAAAGCCGGTCGCCGTTTCCTAGGTAGTTCGGTACCCTAATGATGTGGCTACCGAACTGACGTCAGCCGTCCGCGCCCTCGCGATGGGGGCACGGGTGCTCGAGCGCTGCCTCGACGACATGACGCTCCCGCAATTCCGCGTGTTGACGTTGATCGGCTCTTCGCCGGAACGGGCGAGCCGGCTCGCGGAGAAGGCGGCCGTCAGCCGTCCGTCGCTCACGGGCCTGCTCGACGGCCTCGAAGCGCGGGGCTGGGTGCAACGAGTGCAGGTGGAAGGCGACCGTCGTGGCGTCAGCCTCGAGCTCACCCGCACGGGCGCGACCGCACTGCGCCACGCGGAACGGGCGATGGCCGCCGAGCTCGACGCCGTGCTCGGCACCGACAGCGACGACCGCGACGCCGTGGTCGACGCGCTCCAACGGTTCGGCAATCTGATGAGGGAACACCACCTTGCACGCCGCTGATCGACCCACTCCCGAACCCGCGCCGCCCGGCTCCGGCGGTTGGTTGCGCCGCCTGTTGCCGTTCTTGATGGCGCACAAGCGGAACGTCGCGATCGCGTTCGGGGTGTCGATCGTCGGGCAGGTGGTCGCCGCGCTCACGCCGCTGGCCGAGAAGACGATCGTCGACGACGTCATCGTGCACCACCGCTCGCCGCTGGCGCCGTGGCTGGCGCTGCTGATCGCCGCCGGCGTGTTCGGATTCGGCGCCGCGTTCGTGCGGCGCTACATCGGCGGCCGCGTCAGCCTCGACGTGCAGTACGACTTGCGCAACGCAGTGTACGAGCGTTTGCAGCGGCTCGACTTCGCATCGCACGACCAGATGCAGACCGGCCAGCTCGTGTCGCGCGCGAACAGCGACGTCGGCTTGTTGCAGGGCCTGCTCATGTTCCTACCGATCATGCTCGGCAACTTCGTGATGCTCGTCGTCGCGATCGGCGTGATGCTTTACCTCTCCGCGCCATTGACGTTGGTCGCGGTGTTCGCGTTGCCGGCGCTGCTCGCCGTCACATTGCGGCTCCGTCGCACGATCTTCCCCGCGAGCTGGGACGCGCAGCAGCGCGCCGGTGAAGTGGCCGGCGTCGTCGACGAAGCCGTCACCGGCGTCCGCGTCGTGAAGGGGTTCGGCCAGGAAGACCGCGAGCTCGAGCACCTCGCCGAGATCGGCACCGGTCTGTTCTCGTCGCGCGTCCGGCTCATCCGGCTCCAAGCGCGGTACACGCCGATGCTCCAGTCGATCCCAGTGCTCGGCCAGGTCGCCGTGTTGGGCTTCGGCGGCTGGCTCGCGCTGCACGGCCACATCACCCTCGGCACTTTCCTCGCGTTCTCGTCGTACATGGTGCAACTGGTCGCGCCGGTGCGGATGTTCGCAGTCTTGATCGCCGTCGGGCAGCAGGCCCGCGCCGGAGCCGAGCGGATCCTCGACCTACTCGACGCAAACCCCCGCATCGCCGAGAAGGACGACGCGATCGTGCTGCCCGCGGTGCGCGGCGAGGTCGTGTTCGACGACGTGCGGTTCGGCTACACGAAGAGCGAGCCCGTGCTCGATGGGTTCACGCTCACGGTCTCGCCCGGGGAAACGGTCGCGCTCGTCGGCGCCAGCGGCTCAGGGAAGTCGACCGTCGCGCTGCTGCTGCCGCGCTTCTACGACGTGTCGCACGGCGCGGTCACGATCGACGGCATCGACGTGCGCGACGTCACCTTCGAATCACTGCGCCGGCAGGTCGGCGTCGTGTTCGAGGAGAGCTTTCTCTTCTCCGACACCGTGCGGGCCAACATCGCGTACGGACGCCCGGACGTGTCCGACGACGAGGTCTACGCCGCAGCGCGGGCGGCGGAGGCGCATGACTTCATCCTGGCATTGCCCGACGGCTACGAGACAGTGGTCGGCGAGCGGGGCCTCACGTTGTCCGGCGGACAGCGCCAGCGCGTCGCGTTGGCGCGGGCGATCATCACCGATCCGCGGGTGCTCATCCTCGACGACGCCACTTCCTCAATCGACGCGCAGACCGAAGAAGAGATCCACTCCACGCTTCGGTCGATCATGCAGGGCCGCACCACGCTGCTCGTCGCGCACCGTCGTTCGACGCTGCGGCTCGCTGATCGCATCCTCGTCGTCGACAAGGGGCACGTCGCTGCCGCGGGGACGCACGAGGAGCTGATGGCGACGTCGTCGCTCTACCGCATGCTGCTGGCGGGCCCGGGTGACGATTGCGAAGGCGACGACGCGCTGCTCGAGACGGGCGCCATCGATGTCGACGCGTGGACCGCGGTCGACGGCAACGGCGACTCGCCGAAGGCGACCGCCTCGGTGGCGGGACCCGCACGGTTCGGTCCTGGCGGTGGTGGGCCGGCCGGCGGCATGGCGGGTTGGAACTTCGCGCCGACGCCGGAGCTGCTGGCCGCCCTCGACAAGTTGCCACCCGCGGATGAACCGCCCGACGTCGACGTTGCGGCGGAGGCGGCCGCAGACGCGGGCTCGTTCTCGTTGCGTCAGTTCGTGCGGCCCTACCGGCGCGCCCTCGGCCTCGGTCTCGGGCTGGTGGTGCTCGACACCGTGCTCACGTTGCTCGGACCGTTCTTCGTGCGCCGCGGCATCGACCACGGCGTCGTGAAGGCCGACGAGGGCGCGCTGTGGATCGCTGCGCTCTGCTTCCTGTTCGTTGCGATGGGCGATTGGATCGTGACGATGGGCTACACGCTCGTCACGGGGCGCACCGCGGAGCGGCTGTTGTTCGCGCTGCGGGTTCGGATCTTCGCCCACCTCCAACGGCTGTCGCTCGACTACTACGACAAGGAGCTCGCCGGCCGGATCATGACCCGCATGACGACGGACGTCGAAGCGCTGTCGCAGCTGCTGCAGACCGGGTTGATCAACGCGGTCGTGTCGCTGTTCACCTGCGCCGGTGTGTTCGTGTTCCTCATCGTGCTGTCGCCGCCGCTCGCGCTCGTCGCCGCGTCGGTACTGCCTCCACTGCTGCTGGCCACCTGGTGGTACAAGCACCGGTCGGCGCGCGCCTACGCGCGGGCCCGTGAGTCGATCGCGACGGTGAACGCGAACTTGCAAGAGTCGCTTTCCGGCGTCCGCGTCGCGCAGGCCTACGTCCGCGAAGACCGCAACATCAGCGGCTTCCGTGATGTGAACAGCCAGTACCTCGACGCGCGACTGGAAGCGCAGCGCCTGATCGCCGTGTACTTCCCGTTCGTGCTGCTGCTCGCCGACATCGGCGCCGCGGTGGTGCTCGGCGCCGGCTCCGCGTTCGTCACGAACGGCACGGTCACCGCCGGCGTGGTGATCGCGTTCGTGCTGTACCTCGACCAATTCTTCTCGCCGATCCAGCAGCTGTCGCAGGTGTTCGACACGTGGCAGCAGGCCGCCGCGTCGATGAACATGATCAACGGACTGATGGCGACACCGACGTCGACGCCCGCGGCCGCCGAGCCGGTCGTGCCGCCGCGATTGCACGGCGAGGTCGTGTTCGACGACGTCCACTTCTCGTACCTCGGTGCGGCGAGCGGCGAAGCACTGTCGGGTGTGTCACTGCGCATCGCGCCCGGAGAGACGGTTGCCCTCGTGGGCGAGACCGGCGCAGGCAAGTCGACGATCGTGAAGCTCGTCGCTCGCTTCTACGACCCGACGTCGGGACGCGTGCTGGTGGACGGCTACGACCTCCGCGACCTCGACGCCGGTGCCTTTCGCCGGCAGCTCGGTGTCGTGCCGCAGGAGGCATTCCTGTTCACAGGGACGATCCGCGACAACATCGCCTACGGCCGGCCCGACGCAACGAACGCGGAGGTCGAAGGCGCGGCACGGGCCGTGGGCGCGCACGACTTCATCGCCGCGCTGCCCGGTGGCTATCTCGCGCCGGTCTCCGAGCGCGGGCGCTCGCTGTCCGCCGGCCAGCGCCAGCTCATCGCGCTGGCCCGCGCCCGCCTCGTCGATCCCGTGATCCTGCTGCTCGACGAGGCCACGTCGAACCTCGATCTCGGCACGGAGGCGCGGGTGCAACGCGCCATGGGCATCGTGGCCGAGGGTCGAACGACGATCCTCGTCGCTCATCGGCTGCCGACCGCCCGCACGGCCGATCGGATCCTCGTGGTCGACGAGGGCCGCATCATCGAGACGGGCGCCCACGACGAGTTGCTCGCGCTCGATGCCCGCTACGCCGAGCTGTGGTCGGCGTTCATGGAGCCGACACCCACGTCATCAGTAGCGTGACGGGCGTATGACTCACGACGTCTTCCTCGTGCTGGCCGCGTTCCTCGCGTGCTCGGTCGAGATGGTCGAGGCGTTGACGATCGTGTTGGCCGTCGGCGTCACCCGCGGATGGCGGTCAGCGATCATCGGCACGGCCACCGCGCTCGGCGCGCTCGCGGTCGTGATCGCGGCCCTCGGTCCCGCCCTGTCGGTCATCCCCATCGACAGCCTGCGACTGTTCATCGGGACGTTGCTGCTCATCTTCGGCTTGCAGTGGCTGCGCAAGGCGATCCTGCGGGCGAGCGGGTTCAAGGCACTGCACGACGAGGACGCGATCTTCGAGGAGGAGCGGCAGGCCGCGCTGCGCGCCACTCGCGACGCCGACGGGATCGACTGGTACACGTTCACCGTGTCGTTCAAGGGCGTGTTCCTCGAGGGGCTCGAGGTCGCATTCATCGTCGTGACGTTCGGGAGCGCGCAACACAACGTCGCCCTCGCCGCGCTGGGGGCCGTGGCCGCATTGATCGTCGTGCTCGCGCTCGGTTTGGTCGTCCACAAGCCACTGAGTCGGGTGCCGGAGAACACGATGAAGTACGCAGTCGGGGTGATGCTCACGACGTTCGGCATCTTCTGGGCGAGCGAGGGTGCCGGGGTCGACTGGCCGGGGAACGATGTCGCGCTGTTCGGCGTACTGCTGTACGTGCTCGGCACGAGCGTGGTACTCGTACAGGTGCTCAGGCGCCGTCACGCCCGCGTGCTGGTGCTCGCATGAAGTGGCTCAAGACGTTCGGCCGGTTCTGGTACGACTTCGTCGTCGGTGACGACTGGCGCCTTGCGATCGGCGCCGTCGTCGCCATCTCGCTCGCCTACGCCGGCACCCACAACGACATGAACGTGTGGTGGCTGCTGCCGCTCGCGGTCGCCGCGATGTTGAGCGTGTCGTTGCTGCACGCGACCCGTGGGAGTTCCTCGTAGCTCGCGCCGTGCTGCTGGTGCTGCTGTTGCTGGTGCCGGCCGACCGGCCGCCGGCCGTGGCGCATGGCCCACTGTTGTCGGCGTTGACTCGCGTGGTCGCGACGCCCGAGTCCCGAGTCGAGACCGTCGTCGATCGCTTCACACCGCTCGGCGCGCGCCTGTCGAACGAGACGATCACGCTCGCTGCCGACCCCGACGTCGCGTTGCTGGCCGACGCGCTCGACACGGTCGGTGTCGACCAAGCGGCGTTCTCCACGGACTCCTTCAGATTCGTGCACGACGGTGCCGCGTTGTTGCAGTACCGAGCTCTGGCCACCGGCGCGGGCGTACGTGGTGACGGCCGGTACATGGCGATCGCGTTCGCCGAGCCCGATCACGCCGCCGCCGTCGAGCAAGTCAAACGGCTCGACAAGGTGTTGCACAGCGGCCAGGACGAGGCGGCGCGGCGACCGTGGTCAGACCTCGTTGCGGTCGAGCGCCTCGAGGCTCGCGGCCGAGTGGTCCTCGCAGTGCTGCCGACGAAGCTCGACACCCTGTGGCTCGAGCTCGAGCGCCAACCCGACACCCTCCTCTGGTGGTCGCAGGGTTGAGCTACGCGCGGCGGCCGAGGACGGCGAGGAGCTTGGTTTGGGGGTCGGCGTCGTCGGCGACCTCGACTTCGGTGCCGAACATGCCGCTGCCCTTGAGCAGGTCGAGCTGCGGGGTGATGACATCCCAACACGCCTCGACCAGTTCGGGGTCGAGATCGGTGTCCTGACCGGTGGCCTTCGCAAGATCCCAGCCGTGGACGAGCACGTCGATGAACCGGTGCCCCGCATAGATCTCGGCCGGCACCGGACCGTACGACACGGCGACTGGCTTCTCGAGCGCGCCGGACGCGGAGAACGCGTCGTCCGCTTCCTTGGCCGAGAACCCGTAGTCGGCCCGGGAGTAGTGACGGTCGAGCGAGTCGCCGACCTGATCGATCGTCTGGCCGGCGACGAGCGGCGCGACCCAGAAGTTGCCGCTGATGAGGTGTTGCAGCAGCCCGTCGACGTCGTAGTCGTCGCAGGGTGTGGCGTCACCCAGTTGGGCGTCGGTGATGTTGCCGACGATGTTGCCGGTGGCATCGAGGGCACGCCGGTGGGCGTCTGCGATGTTCATTGCGCCTCCATCTGCTTCACACGCTCACGCGTGTAGTCCTTGCTCCCCTCGATGAACGCACCGAGGTTCCCGTAGCGATTCGCGGCGATGTCCTTGAACCAGTCCGGGACGTAGATCTCGAACTCATCATCCTCGAGTTGCTGCTTGATCGCCTCGTACATGACCTCGACCGGCAACGGCTCGAGGTCGGCGAGCGATGTCTCGTTGTCGGGCAACTGGAACAACGGCGTGTCGATGATGCCCGGGTTCACGAGGTGGATCTTGATCGGGGTGCCGTCGAGATCGACCGCGAGCGACTCCATGAACGCGCTCAATGCGGCCTTCGATGCGCTGTAGGCCGCCTCTCGTGGCGGCCCGAACCGCGCGGCCACCGACGAGATGGACAGGATCCGACCGCGGCCGCGTTCGATCATGCGCGGGAGCAGCGCGAGCGTGAGCCGGATCGGCGACGCGTAGTTCACCGCCATCACCTGATCGACGACATCGGGCGCGAGGTTCAGCGCGTGCCTGCGCTTCGGGATCCCCGCGTTGTTGATGAGGAGGTCGATGCCGCCGAGCTCGTCGTCAGCCTGCAGTCCGAATGCCGCGACGCCGTCGAGATCCGCGAGGTCGACCACCCACATCTTCGAGTCAGGAGCGGACGCCACGCAGTCGTCGAGCACCTCGCGAAGAAGATCCTCGCGACGGGCGCAGATACCGACGGTGTGACCGTCCCGCGCAAACCCGCGTGCGAGACCCGCACCGATGCCCGACGACGCGCCGGTGATCAACACGTTCACGACGAATGGTCCTTGCAGTGATCAGGCGCGGGGACGTCGAGGGTCGGATTGCGGTCGAAGAAGCCGAAGGGCACGAGCGAGAAGCCCGCGTACTCGACGGGCATCACCGGCCAGTCCTCCGGCCGCGGGATGTGCGTGACGCCGAACGAGTACCAGAGCACGACGTCGGTGTCGACGAGTGAGCGGTCCGCGCTCGTCCATTGCGGCAGACCATCGCCACCCGCGCTCTGGTTCGGATAGGCGCCCGCGGCGCGGCGCTCGTCGGGCTCGTACGGCGTGACCCACAGGTTCTTCGTCGCGAACGCGGCCCGCCGGCCCACTGACGACGACGGGTCGGCGAGCAGCGTCGGCGTCGAGCCCGGAACGAGCTTGTAGGCGACGGGCTCGTCGAGCGCGTTGCGCACGTTCGGGTTCACGATCTTCCACGTACGGCTCTTCGTCGGATCAACGATGCGCTGGGCCCGCAGCTCGCTGTCGAGGCGCGTCGCGCGCGGCGCGAACGAGTTATCCGACGCATCGGGATCAGGCAGCACGTCGACCTCGTACACCTCGTTCGATCCGCCGTCGACGTCCATGTCGAGGCGGGCACAGAACATGTGCTGGTGGTACGGCGCGGCGAGCCCGGGAGCAACCATCGCCGAGTGCGACGGCTTCGACTCGGCCGCCTGCGTCGACATGATCCCGGTGAGCTTGACCTCGAGCTGCATCGTCCCGTCGAGGTAGAAGTACCAGTAGAAGCCGTACTCATAGTTGCCGACGGTCGCGATGAAGCTCACGACCAGACGACGCGAGCGTCGCACCTCGGTGGTGCCGCCCTGCATGTCCCAGTGCTTCCAGAGGATGCCGTAGTCCTCTTCGTGGATGCAGATGGCGTTCGGCTTCACTTCGGGGTTGCCGTGCTCGTCGGCGAACACCACGTCGAGGTAGCGGATCTCGCCGAGGCAGTCGCAGCCGAGCTCGAGCGCGTTGACCATGCGACCCAGGCCCCACTCACCCGCATCGAACGCGTTCTTCCAGCCGTGCAGCGGTCCGGGGTCGCCGTAGGGCACGACCATCTCGCAGATCGACGCGCGGTGCACGACGCTGCGGCCGTCGATCGACACCTGATGCAACACCAGTCCCTCGTACGGATCCATCGACACGCGCAGCGACCACTTCTGCCATTCGATGTGGTGACCGTCGATCGTGAAGCTGGGCCCTTCGGGTTGCGTGATCTCGAGCGGCTTCAGCGCGGTGCGCATCGGCTCGTTGTCGGCCGGCATGTACGAGCCTTTGCCGGGCGGGATCGGCGTGATGCCGTGATCCTGCACCTCGAGCACCTCGCCACGGCCGCAGTCGACGAAGGCGACGACACCTTCGATCGGCTTCGCGTAGCCGTTGTCGGTCGGCTCGTCGCGCCAGAACCCGATGACGCGCGTCAACCGGCGGTCGGTCTCGTGCGCGACGCCGAACGTGCCGGCCGGCCACGGGTCGAGCTGCACCTTGCCGGCGCTGATGTCGTCCTCGGTGATGCCTCGTCGCGCCATCGCCGCCTTGAAGTCAGCGTTGTCGGCCAACGCGAAGATCGCGTTGATCGCATCGTCGAACAGCAGTGCAGGACGCGCGTCGGGAACGTCGTCGATCGACACGACCTTCTCGTGCGTCAGCGACACGATCGCCTCGCGCACCCCCGTGCCGGGTCCGGGCACAACGGTGACGGCGGCGCGCCGTTCCGCGCCGTTCATCAGCTCCGACTTCGTCGGCTCGTCGAGCACGACGCGCGCGATCAACGGCTTGGCGTCGTCACCGAGCAGCTCGATGGCGCGGGTGATCTCGTCGGCGGTGAGTGGTTCGAGTGGGTGGATCACACAGGCTCTCCGTTGCGCAGCACGGCGAATTGCCGCTTTGGATCGTCACAGGGAACATCGCCGTCGTCAGTGCGCGTGTACGCACCCGCGGGCGCGTACTGGACGATGTACGCCTTGCGCACGTCATCGGTGAGGTTCGGGCCGGTGAGGTGGGGCATGAGACTCGAGAACACGACGGCACCGCCCGCACCGACGGGCGCGCTGGCCTGCGCCGGCGGATCGGTGAAGCACTCGTAGCCGAGCGGCTCGACGTAGTAGTGGTCGAGCGTGCCGTGCTTGTGCAGCCCCGGCGCGACGCGTGGGCAGCCGTTGTCCTCCGTGGCGTCGGTGAGTGCGAGCCACACCGTCAGGTACTGCTGCGGCTCGATGTACGTGTAGCCGTTGTCCTGGTGCCACGGCACTCGCCGCGGCTTCTCGGGCTTCTTGTACACGGCCTGATCCCAGTACAGGTTCACGTCAGGACCGATGAGGTCGTGACAGAGATCGGTCATCGCCGGTGAGGCGACGAGGTCGCGCAACACCTGCGATCGCGCCGCCACGTGCAGCGTGACGGTGAGCGCTCCGGCCTCGGCGATCATCATGCGCTCGTCGGGCTGCGTCTTGAGGAAGGCCTCGACCTTGGCCTCGAACCCGTCGATCTCGCCGGTGACTGCGGCGAGCGTCGCGTCGTCGATCAAGCTCTCGATGACGACGTAGCCGTCGCGATTGAACTGCACCGCCTCTTCGTCGCTCACGCGACGGAACGGACCTCGACAGTCCTCCCACGTGAACGACGTGTTGAGAGGATGGCGTCGGAGCGCGGCACTGGTCTCCCCCACGGGTGCGCAGCGTAGATTCGAACCCCTCATGGATGTTCAGTTCGTCAAGATCCACGGCCACGACGTGGCCTACCGAGCCGCAGGCCACGGCGACGAGGTCATCGTGTTCGTCCACGGCATCGCCGGATCGTCCGCCACGTGGGCGCCGGTCATGGAGCGCCTCGACTTCGCCCGCTTCACGATGATCGCTCCCGACCTGCTCGGTCACGGCGAGTCGGCCAAGCCGCGCGGTGACTACAGCCTCGGCGCGTACGCGTCGGGAATCCGCGACTTGTTGGTCGTGCTCGGCCACGAGCGCGCCACGGTCGTGGGCCACAGCCTCGGCGGCGGCATCGCGATGCAGTTCGCGTACCAATTCCCCGAGATGTGCGAACGGCTCGTGCTCACGTGCAGCGGCGGCCTCGGCAAGGAGGTCAACCCCTTGCTGCGGCTGATCAGCGCGCCCGGGTCGGAGTACGTGCTGCCGGTCGTGCTGACCGCTCGAGTGCACGGTGTGGCCGGTGCCGTCGGTCGGTTCCTCGGCAAGTTCGGTCTGCGCGGTGACCCCCTCCTCGGCGAGATCTGGGACTCGTACACGCGCCTCACCGATGCGCGCACGCAACGGGCGTTTGTGCACACGATCCGGGCCGTCATCGACGTCGCCGGTCAACGCGTGAGTGCCCGCGATCGTCTCTATCTCGCGCGCGAAGTCCCGACATTGATCCTGTGGGGGAACCGTGACCACGTGATCCCGGTCGAGCACGCCCACATCGCGCACGAGCTGATGCCGGGCTCACGACTCGAGATCATCCAGGGGGCCGGGCACTTCGTGCCGATCGAGCATCCCGACGTCGTGACCGGGCTGCTGGCCAACTTCCTTGCCACCACCGAACCGGCGCGACTCACCGTGAGTGACATGCGTCATTCCGTTTCGACAGCCTGACCGGCCATCCTTCACACTTGATCCGTGCTGAAGCGGATCGCGGACATCTGTTATCGCCATCGGTGGCGTGTCCTGATCGCATGGATCGTCGGCTTCGTCGGCATGTCGGTTGTCGGTGGCGCCTTCGGCGGTGAGTTCAGTCAGTCGTTCCACCTTCCGAAGAGCGACTCGCAGACAGCATTCGATCTCCTGGATCAGAAGTTCCCCGCCCGCGCGGGCGAGACCGCGTTCATCGTCTTCAAGGCGTCCGCTCCCGTCACGGATCCTGCCGCGAAGGCGACCGTCGAGGATGTGCTCACGCGGCTGAAGGCAGTGCCGCGCGTCGATGCCGTTCGTTCCCCCTACGACGAGGGTGGTCAGGTCCAGATCTCACCCAAGGACCCGCGCATCACGTTCGCGGAGATCCAGTTCTCCGGGAACAGCAAGGACCACGAGTTGCCGCAGGCGACCGTCGACGCGGTGAAGGCTGTCGCCGATCAGCACGATCCGTCGCTTCAGGTCGAGTTGTCGGGCAACTTCCAAGGCCCACCGGGCCTGGGATTGGCAGAGGCGATCGGATTGCTCGCCGCGGTGGTGATCCTGCTCGTCGTGTTCGGCTCGCTCCTGGCGATGGGCCTCCCCATCCTCAATGCGCTGTTCGGCATCGGCATCGCGTTCGCGGGCATCAGCCTTGCGACCAACGTGATCTCGATGCCCGCGTTCTCGACCGAGCTCGCCGCGATGATCGGACTCGGCGTCGGCATCGACTACTCGCTCTTCATCATCACGCGCTACCGGCAAGGACTGCAGGACGGGTTGTCGCCAGAAGGCGCGGTCGTGAAGGCGATCGCCACCGCGGGCAAGGCGGTGTTCTTCGCCGGCTGCACCGTGATCATCTCGCTGGCCGGGATGTACCTCATCGGAATCGAGTTCGTGGCCGGCCTGGCGACGGGCGCGATCTTCGCCGTCGCGCTCACGATCGCGATCTCTCTGACGCTGCTCCCCGCCGTGCTCGGCTTCGTCGGCCGCAACATAGACAAGTTCCACGTACCGATCGTCGGCAAGAAGGTCCACGATCGCGACGGGTTCTGGTACCGCTGGTCGCGTCTGATCCAACGTCGTCCGTTGCCGGCAGCGCTCGCCGGGCTGTTGATCCTGGTCGTCTTGGCCTCACCGGTGTCCGCCATCGAGCTCGGCAACTCCGACGCCAGCGTTCGGCCGACCACCGACACCTCGCGCCGGGCATATGACCTGCTGGCCGAAGGCTTCGGCCCCGGCTTCAACGGACCGCTGCTCGTCGTTGCCGAAGTTCCTCCCGGCACTCCTGACACCGCCTTCACGAACTTGCAGACCGCCCTGTCGAGCACGCCCGGCATCGCATTCGTGGTTCCTGCTCATCTCAATCAGGCCGGCGACACGGCGGTGATGCAGGTGTTCCCCTCGACCTCGCCGCAGGACCGCAAGACGATCTCGCTCATCCACCACCTGCGGAACGACGTGATCCCGCCGGCCACGAGTGGGACGGGGATCACCGCCCACGTCGGCGGTGTCACTGCAGCATTCGACGACGTCGCCACGTTGCTCGCCGCGCGACTCCCCATCTTCATCGGCGTCGTGCTGCTGCTGTCGTTCCTGCTGCTGCTCGTCGTCTTCCGATCGCTGCTCGTGCCGTTGAAGGCCGTGGTGATGAACCTGCTGTCGATCGGCGCCGCGTACGGCGTGCTCGTCGCGGTGTTCCAAAAGGGCGTCGCGGCATCGCTGTTCAACGCGGGCAAAGGTCCGGTCGAGAGCTTCTTGCCGATGATGTTGTTCGCCATCCTCTTCGGGCTCTCGATGGACTACGAGATCTTCCTGCTCAGCCGGATCAAAGAGGAGTACGACCGCACCGGCGACAACGGTCTCGCCGTCGCGGACGGCTTGTCGGCCACGGCGCGCGTCATCACCGCGGCCGCGTTGATCATGGTCACCGTGTTCGGCTCGTTCGTGTTCGGCGACGAGCGGGTGATCAAGGAGTTCGGCCTCGGCCTCGCGGTCGCGATCTTTGTCGACGCCACGATCGTTCGCATGTTGCTGGTGCCCGCGACGATGGAACTGCTCGGCGACGCGAACTGGTGGCTGCCGAAGTGGCTCGACCGGATCCTGCCGAACGTGCACATCGAGGGCGAGCCCGATCTCGATCACGAGATCGAGGAGTTGCTGGATCACTCCGCGGTGGTAGTAGATGAGGGTGCCCCTCGCTGACTGGCCCGTCATCCGCCAGTTGCTGGCGGGCGACGTGCACGGCTTGGGCACATCCGCACGGTCGGCCCGCACCGACGACCTCCGCGCTCGGGTGGTCGACGCCGACGAGCAGGTCAAGTCCATCTGCCCCTACTGCGCTGTCGGCTGCGGGCAGATCGTGTCGGTGCGCGATGGACGCATCACGAACATCGAAGGCGACCCCGACTCGCCCATCTCGCGCGGGCGGCTGTGCCCGAAGGGGTCGGCGACATTCCAGCTGGTGACCGGTTCGTTCCGGCAGCCACGGGTCTTGTACCGGCGGCCGGACGGCACTGAGTGGGAGGAGCTCCCGCTCGAGCGGGCGATGGACATGGTGGCGTCACGCGTGAAGGAGACGCGCGACGCGCACTGGGACGAGGAACACCGCCGGACCCTGTCGATCGCGCACCTCGGCGGCGCGACGCTCGACAACGAAGAGAACTACCTCATAAAGAAGTTGTTCACCGCGCTCGGCGCGATCCAGATCGAGAACCAAGCGCGCATATGACATTCGTCGACCGTCCCCGGTCTGGGGACATCTTTCGGCAGGGGCGGCGCCACGACGTTCCAGCAGGACCTGGCCAACAGCGACTGCATCGTGATCATGGGCTCGAACATGGCCGAGTGCCATCCCGTCGGGTTCCAGTGGGTGATGGAGGCCAAGGCGCGCGGCGCCAAGGTCGTCCACGTCGACCCGCGGTTCACCCGCACGTCGGCCGTGGCCGACCTGCACGTCGCGCTTCGACCCGGAAGCGACATCGCATTCCTCGGCGGGATCGTCAACTACATCATCAGCAACGAGAAGTACTTCCGCGAGTACGTCACGGCGTACACGAACGCACCGGCGCTCCTTCGCGAGTCGTTCAAGGACACCGAAGACCTCGACGGTTTGTTCAGCGAGATCGAGACGTGGTCGTACGAGGGTACGGATCCCGCCCACCACCTCGCCGACGAAGCACACGAGGGTCACGGCCGCGAGATCGCACAAGCGATGGACCCCACGCTGGAGCACCCGCGCTGTGTCTTCCAGGTGTTGAAGCGGCACTTCTCGCGCTACACGCCGGCGATGGTCGCCGAGGTGTGCGGCGTGTCGGAGGAGACGTTCCTCGAGGTGTGCGAGGCGTTGTGCGCGAACTCAGGCCGCGATCGCACCTCGGCGTTCTGCTACGCGGTCGGGTGGACGCAGCACACCGTGGGTGTGCAGATCATCCGGTGCGCGTCGATCGTGCAGCTGCTGCTCGGCAACATCGGTCGTCCCGGCGGCGGGATCATGGCGCTGCGAGGGCACGCTAGCATCCAAGGGTCCACCGACATCCCGACGCTCTACAACGTGCTGCCGGGTTACCTGCCGATGCCGGTCGCCGACGCCGGCGCGAACTTCCAGGAGTACCTCGAGAAGCACGAGTCGCCCGGCGGATGGTGGACGCAGTTCCCGACGTACATCGTCAACTTGCTCAAGGCCTGGTGGGGCGACGCCGCGACCAAGGACAACGACTGGTGTTACGACTACCTGCCGCTGTTGACGGGCGATCACTCACACATGACGACCGTGGCCGACATGGCCGACGGCAAGGTGCAGGGCTACTTCGTCATGGGCGAGAACCCGGTTGTCGGTTCGATGCACGGGAGGTTGCAACGCAACGGGCTGTCGAAGCTCGACTGGTTGGTCGTGCGCGACTTCGCGCTGATCGAGACCGCGGAGTTCTGGCGCGAGTTCCCGGAGTGCTCGACCGAGGTCTTCTTCTTCCCCGCGGCGGCGCACACCGAGAAGGACGGCACGTTCACCAACACGCAGCGGCTGCTGCAGTGGCACCACAAGGCCGTCGAGCCGAAGGGCGACGCGCGGAGCGAGCTGTGGTTCGCGTATCAACTCGGCGTGCGTCTGCGCGCGCTGTACGCCGATTCAGGGTTGGCGCGGGATCGTCCACTGCTCGACCTCACGTGGTCGTACGGCGACGACGAGCCCGACGCGAGTGCGGTGTTGCGTGAGATCAACGGCTACACGATCGGCGACGGAAGAGTCGTCGACGGCTTCGCGTCCTTGAAGGACGACGGCACGACCGCGTGCGGCTGCTGGATCTACTCGGGTTGCTACGCCGGCGGAGAGAACCAGACGGCGCGGCGGACGCCGGGCGGCGAGCAGTCGTGGGTCGCGCCCGAGTGGGGATGGGCGTGGCCGATGAACCGGCGCCTCATGTACAACCGCGCCTCCGCCGACCCCGAGGGCCGGCCGTGGTCCGAGCGCAAGGCGTACGTGTGGTGGGACGCGCATGCCGGCCAGTGGACCGGGCACGACGTCCCCGACTTCATCGTCGATCGTGACCCCTCGTTCCGGCCGCCGGTCGCGGCGCGCGGGCTCGAGACGATCTCGGGCGCCACGCCGTTCATCATGCAGAGCGACGGGCGCGGTTGGCTGTTCGCGCCGACCGGCGTCACCGATGGCCCACTGCCGACGCACTACGAACCGGAAGAGTCGGTGATGGCGAACCCGCTCTACGGCCAACAGCGCAACCCGAAGCGCAAGGAATGGTCGCGAGACGACAACCCCTACCACCGGCCGTTCGACGACCCGCAGTATCCGTTCGCGGTGACCACGTATCGCCTCACCGAGCACCACACCGCGGGTGGGATGTCCCGCTGGTTGCCGTGGCTGTCGGAGCTGCAGCCGGAGTTCTTCTGCGAGGTGTCACCGGAGCTGGCCGAGTTGCGCGGCCTGAAGCACGGCGACTGGGCAACGGTTTCGACGGCGCGCACGACGGTGGAGGCGCGCGTGCTGGTGACGGCGCGAGTTCGTCCGCTGCGGATGAAGCGCCGCGTGGTGCATCAGATCGGGTTGCCGTATCACTGGGGCTCGTCGGGATTGGTGACGGGTGACTCGGCCAACGAGTTGATCGGCTTCGTCGCCGACCCGAACGTGTCGATCCAGGAGTCGAAGGCGCTCACGGCCGACATCCAGCCCGGACGGCGGCCGCGATGAGCTCGCCAACGGTCGGCTTCTTCACCGACACGACGGTGTGCATCGGCTGCAAGGCGTGCGAGGTCGCGTGCAAGCAGTGGAACCAGTTGCCCGACGACGGCTTCTCGTTCACAGGCATGTCGTACGACAACACGACGCACTTGGGCGCGTCGACGTGGCGGCACGTGGCGTTCGTCGAGAAGCCCGCCGCCGCTTCTGACGACAAGTTCGCATGGCTGATGCTGTCCGACGTCTGCAAGCACTGCGAGACAGCCGCGTGTTTGGACGCGTGTCCGACGGGGTCGATCATCCGCACGGAGTTCGACACGGTGTTCGTGCAGCCGGACATCTGCAACGGGTGCGGCTACTGCGTGTCCGCCTGTCCGTTCGGTGTGATCGATCGCCGCGAAAACGATGGTCGGGCGTGGAAGTGCACCTTCTGCTACGACCGGTTGGGTGAAGGCATGACGCCGGCGTGCGCGCAGGCGTGTCCGACCGAGTCGATCGTGTTCGGCGAGTTGTCGACGTTGGTGGCCCGCGCCCAGGACCGCGTCGCCGAGGTGGGCGGGTCGGCCTACCTGTACGGGCTCGACCAACCGGGAACCGACGGGCTGCACGCGTTCTTCCTGCTGACCGACGAACCCGGTGTCTACAACCTGCCGGCCGAGCCGGTGGCGCCGGCGAAGACGACGGGGCGGGCGTGGCGCTCGATGGCGCTCGCCGGCGTGGCGATGGCGGTGGCCGCCGTCCGTGCGGCACGCCGGTGAGTTACTACGACGTCCCACTGCTGCAGCGGCCGGTGTGGCGGTGGTTCATCCCCGCGTACTTCGTGGCCGGTGGCGTCGCCGGTGCGTCATCGACGCTGGGGCTCGCGTACAAGCCGCTGCGGCGGCGCGCGTCCCGGCTGTCGTTGTTGGCGCTGTCGTTCGGCACCGTGTGTCTGATCGCGGACCTGGGGCGCCCGTCGCGATTCGTGAACATGTTGCGGGTCTTCCGTCCGTCGTCGCCGATGAACATGGGCTCATGGCTGTTGTCGGTCTACGGGCCGGCCGTGGGCGCATCGGCGGTGTTGGGCTCGTCGATAGGCGCGGGGGTCGCAGGCGTCGCGGGGATCCCGGTGGCCGGCTACACGGGCGTGTTGGTCGCGTCGACTGCGGTGCCTGCGTGGCAAGAAGCGAGCACGTCGATGCCCGCGCTGTTCATGTCGTCGGGCGTTGCGGGTGCGGCGTCGGTGCTCTCGTTGTTCCCGAACGACGACGAGACGGCGGCGGTGCTGCGCCGGTACGGGTTGTGGGGCAAGGCCGGTGAGTTGGCAACCGCCGCCGCGGTCGAGCACGAGGTGTCCGACGCGTCGCCGTACCACGAGACGAAGTTGTGGCGGCTCTCGCACTTGTGCACCACGATCAGCTTGTTGCTGTCGCTGCCGAAGCGCCGTTCCCGCGCCCGCGAGCTCGCCGCTGCCCTGACCGGTGCCGCCGGCAGCGCCACCATCAAGTTCGCCGTCCACCACGCCGGCATCAACAGCACCAAACCTGACGACGTGTGAGCATTGGCAGAGCCTGTGGCTCTGCCAATGCTCAAGCGTTCGTCACAACGCGGGGACGAGGGCTTCGATGAGGTGGGGGCCGGGAGTCGAGAGGGCGGAATCGAGTTGGGCGGTGAACTCCTCGGCGGTCGTCGCTCGTGTCGCGGGAACACCGAGACCCGTCGCGAGTGCGACGAAGTCGAGCGGCGGCGTGGACAGGTCGAACATCTCCTTCGCCTTGTCGCCTGACGCGCCAACGCGTCCGAGCTCCATGTTGAGGATGGCGTAGGCGCGGTTGTTGTAGATGATCGTCACGACGTCGAGGTGCTCGCGCGCCATGGTCCACAGCGACTGGATCGTGTACATCGCACTGCCGTCGGCCTCGAGTGCGATGACCTTGCGATCGGGACACGCGACCGCCGCGCCCACCGCCACGGGCAGCCCTTGTCCGATCGCGCCACCCGTGAGGCACAGCCAGTCGTGACGCGGCGCCCCCGCCGTCTGCCCCGGCGCAAACAAGCCCGCGGTGTTCGCTTCGTCGGAGACGATCGCTCCTTCAGGCATCAGCGCACCCAACGCGGCCGCCACGGACTCCGCCGTCAACGCACCGGTCGGCCGAGCCGGACGGGACAGCTCCTGCACCACTGGCGGTACGCGCGGCTCCAACAACAGCAGCGCGCGCGGGTCGAGCTCGGACACTTCGCACCCCTCGGGCACGAGGTCGCTCGCCTTGCCGGGATACGCGAAGAACGACACCGGCGACTTCGCCCCGCACAGCACGAGATGGGTGATGCCTTCGAGCTGCATCGCCGCGAATTCGGCCAGGTACGCCAGCCGCTCGACCGCGGGCACGCCCGCGCCGCGCTCGAGCCGCGTCGGGAACGTCTCGGCCAACAACCGGCAACCCGTTGCGGCCGCCGCCGACAGGTAGGGCTCGCGCAACGCCAGCCCGCCGAGGAACAGGACCGCGTTCTGCGGCGGCGCGCCCGACACCGACAGCGACGAGACCTCGACCGGCGGCGCGGGCGACGCACCTTCGGACCACGACGCGTCGGCCGGGAGGATCAGGGTCGCGACTTCGCCACCGCGAGCGACCGCGACGGCCTCCGCCGCGTCGCGCGCCACATCCGCGGGCGTCTCCGATCGGCGGATCCACGACGACACGTTGCGCGCCACCGTCTCGATGTCCGACTCGAGTTGCGCGTCGTACTTCTTGTGATACGTCGCATGGTCACCGACGATGTTGACGACGCCGACCTTGCCCTTGCGCGCCTTGTGCAGGTTCGCCAGCCCGTTGCCCAAACCGGGACCGAGGTGCAGCAACGTGGCGGCCGGCCGATCGGCCATGCGCGCATAGCCGTCCGCCGCGCCCGTGGCCACGCCTTCGAACAGCGCGAGCACACCGCGCATCTCGGGCACCGCATCGAGCGCGGCGACGAAGTGCATCTCGGAGGTGCCGGGGTTGGTGAAGCACACGTCGACACCCGAGTCGACGAGCGTGCGGAGGAGAGCCTGTGCGCCGTTCAATCGAAGATCGCTCCCGGGTTCAGCACGCCCGCAGGATCGAACGCGCTCTTGATGCGGCGCAGCAGCGCGATCTTCGCGGGGTCCTCGAGCTCGAGGTAGTGCGACTTCTTCGCAGTCCCGATGCCGTGCTCGCCGGAGATCGCACCGCCCAACTCCATACCGAACGAGAAGATGTCGTGCAGCACTCGGTGCCGGACGTCGTCGTCGGCTTGGAACACCGAGAAGTGCACGTTGCCGTCACCGGCATGCCCGCACCCGACGATCCACGACCCGCTCTCGGATGCCAGCGACTGGACCTGCGCGAGGTAGGACGCGATCGAGGCACGCGGGACGACCATGTCGAGGATGTCGTTCGCACCGCTCGCCTTCGCGGTCCAGAACGCCTTCTCGCGCGCCTCGATCAACGCGGCGCCGGAGCCGGGCGGCAGCACGTACACATCGAGCGCATCCTGCTCGGCCAGCACCGATGCCACCTCGGCCACATCTTCGTCGAGCCGCTCGGCCGTGCGGGCCTCGACCACCACGACCAGATACGCGAGCGTCGCCTCGCGGATGTCGTCGGGGATGCCGAGGTCGATGCCGGCGTTCTTCGTGATGCCGACCATCGACACGAGGTCGATGTATTCGACGATCATCGGTCCTACGCCGCTGCCGACGACTGCGGGCACTGTTGCAGTGATGCCCTCCATCGAACCGAAGGGCGCGAGCACCGTCGCCACGTGACCGAGCCGCGGGTACAGCCGCAGGATCGCCTCGGTGACGATGGCAAGCGTTCCCTCCGAACCGATGATCAGCTGGGTGAGGTCATAGCCAGTGGTCGACTTCACGAACTTGCCGCCACTCCGGATGATCTCGCCGGTGCCCAGCACCGCCTCGACACCGAGCACTTGATGACGCGTGACGCCGTACTTCACGGCACGCATGCCACCAGCGTTCGTGGCGACGTTGCCGCCGAGCGATGCGCTGTTCTCGCCGGGAAACACCGGATACACGAGACCGTGTTGCGCGGTCTCCTTGTCGAGGACGTCGAGCGTCACCCCGGGCTGCACCACCGCGACCCCGTTGGCGACGTCGATCTCGAGGATCGACGCCATCCGCTCGAACGAAACCAGGATCCCGCCTTGCCGTGGGACGCACGCGCCCGACAATCCCGTGCCGCTCCCCCGGGCGGTCACCGGCACTCCCTCCTCCGCGGCGATCCGCACCACGGCGGCGACCTCTTCGGCCGACGAGGGGCGAACCACGACGTCGGGCCGGTGCCACGCGGCCGTCAGCGCCTCGTCGTGCGCGAAGTCGTCGCTGATCGCGTCGCCGACGAGCACATGCCGCGACCCCAGCGCCTCGGTCAGCCGGGAGAACAGATCCGTGGCTCGAAAGTAGTCTGCGGGCGTGTCGTGGGCCGAGGTGAACCTCAACGAGGATCCGTCGACGATGCTGGCCCAACGCATCCTCGAGCTCGAGGACACGGTCGCCACCCAATTCAGCGCGCTGCGCACCGAGATCGGCATGACGCTGGCGACGCTTCCGCGAGACAACGCGCCCGCCAACTTCCTGGGCGACCTCGAGGAAGAGCTCGCGAACGCCGTCTCGGTCTCGCTGTCGGCCGCGCTCGAGGCGATTCGTCAATCGTTGACCGACGTCGTCCAGAAAGCCCTCGCGGAGATCGACGTCCGGCCCTTCGAGGGTTCTGACGTGGAAGTGGTCGCGGCGACGTTGCAGCACCAGGTGCTGCTCGCGCTCAGCGCATTCGAACAGTCGGTCCGGGCCCCGGTCACCGCGAGCGGCGATCCGCTCGATCATCCTGCAACGAGGCGCGACATCGCCCGCCTCAACGCACGCATCGACGAGTTGCGATCGCAACTCCTCGGATGAAGGTCGATCTCAACCCCTACTTGACCGGTGTGTTCGCACCGGTCGACACCGAGATCGATGCCACAAATCTGACGGTCATCGGTGAGATCCCGCGTGACCTCGATGGTGTGTACCTCCGCAACGGACCCAACCCGCAGTACCCACCGACGGGTCGCTACCACTGGTTCGACGGCGACGGCATGGTGCACGCAGTGCACTTCCACGACGGCAGCGCGACCTACCGCAACCGCTGGGTGCGCACCGACGCGTTCGAACGCGAGCGAGCCGCGGGTGACGCGCAATGGGTCGGGATCATGGAGCCGCTCGCTCGCAACCCGCAGGACATGCCGCTGAAGGACTCGTCGAACACCGACCTCGTGTTCTTCAACGGCGACGTCCTGTCGCTCTTCTACATGTGCGGCGCGGCGTACGCGCTCGATCCCGTCACGCTGGCGACTCGCGGGCCCCGCGCTTTCGCGCGCCGGCTGTCGGCGCACGCCAAGGTCGACGAGCACACGGGCGAGCTCTTCTTCTTCGACTACGGGCCGCGCCCGCCTTACCTGCGCTACGGAGTGGCTGGTGCGGACGGCGCCGTCACGCACACCGCGGACATCGACCTACCGGGTCCACGCCTTCCGCACGACATGGCGATCACCGAGCGGCACGCGATCCTCATGGACCTTCCACTCGTGGCCGATGCCGAAGCGGCGAAGGCAGGACGTCACAAGCTCGTGTTCGACTCGTCGCTGCCGGCGCGGTACGGCGTGCTGCCGCGCCACGGGAGTGGCGACGAGATCCGATGGTTCGAGGCCGACCCGTGCTACGTGTACCACTCCGTCAACGCGTTCGACGACGGCGACGAGGTCGTGCTCGACATCTGTCGCGTCACGAAGCCGGAGCCTCGTCCCGACGCGGAGGGCGTACTGGCGAAGTTGCTGTCGTATCTCCGACTCGACGCTCAGCTGCACCGCTATCGCTTCAACCTGCGCACCGGCGCCACGCGCGAGGAGCCGCTCGACGACGACAACACCGAGTTCCCGTCGATCGACCTGTCCCGCACGGGCCGCCCGAACCGCTACGTGTACAACGTCCACATCTCCGGCGAACCGACGCTCTTGTTCGACGGCATCGTGAAGTACGACCTCGTCACCGGCACCGACCAGCGGTGGTGGTGCGGCCCGGGACGTTGGGCGAGCGAAGCACCGTTCGCGCCGCGCCCGAACGCGCGCTCCGATGACGACGGCTACGTCGTGAGCTTCGTGCACGACGAGATCGAAGACGGATCCGAAGTCGTGATCCTCGACGCGGCCGACATCGCGGCCGGCCCGATCGCGCGGGTCTTGCTCCCTCAACGCGTGCCCATCGGGTTCCATGCAACGTGGGTTCCCGGCTGGAAATTGACGCAACGACCCAATTGACCCGGTTGCGCGCGGGGCGCATTGGGTGAGTCACCGAGCGTTCGGTACCCTCACGGCCCGAGGGGGTCGGACCCAGTGACGCAAGAGATCAAGACGCTGCTCGTCGACGACGAGCCGGACATCCGCCTGCTGTTGCGCTCGCTCTTCGAGCGCGAGAACGACGGGCTGAAGGTCGTCGGCGAAGCCGCGGACGGGCTCGAGGCGCTCGACGCGGTCGCCCTCTACGAGCCCGCGGCGGTCGTCATCGACGAACGCATGCCGACGATGGGTGGCGTCGAGGCGGCGACGATCCTGCTGGCGCGAAAGCCCGACACGAAGATCGTGTTGTGCACCGCGTACCTCGACGACGCGCTGCAAGCGCGCGCGGATGCCATCGGCATCGCGAGTTGTGTCACCAAGGGCGAGGCGATGCTCATCCCCAAGTTGGTGAAGCGACTGATGAAGTCAGCCTGACCCGAGGTCGACGGCCGGGATCACTCCCATGCGTCCCGCCTGATAGTCCTCGATGGCGTCGATGATCTGCGCCTTGTTGTTCATCACGAACGGCCCGTAGTGCATGATCGGCTCACGGATCGGAAGACCGCCGAGCAGCAGCAGCTCGAGGTGGGGCGAGTCGCCTTCTTGGCGCGCCGCGGCGCGCACCGTGATGCTGTCGCCTGGCCCGAACAACACGAGCTCGTGCTCGCCGAACGGACGCTCTTCATGGCCGGCGTAGCCCTGGCCGAGCAGCGCGTAGACCATCGCGTTGAACGACGGGTTCCACGGCACGGTCAGCGCGCCGCCGGGCGGCAGCGTGACGTGTGCGTACGTGATCGGCGTATGGGTGACGCCAGGACCCGAATGACCCGCGAGATCACCCGCGATGAGGCGGACCAGTGCGCTGCCGTCGTCGGACGTCAGCAAGGTGAGGTTCTCACCGGTGATCGCTTGGTAGCGCGGCGGCGTGAACTTCAGCGCCGCCGGCAGGTTGACCCACAGCTGCACGCCGTGGGCCGGGCCTCCGTCGCGCAACGACTTCTCGCTCGGCACTTCGTCGTGCAGGATCCCGCCACCGGCCGTCATCCACTGCGTGTCACCTTCACCGATGACACCGCCGCCGCCGTTCGAATCGTGATGCGCGATCTCTCCGTCGAGGAGGTACGTCACGGTCTCGAAGCCGCGATGCGGATGCCATGGCGCGCCCTTCGCTTCGCCCGGCCCATTGACGGTCGGGCCGAGCTGGTCGAGAAGCAGGAACGGGTCGGTCGTGTGCAGATCGATCGCACCCGGGAACGGGCGCCAGACCTGGAAGCCGGCACCTTCCACGGCATACTGCGCGGCGATCGTCTTGATCACAGGCCGCGGCGTGGCGCCGGGTGCCGGCGCCGCCAGCTTCGGCAGCACGATCGGATTGTCGACGGTGATGGCAGGCATAGCGGCGACTTCAACTCCAGCCGAGGTGCGACTATTCCGCGCGTGAGGCTCACCCCGTGACCGGTTGGAACTTCGCTGACGTGTGGGAGATCGTCGCGGCCCGGATCCCGAATGCGCCCGCGCTGTGGCACGGCGAACGCGTCATCGACTGGCGGACGTTCGACGCGCACGCGAACGGTGTCGCGGCCGCGCTGCTGGACGCGGGGCTCTCGCGGCAAGACAAGGTTGCGCAGTACCTCTTCAACAGTCCCGCCTACATCGAGTCGTTGTTCGCAACGTGGAAGGCCGCGCTCGTGCCGGTGAACACCAACTACCGGTACGTCGAAGACGAGATCGTCGCGCTGTGGGACAACGCCGACGTGCGCGCCGTGATCTTCGACGCGGAGTTGGCTGACGTCGCGGCCGCCGCGCGGGCGCGCCTGCCGGACATCCGGCTGTGGCTCTGCGTCGGCGATGGTCCGGAGTGGGCTCTCCGCTACACGGACGTGGCGGAGTCGGGCCGGCACGCGAGTCCACCGTGGACCCGAACCGGAGACGACCTCTGGCTCATCTACACCGGCGGCACGACGGGCGCGCCGAAGGGAGTGATGTGGCGCCAGGACGACCTCCTGCGCGTGCTCAACGGCCGCGCCGCGGTGCCGCTGCCGGTCGACGGCGACCTCGAGGAGGTCGGCCCGATGCTCACCGCGCCAGGCCCGGTCGTACTCATTGCCTCGCCGCTCATGCATGCCGCGGCACAGGTGCGCGCCTTTCCTGTGCTGAACAGCGGTGGGTCGGTCGTCACGCTGGAGGGTCGCCGCTTCGACCCGATCGAGGTGCTCGACACGATCGAGCGCCGGCGCGTCACGACGCTCGCGGTGGTCGGTGACGCGTTCGGGCAGCCGCTGCTCGACGCGCTCGACGCCGAGCCCGCGCGGTGGGACATCTCGTCGCTGCGAACGATCTCGTCGTCCGGCGCGCTGTTCTCCGAAACCGTTGTGCGCGGGTTGCTCGCACACAACCCCGCGATGAGCGTGATCGACGTCGTGGGCGCGAGCGAGGCGATGGGGGTCGCCTTCGCCACGTGGACCACAGAGTCGACGTTCGTGCCAGGTCACTTCGTGCCGTCACCCGACACGCGCATCCTCACCGACGGACGGCTCGCGCGCCGCGGCAACATCCCGCTCGGGTACTACAAGGACGCCGAGCGCACGGCCGCGACGTTCCCGATGATCGACGGTGAACGTTGGAGCGTGCCCGGTGACTACGCCGCGTTCGCCGATGACGGATCGCTACGACTGTTCGGGCGCGGCACGACGAGCATCAACACCGCGGGCGAGAAGGTGTGGCCTGAAGAGGTCGAGGCGACGATCAAGGAGCTCGCGGGAGTCGCCGACGCCGCAGTGGTCGGCACGCCCGACGCGCGCACGGGTGAGGCGGTGACCGCGATCGTCGTCCGCAACGTGGGCGCGGCCATCGACGAACACGACGTGATCGCGCACGTGAAGCAACGGCTCGCGAGCTACAAGGCGCCGAAGCGGGTGCACTTCACCGACGACTTGGAGCGACTCGAGAGCGGCAAGGTCGACCACCGCCTCTGGAAAGAGCGGCTGCGCTAGTCGGTGTTCCAGTGCGTGGTCGTCGCCACCGGCGCGAGGCGCACGATCGCCTTCGGTGTCATGTCGAGCTTCGGCCCGAGGACGTCGAACTGCGCGCACGGGCGCCACTTCAACAGGTCGCGGTTGTTGCGGAACACGCCGACCCACATGAAGTAGCGGCCGCGCGGCAACGGCAGCCGCTCGAACTCGCACGCGATGTCGATCGTCTCTCCTGCGTGGAATCCCAGGGTCCGGGATGCGACCAAGACCGGGGTGGCAGGCCCCTCGCTGATCCCGATCACGACCGTGCCCTCGCCATCGGCCATGCCCTCGAGCCGGAGGCGGACCTCGAGCGGCTCGTCGGTCGCCGGCCGCCCGCCGTCCGTGCGGTCGACCTCGGCTTTCAACAGCCGGACCTCGCCGTCGCTGCTCAGGTCGAGCTCGGCGAGTTGCTCCACGCTGCGCCGGTACCCGCCGAGCACCTCGTGCGCCTCCCCATCGGCGCGCAGGAGACCGTCTTCGAGCCAGAGCACGCGGCTGCACGTCGACTCGATCGGCGCGAGGTCGTGGGAGACGAACACGAGCGTCGTGCCCTGACTGAGCACGAGGCGCATGCGGTCGAGGCACTTCTGTTGGAACGACGCGTCACCCACCGCGAGGACCTCGTCGACCAACAGCACGTTCGGCTCGAGAAAAGCGGCAACGGCGAAGCCGAGACGCATCTGCATCCCGCTCGAATAGAACTTCACTTGTCGATCGACCGCTTCGGAGATCTCGGCGAAGTCGATGATGTCGTCGAACCGTGCCTGCACATCACGGCGGCTGAGGCCGAGCAACGAGCCGTACAACTGCACATTCTCGCGGCCCGTCAACTCAGGATGGATGCCAGCCCGGACTTCGATCAAAGCACCGACACGGCCGACGGCTTGCACCGAACCCGCATACGGGTACATCACGCGGTTCAAGATCTTGAGCAACGTCGACTTGCCGGACCCGTTGCGCCCGACGAGGCCGATGGACTCCCCCGGTTGCGCGTGGAACGACACATCGCGCAGCGCCCACCGGTAGTCGCGCGCCCGCCGGCGACGCGTCGGGTCGACCATCTGCTGCACGCGACCGCGCACGTTGCGAGGCGACTTCTCGGCGCGGAATCGCTTCCACACCCGGTCCGCCCGTAGGGAGCCTTCAGGCAACATCGCTGAAACCGGGCTCCACCTTCTTGAACGTGATCCAGCCACCGATCGCCCAGACGATCGACGAGAGTGCCGCGATGCCCAACAAGTGGAAGTCCGGTTGATGACCGAGCAACGCGGTGTCGCGATACCCCTCGATCACGGGGCCCAACGGATTGAACGCCGCGTACACACCGCGCCACGGACCCGGCACGACCGCGTAGAGGCTGTACGCGACCGGCGTGGCGAACAGCCCGAGCTGGAGGATGATCGACACGCCGTACCGCAGGTCGCGCAGATACACGGTGACACCGGCGAGGAACAGGCACACACCGAGCGTGAAGACCACGAGGATGATCGTGAGCAACGGCGCCCACACGACACCGCCGGTCGGCGTGTAGCCGTTCAGAATGAACAAGACGAAGAGAGCGACCATCGCACACGCGGTGTCGACCATCGCGGCGGTGATCGCGGAGATCGGGAACACCTCGCGTGGGCAGTAGATCTTGTTGAGCAGCGAGTTGTTGGCGAGGATCACCGTGCTGCTCGACGACACGGCGCTGGAGAAGAAGCTCCACGGCAGCAGCCCGACGTACGAGAAGATCGGGTACGGGATGCCTCCCGTGTCGATCTTGGCCACCCGGCGCAGGAACACGGTGAACACGACCATCAACGTGACAGGCGTGATGAGCGACCACGCGAAGCCGAGGAAGGTCTGCTTGTAGCGGCTGCGGAGCGAACGCTCGGTGAGCGTGCCCACCAACTCGCGAGCGCCCCACAGCTCCCTCATCCCCGCGAAGAACCGCACGCGGTGGTGGTAGAGGATGTCGGACGGCGGCCCGTCGGCGACGGCGCTCACCGTCGTCGCGTGGACTTCGGACACCGATTCATCATCCCATAGCGTGCGCGACGCTCCTTCGCACGGTCCGTCGATGGTTACCGAGGGCGGCACGCCAGCCTCTATGATCGAGCGCTGATGGCCGGCTGAGTGTCGCGCCCTTTGCCCGCGGAGCAGCCCCAGGCCCAGTGGAGCCTCTCGAATATTTCCGGATTCTGCGCAGGCGCAAGCTCTTCGTCGCGCTCGCAGTGCTCGCAGGCGTTGTCGCGGGCTGGGTCAGCGCACCCGGCGACACCGGCGCGAAGTTGCCGACCTACAAGGCAACGCATGTACTGCTGCTCAACCCCGCAATTCCTGCGAAGAGCTTCAACCTCGACCAGGCCGCGTTGCTCGTCACCACCGGTGCGGTTCCGCAGAACGTCGCGGCCAAGCTCGGTCAGGGCGCCGACCCGACCGTGCTCGCCCGCAAGGTCAACTCGAAGGCCGACCCGACCCTCGGCACCGTGTCCATAACCGCGACCGACACAGACCCGGCCTACGCAGTCGCGGTGTCCGACGCGTTCGCGCAGGCACTCGTCGACGACCTGAGCAGCGACGGCCAAGCGCGGTGGCAGCAGCAGCACGACACCTTGCAGACGACGGTCAACACCCTGCAAACACAGATCACCGACCTCGACGGCACGTTCGACCCGAAGGTGAGCTCGCCGGCCAAGGCGCAGTTCGACGCGCTGACCAGCCAGTTCCAGACGGCACAGGCGCAGCTGATCAACCTCAACGCGCAAGGGCCGCCCGCCGCGCCGCTCACCACGCTCCAGGCGGCGCGACCGTTGCCAACGTCGTCGTCCGGCCTCAAGCCGCCTGACTCCAAGCCGGCCCGCGCCGCGTTGCTCGGTTTCCTCGGTCTCGTCCTCGGCGTCGGACTCGCGTTCGCGGCCGAGCGGCTCGAGACCCGGCTGACGACGAAGCGGTCGGCCGAAGCCGCGCTGGGTCTGCCGGTCATCGCTGAGATCCCCAACCTCCCGAAGTCGCGCGCGAGTGGCGACGAGTTGATGACCGCGACACAACCAGCGGCACCGTTCGTCGAGGCGTACCGCGGACTGCGCACGATGGTGCTGATCAAGGCGATGGACCTCGATCACGCGGAGGGCGCAGCGGGATCGTCGACTCGTCGCGGCAAGGTCCTCGTCGTCGTGTCGCCGGGTGCGAGCGAAGGAAAGACGACCACCACCGCGCACCTCGCTGCCCTCCTCGCCGAGGCCGGTCATTCGGTGCTCGTCATGTCTGCAGACTTCCGCCGTCCGCGCGTGCACGAGTTGTTCGGTGTCGATTACTCGCCCGGACTGGCGGAGGTCCTCGCGCCGCTCGACCCCGTTCCCCTTCGATCGCTCGACCTGTCGACTCCCGTGAAGGGCGTCAAGCTCCTCCCGAGTGGCGAGCCGGTCGACAACCCGGCGCGCCTCCTGGGCGCAACCGTCGAGTTGATGCGCGGGTCGCGTGCGCTGTTCGACTTCATCCTCGTCGACACCGCGCCGTTGCTGCTGGCCAACGACGCCAGCGAGCTGATCCAGGCTGCAGACATGGTGTTGGTCATCACCCGTGCGCACCGCACCTCGATCGACTCGTGCGAACGCTCCGCGGAGTTGCTGCAGCGCATCGATGCGCCGGTCATGGGCGCCGTGCTCGTCGGTGCCAGCGACGTGCCGAGCACCTACCGCTACTACCGCTACCGCTCGTACAGCGCGAAGAAGCCGCCGACGCTGTCGCAGAAGCTTCGGGGCGCCGATCAACCAGCCGCGAGCTCGCACGATGCGCCACCGCCTCCGGCACGGGCCGCCGCCGAGCCTGAAGGGCGCCGGCGTCGCGAGCGGGGCGAGCATCGCGCCAGGCGCGGTGAGGAGCTCCGCCGTCGTGACGCGGAGCAGCCGACACCGACCAACGGCGCAGGGAACGGCGTGAGCGACCCCGAGTTGACGAACGAAGCCCTTTCCGAGTTCTGGCAGGAGTTCAAGGAACGCCGGTGACATCGGTGGCGCCCGACGGCCGCCCCGAACTGCGCGGCGCGTGGATCGACACTCCCCGTCAGGCGAAGGCTCGGCGCCAACTGCAGGCGCGCCACGAGCGCGATCGGAAACGCAACCGGCGTAAGTCGTCGGCCCTTTCGTTCGTCTTCATCGGGGCGATCGTGGCGTTGTTGGGGGGGCTTGCGATCGCGATGCAGGTGTCGACCTACGACTTCTGGGGCGGACTCCTCGTCGCGCCGATCGTTCTCGTGCTCACGTTGCCGCTCGCCTCACGCGCCGCGCGCAAGGAGAACGACCCGACGACCGGCCAGGTGATCCTCGTCGCGCTGTTGGTCAAGCTGGCGATCGGCACGCCGCTGCGCTTCTACCAGACCTTCTATCTGTACAAGACCGCGGACGCGACCGGCTACATGAACGAAGGAGCGCTCCTCATCGAGCAGTTCCGGCGCCTCGACTTCGGCAACCTCGGCGGGCTGGTCGGCACGCGGTTCATCGAAATCGTGACGGGCCTCGTGCTCGCGGTCATCGACATCACCCGCTTCGGCGCGTTCATCGTGTTCTCGTGGATGGGCTTCCTCGGCCTGTACTGCTTCTACCAGGCGTTCCGGATCGCGTTTCCCGAAGGCGACCACCGGCGCTACCGCCTGCTGCTGTTCTTCTGGCCCTCGCTGCTCTTCTGGCCCTCCAGCGTCGGCAAGGACGCGTGGATGCTCTTGGTGTTGGGCCTGTGCGCGCTCGGCGTCGCCCAGCTGCTCGTCGGCCGCGTACGCGGCGGCATCTGGCTCGGCATGGGGATCTGGGGCTGCGTCATGGTGCGCCCGCACCTTGCCCTGCTCATCGTGGCGGGGTTCCTCCCTGCGCTCGTACTGCGGCGCAATCGCGGTGCGCACTCGCGCTTCTTCGCCCGGCCGGCCGGAACCGCGGTGCTCATGCTCGGCATGCTCGTCGTCGGCGCGGTGTTGTTCGCGCAGGCCCAGAGCTTCTTCAAGCTCGACAACCTCGATCTCGAGTCGGCGCAACAGTTGCTGGAGTCGACCAGCCAACAGACCTCCGAAGGCGGGTCTCAGTACGCACCCATCGATCCCTCGTCACCGGTCGGCTACATCGAGGCGGCCGTCACGGTGATGTTCCGACCGTTCCCATTCGAGATCGGTGGCGCCGGCGCGATCGCGGGAATCGAAGGTGTCCTGCTGCTCGGGCTCGTCGTGAGCTCGTGGCGACGGCTGCTACGCGTCCCGAAGCTCATCTTGCAGAACGCGTTCGTCGCCTTTGCGGTCGCGTACTGCTTCGCGTTCATCTACGCGTTCGCGGCCATCAGCAACTTCGGCATCCTCGCCCGCGAACGAGCACAGTTCTTCCCGATCCTGTTCGTGCTGCTGGCCATTCCGAAGCCCGGTTCCTCTCGGACCGACGACGAGGACGAACGCGCCACTGCGATCGCGGTGTGATCGACATCCGGCCGGCCACGGCCGACGACCGCGGCGCGATCACCGCGCTGCTGCGACGCACGATGCACGTCGAGGACGCTCGCTACGACGAGTTCTTGGCGTGGAAGCACCGGCAGAACCCGTTCGGCGCGTCGTACGAGTGGGTCGCCACGGCCGGCGACGAGATCGTCGGCTACCGCGCCTTCTTGCGCTGGCAGTTCATGGTCGATGGCACACCGACGCCAGCCGTACGGGCGGTCGACACGGCCACCGCGCCGGAGCACCACGGACACGGGATCTTCCGCGACCTCACGTTGCACGCGGTCGAGCAGATGCGCGACGACGGGGTGGCGTGGGTGTTCAACACGCCGAACGACGCGAGCCGGCCGGGCTACCTGAAGATGGGTTGGACCGTCGTCGGTCAGGTGCCCGTCGCTCTGCTGGCGCGATCGCCGCTCGTGCTGCGCCACGCGCGTTCGGCGCGACAACCGGCGGCACGTTGGTCGGAGCCGAGCGACGCGTTCGAAGCCGCGGTCGACGTGATCGACCGCTCCGAACGCGCGTGCACCGACTGGACGACGAACCGCACGCGGCCGTTCCTCGAGTGGCGCTACGGGTTCGAGCCCTTGCAGTACCGCGCGACACGAACCGACGACGGCGCCGTCATCTTTCGCGTGCGTCGTCGCGGCCCGCTGGTCGAGGCGTTCATCGCCGACGTGTGGGGTCGGTCGGGTGGTGTGGGTCGGACCGCGCGCCGCATCATCCGTGCGACAGGCGCCGACGTCGCGGTGATCAGCGGGCACCTCCGGCCCCGTGTTGCGCTCCCGGTGCGCGGCCCACGCCTGACGTGGCGCACACTCGCTGATGACCGCACTCCCTCGTTGCAGCAGCTCCGCCTCACCGGTGGGGACCTCGAGCTGTTCTGAGATGACCCGCCGACCGCGCCTCGTGCACCTCACCACGACCGACATCAGCCTCGCGTGGCTGTTGCGGCCGCAGCTCGAGGCGTTCGACCGCGCCGGCTACGAGGTGATCACGATGTCCGCGCCGGGGATGCACGCGGACCAGCTCGGGCGCGACGGCATTCGACACGAGCCTGTGGAGCACTTCACGCGGCGGATGGCGCCCCACCAGGACGTGCTCTCGTTCTTCGAGTTGCGGCGCGCCTTCCGGCGCCTCGCCCCGGACATCGTCCACACGCACAACCCGAAGCCCGGAGTCTTCGGCCGCGTCGCGGCGCGAAGCGTGAAGGTCCCCGGAATCGTCAACACCGTGCACGGTCTCTACGCGGTGCCGCAGGATCGTGCGCTCAAACGACACGCGGTGTACACGCTCGAACGGGTTGCCGCCCGTTGCAGTCACGCGGAGCTCGTGCAGAACGAGGAGGACATCCCCGTGCTCGCCTCGCTCGGCATCCGCGCGCCGAAGGTGAAGCTTCTCGGCAACGGTGTCGATCTCGAGCGATTCACCCCGGCGCGGTCACACGCGACGCGGGAGGCCGCCCGAGCGGAGCTCGGCCTCGACGCCGCCACCTGCGTGATCGGGGTCGTTGGTCGTCTCGTGGCCGAGAAGGGGTATCGCGAGATCTTCACGGCGGCGGGCGACCTCGCCGCCAGCGATCCTCATGTCACGATCCTCGTCATCGGGCCCACCGACGACGACAAGCACGACGCGATCACCGCCGACGAGCGCAGCCGCGCCGAGGCGCACGGCAACGTGCGCTTCCTGGGAGAACGGCGTGACGTCGAGCGCATGTATGCCGCGATGGACGTGTTCGCGCTGGCGTCATGGCGAGAAGGGTTCTCGCGTTCAGGCATGGAAGCGGCCGCGTGCGGTCTCCCGATCGTCACGACCGACGTGCGCGGCTGCCGCCAGGTGGTCGATCACGACGTCACCGGCCTGCTCGTGCCCGTCCGTCGTCCGGATCTCCTCACCATCGCGCTGCGGCGGCTCGCGAACGACCGCGCGGCGCGGCACTCGATGGGCGAGGCGGGGGCACAGAAGGCGAGGCGCGAGTTCGATCAACAGCGGGTGATCGACATCACGCTCGCCACCTATGAAGAAGTACTGCACCGACGGCGCGCGTCGTGATCATCCGTCCCGCCCTCCCCGGCGAAAGTCGCACCGCCGCCTGCCTGCATGCGTCGTCGATCACCGAAGGCTTCCTGCCGCGACTCGGCCCCCGCTTCTTGTCGCGGTTGTACGGACGCATCGTGCGCGACGAGCGGTCGTTCCTGCTCGTGGCGGAAGACCACGGAACGATCAACGGGATGATCGCGGGGACCGAAGACGTGCGCGCGCTGTACCGCCGCTTCGCTCGGCGCGATGGCATCGTGGCCGCGGCCCTGTCGGCGCCCGCACTGGTGAAGAACGCCGCCTCGGTGGTGGAGACGTGGCGCTACGGCGGGGGGCAGGGCGACGACTTGCCTCCGGCGGAGCTCCTCGCGATCGCCATCGACGACGGAGCCCGTGAGCACGGGCTCGGACGGGCACTCGTCACGGCGCTCCAGAACGAGTTCTCGGCGCGGCGCATCGCGAACGTCAAGGTCGTCGTCGTCGCCGGCAACGAGCCGGCGCTCGCGCTGTATCGCTCGACCGGCTTCCACGAGACGGCAACGATCGAAGTCCACCGCGATGTCACCTCGAAGGTGTTGGTGTGGTCGCCGTCGTCGCCCTGATCGCCGCGGTGGCAACCACCCCCTTCGCGATCGCGATCGCGCGCCGCACCGACCTCGTCGATCGTCCCGGCCCGCTCAAGGTCCACGAACGACCCGTTCCCTATCTCGGAGGTGTCGGCATCGCGGCGGCCTTGGTGGTCGGCCTCGTAGGAACGCGTCCCACGCTCTTGGTGCCGTTCGGCGGCGCGTTCGTGCTCGGTGTGCTCGACGACAAGTTCGACTTGTCACCCGCGCTGCGGCTCGCCGGCGAAGCAGGTGTGGGCGCGGCGATCGGCTTGTTCCTGCCGCTGTGGCACCCGAGCGTCCTCGGCGTGCTGTTCGCGATCGCACTGACGGTTGCACTGTGCAACGCGGTGAACATGGTCGACGGGCTCGACGGTTTGGCCGGGGGCGTCACACTCGTCGCGGCCATCGGCTTTCACCTCGTGCTGTCCGGCGACGCCGCCACGATCGCACTCGCGCTGTCCGTCGGAATCGCCGGATTCCTCGCGTTCAACCTGCCGCCGGCGGCGATCTACCTCGGCGATGGCGGCGCGTACTTGGTGGGTGCGGCGCTCTCGGCGCTGTTCGTCCTCACGTGCCGGCCGGGATCAGGCGCATCGTTCGACATCGCGCTGCTGTTCGTGGGGTACCCGCTGGTCGAGCTCGTGTTCGCGATGGTTCGGCGCGCGGCAACGCGGACATCGGCGCTCGAGGGCGACCGCCAGCACATGTACGACCAGCTTCACGCGCGTGGCGCGAGCTCGAGCACCGCCTCGTTGGTCTGCGTGCTCCTCCAAGGCGCGCTCGTCGTCGCCGGCACGATCGTCTCGCGGCACTCCGAAGAGGCTGGCGTCTACGTCGCCGGCGGATGCGGCATGATGATCTTGTTGGTCGGTGTGCTCGGCGGGTTTGCAGCGCCTGACGTGAGGAGACGATGACACTGCCTGCCGTTCTCGGAGCCGAGCCCGCGTTTCCCGACGGCTTGCGGTTCGCCCGGCCGGTCACTCCTCCGTTCGAAGAGGTCGCCGCACGCCTTCGGCCGTCGTACGAGAGCGGCGCGTTGACGAACGGCCCGCTGTTGCACGAGCTCGAAGAGCGACTCGCCACGATGCTCGAGGTCGAGCACGTGGTCGCGGTCGCCAGCTGCACCGCGGGGCTGCTCCTCACGATGCAAGCGGTCGCGCCGAGCGGCGGCGTCGTGCTGCCGAGCTTCACGTTCTCCGCAACTGCACACGCGGTCGCATGGAACGGTCTCACACCACTGTTCGCAGAATGCGATCGGTGGACCGTGCAGCTCGACCCCGATCACGCCGAGGCGCGGCTCATCGAGCACGGAGCCGGCGCGATCCTCGCCACTCACGTCTACGGCGCACCCGCGCCCGTGGAGGCGCTGACCGAGATCGCCGCTCGTCATCACGTACCCCTCGTCTTCGACGCCGCCCACGGGTTCGGCATGCGCCGCCGCGGCCGGCCCGCCGGCGGCTTCGGAGTGGCCGAGGTCTTCAGCATGAGCCCGACGAAGCTTGTGATCGCGGGCGAAGGCGGCGCGGTGTCGACGAACGACGCCAGCCTCGCCGACACCTTGCGCATGGGTCGTGACTACGGCCACCCGGGCGATTACGACACTCGCTTCCACGGGCTGAATGCCCGGCTGTCCGAGTTCCATGCCGCGATGGCACTGTGTTCGCTCGACGGTCTCGACGACCATGTCGCCACGCGACGCGCGCTCGCCGCGCACTATGCCGAAGGCCTCGCGGACGTGCCGGGTCTCCGCACGCCGGCGGTCGCGCCCGACGACGAGGCGAGCTTCAAGGACTTCACGGTCATCTTCGACGAGGCCTTCGGGCTCGATCGTGACGCGGTCGCCGCCGCGCTGCTGGCCGAGGGCGTGCAGACCCGCCGTTACTTCGACCCGCCGGTGCATCGCCACCGCGCGTACGCGCGTGCACCAAAGGTCGATCTACCGGTGACCGATGCAGTTGCCGCGTCGGTGTTGTCGCTGCCGATGTTCGGCGACCTCCGCACCGACGAGGTCGATCGAGTGGTGGCCGCGCTGCGAGCGATCCACGTCCACGCTGACGAGATCGCCGGCCGCTCGGTCGCGCGGCACGCACCCTGATCGCGCGACTCATCGCTCGGCGGCAGTTGGTGCCGCGCCTTCGAGGAATCGCGATCCTCGGTGCGATCGCCGCGGTGATCGGCGTCCCGACCCTCGTCGCGCTCGCACCCCCGTGGCTGCGCCGATGGACCGTTCCGATGTTGGCGGTGACGAGCATGGGGGTGTGGGCGACCGTGCCCGACACCGAGCACGTCTTCCCGGTGATGCTGGTCGTGGTCGTCGCCGGCATCGCGGCCTTCGTGATCGGCAAGGACGCGCCGGGCTTCGTCGCCGCGGGGATCGCCCTCGTGATCGTCGTGGCCGCGCTCGCCGACAGCGCGGGGCGGGCGGCGCCGATCGGGCGCGCCGCAGGCTGCTTCGCCGCGCTTCTTGTCGTGCCGATCGTGCAGCGCATCGCCGATGCCCACGAACGAGGCCGCCCGCCGATCGTCGCCGTGCTGGTCTCGCACGGTCTCGTGGCGGTCTTCGCCTCACGCGCGCTCATCCGAGACGAGTCGCCGGTCCCGGTGACCCTGGTGATCGCCGTCGCCCTCGCGGTGCAGTTCGCGGTGCTGTACTCGTTGCCGAGCCAATGACTCCCCTTCGCGTGTTGTGGATCATCAAGGGACTCGGGCCGGGCGGCGCGGAGCGCCTGCTCGTGTCGATCGCGAGAGCGTCCGATCGCGCGAAGGTGTCGTACGAGGCGGCATACGTCCTGCCATGGAAGGACCATCTCGTCGCGGAACTGACCGATTCGGGCGTGCCGTGTCATCTGATCGGAGGTCGGCGCGGCCTCGCGGACGCCCGTTGGGTGGCGCGCGCTCGTCGCCTCGCGCGTGGCGCCGACGTGGTCTGCATGCACTCGCCCGCGATCGCGAGCGCGATGCGGCCGGTGGTGCGCACGATGTCTCGACGCCCCGCGCTGGTCAGCATCGATCACAACGCGTGGACGTCGTACGGCCGCGTGACCCGTCTGCTCAATCGAGCGACGATCGGGCTCGACGACGCGCACCTCGCGGTGTCCGAAGAGGTGCGAGCGTCGATGTCGGCACGGGCTCGCCGGCACACTCGGGTCGTCGTGCACGGCGTCCCCGTCGACGCCATCGAGGGACGGCGACACGAGCGCGAGGAGCGCCGCGCCGCGCTCGGTCTCCGTCCGGACGAGATCGTGGTGACCACCGTCGCGAACCTGCGCAGGACCAAGGACTACCCGACGCTCTTCCGAGCGGCCGCCGAGGTCGTGGCGCGCGATCCGCGCGCCGTGTTTCTCGCCGCCGGTCAGGGCCCGCTGGAGGCGGTGTTGCGCGAGGAGCTCGCACAACTCGGGCTGGGCGATCGGTTTCGCATGCTCGGCTACGTCGACGACGCCATCGGTCTGCTCAGCGCGAGTGACCTGTTCGTGTTGGCCTCTCAGGTCGAAGGCCTGCCGATCGCGGTCCTCGAGGCGATGGCGCTGGGCCTTCCGGTCGTGGCGACCGCCGTCGGCGGCACGCCCACAGCCGTGGACGATGCGGTGACCGGTCGGCTCGTGCCGGCGGGCGATCCCGGAGCACTGGCCGCTGCGATTCGCGGGTTGATCGACGACGAGCCGGCGCGGCGCGCGTTCGGCGCCACGGGCGCGGCGCGGGCCCGAGACTTCGACATCGCACGCGCGGCGCGGGAGCTCGAGTCGATCTACGAGAACGTGCGCCGATGACCGCTCGTACGGCTGCATCCGGCGTGGTCAAGTTCGCCGCCGCCACGATCGACACGGTGCGCCGACCTCGCCGCGGCCATGTGGTGTTGCTGTATCACCGCGTCGGCGCGGGTTCGGGTTCCGCGGTCGACCTGCCCGTCGACCTGTTCCGGGCCCAGATGGACGAGATCGCCGCACGCGCGCTCTCGCTCGACGCCGCCCTCGACGAGCTCGCAGGCGGATCGACGAGTGGCCACGACGTCGCGATCACCTTCGACGATGGCACCGCCGACTTCGTCGAGCACGCGCTCCCGATCCTGCACGATCGGCAGCTGCCCGCCGTCGTGTACCTCGCGACCGACTTCATCGAACGCGGGCGCGAGTTCCCATGGGGCGCGCCGCCCGTGTCGTGGGCGGCACTCGCCGATGCGCATTCCACCGGCTTGATCACGTTCGGATCACACAGTCACACCCACGTGCTCTTCGACCGCATCGATACCGCGACGGCGGCCGACCAGCTCGACCGCTCGGTTGGTCTGATCGGCGACCGGCTCGGCGTCGACGTCGCGCACTTCGCCTATCCGAAAGCGCTCGCGCCCAACGCCGCGGCGGAAGGAGAGGTTCGGCGCCGCTTCCGCTCGGCCGCGCTCGCCGGTACGACGGCAAACGAACCCGGCCGCACCGACCCACACCGACTCGCCCGCTCGCCGATCCAGGAGCTCGACGGCATGCGGTGGTTCCGGCGCAAGGCCGCCGGAGGCATGGGTTTCGAAGACCGTCTGCGCCGGATCGTCAACCGCGGCCGGTACGCCGGCGCAGTGACCTGACCTCCTGCGAATTCCAGTGCGGAGCGACACACTTCTGTGTCGCTCTGCACTGGATTTGCTAGGGATTGTGCATGAGCAAGGGGATGCACGAGACCGGGCGGTTGTCGTTCGATGGCGCGGTCGATGCCGACGGCCACATCCTCGAGCCTCCTGATCTCTGGGAGACGTACCTCGAACCGAAGTACCGCGATCGTGCGTTGCGCGTCGTCACCGACGAGAACGGGCTCGAGGAGCTCGAGATCGGTGGACGGCGCTCGCTCATGAGTCGCAAGGGCTTCCCGTCGACGCTCGGCGCGATGGGCGACCCCGACCTCCGCGCCATGCAGCTCGACCCCCAGCGCACGTACCTCGGTGAGGCACCCTTCGGTTCGATGGACCCCGACGAGCGGTTGAAGGTCCTCGATGCCGAGCACATCGACGCGGCGATCCTCTACACGACCGTCGGGTTGTTGTGGGAAGCCGAGCTCGAAGACGCCGAGCTGTCACAGGCGTACACCCGGGCGTACAACCGATGGATCTGCGAGTTCTGTTCGCACAGCGACCGGCTCGTGGCGACCGCGCACCTGTCGCTGAGCGATCCGGCTGCCGCGGCGGCCGAGCTCGAGCGAGCGGTGAACGACGGCGCACGCGGGTGCTACGTCGCGCCGTTCACGCACGACGCCAAGCCGCTCGGCCACCCGGACAACGATCCGGTGTTCGCGGCGGCTCAAGACCTCGACGTGCCGTTCGCCATCCATCCCACGTTCGAACCGCAATGGACCAAGGGTGGGCGCTTCGGCAGTTGGGAGAACGTGAAGCAGCTGCGCCTGCTGGCATCGGTCACCGCCTCGAACGGCGTGCGCGAGCAGTTCACGACGCTGTTCGACTACGGCGTGTTCGACAAGTTCCCGCGCTTGAAGGTCATCGTGCTCGAATCGGGCGGCGGATGGATCGGGTACTGGCTGGATCGCATCGATGCGGTGTACGGCCACACGTTCATCGGGACTCGGGTGCCACTCGAGCACAAGCCGAGCGATTACTTCCGTGACCGCGTGTGGATCTCGTGCGATCCCGACGAGCGCAGCATCCCTGCCCTCGCCGAGCGCTTCGGTGATCGCTTTCTCTGGGCGTCGGACTTCCCGCACGCAGACCACACCCCCGAGTACATCAACGACCTCGACGAGCTGGCCGGCGCGTTCCCGGCCCCGCGCCGGGCGGCGTTCCTCGGCGACAACGCGCGCCAGTTGTTCGGCATCAACGCGTGACGCTCCCGGAGACCATTCCACAGGTGGTCGCGCGAGCGGCCTCTCTCTTCAGTGACCGTGAAGCCATGGTCGACGGGAGCACACGGCTCAGCTTCTCCGAGTTGGGCGAACTCATCGGTGGCGCGGCGCGTGCACTGATCGCCAGTGGTGTCGAGCCGGGCGACCGCGTCGCGCTGTGGGCACCGAACGTCTACGAATGGGCGGTGGCCGCCTTCGGAGTGCACTCCGTGGGCGGGGTCGTCATCCCGATCAACACGAGGTTCAAGGGCGATGAGGCCGCGTATGTCCTGCGGGCATCGGGCGCGCGTCGCTTGTTCACCGTCACCGATTTCCTCGACACGAACTACGTCGAGCTCTTGCAGAAGGCATCAACCGATGTCGACCTCGAGGAAATCATCGTTTTGCGCGGGGACTCTCCCGACGGATGCGTCGCGTGGACCGACTTCCTCCACAGAGGTTGGTCGGTTACGGCAGAGGAGGGTGCAGCGCGAGCTGCAGCGGTGCAGCCAGACGACCTCTGCGACATCCTCTTCACGTCGGGCACCACCGGCGCGCCGAAGGGTGCGATGTTGCTGCACTCTGCCAGCATCCGCGCCTACAACTCGTGGTCGGACGTCGTCGGCTTGCGAGAGGGCGACCGGTATCTCATCGTCAACCCGTTCTTCCACGCGTTCGGGTTGAAGGCCGGACTGCTGGCCGCGCTGCTCAAGGGCGCAACGATCGTGCCGCATCCGGTCTTCGACGTGCCCTCCGTCATGCGGCGGATCGTCGAAGAGAAGATCTCGATGCTCCCCGGTCCGCCTGCGATCTTCCAGACGATCCTCAACCACCCCGATCTCGCGTCGTTCGATCTGTCGTCGCTGCGCCTCTCCGTCACCGGGGCTGCCGCGATCCCGACCGAGATGATCATCGCGATGCGCACCACGCTCGGCTTCGAGACCGTGGTGACGGGCTATGGCCTCACCGAAGCACACGGCATCGCGACGATGTGCCGCCACGACGACGACCCGGAGACGATCGCGAAGACATCCGGACGCGCCATCCCCGACGTCGAGGTTCGTCTCGTCGACGAGCACGGCGCCGACGTGACACCGGGCGAGCCGGGCGAGGTGCTCGTGCGGGGTTACAACGTCATGAAGGGCTACCTCGACAACCCGGGCGCGACCGCGGAAGCGATCGACGAAGACGGGTGGTTGCACACTGGCGACATCGCCATCGCCGACGCCAACGGCAACATCGCGATCACCGACCGCAAGAAGGACATGTTCATCGTCGGTGGTTTCAACGCCTACCCCGCTGAGATCGAGAACATCATGAACCAGCATCCCGGCATCGCGCAGGTGGCGATCGTTGGCGTACCCGACGAGCGTCTCGGCGAGGTGGCGATGGCGTTCGTGATCCCCACGACGGGAACGACGCTCGACGCTGGCGAGGTCATCGCGTGGTGTCGCGAGCACATGGCGAACTACAAGGTGCCTCGCCACGTCGAGGCGGTCGACGCGTTGCCGATGAATGCCTCGAACAAGGTGCTGAAGTTCGACCTCCGTGATCGCGCGTTGAAGATCGTGGGCGCGTGACGGCGACGGCGCGCCCGCCGGAGGGCGACTGGCTCGGCACGCCGTTCTTACGCTTCGAACGGCACGGCTCGCTCGCGCACTGCGTCGTCGATCGGCCGGAGAAGCGCAACGCGATGACGCCGGCGATGTACTTCGGTGTGCGCTGTGCGGTCGACGTCGTCAACCGCGACGACACGCTCGCCGGACTTCTCATCACCGGCCAAGGCGACGTGTTCATCCCCGGCGGCGACATGAGCGGGACGACCGAGGACACGTGGGATGGGCTCGGCACCATGGGCATGGATCTCACGCCCTTCGACGCGGTGCGGCACTCGGCCAAGCCGGTCGTGAGCGCGATCAACGGCATCGCGTTCGGTGGCGGGATGATGATCGCGATGTTGTCGGATGTCGCTGTCGCGAGCGACCGTGCGACGTTCCGCGCCCCCGAGATCTACCGCGGGATCGCCGACACGCACTACAGCCAGATCCTTCCGCAGCAGGTCGGCATCGCACGCGCTCGTGACCTGCTGCTGAGCGGCCGCACTCTCGACGCGACCGAAGCCCTCGACTGGGGCCTGGTGACGCGCATGGTCGCGCACGACGATCTGATGGAGGCGGCCACCAAGGTCCTGATCGAATGCTGCTGGGGCGCACCGCACGCACGCCGCGAGGTGAAGCGCGCGATCAACCTCCAGTACGGGATCTACGACCGCATGGCGATGGACGCCAGCCTGCGGGGCGACGAGTACGTCGAAGGCTGGAAGTCGTTCTCCGAACGCCGCGCCCCGAACTGGATCCCCGACGACATCCGACCGGAGGGACGTCTATGAGCACGCCCATCGACGTGAACGATCTCATCTTCATCTCGGTCGACGATCACGTGGTCGAACCGCCGAATGTGTTCGAGGGCCGCCTCGCCGCGAAGTACGTCGACCGCGCGCCAAAGGTCGTGCGCACCGACAACGGCAACGACGTATGGGTGTTCGACGGGCACACGATCCCGAACATCGGGTTGAACGCGGTCGCCGGTCGTCCCAAGGAGGAGTACGGCGTCGATCCGACTTCCTTCGAAGAGATGCGGCCCGGCTGCTACGACGTACACGAGCGAGTGAAGGACATGAGCGCGGGCGGCGTCCTGGTCTGCTTGTGCTTCCCGTCGTTCCCCTCGTTCTCCGGTCGGTTGTTCGCCAACACCGACGACAAGGACCTCGCGCTCGCAATCACCCAGGCCTACAACGACTGGCACATCGACGAGTGGTGCGGCTCCCACCCCGGTCGGTTCATCCCGATGGCGCTCCCCGTGCTGTGGGATCCCGACCTCTGCGCGGCCGAGATCCGGCGCGTCGCGGCCAAGGGTTGCCACGCGCTCACGTTCACGGAGAACCCTGCCGAGCTCGGGCTGCCCAGCTTCCACTCGGCGCACTGGGATCCGGTGTGGCGCGCCTTGGTCGACACGGGCACCGTGCTCAACGTGCACCTCGGCTCGTCGGGCAAGCTCGCCGTCACCGCACCCGACGCGCCCATGGATGTGATGATCACGTTGCAGCCGATGAACATCTGCATGGCCGCCGCCGACCTCGTGTGGTCGCGCGTGTTCAGGGAGTTCTCCGATCTGAAGGTCGCCCTGTCCGAAGGGGGCACCGGCTGGATCCCGTACTTCCTCGACCGTCTCGACCGCACCTACAACATGCACCACCACTGGACCGGTCAGGACTTCGGCGATCGCGCGCCATCAGACGTGTTCCGCGAGCACATCCTCACGTGCTTCATCGCCGACCCGGTCGGGCTCGCGCTGCGCAACGACATCGGCATCGACAACATCTGCTGGGAGCAGGACTATCCGCACTCGGACTCGTCGTGGCCGAACGCGCCGGAGGAGCTGGTGAAGGCAGCGGCGCGCTACGACGTACCGCGCGCCGACATCGACAAGATCACCCACGAGAACGCCATGCGCTGGTACCAGTTCGACCCGTTCGCCCACCGGACGCGCGACGAGTGCACGGTCGGCGCGCTACGCGCGTCGGTCGCGGGACACGACACGTCGATCCATTCGATGGACACCGGCCGCCACGCGGGCAAGGGCGCGCTCAGCCTCGGTCAGCTGGCGGAGCAGGCGACGGCTTGAACTTCTGACCGGGGGGCTCGAGGTGCACCTCGGGCATGTTCACCTTCGGGTGATCGAGCAGCAGGTTCAACGTTGAGACGATCACGACCGCGAGATCGTCGAGCGGCATCTGCTGCGCGGTGAAGTCGCGATCGTCGATCCACCGTTCCCACGCGCGCCCGAGTTCCTGCGCATCCCAGCCGGTACCGAACTCCGTGCCCACCGTCGGTCCCACCGTCGCCCGCACGAAGCGCAAGTCGGTGTGCTCGTGGGCGAGCCCGACGACCAGGCGGTTCAGCGCGGCCTTGCTCGCGCCGTACGCGTTGAGGCCCCACCAGTGCTCGTCGTCGTTCGTCGACGAGACGAAGAACATCACCCCGTGCGGCGCGAGCCGCGGCACTGCGTGCTTGGCCACCAGCGCGGCACCGATGACGTTCGTGTCGAACATGGCGCGCCACGAATCCGACGACTGCGCGGCCAGTTCGCCCAGTTGGGCCATGCCGGCGGCATAGACGACCGCGTCGAGCTCGTCGAACTTCTCGAGGGCGCGGGCGATCGCGTCGTCGTCACGCACGTCGACGCTGAACGACGGCACGTCGTCGATCGTGCGCCGGGCCAGGACCGTGACGTCGTGTCCTTGCGCCGCCGCGTGCACGGCCACGGCTCGACCGATTCCAGACGAGCCACCCACCACGACGAGCCTGCGCACGGCCGGAACCATATTTCGCTACCGTCCGCGTGGTGGGCGAGACGAGCGCGGCCGACCGGTATCTCGACCTTCTCTCGGGCTGCCTCACGCGCGAGCTGTTCTTGGACCACGAGGTGCGCAACATCGATCTCGACCAGTGGCCTGGGGGGCGCGACGAGGTGTTGCACGTGCTCCGCGAGCACGGCTGGCGCGTCGTGCGCCCGTGCGGCGACGCTGCGGTCCGCGCCGAAGGCCGCGACTGGCCGCCGACGGCGGAGACCATGGTGGGCCGCGCTCGGCTCGCGAACGTGCGTTGGTGCGCCGAGACCGCGCTCGAGGACGGCATCGCCGGCGACTTCGCGGAGTGCGGCGTGTGGCGGGGTGGTGTCATCGCGTTGCTGCGCGGCGTGCTCGCCGCCCACTGCGTGACCGATCGCATGGTGTGGGGCGCCGACTCGTTCGCAGGGCTCCCGGTGCCCGACATCGACCGGTTCCCGGCCGACGACGGCTACGACTGGTCGCACGTCGCCGCGCTCAAGGTCTCCAAGGCGGACGTCGAAGCGAACCTTGCGCGCTACGGGCTGCTCGACGACCGAGTGCGTCTGCTCGAAGGATGGTTCGAGCACACGCTCCCGAGCGCGCCGATCGAACGGCTCGCGTTGCTGCGCATCGACGGCGACCTGTACCAGTCGACGATGGACGCGCTCACCGCGCTCGAGCCACGAGTGTCACCGGGCGGGTTCGTGATCATCGACGACTACCACGGCTGGATCCCGTGCCAGAGCGCGGTCGACGACTACCGAGCTGCGCACGGCATCGACGCACCGATGACGACGGTCGACTGGACCGCCGTCTGGTGGCGCAAACCGCTCTAAGCCTCGACGAACTCGCGGAGCACGCCGAAGAACCGATCGGGGTCGTCACGGTTGGCGAAGTGGCCGGCCTTGGGGATGCGTTCGAACCGCACGTGCTCGGCGGGCAACGCGTCGACGACGTCTTGCATCGCGTCGATCGTGCAGATGGGGTCGTCCTCGCCTGCGAGAACCAGTGTCGGGCACTGCACATCTGCGAGCCCCGGCAGCAGGTTCATGTCACGCATGAACCGACCGGGGTCGGCGAGCAGCTCGAAGTTCTGCAGCGGTCGCATCCCCTCCTCGGGATCCATCGGCGAGGGGCTGTAGAGCGCGAGGCAGTGCATCACGTAGTTGGCCATCGCCTCCGGCGAGGCGTTCTCCGACCAGAACTCGCGGGCCGTGTCGGCGGCAACGTCGCCACCGACGCGCCGGAACCCTTCGGCGATGCGATCGATGTCGAGCTGGGCCATCGTCGACTGGAAGACCAACTTCCCCGCGTGGCCCGGATGGCGACCGGCGTACGCCATCGCCACCATGCCGCCGAACGACCAACCGAGGACGATCGGGCGCACGATCTCGAGCGCGTCGCAGAACCGCACCACGTCGTCGGCCCACACGTCGAGGTTCCACTGGCCGGGATCACCACGATCGCTCCGACCGTTGGCGCGGTGATCGAGGTAGACGACCTGCGCGATGTCGGCGAGGCGCTCGCCGTACACGGGCTTGAACAGCGAGTGGTCGAACCCGGGGCCACCGTGGAGCAGCAGCACCGTCGGCCGTTCGTTCATCGCCGGACCGTCGGGGACGAGGCCAGCCCCTTCGACGTCGAAGTAGAGGCTGACATCACCCACGTTGACGCGCATCGCGCGATCGTACGGTCCATGCCACGACTCCGCGAGGTGCCGCGTTCCGAAGCACATCCCGCCGCGCAGGCCATGTACCAATGGCTGTTCGGCGACCGCGACCCCGTCGCCGACCCGGTCGGCACGTCGAGTGGCACGCCGGGCGACTGGTGGACGGTGATGGCGCTCGTGCCGCCGGTGTTCGATCACGCCGTCGCCGGTCTCGCGGTGTACCGCAACTCCGAAGACGTGCTCGACCCGAAGCTCCGCGAGCTGGGCCAGTGCCGCGCCGGATGGGCGCGCGGGAGTCAGTTCGTGTTCTCGCAGCACTGCAAGGCGATGCGTTCGTGCGGGTTCACGGAGGAGCAGGTGCAGGCGATTCCGTTCGGTCCGGGTGCGCCCTGTTGGTCACCGCTCGAAGCCGCGGTGCTCGCGTACACGGATTGCCTCGTGTACGACGGAGGGCGCGTGCCTGACTCGGTTTTCGCCGCGCTCAAGGCCGACCTCAGCGACGAGCAGATCCTCTACCTGACGTACATCACGGTGCTGTACGACCTCCACGCGGTGATGAGCAAGGCATTGCGAGTGGAGTTCGACGATCGCGACGAGCCGATCGTCGAGGTCGGCGGCGGGCTGCTGAAACTCTCCGACGCCGAGCGTGACACCTGACCGTGCGTTGTCCGTTGTCGTCGAAATTGCCTCGGTGGCGCCGCCATCAGTCGGCCACGATGGCACGGTGGCGCACCTGACGACGGACGAGTTGACCGCTTCCCTCGACGAGGTGCGGGGCTCGCCCGTCGGGCGTGGTCGGGTCGAGCTGATCGTGCGCCGGCCGGCGATCGGCGCACGCGAGTTGGTCGTCGAAGCGACGCTCACGTCGACCGGCGGCATCGAAGGCGACTCGTGGCGTGAGCGCGGCAGTCGTCACACCGACGACGGCTCCGCCGAGTTCGACCGCCAGATCACGATCATGAACTCACGCGCGATCGCGTTGCTCGCGGGCTCCACCGACCACGACCGCTGGGCCGAGGCCGGTGACCAGCTCTACCTCGACATCAGCCTGCGCGACGAGGATCTGCCGGTCGGCACCCGCCTGCAACTCGGCACCGCGGTGATCGAGATCTCGGCGAAGCCGCACACCGGTTGTGCGAAGTTCGCGGAGCGCTTCGGGATCGAAGCGGCCCGGTTCGTGAACTCAACCGAGGGTTCTGAGCTGCACCTGCGCGGCATCAACGCGTTCGTCGTCACCGATGGCGTCGTGCACACCGGCGACAGCGCCGAGATCACGACTACCTGAAGCGTTGATGCGCCGCCTGGGTCGACACACCCAGCGCCTCGCCGATCGCCGCCCATGACGCGCCTTCGTCGCGCGCCGTCTGCACGAGCTCGTTCTGTAAGTCGTCGAGGCCGCGGCGCAACACTGCGCTCGAACGCAACCCTGCCTCGAGCGTGAGCGGGCCGCCGGCCAGTCGTCCGAGCACCGCGAGCAGCTCGCGCCGCACCTTCGCGGCCTCGGCATCGACGGTGGCCGTCTTCATACCCGTGCGGGGGCGAGGCGAGCGAGCACCGCGTCGGCTTCGTCGACGATGCGCCGCACGATGTCGCCCGCGGGCTCGACATCACGGATGCCGCCGACGCCTTGCCCCGCGGGATAGCACTCGCGCTGTGGGTCGACGCCTTCCGTCGTCTCGTCACCTCCGAGGTGCATCGCACCGTCCTGCATGGCGGCGATCGCCTGCATGGGGAACTTCTGCACCTCCGCGCCGCTCTTCTCCCAGTCGTCGATGTAGGGGTTGCGCAGCACCCGCATCGTCTTGCCGGAGTACGCGCGCGTGATCACCGTGCCGTCCTCGGCGGCGGACACGAGACGGTCCTTGTACCCGTCGACCGTGCGCGCCTCCGGTGACGCGATGAACCGGGTGCCGAGCCACACGCCGTCGGCGCCCAAGGCGAGCGCCGCGGCCAGTCCGCGACCGTCGTAGATGCCGCCCGCCGCCACGACGGGCACGCGATCGCCGACCGCGTCGACGATCTGCGGCACGAGCGGCATCGTTGCCACTTGACCTGTGTGCCCGCCCGCTTCGGTGCCCTGCGCGATGACCAGGTCGCATCCCGCGTCGACCGCGGTGCGCGCGTGCGTCACCTTGCCGCACATGTTGGCAACGAGCACACCGTGGCGATGGCAGAGCTCGATGGCGTCGGCGGGCACGCCAAGCCCTGCGACGAACACGGAGGCGCCGTGCTCGATGAGCAGTTCGACCTGCGAGAGCATGTCGGTTGGCATCGCGGTCAGCAGATCGACGCCGAACGGCTTGTCGGTCTGCGCCCGCACCTTCTGCATCTCGTCGACCATCTGCTCGCGGCTCATGACCGACGCACCGAGGCAACCGAAGCCACCTGCCTCGGAGACGGCCGCCACGAGCCGGTTGTAGGAAACGCCGCCCATGCCGGCGAGCATCACGGGGTGCTCGATCCCGAGCACATCAGTCAGTCGGGTCTTCAACGGATCTCCTCAGAGGATGACGGCGCGGACACGACGGGCTTGGCCGCCGATGATCGCCTTTAGCAGTTCAGGGGTGCGGCCGAGACGCACGAACGCCGACAACGGCGCGGCGCCTTCACGGCCCGACCACAACATGTGCAGGTGCATCGTGGCTGCGGCGCGCGCCGCCCGCGCCTTGCCGTTCGGCGTTCGCGCGAGCAGGTCGCGCAACTCATTCGTCGCCGCCGCCTCATGGCCGACCTCGTCCTCGATCACGGTGTCGACGAACGCGGCCGTCTCTGGGTCGACGACTTGGCGTAGCCATTGCAACAAGTCGTCGGCGATGCCCTCGCCGAGGTACGCGAACACTGCCGCCTCGACATCGTCGTCGGTCTCGCGGGCGTGGTAACGATCGAGCGGGACTTGATACGGCTTCATGGCGCGGTCCGGATCCGCCCCCAGCGCCTCGAGCCGCTTCACGAATCCCTTGTGATGGCGGAGCTCCTCCGCCGCGACCTGACGATGCCATTTGCGGTCGTCCTCGCTCGTCGCCGCCTCCGCCTCGGCCTTGGCCCCGTCGTAGGCCTTCTTCTCGCCGTACGCGACGGCGCCCAGCACTTGGATCAATGCGGTGTTCTCAGCCATTGGGTCTTGGGTCTCCCTTCATCGGGGTCTCAGTCCATCGAGCACGAGTGACACGACGAACTCGGCGACGACGCTCGCCTCGAGGCCGTCGTCGGTGGTCAGCCGCCGCAGCGCGATTTGACCGATGAGTGCGGCGACGCTGAACGCGATCATCCGCGGAGGCGCGTCGACGATGTCACCGCGGCGCTGGGCTTCGACGATGCTCGCTTCGATGTCGTCGATGAAGCGCTCGTAGATGCCTCCGAGGTGACGTTCGAACCGCCCACCCAGTGAGTGCGCGTCACGGAACAACAGACGCACCATCGCCTTGTCGCGTTCGAAGAACTCGAAGGTTGCCGTCACGGCGGTGCGAAACAGCTCGACGCCCGACTCGGGATCGGCCAGTGCCGACATCTCCAACGCGATCGCCTCGCGCAGGGCTCGTTCCTCGCCCGCCATCAACTCGTGGAACAGTGCGTCCTTCGAGTCGAAGTACCAGTAGATCGAGCCGTACGACACGCGCGCCGCCTTCGCGACATCGGCGATCGTCGTCGAAGCGAAACCCTTCTTGGCAAAGACCTTCTTGGCGGCGGCGAGGATGTCGTCGCGGCGCTTCTCCTTCTCCGCTTCGCTCACGGCGCGACGCATGGTGCGGGTGGCGACCATCAGCGCGGGCTCCCTTCGGTGGCGAGCAGGAGCGAGGTCGCGGTGCCGACGGCCACCACCGCGCCACCGCTCTGCACCTCGAGGTCGACCATCGCCGTGCCCGAGGCGATGCGGGCCACTCGCCCGACGCCGACCACCTCCCGTTCGACCGGCACGCTCCCTGCAAAGCGCAGCGAGAGGTCGGGGTTCGGATGCGGCACCCACTTGTCGATGCACGCGGCTCCGACCGGCGGACCGACGCTGAGATCAGCGGCGAAGCACGCCGCCTCGGCCGCGGTGCGCTCGTCGGGTTCCCAGGGCACTCGGATCGCGCTGGCGATGCCCTCGCCGACGCGACCGAGGATGCGCGGCGCCAGCGTCGTCAAGATCGGGATCTGGCGATCGGCGGGCGCACGCCAGGGCGGCGCGTCGTCGTACTTCATCGGGAGCGCAGCTGCGGTCAATTCGTGATCGAGCGGGTGCAGCGCCGCGGGATCGACCATCGACACCGTGGCTCTCACGACGTGACGTCCGGCATGGAGGTCGACGCCGATGACCGACAGGCTGCGGCCGTGATGGACGACCTCGGCCGAGGCGTCGATGTCACCAGCGGGCACGCCGCGAAGGAATCGGATGTCGAGGCCGACCGGTACGCGATCGGGCTCGAGGTCGCGCGCCGCGATGATCGTGCAGGCCGCCAACACCCCGCCGAACGCGCCACCGAACGCGCCGTGCAACTCGCGCCCGACCGCGAAACGGACGGCGCCGTCGGCGCCGCGGCGGGTCCCCAGATACTCGGCGAGCGTGCGGTCGAGGATGTCTGACCGTAGGTCCTTGTTGACTGACACGTCAATCAATCTCCTCTTCCGGTGACGACATCGGATCCCGCGAAGAAAACCGCCCGGAGAAGATCGGTGCGGCCGCGCAGGTCGGCGGCGGGGCCGGCGAAGCGGACCTGGCCCCGCTCGAGGAAGTAGGCGCGGTCGGCGAGGTCGAGGGCGAGGTCGACGTGTTGCTCCACGAGCACGACCGCCATCCCTGTCGCCCGCAGCTGGTCGAGCACCTCGAGGAGGTCGGCGACGATGGCCGGCGCCAAACCGAGCGACAGCTCGTCGATCAACAGCAGCGTCGGGCGCGCCATCAGCGCGCGTGCGAGCGCCAGCTGCTGTTGCTGGCCTCCTGACAGAGAACCGGCGAGTTGGGCGCGGCGGTCGGCCAGCACGGGGAAGAGTGCGAGCACCTCATCTGCGCGCGACGCGCGTTCGCTCGCAGGCGCGGTCATGCCCCCGATCCGGAGGTTCTCGCCCACGGTCAGCCCAGGGAACGTGGCGCGTCCGCCCGGCATCTGCACGAGCCCGCGGCGCACGAGATCGGCGGGTCGAGCGTTGGTCACGTCGTCACCGCGAAACTGCACCGAGCCGGTCCTCACTCGCAACACACCCGACACCGCGCGCAGCAGCGTCGACTTTCCCGCCCCATTGGTGCCGAGCAACGCCACGAGCTCGCCGGGCTCGACTGTGAGGTCGATCCCGTGCAACACGGTGACACGGCCGTAGGCGACTTCGACGCCGCGTACGTCGAGCAGTGGTGTCACGGCGCGGGCTCCGACGTGACCGACCCGTCGGCGCCGACACGATCGACCTGACTGATGTGGGCACGCCCATCTCGCGCCGCCAGCCACAGTCCATCGCTTCCGACCGAAACAGTGTCGATCCTCTTGTCGTCCCATGTGACGCGAACGGTTCCGCCCGCGGCACGCCCGTACGCGGCCGACAGCGCGGGAACGCTCCCACCGCCTCGGGTCGCGGTCCACGACGTCTGCGCGGCGCGCGGCACCGGATCGACCGGTGCAGAGAACCAGCCCTTGCTCTCGTGGTACGCGACCACGAGCGCGAGATCACCGTGTCGCACCGTCAACAGCACCGCCACCGCGCCGACGTCTCGTCGCACCGAGACGCGCGCGTCCGAGCCGACCGCAGCTTCGGGCGATGCCGCGCCGGTCGGTCGTGACGCGAGCGCGAGCAATGCCGCGAGCACCAGCACCGCGCACGCGCCGCCCACCAGCCGTCGAACCAGGGTCGCGTTCATCCGCGCAGATACCGATCGGCGAGCAGGTTCCACCATGGTTCGATGCGCCGCCGGAAGAGCGTGCCAACGATCGCGGCAACGACGATGGCCGCGATCACCCACATCCAGCCGATGCCGTAGCGGTCGGTGCGGTACACGGATCGCTGTGCGATGACGTCCGCGATGGCGTCGGGGGGAGAGGGCGCGATGTCGTCCGGCGCGGTTCGTACTGGTGACACGACCTGATCGGGTGCTGTCGACCCGTCGGATGGCGGTGCGCTCGCAACCGGGCCGGCGCCGGCGATGTCCGCTCCGACCGAGACCGAGATCGACCCGCCCACGAGCGTTTCCCGCAGGAAGTACGGCTGCGTCGGATCGTTGCTCTGTCCCTCGAAGAACACCCCGCCGCCCCGCACCGTCACGGTCGAGCCGTCATCGGCGATCGTCACCTCGGGCTGCGCGGTGCGGACGTTCAGATAGCCGCCTTGTCCGAGTGCGGACTCGATCGCGCTCGTGGCCGATGGCACGAGCTCGGTCGGCACCTTGTCTTGATCGACCGCGACGCCGTCCGGTCCGATGATCACCGGGATGCCGGCAACGGTTGCGTCGGACACCGACACGGCACCATCGCCGCCGGCTCCCTCGCGGGTGCCATCCGTGTGGGCGGTCGCGTCGTACCGCGCTGATGCGATGTGCATCGGTCCGATCGTGATGTCGTTGACCGACGCGGCGCTGTGCCCGATCGCGTTGTCGGTCGCACCATCGCCGCCGGCTTCTGACGAACCGGATCCGCCCATCGCGGTGACGGCGCCGCGCGCCGACACGGTCGCCGATGGCGCGTCCGCGCAGTGCGCGGACAGGTGCGCTCCCCCGACGTCGACCTCGGCGTCGCGCGGCAAGTTGGTCGACGTCGTGTCGCACTCGGAGATCGTCCCGGGCGGCGGCGGTCCGGTGTAGAGCTCGATCGTGCCGTTGTCGGAGAGCGCAGCGCGCCCGTACGCCGACGCGGGCGCGTTCGACACCGTCACGCGGCTGCCGAGGGGCTTGGCCCCGAGCTCGGTCGAGCCCCGGCCCGGGACCGGTGCCTCGGGAAAAGCTTCAGCGAGGATCGAGAACGACTTCTGCACGATCGGTTCGGCGCGCGGGGTTGCGTTCGCGCTCCAACCCGCCGTGGCGACGAACACTGTCGTCGCAAGCGCGAACCCGGCCCTCCCTCTCAGCGCGCGACTCCCGAATACCGACCCGTGCCCAGGTACGCCTCGACGACATGCGGATCCGACAAGACCTCGTCGGCCGATCCCGCCGCCACGACACGGCCGAGGTCCATGGCCACGAGGCGATGGGCGAGCCCCGCGACGAACGGCACGTCGTGATCGATGACGACCACCGCACCTCCTTGGCGCACCCGATCGATCACGGCGCCGAGGGCTCGGACCTCGGACTGCTGCAAGCCTGACGCCGGCTCGTCGAGGAGGAGCACCGACGGCCGGCGCGCCGCCAACCACGCGAGCTCGACGGCCCGTGTCGTTCCGAACGACAGGTCGGCGACCCGATGGTCGAGGTAGCGGCGCACGTCGACGAGGTCGAGCAACGACTCGACCTCTGCGTCGCGGTCACGTTCCTCCCGCGTCGCGCCCGGCAGGCGCAGACCCTCGACGACGGCGCTCGACGTGAACGACGGATGGAACGCGCCGAGCAACGCCTCGCGGACCGTCAGGCTCGGGAACAGACGCGCGTCTTGAAATGAACGGCCGAGCCCGCGCCGCGCTCGCACATACGGCAACGCGCGACTCACGTCGTGACCGTCGAGCTCGACCGTGCCGGTCGCTGGCGTCACGAACCCGGAGACCGCGTCGAGCAACGACGTCTTGCCGGCGCCGTTCGGACCGATGATGCCGACGATCTCTCCGGGCGCGACGTCGAGATCCACCCCGTCGACCGCAACGACGCCGCCGAAGCGGACCGTCACGTCGCGCACGCGCAGCGCGAGCCCGTCAGACGGCGACACGATCGATCTCCGGTTCGAACTCCCTTGTCGGACGGAACCGACGGCGCGCCCACTGACCGAGGCTCACGAGACCGTCCGGCGCCAGAGCGAGTACGAGAATGATGCCGGCGCCGACGAACACCGACGTGTAGTCGGACACCGAGCCCGACGATCGGAACACCTCGGTCACGTACACGAACAAGAACGCGCCGACGGCGGCGCCCAACGGTGAGCGAATCCCGCCGACTGTCACGAGTCCGAAGGTGGCCAGCGACAGGATGAGGAAGCCGAAGAGCTCCGTGTTCACGGTGCCGAGCAAGTAGATGAGCAGCGCGCCCGCGAAACCCGCGATCGCTGCGGACAACGAGAACGCCAGTAGCCCGTACTTCACGGGGTTGACACCACCCGCCGCGGCGGCGCGCGGGTTGTCGCGCGTCATCCAGAAGGCGCGTCCCGTGCGAGCGCGTCCGAGGGCGGCCACGAAGGCGAAGAGGAGCGTCGACATGACGAGTACTGCGATCGCGAACGCGCGATCACCTCGCAACAAGTCGGGGCGCACCACCGTCATCGGTGCGCCACCGTTCGCGAACCAGTCCTGCCGGAACAACGTGTCTTCGAACAACCCCGCCAGAGCGATTGTCGCGACTGCGACGTAGAGCGGCCGCAACCGGAGCGCGACGAGTCCGACGATCGCGCAGACCGGCACCGTCGCCGCCGCGGCGAGCGGGAGCACGAGCGGCATCGGGTAGCCGAAACGGGTGCCGAGCACCCACGCGAGGCACGCGCCGACGCCGGCGAACGTGCCCGGCATCAACGACACCTGCCCTGACCAACCTGTCAGCACGACAAGTGACAGCCCGAGCAAGGCGTACACGAGGGTGCGCGCCGCAACGAAGGCCCAGAAGCTCGACAACGTCGACACCACCACGACAGCGACGAGTCCGCCCAGCAACCACGCGCTCGGCCGGCCGAGCACCACCGCACGCGCCGCCGACGCCGCTGGCCGATCGTCGCCTTCGAGGGCGCGCGCTTCCTGCGGCGACACGAAGAAGCGCTCGACGCCGACGAGCAACAACACGAGCACGAGACCGGAGGCCAATCCGGCGCGCAGCCCGTTGATCGGCGCCGGCGCGCCGACGAGCAGCTCTTGCACGATCCCGATGCCGAGACCGCCGATGACCGCCGCCGGAAGGCTGGCGAAGCCGCCGACAACCGCCGCCGCCAGTGCCTTCAACTGGAAGCCGTTCAGCGACAGCGGGCTCAGCACGCCGAACGGGATCACGAGCACGCCGGCGAGCGCAGCCGTCGCACCGGCGATCGCCCACACACCGCGTTGCACGCGCCGTTCGTCGACGCCGGCGAGGCGCGCCGCCAAGGGGTTCTGGGCGAGGGCCCGCAGCTGGATGCCGAACGACGTGCGGTTCACGACCAACGTCAACGCGATCGACACGCCGACACCGGCCACGATGACCGCAACCCGCTGCCACGGGACGACGACGTCGGCGATCTCGATGCCGCGGTTGACCGGGAAGAGGCTGTGCCCGAACGGGTTCGGCGGACCGATCCGGGTCCACACGAGACCAACGAGACCTTGCAACACGCCCGCCAGTCCGAACGACGCGAGCAGCCGCACGACCTGGGGCGTCGACGCCATCGGACGGAACACGAACTCGTGGGCGGCGACACCGAGCAACGCGCCCACCGCCAGCGAAACGACCAGCGCGAGCCCGACCGGCAGCCCCGCGTACCGGCCCAGCAGGTCGAAGTTGACGTACGCGCACGCCATGCCGATCGACGCGTGCGCGAAGTTCAACACGCCGGTCGCGCGGTAGACCAGCACGATGCCGACGGCGAGCAGCGCGAACACCGCACCGCCCGCCAAGCCGAGGATCGCGTACTGGACGAAGATCATCCGTCCGCCTCGCCGTACGACACCGGGTCAGACGCTGCGTAGTACTTGCCGCCCTTCAGCCGAAGCATCGTCGTCGCGCTGCCACCGAGATGACGATCGGCGTTGAACGTCAACGGCGACGTCGTGCCGAGGTCGAGGTTCGTGAAGGACTCGATCGTGCGGATGAACGCGGCACGATCGGGACCAGAACGAGACAGCGCTTCGACAGTGAGTTGCATTCCGACCCACGCGGCCAGGGTGTGACCCGTTAGTTCGCCGCCGGGATAGCGCCGCCGCATCGTGTCGACGTACTGATGCATCTGGGGCGTGTCGCGATCCACCCACGAGAGCCCCGCGCTCTCGGTGAGCACGAGGTCGTCGCACGTGACCCCGCACGAGTCCTCGACGAGCCGGCTCCAAGCCGCTGGCCCGAACCACTCGACCGGCCAGCCCTGACGGTCCGCCGCCAGCCGGCCATAGATCACGAGGACGGGGTTGGTGGCGAGCACCGCTTGCGCGCCCGCGGCGCGCATCTTGGTGACGATCGCATCCATGTTGGTGACGGCGTCCTCGGCCGCGCCGACCGGTTCGCGGTCGACGACTTGCACTCCCTTCGCTTCGAGCTGTCGTTGCAACAAGTCGATGCCGTTCGCTTCTGACGGCACGTCGAGATAGGTGATGCCGATCTTGTTGACGTGGACATAGTCCGTCGCCATCGCGGGAAGGAGGTTGGCGTAGAAGAGTCCGGGCGGTGCGGTCGCGAAGTTCACGGGCGACAACGCGTCGGTGGTCTGGTTCTCGGCGCCCCCTTGGATGAGCGGGATGCCGTGCTCGACGAGATAAGGAATGACCGGTTGGAACGCGACGACCATCACGTAGGTGTTGACGATTGCGAACACGCCGTCTTCCTCGACCAAACGGCGCACCGCTTGGTACGCCTCGTCCTGGCACAGCAAGCACGCGTTGTACGCGACCAACTCGAGGGGCGCGCCGTTCACGCCGCCGAGCGAGTTGACCTCGTCCACGAAGGCCTGCGTCGTGCGCAGCACCGGCTCACCGAACGAACGCTGGCCACCCTGCAGCGGCAGGACGATCCCGAGCTTGATCGGCGCGGCCGACGGGGTTGCCCCGCCGCCCTGCGTCGAGCCGCCACCCGGGCCCCCGCCGCCCCCACCGATGAGCCCTCCAGTCTGGGCGGGCGCGGTCGTGGCGGTGACGCCGGCCACGACCTGGGGTGCCATGCGAGCGCGCGTCTCGAAGTCGACCGACGAACCTCCCCCGCACGCGGCGAACGCGAGCAGCGCGGCGACGACGACCGACAAACTTCGCGCTCGCCCTTGCACCCCTGCGGCCCCCTTCCCCAGGGCGAGAGGTTCCCAGTCCACCGATTGACGTGTCAATCAACAAGGATCCATCAGTGCACGCGTTTCTCCTGAGCTTCGGCATCATCTTCGTGGCCGAGCTCGGCGACAAGAGCCAGCTGATGGCACTGGCCTTCGCCACCCGGTACCGCGCTTTGTCGATCCTCATCGGCATCTCCATCGCGACCGCGGTCGTGCATGCGGTCAGCGTCGGCATCGGCGCCGCGGTTGGTGTCGCGCTCCCGACGCGGGCGATCAACGTGATCGCCGGCCTCGCGTTCTTCGCCTTCGCGGCGTGGACCGTGCGGGGCGACGTACTGGGAGATGACGAAGCGGCGCGCGCCGATCGATCGTCGCGCTCGGCCATCGTTGCGGCGTCGACCGCGTTCTTCCTCGCGGAGCTGGGCGACAAGACGATGCTCGCCACGATCACACTGGCGACGCACGAGGGGCTGGTCGGGACGTGGCTCGGGTCGACGGTGGGCATGGTCGCCGCCGACGCGTTGGCGATCGTCGTGGGCCAGCAGTTGGGATCCCGATTGCCGGAACGGGCGATCAAGATCGGCGCGGCGGCCGCTTTCGTGGTGTTCGGGTTGGTGCTGCTGGTGGAGGCTGCCCGCGGGTAGAGGGCTGTTGCCAGATGCCCTTCAACAACTCGAGGAACGGGATGTAGAGGTCTTCCTCGTCGTCGCCATCGAGGAAGCTCGCGAGCTGGAGGCCGTCAGAGGTGGCGAGCACGAGCCGGGCGATGGTGATCGGCGCCATCACGAGCTCCTCGCCGTAGTGCTCCGCTTCCTGTTGGATGAACGTGGCGATCATCTCTGCCAGTTCGTGCCGCCGCCGGCGGAGCGCGTCGCGCTCCTCGGGGTGCCGCAGGATGAAGAGGTTGAACTCCAGCCCGAGGGCGAACACCTTGGGGTCCTGGACCTGCATGGCGTGCCACTGCTTCGCGATCGTCGCCATGTCGACATCTTCGATCGGAGTACCCGGTTCGACCGCGTCGACGAAGGTCTCCAGAAACCGCTCGTTGAAGCGCGTGTTCAGCGCGAGGAACAGGTCGGCCTTGCTCGAGAAGTGCTTGTAGATGGCGCCCCGCGTGTAGCCCGCCCGCTGCGCGATCTCGTCGAGCGATGCGCCTTCGAACCCCCGCTCGGCGAAGACCTCTTCGGCGGCGTCGAGCAACAGGTCGCGGGTGTGTTGCCGCCTGCGTTCTTGGGTCCACCGCTCTGGCACCGTGACATCTTGCACTTGGAAACCCTCTTGACACTTAGATACGGAGTCGTATCTTAGTGACATGACCGTATCTGGGGGTGATGCGATCGTCGTCCAGGGGCTGCGCAAGCAGTACGGCGATCGCCAGGTCCTGTTGGGAGTCGACTTCGAGGTCCGCACCGGCGAGGTGTTCGCGCTGCTCGGCCCGAACGGCGCCGGCAAGACGACGACCGTCGAGATCCTCGAGGGCTACCGCGAGGCGAGCGCCGGTCACGTCCGAGTGCTCGGCTTCGATCCGTCGACGCACGCACGTGAGCTGCGTGAACGGACGGGCGTCGTGCTCCAGGAGTGCGGCTTTCCGAACCACCTCCGCGTCCGCGAGCTCGTGGACGCGTGGCGGGCGTACTACCCCGAGGCGCGCCCGCTCGACGAGCTGCTCGAGGTGGTCGAGCTCGAAGCGGAGAGGTCGACGATGGTGCGCAAGCTCTCGGGCGGCCAGCGACGGCGTCTCGACTTCGCCCTCGCACTCGCGGGCGACCCCGATCTCATCTTCCTCGACGAGCCGACGACGGGCTTCGACCCCGAGGCGAGGCGCCGCTGTTGGACCGCGATCGAGAACCTCAGTGCGCTCGGCAAGACCGTCGTGCTCACGACGCACTACCTCGACGAGGCCGAACATCTGGCCGATCGCGTCGCGATCCTCAGCCACGGCCGCATTCAAGTCGTCGGCACGCCGCGCGAGCTGACTCGACAGGCCGACGTGCCGTCCGCCATCACGTTCACGGCGTGCGGCGAAGTGCGCGTCGTCCAGACACGCGACGCGTCGAGTTGTCTGCGCACGCTGCTCGATCAGTACGGCGAGCTGCCCGATCTCACGGTCGCCGCACCGAACCTCGAAGAGGTCTACCTCGAGCTGGTGTCGCGATGACGTTGCTCGCACATCAGGTGAAGCTCGAACAGCGAGCCTTCTGGCGCAACCCCGAGGCGGCGTTCTTCACGTTCCTGTTGCCCGTCGGGTTGCTGCTGATCTTCGGCGCGACGAGCTCAGGCGATCACGTCCCCGGTCGTCCGGATCTCGACCCGCTCACGTTGTTCGTGCCCGGCATCCTCGCCTTCGGGATCATCGTCGCCGCCTACAGCACGCTCGCCGCCACCATCTCGACGTTGCGGGCCGAGGGCGTGCTCAAGCGCATGCGCGCCACACCGCTGGCCCCCGGCACGTATCTCGCCGGACAGCTGACGAGCATCGTGCTCACGAGCTTGTTGGTCGCGGTGACGACGATCGGGCTCGGACGTGCCGTGTTCGGCATCGCGCCACAGCTGTCTCGGGTCCCCTTGCTGCTCTTCACACTGACGCTGGGGATCACGTGCTTCGCCGCACTCGGTCTGGCCATCAGCGGCCTCATTCGGCGACCGGAGAGTGCAGGGGCGATCACGAACGGCACGTACCTGCCGCTCGCGTTGGTCTCGGGCACGTTCTCGAGCGGCTTGAGCCTGCCGTCGTGGCTCGACCACATCGTGAGTGCGTTCCCGATCAAGGCGCTGACGACGAGCCTGCGGGCCGCGTACGACCCCGCCGCGGGCGTGCCGATCGCGGCGCTCCTCGTGATGGCGGCGTGGGCCATGATCGGTGTCGTCCTGGCTCGCCGCTACTTCCGGTGGGAGCCGTCGTGACGGAGGCAACGCGTGGACGACGACATCATCACCGCGCTCGAAGAGCAGCAGGCCGAATTGTCGGGGCTCTTGCGTGGATTGGACGAGCAAGGTTGGGAGCGACCCTCCCGTTGTGAAGGCTGGTCGGTCGCCGATGTGGTGTTGCACGTCGCGCAAACCAACGAGATGGCCATCGGCAGCGTCCGCGATCGCTTCATAGAGGCGACGCTCGAGTTGTCCGACGGCATCGCACCGGCCGCCGACATCGATGCGGGCGCGGACCTGATGGTGCAGCGCGATCGTGCGATGGGACACGAGGCGATCCACCAGCGGTACCTCGACGGCGCGCGCGAGTTGGCGGCGCTGTTCCGCGAGAGCGATCCGCACAAGCGCGTCACGTGGGTCGCCGGCGAACTGACGATCAGGACATTGACCACCACTCGGCTCGCCGAGACGTGGATCCACACCGGTGACGTTGCCGACGGGCTCGGCGTGACGCTGCCGCCGAACGATCGCATCCGTCACATCGCGCGCCTTGCATGGCGCACCCTTCCGTACGCGTTCACGCGCGACGGGCGCACGCTCACCGGTCCTGTTGCGTTCGAGCTCACCGGCCCGAAGGGCGACGCGTGGGACTTCATCCCCGACGAGCCCATCGTCACGACGATCCGCGGTGCTGCATCGGAGCTCGTGCAGGTGGCCGCCCGCCGGCTCGAGGGCAAGGCGAGCGCGCTGACCGGCGAGGGACCCGACGTCGATGCCGTGCTGGAGCTCGTCCGCACCTACGCGTAAACGCGGCAATCTGGGCGCATGCGCGTCACGCACGTCTTTGCCGATCTCTCGGTCACCGACCTCGAGACGGCCCGGGACTTCTACATGGACTACCTCGGTCTGAGTGTCGAAGGTTTCAACCTCGGGTGGGTGGCCAGCTACGAATCACCCGACGGCGCGGTCCGCGTGCAGCTCGTCACTCGCGACGCCACTGCCCCCGAGAACCCCGCTGTCTCCGTCGCGGTCGGTGACGACATCGACGAGGCGTACGCGGAGGCGCAACGGCGCGGTTACGAGATCGTGCACCCCTTGACGACCGAGGCGTGGGGCATCCGACGGTTCTTCGTTCGTGCCCCCGACGGCACGGTGCTCAACATCACGAGCCACCGGGACCGCTAGATCGACGGTGTCGCGTCAACGCCCTCGGCCGACAACGCGATTGCGAGCTCCGCGCGTGAGCTGATGCCGAGCTTTCCGTAGACATGGTTGATGTGGTTGCCCACGGTCCTGGCCGACAACGAGAGCGTGTCGGCGATCTCGCGTTTCGAGAGACCGCGTACTGCGAGCAACGCGATCTCCTGTTCGCGACGCGTCAGCAATCCGAGTGAGCGCTTCGCCGTCACTGTTTCGAGCATCGGCGTGAGCGCGGGACCGCACACGCTCGCGAGCGCTGCCGCGCGCAGCGCTGCCTCGCGCTGACGAACGCGAAGTCCTTCCGCGGCCGCCATGGCGCTGGCCCCTGCGGCGCACTCCGCCGCCGCCAGCAGCCACCCCATCTGCTCGAACCCGTCGGCCGCGGCGAGCATGCCGTCGATATCATCGTCGTGGCGAGCGCGCGCGTGCTGCACGAGGACGTCGAAGACACCGGCGTCACACTCCTCCGCGACCCGTTCGAGGTCATCGACGACATCCGACGGAGCGGCGCCGAGTCGGAGTGCGTCGTGCAATGCGAGGCCGGCGAGCGCGGCGCGCCCGTCGGCCAGCAGCGAACGTCCGAGTTCGATGGCGATGTCGCGTGCGCGCGTCCGTTCGCCCTGGGCACTGGCCGCCCACGCCCGACCGAGGTCGAGGTCGATGTCGATGTGGTGCATCGACGGATTGCGCACGGTGAGCATCTCGTCGATCGCCTCTTTCGCGCGAACGCCATCGTCGGCCGCCCCCAACGCTTGCGCGAGTGCACCGAGCGCCCACGGCAGCACTTCACCGGGGTCGCGTTCGCGGAGCAACGCGGCGGCATCGCGCAGGCGAACGGTCGCTTCGGTGAGGCGACCCTGCGCGAGTGCGGATCGGCCGAGCATGAACGACCAGAAGCCGAGGTACGGATCGGCGGGTCGCTGGAGCGAGCGCGCGTACATGGCGCCGATGCGCTCGTCGGTCTTGTGCAAGCGGCCCGAGAACCACTCGACGACAAAGGTCGCGACCATGACGCCACCGGTGGTGTAGCTCGCGACGTCAGGGCCGGCCTCGGCCACCAGAGACATCGCCGTGGGGAGCTGCGCTTCGACGGCCGCGAACTTCCCGCAGTTGGCTTGGGACACCATCGCCCCCGAATAGGCGCGTAGCCGCGCATCGGCGGATGCCCGTGGATCGGCGAGCACCGCGAGACCGACCGCGATCGAGTCCCGCGGGCGCCCGGCGAACATCAACATCTCCGAACGCTTGGCCAGCAACTCGACTGCGTACGCGGGCCCGACGCGGCCAATGGTGTCCTCGAGCAGGTCGTTGGCGCTGTCGAAGTCCCCGAGTCCCCAGAAGTGAGCCGACGACATCACGAGCGCGCGGCCCGTCACCAATGCAGGCGGCGCGTCGGGCGCGGGTTCCGGAGCAAGGATCTCCGTGACCTCGCGAAATCGGTTCGCCCAGAACAGCACGTCACCCAGCAACATCTCGCTCGCGAGCGCGCCACCCGCCGCGACGGCCGCTCGCGCGAACCGCTCTGCCAGCACGATGTCGCCGCGCGAACGCGCATCGCGCACCGCAGCGTCGAGCTCGCGCGGATCGCCACGAGTCCCCGCCTCCAAGGACATGAGCGCGATGCGCAGCCGATCGTCGCGCCGCCGCCGACCGCCGGCCGCGAGGCCTTCGGCAATCCGGCCGGCGAGCGCCTTGCGCCGGCTCGCAGCCAGTCCGGCGAGGACGACCTGCGCGTACAGCGGATGCACGAGGCGCAGCTCGTCACGCCCTCCCGACGCGACACCGACGACGATCCCGCTCTGTTCCGCGGCCGCACACGCGTCACGACCACAGACCGCGTCCACGATCGTGCGCCCAAGCGGCTCGCCGACCGCGAGCAGCTCGACGACGTCTCGCTCCCCGCCTGAGACCGTTCGCAACCGCGCTTCGACCAGATCGAGGACCCCGGGGGCGACGGTCGCGGGCTCGACCCACCGCCACACGCCGCTACGCAGCGTCAGCGCGTCTGTTTCCTGCGCGTGGCGAACGAGCTCGCGGAGGAACATGAGATTGCCGCGCGTGATGTCGAACAGCCGCACGCGCGATCGCTCGTCGACCGGCGCGCCGAGGGCGGCGTGCAACAACTCGCCCACCGCCTGCTCGTCGAGGGGTTGGACATCGAGGCGGGGCGCCAGCTCGTCCTTCCAGAGCCGCACGACTGCGTCGGGACACGGCTCGTGCGTGCGGACCGTGGCGAGCACGCGGGCACCGGAGCGTGCCGCGACGAACAGCAGGCCGGCCGACGCCTCGTCGAGGAGATGCGCGTCGTCCACCGCCACGACCACGTCGTCGAGGGGGCCGTCGCCGGCCAGCGCGTGCACGAACCGCGACAGGGCCTCGACCGATTGGCGCGGCTCGCTCTCGAGCGCGAGTGCGCCCGCAAAAGCGCCAAACGGCACCGCGGCGAGCGACTCGGTGGCGGCGACGCGGACGACACGGCCGGCGGATGGCGCGATTCGGTCGACCGCCTCGGCCAGCAATCGCGACTTGCCGATCCCCGCCTCGCCGATCAGCACCGCGCCGCGACTCACCTCGCCGAGGACGGCCAGTTCACGGTGGCGCGCGACGAAAGGCCACGAGCCAGCACCCCACCCTGTGCCCACGCGGAGAGGGTACGAGGAAATGAGTCCCCCAGGACTCATGACGTTCGGTTCGTCCGGGCTCATCGTGGGCTCCGGTCGGGGGCGGGGTGCGGCAACGGTTGCAACCCCCCTCCGGCCATGCGAACGCACCACGGTCACGGAAGAGAGGCCACATGAGCACGGAGCAGCAGACACCGGCACGACGACGGCGAGGGAGGCGCTCGGTTCTGCTCACGATCATGACCCTCGGTGCCGTGGTGAGCCTCACCGCGGCGAATGGCGTGTTCGCGGTGTTCACCGACCGCGCCACGACGGGCACCAACTCCGCGGGAAGCCGAGGTGAGAACCGCTCAGCCGACATCCAGATCGCGGAAGGGGGTTTCACCGGCGACGTCGTCAGTTGCTCGACCTTCGTCGAGGACCTCGCGACCGGGATCATCACGGCGACCGACATGGTGCCGTTGGGGAACGGTGTGCACGCGTACATCTGCTTGAAGAACGTCGGCAGTCGGTCGGTCGACGTCACCGCTTCCGCCATCGATGTCGTCGACACGGACAACGCGTGCACCGGCGACGAAGCGTCATTGGACACGACGTGTGGCGACGACCAGGCCGGTGAGCTGAGCGGCCATCTCCAAGTCTTCTTGACCTCGCGGGTGTGCGGGGAGCTCGGAGGCGAGAGCCTTGGCAACACCAATCTTGCGCTGATGACGTCGACGCCCTTCGCTCTGTTCTCGATCGCGCCAGGCGCCACGAACTGCCTCGAGTTGGAGGTCGACGATCAGGCACAACAGGACGACGTCACGATCAGCCAGTCCGACACGTCGACCTGGAAGTTCGCGTTCGACGCGACGGCAACGTAGGACGACGCATGTTCAGTCGGTGGCCGCGACTACCGGTGGCAGCAGTGACGGTGTCACTGCTGCTGCCGGTCGCCACCTTCCTCGTGACCGCGGTGTTGCTCGGGTGGCGACTCGAAGCCGTCCAGACGGGAAGCATGGAGCCGATCTATCCGGTGGGATCACTCGTCGTCATTCGACCCGTCAACCCGAGTGACATCCGAGTCGGGACGCCGATTGCGTTCGTCCCCGACGACGGACGTGAGCTCGTCACCCATCGTGTCGTCGAAGTGCTCCAGCAGCAGAGCGGGCTCGCGTTCCGCACCAAAGGCGACGCCAACGCAACCGCAGACCCGAACCCGGTGCCCGCGCGAGCGGTGCGGGGCCGAGCGGCATGGGCCGTCCCGCAACTCGGCCGGCTCGTGCATTGGCTGGCGTGGCCACGAGGCTTCGTGCTGCTCGTCGTGCTGCCTGCGTTCGTGCTCCTCGTGAGCGAGGTCCGAGCTCAGAAGTCGACGTGGTGGCCGAGACCCCGCTCCCGGGCGCGGTCGAGCACGAGCGACGCCGCTGCTGCGTCCTGAACGGCGACACCGACGGATTTGTAGAGCGTGAGTTGCTCGTCGGTCGTGCGAGCCGCGGCACGACCGGCGACGATCTCGCCGATCTCGATCGCATCGTCGAGGTGGCGCAACTCGACCGCGCCGGACGGTGGAGGCGCGAGCGTCGCCGTGCGCGACTCGACGACGACGTACGCATCGTCGACCGTCGCCCGGTCGACCTCGCCTGATCCGCCGATCGTGTTGTAACCGACGGAGTTCACATGCACGCCAGGGCGTAGCCACTCGCGCCGGATCACCGGCGCGTCGGCGTGGGTGGTCAGACACACGATGTCCGCCGATCGCACCGCATCCTCGATCGATGTCGACGTCGATCGTCCGGCCACGACGATGTCGGCGTAGCCGAGTGTGCGCATCGCTTCGACGTGCGTGCCGCTCTGCACTCCGGTCCCGATGACGGCGACGCGGTGGGCGGCGCGCCTCGCCAGAGCACGGGTGGCGACCGCACTCCCGGCCGCGGTGCGCATCGCAGTGATCCGCGTGCCGTCCATGAGCGCGACTGGTGTGCCGTTGGTCGAATCGAAGCAGCAGATCAGGGCTTGGTGGCTCGGACGGTCGGTGTTGTGCGGGAACACGCTCACCAACTTCGTCGTGAGGGCGCCGCTCGACTTCACGTACACAGGCATCGCGGCGAGGAGGCCGCCGTACTCCTCCACTTGTGCGCCGATGCGCGGGGGCATCGACACGGCACCGTCGGAGAGGTCGACCATCGCCGTCGCGACCGCGTCGATGAGCTCGCCCATGTCGAGGACCGCAGCGACGTCGACCTGCGAGAGGACGAGCACGTCAGAACACGGGGCGGCCGTACATCTCGCCGAGTGGATCGCTGATCAGTTCGAGCCGGGCGCCATCAGGGTCGCGGAAGTAGATCGACGAGCCGTCGATGTGCGCGTACTCGATGCCGGCGTCGTCGAGCTTGGCCTTGAGATGGTCCCAGCGCGATGGCTCGACGGAGATGGCGAGATGGTGCAGCCCGCCGAGTACCTCGGCGTAGGGGCCGAGGTCGAGTCCCGGTAGATCGAAGAAGGCGATCGAGTTGCCGTTGCCGATGTCGAAGAAGAAGTGCGTCGAACCCTCGTAGTCGCGGTTCTCGAACATGTCGGTCAAGGGGAACTCGAGGAGCTCCTGGTAGAAGTCGACCGTCCGCTCGACGTCGCTGCTGATCAGCGCGACGTGATGCACGCCACGTGCACTCGTCGCCGGACGCGAGTCGCGCGGTTGCATGCGGCGCGCCTTGATGTCGTTGCGCCGGGCGGTCAGCTCGTCGCGCGACAACGTCACCCCGTCACCCACACGAGCACCTCGGCGCCGGTCGGTCCGGCGGTCAGATGTGGCGAACCCGCGCCGACGAGACGAACCGCGTCACCTTCGGCGAGCTCACCCGCGCCTTCGAGGCTCGCGTCGCCGACGGCGATGAAGACGTGGGCGAAGCGACCGTCGGGAACGTCGACCGTCTCCCCCGCCTTCAACCGCCCACCCCAGAGCACGGCGTCTCGTTGGCGGATCGCGATCGCGCCGTCATGACCGCGGCCCGACGCGATCGGCTGCAGTCCGCCTTTGTCGAGCTCGGCGTTGATGTCCTTCTGCTCGTAGCCGGGATCGAGGCGCTCGGTGTCGGGCAGCACCCACATCTGGACGAAGTGCACGTCTTCAGTGGGTGACGGGTTCATCTCCGAGTGCCAGATGCCGGTGCCCGCGCTCATGCGCTGCGCCAGACCGGGGTAGATCTCGCCGTGGTTGCCCTCGGAGTCCTTGTGCTCGAGCCGCCCTTCGAGCACCCACGTGACGATCTCCATGTCTTGGTGCGGGTGCGTCGAGAAGCCGGTGTTGGCCGCGACGCGGTCGTCGTTCGACACGAGCAGCAGACCGTGGTGCGTGTTGGCCGGGTCGTAGTGCCCGCCGAAGCTGAAGCTGTGATGGCTGTCGAGCCATCCGAGCTGGGTGTGCGGGCGCTCGGCCGCCCGTCGGATGTCGATGGTGGTGTTCATGGCGGTGCCGTCAACGCTTCGGCCGCTCGCCGTAATCCCCGAAGGGTCGATCGCGCTCGCGCACGGCCTCGCGCCAGCCGATCTCCTGGGCCCGCGTCACGAAGTCGAGGCCTTCCTGTGTGTGGCGGGCGACGCCGTCGAAGATGAACCCGAGCAGCCGGCTGGTGTCGGGCTGGTACTGATGACGCGCCACGTCGTTGAGCATCCACTTCATCATCTGGAGCTGGTTCAACGGCATGAGCGCCATGCGCTGCGCGAGCTCGTCGGCGCGGGCCGCCAACTCCGCGTCTGGCACACATTCGAGGATCATGCCGAGGTCCGCCGCTTCGCGGGCGGTGAGCTCGTCGCCGGTGAACAGGTAACGCTTCGCTCGCTCGAGTCCGAGCCGTGCCACCCACACCCACGGTGCTTCGGGCACGCCCCACACCCGCGCCGGCGGGTAGCCGAAGCGGGCCGCCTCTCCCGCGATGATCAGGTCGGTGTTGAGGATCATGTCGGTGCCGCCGGCGATGCACCATCCCTGCACCGCCGCGATCGTCGGCTTCGAGATGTCGTGCAGCTTGGCGAACGTGTTGCCGAAGCGCCCGATCATCTGCACGTCCATGACGGTGTCCCACACGCGCTCGTTCGCGTTGGCGCGAGGGGCGGCCGTCGACCAGTCGAGGCCGAAACCCGCGCAGAACGCTCGACCTTCCGCGGTGAGCAGCACCACTTTGACCGCGTTGTCGCGATCGGCGGCGTCGAGCGCTTCGTCGAGCTCGTCGCGCAACTGCGGGGTGATGGTGTTGAACTCGTCGGGCCGGCAGAACACCAACCGCCGCACCGCGCCGTCGTCCTCGATCCGAATCGCCGTTCCCATGATCCTCGGGGCAACATAGGTCTCGATGACGACCGTTGCTTCGCCGTTCAGTCCGTTCGTCGGTGGGATCGAGCCGATCACCGAATCGGACGACGAGATCCGCGCCTACCTCGAAGTCGCCGAGGTCCCGCCGCTGCTGCCGGCGCTCGCCTACCTCACGGGCGATCTGTCGCTGCTGCGCGATGACCTGAAGCCAGATCCACTGCTCCTGGCCATGCCGCAAGGTGGTCTCAACGGGGAGCAACTCGCAACCGCACGTGGACTCGCGCTCGAGGCGATCGCGAAGTTCCGCGACGAAGGCGGTGTGCCCGCGGCGCCTCCGAGCGACGACGTGCTGCTGAAGATCATGGAGTTCGCCGTCGGCGCGACGGACATGGACGACTACCTGCCACTGCTCGAGGAGGAGCTCGCGATCCTCGGCGAAGACCGCCGGGCCCCGGGCTGGCACGCGACGGACACGACGATGTTCGTCGCCATCGTCGGGGCCGGGATGTCGGGCCTGCTCGTCGCCCACCGGCTGCAACAGGCCGGCGTCGACTTCGTCATCCTCGAGAAGAACGCCGACGTCGGTGGCACGTGGTTCGAGAACAGCTATCCCGGCTGTCGCGTCGACAACCCGAACCACAACTACAGCTATTCGTTCGCGCAGCGTCACGACTGGCCGTACCACTTCTCGACACAGCCGGTGTTGCTCGACTACTTGCAGCGATGCGCGCACGCATTCGGCCTGCGCGATCGCATCCGCTTCGAGACCGAAGTGGTGTCGGCAACGTGGTCCGACACGACGCTGTCGTGGACCGTGACCGTGCGCACGGCGGACGGCAAAGAAGAGTCGATCGACGCGACGGCGGTGGTGAGCGCGGTCGGGCAGTTGAACCGTCCGGTGTTACCTGACATCCCCGGCCGCGAGTCGTACGCGGGACCGTCGTTCCACTCGGCGCGCTGGGACCACGACGTCGATCTCACCGGCAAGCGAGTCGCCGTGATCGGGACGGGCGCGAGCGCGGTGCAGTTCATCCCAGAGATCGCGCCGGCCGTTGGCGAGCTGCTCGTGTTCCAGCGGACGCCGCCGTGGTTCGGGCCGACGCCCGACTACCACGACCCGGTCGAGGCGGGCCAGCAGTGGCTCTACGGCCACGTGCCGTCGTACAGCGAGTGGAACCGCTTCTGGATCTTCTGGCGCATGGGCGATGGCGCGCTGGCCAACGTGCGCGTCGACGACGAGTACGAGCCGAAGGGCGAAGCGGTCAGCATGATGAACGCGTTCGCGCGCATGGTGCTCACGGAGTACATCAACGCCGAGTTCGCCGACCGTCCCGATCTGCTGCCGCACGTGATCCCGAACTACCCGCCGGGAGCGAAGCGCATGTTGCGCGACAACGGCGTGTGGGCCGGCGCGCTCAAGCGCGACAACGCGCAACTCATCACCGACTCGATCCGCGAGATCAATGCGAGCGGTCTCGTGATGGATGATGGCACCGTCCACGAGGTCGACGTGATCATCTACGGCACCGGCTTCTCCGCGTCGAAGTTCCTCACGCCGATGCGCGTCACCGGACGCAACGGGCTCGACCTCCACGAGCACTGGAAGGGTGACGCCCGCGCCTACCTCGGCGTCAACGTGCCGCAGTTCCCGAACCTGTTCTGCCTGTACGGGCCGAACACGAACATCGTCGTGAACGGCAGCATCGTGTACTTCTCCGAATGCGGCGTGCGCTACATCCTCGACTGCCTGCGGCTGCTGCACGAAGGTGGCCATCGCGCCCTCGACGTCCGCCAAGAGGTGCACGACGAGTTCAACGACGCGGTCGACGCCGAGAACCGCCGCATGGCGTGGGGGTGGTCAGACGTGAACAGCTGGTACAAGAACGAGCACGGCCGCGTCGCGCAGAACTGGCCTTTCACGCTGCTCGAGTACTGGCAGCGCACCAAGCAAGCCAACCCCGACGACTACGAGTTCCTGGACTGAACGTCGCAGCTTCGCCCCGCTCTCTCGAAATTGCGTGAGTTCACCACCATATGAGGGGACAACTAGCGCAAGAACGAACGGGCAAGGTGGTCCGCGGTTGCCCGGTCTCACGTGTCAGTGCTGGGGGTCGCGACAACCTCCAAACATTCGGCATCGCTCTCCAGAGCGATACCGAACCGGTTGCGACTCAACCCGATGTGCGAGAACGGCACATACAGCGCCGGTCGTCGTGTCGATCAGGTCTGTGACCAGGCACCCTCGGCGAGGATGAGCCAAACACCGATCCCGGCGAGGCCGGTCTGCTCCCTGAGGCGATCTCGGATCAGGTCGGCGCGACGTTGCTTGTCGTTCGCGCGGCTTTCAAACAGCTTGGTTCTTACCTCTACGACGCATCTCAGCTCACCAACGTCGTGAGCGCCCTTCTCTCGAAACCGGATTTCGATGTCGCCGGCGCCCGGAGGTCCGACCCAAGGATCTTCTGGGCAGTCGACGGCTTCGGAGACGATGTCGGGCAACACGGCCGCGAGTCGTTCGAGGTCCGATTCGGACAGCGTGTCGTCGTAGCTCACATCGATGAGAGGCACCACAGCATGATGCCGGGACCCCACCCGCGACGCGAGATGTAACGGCACGTACCGCGCCTCAGGTCAGCGCTCGGCGCAAGCGTCAGCGGGTGACTGCGACGATCGTCTCGACTTCGAGGAGATACTCGGGACGTCCCAGAGAATGCACCCCGACCAAAGTGCTCGCCGGCAGATCGTCGCCCCACAACGAAGCGCGTGGTCGTCCGAGAGCAACTCGCATGGACGGCTCCCATCTCACGACGTAGATGGTTTCCTTCACGACGTCGGCTGGGGAAGCTCCGAGCTCCGCGAGCGCTGCCGCGAGATTGGCGTAGGCCTGCGTCGCTTGTGCTGTGAGCCCTTCCGGGACTGAGCCGTCGAGCCGTTCGGCCACCATGCCCGAAAGAAACACGAGTGAAACGCCGTCCGCCTTGACCGCGTGGGTCCAACTACGCGGCGGCGCGATTGAGTCGAAGTTCAGGCGCTCAAGCACTCAGACATCATGCCCGGCTGTCGTCTCACCGCGAGATCGGCACGTCCCGCGCAGTCGTTCTGGCGTCCATTGACCGCCATATTCGGTGCAACGAGACGCAAGAACGCGAAAAACGATGCGCGCGATTGCCGGTTCTTGCGCTGCAGTGGTGGGAGAATTCTGTTCGGTATCGCTCCGCGCGTCCGGAACTCCGTACGCACCTAGGCGTGGCGAGTGTCGAACTCCTTGACGGCGCGCTTGGGGGCCTTGAGGCGCCACGCGTCGGTGATGACCTCGCGCAGCTCTTTGACGCCGATCTTCGAGAGGTGGACGCAGACCATCGCGTAGCCGTCGTAGTGCGGCGTGGTGAAGAACTTCTTCGCTTCGGACGCGAGGAGCGCCTCCTTCTCCCCGACGTCGGCCACGTACACCGACAGGCTCGTCTCGTCTCGGCGGTAGCAGAAGTTCTTCTTGTTCACTCGAAACGCGGGCCGGCCTTCGTAGGAGGGGTGCTCGACGACCTCCGGGAGCGACAGCGCGATCTCGCGGACGTCGTCGAAGGTGGCCACCGCCCGATGATCGCGTAACTTTCCGGCCGATGCCGCCGCTCACCGCCATGGACGAGCACCTGATCCACCAGTTGCCCGAGCCGCTCCCGAACACCGCCACCCACCACCCGCACTGGCGAGAGAGCTACTTCTTCATCGCCCACCGGCCCGACACCGTCGGGGATGTGGTGATCCTCACGATGGCGTCGTACCCGCAACGCGAGTCGTTGGACTCGTTGCAGATGGGGCGCGTCGGGGGCGAGCCGGTCATCGGGTTCCAGGCCCGTCCGTACAACGGCGACCCGCACACCACTGAAGTCGGCGGCGCGCGCGTCGACATCATCAAGCCCTACGAAGAGATCCGCATCTGGGCCGACCCGAAGCAGTGCTCGCTCGGCATGGACCTCACGTTCACGGCCCGCACGAAGCCCTACGGTTTGCGGCGCGGCACCATGCGCGCCGGCCACGAGCTCATCTGGGACCAGAGCCACATGTTCCAGTCGGGCACGTACAACGGCACGTACTCGGTCGGTGACACGACCTACGACGTGAAGGACTGGTGGGGCCAACGCGATCACTCCTGGGGCATCCGTGATCACGGCCGCTGCCCGTTGTGGTTGTGGTTCCAGGTGCAGCTGCCCGACGGCTTCCTCGGTGTGTGGCACTGGGAGTACGAGAACGGCGCGCGCGTGTACACCGACGGGTGTTGGGCCGCGACCGACGGCAGTGATCCCGTCCCTCTGATCGACTTCCATCACGACGTCGAGTGGGTCGACGCCGATGGCAAGCCCGCGGTTTATGGCGAGCACGGCGACACGGTCACCGGGCTGCGCGGCACGGCGACGTTCACGCTCGCCGGCGGTCGTTCCATCACGCTCGACGCGGACGGTGAGTTTTCCCGGCCGTACGAGCCGTTCCAGCGCGGCGGCTTGAACCAAGTGAAGGTGCGCACCGACGACGGCCGCGAAGGAACCGCCATCTTCGAGGTCACCGGCTCGCGCCATCACAAGTATTTCCCTGACGCGAGCGTGCCGGGAGCGTTGCCGGCGTGATCATCGCGGACGCTCCCGAACTGCTCACGCCGTCGTGGGTCAGCGACGCGCTCGAGACCTCGATCGATGACATCCGGCTCGAGCCGGTCGGCACGGGTCAGATGTGCGACAGCGTGCGGCTGCACTTGAGCTACGGCGCCGGCGGCGAGGGGCCGACCACCGTCATCGCGAAGTTGCCGGCAGCCGATCCGACGAGTCGCACCACCGCGCTGAACCTGCGGTCGTACGAGATCGAGGTGCGCTTCTACCAACTGCTCGCACCCGATCTGCCGATGCGCACGCCGAACATCCTCTACTCCGACATCGACACCGCGACCGCGAGCTTCGTGCTGTTGATGGAGGACATGGCGCCGGCGCGCCAGGGCGACCAGCTCGCCGGCTGTTCGGTCGAAGAAGCGACGGTTGCGATCGACGAGCTCCCGAAGCTCCACGCGCCGCGATGGGGCGACCCGAAGTTGGCGGACTACGACTGGCTGCACCGCGATCCGGAGACCGGCCGCATGTTCATGCTCGGGATGCTCCCCGTCTTCTGGAGCGGGTTCCGCGAGCGGTACGTCGATCGGCTCGGGGCCGAGGTGCACGAGGCGGGCGACGCGCTGTTCGCACACCTCGAGCGGTACCTGACCATCGACGACGAGCCATTGACGATCTGCCACGGCGACTACCGGCTCGACAACTTGTTGTTCGGTTCGCCGAAGGCGCCCATCGCGGTCGTCGACTGGCAGACCTGTGCGCACGGCCCGGCCATGAGCGACGTGGCGTACTTCATCGGCGCCGGGTTGCTCGCCGACGATCGCCGCCCGGCCGAAGAGGGTCTCGTGCACAGGTACCACGACGCGCTCGTCGCCGCGGGCGTCGACGACTACGACTTCGAGCGGTGCTGGACCGGCTACCGCCGCGGCACCTTCGCCGGACTGATCATGGCGATCGCGGCGTCGATGTTGGTGGAGCGCACCGATCGGGGCGACGACATGTTCATGGCGATGGCACACCGGCACGCGCAGCACGCACTCGACCTCGACGCGCCCGCACTGCTGTCGTCATGACCGCGGTGCACGAGGAGCTCGGCTTCTACACGCTCGCGGGCGCGCCGGAGTCGCCGCGCGCGCTCCTCGACGAGATCCGCGACGCCGAAGCGATGGGTCTCGGCTGGGCCTTCATCTCCGAACGATTCAACATCAAGGAAGCGGCGACGCTCTCGGGTGCGGCCGCTGCGGCGTCGACGCGCATCCAGATCGCAACCGGCGCGACCAACCACAACACACGGCACCCGATCATCACCGCGTCATTCGCCACGACGATGCACCGGCTGACGGGTGGACGGTTCACCCTCGGGCTCGGCCGCGGCATCGCGCCGCTGGCGCGAGCGCTCGGGTTGCCGCCGGTGACCACGGCGCAGCTCGAGGACTTCGCGGGACTGATGCGACGGCTGTGGCACGGCGAGTTCGTGATGGGCCACGACGGTCCCGCGGGGAAGTACCCACTGCTGTTCCTCGACCCGACGTTCGACGAAGACATCCGTCTCGCGCTGATGGCATTCGGCCCGAACTCGCTGGCGCTGGCCGGGCGTGCCTTCGACGTCGTCGTGCTGCACACGTTCTTCACCGACGAGACCCTCGAACGATGCGTGCGGACCGTGAAGACGGCCGCCGAACAGGCCGGACGCGATCCCGATCAGGTCAAGGTCTGGTCGGTGCTCGCCACCGTCGGCGATCACATCTCCGAGCCGCTGCGTCTGAAGAAGACCGTCGGCCGGCTCGCCACGTACTTGCAGGCGTACGGCGACCTCATGGTCACGACGAACAACTGGGATCCCTCGGTGCTCGAGCGCTTCCGTGCCGATCCGGTGGTGAGCGGCTTCCCCGGCGCGATCGACGACAAGGGCACAACCGAACAGCTCGAGCACGTCGCCACGCTGATCCCGGACGAGTGGCTCGCACCATCGGCGACAGGATCGCCCGCGCAGTGCGTCGACGCGATCCGCGGGCAGTTCGCGCTCGGCGCCGACGGCGTCATCCTCCACGGCGCATCGCCCGCCGAACTTGCACCCATCATCGCCGCGTATTGAGGAGGCGCCATGAGCGTTGATCTCGGTTTCGATGCTGCGGACTTCGACCGCGCCCGCCATGGACTCATCGCCGAGCCCGATCCGGCATCGACCAACGACTGGGGCATGCCGATCTGGAACGCGACCGCATATGCGTTCCTCGACGGCGAACCCGCCGACACGGTGCACCCGGGACTCTGGCGGCAGGCGCAGCTCAACGCGATCGCCGGCCTGTTCGAGGTGACCGATGGCGTGTACCAAGTGCGCGGCATCGACATCTCGAACGTCACGTTCATCGCGGGGGACGACGGATGGGTCGTGATCGACCCGCTCACGACGACGGGCACCGCGGCCGCCGCGCTCTCGCTGCTGCACGAGCACGTGCCGGCGCGTCCGGTGACAGCCCTGATCTACACGCACAGCCACGTCGATCACTTCGGGGGCGCCCGCGGTGTGCTCGCGGCGGCGAAGGGTGACATACCGATCGTGGCGCCGGTCGGCTTCCTCGAGGCCGCCATCGACGAGAACGTGCACGCCGGCATCGCGATGCGGCGCCGCGCCGCCTACATGTACGGCTCGCTGCTCCCGATCGGGCCGCAAGGTCATGTCGACTGCGGCTTGGGCAAGGCGATCCCACCGCCGACGAACTCGGGGCTCGTGCCGCCGACAGTCGACATCACCGAGACGGGCACTGAGCTCGAGCTCGACGGGGTGCGCATCGTGTTCCAGCTCACGCCGGACACCGAAGCGCCGGCGGAGATGAACTTCATGTTCCCGGAGCTGCGCGCGCTGTGCATGGCCGAGAACTGCACAGGCACGTTGCACAACGTGTACACGCCGCGCGGCGCGCCGGTGCGCGACGCCCTCGGGTGGAGTCGGTACATCGACGAGGCAATCCGCATCTTCGGCGCGGAGACCGACATCGTGTTCGCGTCGCACAACTGGCCCCGGCTCGGCCACGACGACGCGATCGCCCACCTCGGTCGTCAGCGTGACCTGTACCGCTTCATCCACGATCAGACGTTGCGCCTCGCCAACCACGGCTTCACGTCGAAAGAGATCGCGGAGACACTGACCTTGCCGCCCGATCTCGAAGGCGACGCATCGGCCCACGGTTACTACGGCACGGTCAAGCACAACACGAAGGCGGTGTACCAGCGCTACCTCGGCTGGTTCGACGCCAACCCGGCCAACCTCGATCCGCACCCGCCGGTCGAGGCAGCAACGCGCTACGTCGAGTTCATGGGCGGAGCTGACGCAGTGTTGACGAAGGCACGTGAGTCGTTCTTCGCCGGGGACTTCCGGTGGGTGGCCGAAGTCGTGAATCACGTGGTGTTCGCCGATCCGACGAACATCGAAGCGCGCGGATTGCAGGCGGACGCGCTCGAGCAGCTCGGCTACCGCGCCGAGTCGGGACCGTGGCGCGACTTCTACCTGACCGGCGCGCAAGAGCTACGGCACGGCGTACCCAACCTGCCGGCGATGCCCGCCGCGACCGGCGACGTCACCTCGGCGATGACGGTGGGGATGTTGCTCGACCATCTCGCGATCCGCCTCGACGGACTACGTGCGAGCGGACTGAAGCTGACCGTGCAGATCGACGTCACCGATCGCGAAGAGCAACACGCGATGGCGTTGGAGCACAGTGCGATCCGGCATCACGAGGGAACGCACAGCGGCGAAGCGGACACCTACCTCCGCACGACCCACGCCGACCTGGCGCAGCTGTGTCTCGGCACCGCGGCACCGAACGACCTCGCGGACACCGAGATCACCGGCGACCGCGCGTCGTTCGACACCCTCGTGTCACTGCTCGACACCTTCGCGTTCTGGTTCCCGATCGTGGAGCCGTGACGCTCAACGACCGTTCGTCGAGAAGTGCTGGTAGTCCTGGAACGAGGCGCCCCAGCCCCAGCCGATGGACTTGAACGCGTTCACGAGGGCGTTGCCGGGCTCGGCCATCCCCGGACGCACGTCGCTGCGATCCGTGTAGGCCGCCCCCGCCGACGGGATGATGCGATCGCCTTCGATGTACGGGTTCTCGATCGGGTTGATGTCGATCGCGTAGCCGAACGCGTGGTTCGACCACGACGGGCTACCGCTGTCGTTCACGGCGTTGCGGCACGAGAACCCGGTGGAGTTGTCATCGGGTGTCTCGAAGTCGTCGTACTCCGCTTGCGTGAAGATCGGCTTCATCTTGCGGATCGGGAACCGCGCCGCGTGCAACTGGCGGAACGCCTTCACCACCGCGCTCGCCACGCTGGCGTTCACGACGACCTTGCCGGTGAGCTCCTCGTCACTGAACCCGACCATCGACACCGTCACCATGCGCAGGTTCTCGGGACTGACGGGACAGCCGTCATGCCATGACGCGCCGAGGTCGTCCGCCGTGACGGTGTCGATCGAGTAGGTGAAGTTGTCGGCCGGCGCGGTGGTCGTCGGCGGCGGATCGGTCGTCGTGGTCGTGGGTGGGAGTGTCGTCGCGGAGGTGGTTGACGTAGTGGTCGACGTCGTCGTCGTGGTCGTCGTGGTGACTGCCGCCTGCGGTTTCGATCCCCCACCGCAGGCCACGAGCATCAACACGATCGCGACCGCGACGCGTCTACTCACCAGTGAAGACCGGCTCCCGCTTCTCCAAGAACGCGGCCACACCTTCACGATGATCGGCGGTCTGGAAGAGCTCGCCCAAGCTCGCGCTCACCCAGCGCCCGATGTCGTCCCAGTCAGGGTCGAGTGCTCGGCGCAGGCCGGCCTTCATCCGCTGCACAGCCAACGGCGGGTTGTTGGCGATCTCGTGCGCCATCGCCATCGCGGTCGGCATCAAGTCCGCGTGCGGCACCACATGCGACACCAGGCGCATGTCGTGCGCCGTCGCTGCATCGATGATGCGTCCGGTGAACAACAGCTCGGCGGTGCGCTCACGACCGACGAGCATCGCCAGCCGGCCGATGCCGGCGACATCACAGTTCAGCCCCCGCTTGACGAACAGTTCGCCGAAGCGCGCCTTCTCCGACGCAACGCGGATGTCGGCCATCACTGCGAGCTCCATCCCCCAACCGACAGCCGCGCCGTTGACAGCGGCGATCACCGGGATGTCGGTGGTGAGCAGCGCGTCGCACGCGGGCGTGATGCGCGGCTCGGCCCGCAGTCCGGCCGAGATCTCCGATCCGGCCTGCACCATGATCTGCTTCACGTCGTCGCCGGAGCAGAACGCGGGATCGGCGCCGGTGATCACGAGACACCGCGCCGTGGTGGTGCGCACGGCGTCTTCCAACTCGACATAGGTCTGTCGGGTCAGGGCATTGCGCGCCTCTGGTCGGTTGAGCGTGATGATGCCGACGTGATCGTGGACCGCATACGTCAGTTCCTCGTACACGGCTTCACCCTTTCACATGCGCGGCTGACATGATGAGCCGCCATGGGTGGACGCGTCGTCATCGTCACGGGAACGTCCGGAGGCATCGGCCCGAAGATCGCGGCGGAGTTCGAGTCGCTGGGTGACACCGTCATCGGGCTCGACATCGTCGATGGCTTCGACGTCAGCGATCCGGCGCAATGTCAGGCCACGGCGAAGCAGATCGCCGACGAACACGGCCGCATCGATGTCTTGTGCAACAACGCGGGCGTCGGCGCGGTGGGTGACGTCACGCAAGCCACCCCTGACGATTGGTATCGCGTGTTCGCCGTCAACGTGTTCGGCATCGCGCACCTGTCGGCCGCAGTCATCCCGACGATGCGCCACCAACGGAAGGGCGTGATCGTCAACACGTGCTCGGTGGTCGCGGCCGTCGGGCTCGTCGAGCGCGCCGTGTACTCCGCGGCCAAGGGTGCGGTGCTCGGGCTCACTCGTTCGATGGCGGCCGACGAAGCCGAGCACGGCATCCGCGTCAACTGCGTGTCGCCCGGGACCGTCGACGGTCCATGGGTGCAACGCCTTGTCGACAACAGCGAGGATCCCGCAGCCACTCGCGCCGCGCTCGAACGCCGCCAACCGCTCGGACGACTCGTGTCTGCCGAGGAAGTGGCGAAGACCGTGGCGTTCCTCGCCGCCGACACGACGTTCACCACCGGCCAGGACTTCTTGCTCGACGGCGGCATCGCCGGCGTCCGCATCGTGCGGTGACGCCGGCATGACTCGCATCACCGACGCGGTCGTCCACGACTTGCGGTTCCCGACATCCGATCTGCTCGACGGGTCCGACGCGATGAACCCCGATCCCGACTACTCGGCGGCCTACGTCGAGCTCCTGACCGACGATCCCGCGCTGCGCGGCGCGGGGATGACGTTCACGATCGGTCGCGGCAACGAGCTGTGTTGCGCGGCGATCGACGCGTTCCGCGACCACGTGGTCGGACGTGACCTCGACGACCTCGAAGCGGCGCCCGGCGCGTTCTGGCGCGGCCTCGCCGGTGAGAGCCAGCTGCGTTGGGTCGGACCCGAGAAGGGTGTGGTCCACCTCGGCATGGCCGCGGTGGTGAATGCAGTGTGGGATCTGTTCGCGCGCCGCGCAGGCCAACCGTTGTGGCGCTACCTCGCCGACCTCCCTGACGAGCGGCTGGTCGAGGCCGTCGACTTCCGCCACATCAGCGACGCGCTCACGCCCGACGAAGCGCTCGAGTTGTTGCGCACCGCCGCGCCCGGTCGCGACCAGCGTGAGCAACAACTTCTGGCCGACGGCTATCCCGCCTACATCACCTCGGCCGGATGGCTCGGCTATCCGGATGACTTGCTGCGCTCGAAGGCCCGCGACGCGCTGGCCGAAGGTTGGAACGACCTGAAGATCAAAGTCGGCCGCGACGTCGACGACGACATCCGGCGCACCCGCATCCTGCGCGAAGAGCTCGGCCCCGATCGCCGGCTGTTGATCGACGCCAACCAAGTGTGGGACGTCGACCAAGCCATCGACTGGGTCAACAAGCTCGCCGATGCGCAGCCGTGGTGGATCGAGGAGCCGACGTGCCCCGATGACATCCTCGGTCACGCCCGCATCGCACGCGCGGTGCGACCCATCAGGGTCGCCACGGGCGAGCACTGTCACAACCGCATCATGTTCAAGCAGTTCTTCCAAGCCGACGCCATCGACATCGCGCAGATCGACGGTTGCCGGCTCGGTGGCGTGAACGAGGTGATCGCTGTCTTGCTGCTGGCCGCGAAGTTCGGCGTGCCGGTCTGTCCGCATGCGGGCGGGGTCGGGTTGTGCCAGCACGTGCAGCACTTCTCGATGTTCGACTTCCTGCGGGTGTCGGCCCGCACCGACGATCGCATGATCGAGTACGCCGGCCATCTGCACGAGCACTTCGTCGAACCGCTTCACGTGAGCGGTGGCCGTTATCACGCGCCCCTCGCCGCCGGGTTCGGCGTCGAGATGAAGCCCGAGTCGATCGCCGGTTACCGCCATCCCGACGGCGAGTTCTGGCAGCACCGGCGCGGTGGCTGATCGCCTGAGGGTCGCGCTGGTCGGCGGCCCGATGTACGACTCGCTCTACGAACCGTTCATCGACGAGGTCGACGTCGTCGTGCACGCCGATCACCCGACGTTGAACCGCACCGTCGCCGACCTGCTCGCCGCCGGCGAACGCATCGACGTGCTGTCGACGCACGGGAAGTACGCACCGAGTCAGGCGCAGTGGCTGCAACCGCTCGACGCGCTGCTGCCGCTCGACGACATCGCGGCGCTCGCCCCGCGCGCCGTCGAATTGTGCCGGTTCAACGGCGACCTGCTCTGCGCGCCCCGCAACATCGACGTGCGCGTGCTGTGGTGGCGCCGCGATCGGATGGAGCACGCGCCGGGCACGTGGGCCGACTTGCGGGCCACCGACGCGGTGTTCGGGTTCACCGGGCGCGAGTCAGGGCTGTTCGGACTGTTCTTCGAACTCGTCGTCAGTCACGGCGGCGCGCTCTTCGACTCGGACAACCGCCCGACGATGACCGGTTCGATCGCCGAGGACGCGATCGCGTTGCTGTGCGAGCTCGCGGCGCGGGCACCGGACGACCTTCCCGAGTGGCACTACGACCAGGTCGACCGCGCGTTGCTCGACGGCCGCGTCGACTGCGCTGCCGCGTGGCCCGGGGGCTACGGCCCGATCCGCGAGTCCTCCCTCGCCGACGTGCTCCGGCCTGCGCCCTACCTGGGTGGACCTGCGGCCCGCGTGTCGTACTCCGGGGTGCACGGCTGGGCGATTCCCTCGACCTGCGGTGACCTCGAGGGGGCCGTCGCACTGGTCAGCCGGCTCTGCTCACGTCACTTCCACGAGCGAGAGGCGGCCGCGGGCGGCATCCCCGCGCGCGCCGACGCGCTGCACGTCGACGACGACCGCCTGCGCATCACGCTCGACACGATCGAGCACCACATGATCACCTACCCGCATCTCGCGCGGTTCCCCGAGGTCGAAGACGCCGGTTGGGGCGCGCTACATCGCGCCCTGCGCGGCGAGATGTCGCCCGTCGACGCAACACAGACGATCCAGCAGGCGGCCGAAGCGGCCGTGAGGTGATCTCTCTCGGTCTCGGCTGTGCGCCGATCGGAAACATGTTCAAGTCGCTCACCGATGACGACGCCATCGAAACGGTGCATGCCGCGTTCGATGCGGGAATGCGGATGTTCGACACGGCCCCGCTGTACGGGCATGGCCTGTCGGAGCGCCGTCTGGGTCTCGCGCTCGCGGCGCTGCCACGCGACGAGCTCACGGTGTGCACCAAGGTCGGGCGCCTGCTCGCGGCCGGCGAGGACGACGACTCGATCTTCCACGACGTGCCGCCCGTGCACCCGGTGTTCGACTTCTCGGCGGACGGCGCCCACCGTTCGCTCGAGGCCAGCCTCGAGCGGCTCGGTCTCGATCGCATCGACATCGTCCACGTGCACGATCCCGACGATCACGCGGACGAAGCCTTGGCCGGGGCGTTCGTCGCGCTCCGGCGGTGGCGCGACGAGGGCGTCGTGCAGAAGATCGGGGCCGGGATGAACCAGTCGGCGCTGTTGACGCGATTCGTGCGCGAGGCCGACATCGATTGCGTGCTGCTCGCGGGGCGCTACACGCTCCTCGAGCAACCGGCGCTCGCCGATCTGCTCCCGTTGTGCGCGGACACGGGGACCGAGGTCTTCGCTGCCGGGGTGTTCAACAGTGGACTGCTGGCCAACCCCGAACCCGGTGCGCACTACAACTACGCGCCCGCGCCCGCGGATCTCGTCGCGCGCGCCCGACAGTTGCGCGCGATCTGCGCACGTCACGGCGTGCCGCTGACAGCCGCCGCACTCCAGTTCCCCGCCCGCCATCCCGCCGTCTCGATCGTGCTGACGGGCGCCCGATCGGTCGCGGAAGTCCAGGCCAACGCGGCGGACGCGGGGCGACCGATCCCCGACGAGCTGTGGGACGAGCTCGCGATGAGTTCGGAAGGCTCATCTCGTCGTAGCCGAGGATGAGTGCCACCGCCTTAGGCTTGTCCCCCGTGACGAGCCGGCCTGATGCTGCACCGATCGACGTCGAGGGGGAGCTCGAGGTCCATCGGAAGGAACTGACGGGCTACTGCTACCGCATGCTCGGATCGGGCTTCGAGGCCGAAGACGCCGTGCAAGAGACGCTGGTACGGGCGTGGAAGAACGCCGATCGGTTCGAGGGCCGGTCGTCGGTGCGCTCGTGGTTGTACCGAATCGCCACCAACGTCTGCCTCGACATGTTGCGGGGCCCGCAGCGGCGCGCCCGGCCGATGGACTTCGGCGGGCCGATCCACGCCGGTGACGATCTCGGTCCGCTCGTACCCGAGACCGAGTGGGTGCAGCCGATGGCGGATGATCGGATCCTGCCGTCCGGCTCCGATCCTGCCGAGATGACGGCGGCGCGCGAGTCAGTGCGCCTCGCGTTCGTCGCCGCGTTGCATCACCTGCCGCCGAAGCAACGGGCGGTGTTGATCCTGCGCGAGGTGTTGAAGTGGCAAGCCGCGGAAGTTGCGGAGCTGCTCGACACGAGCGTGCAGTCCGTGAACAGCGCGTTGCAGCGCGCCCGCGCCACCCTCGCCGACATCGACATGGACGGCGCACACCCGTTGCAGCTCGACGATTCACAACGCGAGCTCGTGGCGAAGTACGCGGTCGCCTTCGAGCGCTACGACATCGCCTCGCTCGTCACGCTGCTGCACGACGACGCGAAGTTCACGATGCCGCCATTCGGTGTGTGGTTCCAGGGAACCGACGACATCGCCGAGTTCTACGTCGGCCAGGGCGCCGCGTGCGAGGGCTCCCGGTTGGTGCCGATCGCCGTCAACGGTTGTTTCGGGTTCGGCTCGTACAAGCCGGTGGCCGACGGCTGGGAGCCGTGGGCCATCCAGGTGATCGAGGTTTCAGACGGACGGATCTCGGGGCTGCACCACTTCTTGTACCCCGAGTTGTTCGCGGCCTTCGGTCTGCCCGCTCGTCTCGAGCGGTAGCCCGCAGAACGCCATAAGCGCCTGGAGATCGCCACCCACGTTGGCGACCCGCACGATCCAACCATGCCGGCGCGCCTGGAGACGGAACCGGCAGATCGCGTCGACGTGGCCGAGGTGAGGGTGCAGAACTCCCCCGAGATCGACGACCACCACACGCTCCACCTCGCAACAGACGAGGCGAGGGACCGGAACTCACCGATGAGTTCTCGGCTTCTGTCGAGTCGACACTGGGTAGGACACCGTCTCGGAGGTTGAACCCATGGCTCTCCCGAAGATCGTCTCATCGGACGAATGGATCGCGGCGCGCAAGGCCCTGCTCCTCAAGGAGAAGGAGCTCACTCGCGTTCGCGACGACCTCAGCCGGCAACGGCGTGAGTTGCCGATGGTCGAGATCACGAAGCACTACGAGTTCGACGGACCGCAGGGCAGGGCCTCACTCCTCGACATGTTCGAGGGTCGACGGCAGATGATCATGCAGCACTTCATGTTCGACCCATCGTGGGACGACGGCTGTCCGAGCTGCACCGCCGCCGCCGACGAGCGCTCGAAGGGACTCGTCGATCACCTGCACACCCGCGACACGACGCTCGCGACCGTCTCACGCGCGCCGCTGGCCAAGCTCGAGCGCTACAAGGCGAAGCGAGGCTGGGACTTCGCCTGGTACTCCTCGCTCGGCAGCGACTTCAACTACGACTTCCACGTCACCATCGACGCCACCGTCGCACCCGTCATGTGGAACTACCGGACGCTGCCGGAGCTCGAGGAACACGGCATGGGCTGGCTGGGCGAAGGCTCGTCGGAGCAACCGGGTTGGAGCTGCTTCCTGCGCGATGGCGATCGCGTGTTCCACACGTATTCGGTGTTCGCCCGCGGCGTCGAGGCGCTCCTTTCCAGCACATTGGGATCCTAAGCTTAGAATTCCACGTGGACAAGTTGTCGCG